>Ga0182027_10001826_pt1 | contig 34856 bp, 29 predicted proteins | sample 712E1DmetaG_FD_121300 | JGI IMG/M metagenome (GOLD analysis project Ga0182027, IMG submission 121300) | Permafrost microbial communities from Stordalen Mire, Sweden - 712E1D metaG (Illumina Assembly) | ecosystem: Environmental > Terrestrial > Soil > Wetlands > Permafrost | place: Sweden...
AAATTGCATTGGCAAATCATCCTATAGCAAAAAATGCAGAATTAAGCGTGCAAAATGCCAAAGCCTCAACATTGGCATTCCCATACCTTGAACCTATAGAACTTAATTTTATATATGGGCAATTGCATTCGGTAGTCTATAACAAAGCGTTTGAAATAAGTCAAAACTTCGGGTCTCCTTTTACCCTATATCGAAATTTTAAACTTGGAAAAGAACAAATCAGGCTTTCCGAAACAGGCCAGGCCATTTCTATTAAACAACTCACGGCTATTGTAAAATCGGCATATATGAAATGGCTTTTCGATGATATGATGGTTCGGCAAAATCGACATGAAGCTGAATTATATGGCGATTTTGAAAATTATTATCCTGAATCGGAAAATATTCCGGATAGCCTTATGCTCGAAAAGGCCACCGCGCAATCTCTTTATGCAGATGTACAAAGACGGATGTTCATTGCCGAAGAGGAGCTTCATTACTCAACAAATCAAATGCAACAATTGCTCTTTTTAAACGAAGCCCCGGTCTTGTCCGATACATCTATGGAATTATATGCTGTGGCCGCATTCAATCAGGGTAAAGACAAATTTTATCCTTGGACTCATATTGCATATTATGAACAGATGCGAAAAGTAAAAGGTTATGAGGTAAGCCTTGAACGATCAAAACTAACTCCTGAAATCAAAGGAGGGTACTTTAACCAGGAGATTGAGCATTTATCAGGTTTTAAAGGATACATCATTGGCTTAACTTTTCCATTAAGTTTTACCACTCAGTTTGCTAAAATAAAAGAAGCTGAAATTAATCAAAAAATAGCCATCAATGAGCTTGATTACCAAAAGATAAGTCTGCAAAAAACCGTCGAAAACCTTCAAATACGACTAAACCAATATTTTGTTAGTATTAGTTATTATCGGGAAAATGCGCTTATTGAGGCGGACGTGTTACTCCGTTCATCGTTGAACCTGTTTGCCTCAAAAAAAATTAAGTATCAAACCTATCTTGAAAATATTGCCAAAGCATTTAAAATTAAAGCTGCATATCTTGAAACCGTAAGGCTCTATAATGAAACAGCAATCGATTTGGAACATTATATTAATTAATATGTTATATCATTATCAAAATAAAACTAACTTTGTAACGTTTTAACCTTAAACCTAAAAATTGTCACATTATGGAAAATACAGATAATAAAAAACCCGATCAACCAGTTTATCAACCCGAACAAAAACCTAAATCAAACAAAGGTTTAACCATTTTATTAGTTATTTTGATAGTTGTTTTTGCTGCTGTAATTATAGTGTTAGTTGTAAAGATGAAACAAAATAAAAATGAATCAGCTCAGGTTGAGCAAATTCTCGATGATCAGAAGAAATCTTTAGCCAAAGAGCTTAATGACCTGATGGGTGAGTACGATGGATTGAAGACTAACAATGACAGTATGAATAAGCTCATTACAGGGCAGGAAGATAAGATTAAACGGTTACTTAGGCAACGTGCGTCTAATGCTGAATTAATTAGTAAGTATTCGAAAGAATTGGGTACCCTTCGCGATGTTCTCAAGAGCTATATCACACAAGTTGATTCACTTAACATGCGCAACCAACAACTTGTTCAGGAAAATGTAGAAGTGAAAACAAGCCTTGAACAAGCTCGCGCGGATAATATCAAACTAAGCCAGGATAAAGATGCTCTTTCATCGCAGGTTCAAAAGGCTTCAGTAATTGCCACCAGCAATATTACCATTACACCACTTAACAAACGATCTAAACCGGAAAATAAAGTAAGTAGAACGGTAAAGGTGAAAGTTTGCTTTACTTTACGGGAAAATGCTATTGCTAAAGCAGGTACTAAGGATATTTATATTCGTATTACCCGTGTCGATGGTGCCGTTATTGCCTATTCCGATGCTGATATATTCGATTTTCAGGGACAGCAGATTGTTTACTCTGCTAAACGCCAAATAGAATATGAAAATAAGGATATTGATGTATGTATCTTCTGGGATAACAATAATCAATTGGTAATTGGCGAATATACGATTGATATTTTTACAGATGGGAACATGATTGGTACCGCAAAATTAAATATGAAGAAATAAACCCATTTTATATATTGAGAAAACCCTCAAAGGCTAAGACTTTGGGGGTTTTTAATTGGGACGCTATTGGTTTTGAGATTTTTACACATACAACATTAAAATAGCATTAAGTAAAAACTATAAAACGCAACATTTTACTGAAATTTTTCCAATGCATGCATTAAATTATCTTTTTGTCTATTTGAAACGGGTATTTTACTATTATCTGTCATAACTACATAACCACCATTCATTTTATCATATCGTAGGAAGTATTGAAAATTGATTAGATGTGATTGGTGTACCCTAAAAAAGTTATTTTGCCGTAAAAGTTCGTCGTATTCCTTAATGGTCCTTGATACTAAAAGTTTTTTGCCATCTTTAAGGATAAATGTAGTGTAGTTCTTATCTGATTCACATCGTATTATTTCATTAACGTTAATTAGATAAATGCTTTCAAAGGTTTTAAGGATTAATTTTTTTGGATTATTTGAGCCAGGTTTTACATTACTAAGAAATGCTGATAATTGAAGCTGGATATTTTCTTTCTCTATCGATTCTTTTGCCCTATTAATGGCATTAATTAATTCTCTGGGCTGAATAGGTTTAACTAAATAATCCAGTGCGCTAAATTTTATAGCCTGTATGGCAAATTCTTCATGACCAGTAACAAATATGATTTTAAAGTTAATATTATCAAGCTTCTCCAATATTTCAAAACCGTTACCATCAGAAAGATGGATATCCAATAAAATTAAATCAGGTGAGTAATTATTTATTTTTTCAATTCCGTCCGCAACCGACGATGCTTCTGCCACAATATTTACATCAGCACAATATTGTTTAACAATTGATTCAATCGTTTCCCTGGCATTCTCCTCATCATCTATTATGATTGTCTTTAACATTGCGGATGATAAATTATTAACCTCAAAATTAATAAACCTTAGTATTAAAACAAAAATATTGATTTACAATTCTTTAAATATATGTTAAAGGAATCGTAAAAGTCACTTTTGTGCCTAAAGCATCCCCTTGTTCGGATTTGAGGTCTGTGATTGCAAAAATATATTTCTTTTTGCCGTGCTTATTCAGGTTTTCGATTCTTTTAGTTGTAATCTCCGTTGCAAAAGACTCGTGATGCTTTTTTTTATGTTTTTGAGCTTGTTCCCTGCCTATCCCGTTATCCTCCAGTTCAAAAATAATGCTTCCATTTTTCTTAAAGAATTTTATATCAATCATTCCTTTCGCTTCTTTATTCGTAAACCCGTGTTCAATAGAATTTTCAATAAATGGTTGCGCTAACATCGGAGGAATTCCTGTTTCTTCTAATTCAATCCCCTCAGATACATTAATTTTATAGTCGAATTTATCTCTGAAACGCATCTGTTGTAAAGTCAGGTAATGGTTCAAAAATTCTAACTCTGACTCCACCGAAACATATTCTTTCTTGCTATTATCCAATATTGATCTCATTAATAATGCAAAATCCGACAAGTACTCTCCTGCTTCAAGGGATTTGTTTTTCAAAATATAATTTTGAATGGCAATTAAGGAATTAAAGATAAAATGAGGGTTCATTTGCGCCCTTAACAGTCTTTGCTCCAGTTCAACAGATTTTTGCTTCTGCCTTAAACGATTTTGCCGAATGAATAAAACAGAAAAAACTGAGATGAACACAATAAAACTAATTGACACATAGGCTATTTTCTTACTTCTTGTAATTCTCAATTTTTGTACTTCATTTTCTTTGGATAGTAATACGAGTTCTTTCGTTTTCTTTTCTGTTTCGTATTTTGTTTGTATTTCATTTATTAATTTAACTTTTTCTTTATCCAACACGGTATCTTTAAGTTGCGAATAATAAACATAGTTTTCATAAGCTTTTTTGTAATCATTTTTTTGAAAATAAAGATCCGATAAAGCTAGGTAGGTTGGAAATAGTAAATTTTTTGAATCAGTTTGTTTTGCCAAGTCTATACTTTTATTATAATGTATAATGGCCTGATTAAAATTCCCAAAATGTTTATGGATATCCCCTATATTTTTTAATATATTCGACATCAGTTGTTTTTCTCCTTCTTGGTTAGAATGCTCCAGGGCTTTTTGGAGATAATTCATGGCAGTATCAAGTTTGTTTAAAGTTTTGTAGGCTAATCCTAAATGAAAATATGATGTTGATTTGGTCAAATCCGTAGCAATATGCAAAGCTTTTGTATAATACATAATTGCCAAATTAAGATTTCCTCTTTGCGAATATATTTCTCCTAAATCATTGTAAGCATTTGATAAATTAATTTGATCGTTCGTTTGCTTAAAAATAATAATGGCTTTTTCTATTTGAGCTTGAGCCATATTAAAGTTTTTCATTTCAAAAAAAATCTCTCCAATATTATATAGCGTTATTGCTATTCCCTTTTTATTTCCGAGCACTTCTTCAACCTTTAATGACTTTTGATAATTTTCAATTGCTTTTTCATATTCTCCTTTATTGTAATATACGGCTCCGAAATTATTATAAGCATCGGCCATACCTTTTTTATAGCCATGTTTAATATTGATTTCTAACGCATTATTATAATACATTAGCGCATTTTTATAATCACCTTGAACGTCATAGATCACGCCTTTGTTATTTAGTATTTGAGCATATAACTCAAAATCTAAAGATGCTGCTATTGCCATCGCACTGTTATAAAAGGTTAAAGCGGCATCAAATTTTCCTCTATAGTAGTTAATATATCCCAAAATATTTAATGCCTTTGCCTCTGAAAGTCTGTTCTTAAATTGCCTTGATAAGTAAAAAGCTTTATTGGCAAATATTTCTGCACTATCGGGCGATAATAAAGCTAACTCCCTGGCTAGATTAATAAAGACATCTATTTTCTTTTCAGCGGTTGCAACATTCAGCTCTATAAATAAACTGTCTACTTTTTTGTTTGATTCTCCGAAAAGGTGCGAACTACCTAAGATAGCCAACAGAATGATAGAACAAAATATTTTCATACGCAACATTGATAGAATAACTGGAATATATTGGTTTGTAATGTAACTTGTACAAAAATAAGCTTTAATCTATTGGATTTCAAGAAAAGTTTTCTAAAAGATAGGAATTAAATACTACAAACAAAAAACGTAACTTGATAGAATTAGCGATATTTCCAAGATTGCCGGTTTTCTGATTTCACTCTTTTTCCTTATTTTTACAGGTTAACATATTGTAATATGAATACTCCATTAATCTCCATCCGCAATCTTAAAAAAAGTTATGGAAATGGTAACAACGTCAATGAAGTGCTTAAAGGCATTAATCTCGATATTTTTCCAGGGCAGATAATTGGTTACATCGGTCCCAATGGTGCAGGTAAAAGTACCACAGTAAAAATTTTAAGCGGCATTTTATCGGGTTTCGAAGGCGATATACAAGTATTGGGTTACGATTTACGAACCCAGTCTATCGAAATAAAAAGGCGTATTGGTTATGTGCCTGAGATCGGTGCACTTTACGATTTGCTTACACCCAACGAATATTTAAATTTTATAGGTAGTCTTTATAGTATTGAAGAAGAGGCCTTACAAACCCGCATTGGACACTTGCTTACTTTTTTTGGCATGGATCAGCATGCAGATCAGCGCATGGATACCTTTTCAAAAGGTATGAAGCAAAAGATCCTCATCATTTCGGGGATTATTAACAATCCTGATATTTTGTTTCTTGATGAACCTTTATCGGGGCTTGATGCAAATGCAGTTATTCTGGTGAAAGAATTGTTGATACGTTTAGCGGCAGAAGGTAAAACTGTTTTTTATTCCTCTCATCTTATGGATGTGGTGGAAAAAATTTCGCACCGCATTATACTCATTAACAATGGAATTGTTGTTGCCGATGGTAGTTTTGAAACATTGAAAACAGAAAATGCCGAAACATTGGAAAAACTGTTTGCCCAACTTACCGGAAACGAGGCGACTGAATTTAATTCTGAAATCTTTAATAAAGCGTTCGGAGAGCGATAGTTATGGTGAAGTTAACCATGTTTATAGTACGATTGCTCCGAAAACCTCTTATATGGATGGGTGCTGATTTCCAGCAATTACAGATTATTTTGCACACAAAGCTTACCATTGATTTTCGGCGCGGGCCTTCGATGTATCAGGCTTCGGGAAAGAAAAAACGGACCTTTGGGACACAACTTTGGGTTTTTGTTCTTTTTGGGCTTTTCATTTCGTTCGGTTTCATTTCCATACACAATTTGTTATTAAATTTTACCATTGCTTATACGGTTTTTATGGTAATGATGACAACCACGCTTATCAGCGAGTTTACCAGTGTATTATTCGATCATCAGGATAACCTCATCATATTGGTACGACCTATAAGTAACCGTACGTTATTATTGTCGCGGTTGCTGCATATACAGTTTTATGTATTATATATTGCTCTGGCAATATCAGCCATGAGCACTGTTGTCACTTTGTTTAAATATGGCGCCTTAACTGCTTTGTTTTTTATTGTGGGAATGGCTCTTTCAACATGGATAACCCTTTTAATCACTACCCTGTTCTATTTGCTGGTATCAAAGGTTGTGAGTGGCGAGCGTTTTAAGGATATTATCAATTATGTGCAAATATTATTGGCAATTGTAGTTATGGGGGGATATCAGTTTTTGCCCCGTATGATGGAGGTCAACGCGCTTAAAAATTTTACATTTATCATACATAGTTGGACTTATCTGCTTCCGCCTGCATGGCTTGCTGCTTGGGTTCAGTTAAGCATGCCTGCTGGTGTCACAACAAAGGTACTGTTGCTTGCATTACCAGCATTTGTTTTTGCCCTGGGAGGTGGCATGTTGATGGTACGCTTTCTTTCCGGTGGTTTCGCTAATATTCTCATGCAGTCATCAGAAAGTTCAGCAGTGCATAAAAAGGAAGGTATTAAGAATACTAAAAGGGCAAGCGGACTATACCGGCTGTTTTGTGTTTCGGAATATGAAAAAACCGGATGGAAATTAGTAATGTCAATAACCAGTCGCGATAGAAAATTTAAACAAGCTGTATATCCGATGTATGGGTTTATGCTGGTGATGGCATTTGCAATGTTGCGTCCCAACTTAAACGATCTTAGCGGATGGTTCCAACAGCTGAGGGAGTCGGACCGTTACCTGATGTTTTTATTTTTTGGTTTTTTCACAACAACCAGCATTACCCAAATGCAATTCACCGATACGCCCGAAACTGGATGGGTATACAGAGCCTTGCCCATTACTTTGCCCGGGCATATTCTTTCGGGTGCTGTAAAGGCTATGCTTATCAAATTTTTTCTTCCTATGTATTCTGTTCTTATACTTTCGGTGTTGTTTATCTGGGGTATCCATATATTGCCATTGATGATTTTGGGAGCTGTTCTCATTATTACCTCAACGCTTATTACCTTGAATATTCAGAATACTTCGCTTCCCTTTACCCAGGCTCGTGAGATGCAACAAAAGGGAACAAATTTTTTAAAAGCAATATTAGGCATTATAATTATGGGTATTGTGGTAGGAATAGTTTATCTGGCTTCCTTTTTGCCCATCTGGTGCATATGTTTATTTATCGTCCTTGTATTAGTAGCCAACGCTTTAGTTTTTAAGATCATTCGACGAACAACCTTTAAATATGCCACTATTTAAAGTGGCAATTTCGTAACACTTTGATTTATATCACTAAGTACTCTACTAATGAAATAAAATATGAAAAAATTGATAATTTTTATGGTCCTTGCTTTCATATTTACTGATTTTTATAGTCAAGACAGTAAAACTAAAATAGAATATGAGAAGCAAACTTTTGTATACAAAATTATCGGACGAGATTCAATAAAATCTGATTTTTATAGAATTTCAAATGATAAAATAGTGCACCCTATTATTGTTTGGATACATGGAGGTGCTTTAATGTGGGGTAGCAGTGGTAGTCTACCTAAGGAACAATTGGAATTTTATCTAAATGCAGGATATTATGTATTATCTATTGATTATAGATTAGCTCCTGAAACAAAATTACACGAAATAATTGAAGATATTAAAGATGCCATCATATGGGTTCGAAATAATGATAAGCAATTGCAAATTGATCCAAAAAGACTTTTTGTAATTGGACATTCTGCGGGAGGATATCTAGCTTTAATGACTGGTTACATTCTTGATAACCCCCCACGTGCGATTGTTTCGTTTTACGGTTATGGCAATATACAAAATGAGTGGTGCAATCAACCGGATTCTTTTTATATGAATTTGGGTATAATACCTAAAGAAAAAGCGTTTAAATTAATTCGTAGTTCTGTCATAACGAGTGCCTCCCATAATGAGCGTTTTGATTTATATTTATATTGTCGTCAACAAGGGGTATGGACAAAAATGGTAAGTGGTTTTGATCCGGGAAAGGAACCAGAATATTTTGATCGATTCTGTCCAATTAAGAATATTAATAGCAGTTTTCCTCCTGTATTACTCATTCACGGTGATAATGATACAGATGTGCCTTTTAAACAATCTGTATTAATGGATGAAGCATTGAGACTTAAGAATATTGATCATCAGTTTATCAGGATGACTGGGTTGGGTCATGCCTTTGATAAACTGGAAGGAGGTTTGGATAACGCTCAAATAAGCAATACTTTCTATGAAGTGATTAAATTCATGGATAAATATAAATAATAAGCTGTCTAACTTGGGTAACAATACAATGAGTTATTAAATTTAGTGGGAAGTGGTGGGGAAAATAAACACAATAAAAAACCCAAAAATCACTGATTTATAATGAATTTTGGGTTTAAAATTGAGGTCGATGGCGGATTCCAATTATATTATTTTGTTTACCGTACTTTAATTTTAAAGTCTCGTAATATCAATATTTTACTGTTATAAGAGTTAAGGAAAATTAAAAGGGATTAAAATAAATTAAACTTTTGTCGGTACAATTGTCGGACATTTATTATCTTTGCTATGTAGTTGAAAATATTGATGTATGGCGAATATAAATTTTAGAGTCCGAGCAAGTAAAAAAAATAACTTAGCAACCGTTTTTTTAAGGTTCTATTCGAGTAAAATTGTTGACATTACTGCAATTACCCCTATTAAAATTTACCCAAAATATTGGAGCAACAAAACCGGTTGGTTTAAACAACTGAAATCTTATGATGAAATTTTTTCCGAAGCGGACAAAGTTGAAGTCGAGACTGATTTAACCAATTTAAAAAACTATGTGTTAAAGAAATATACTGAATTAATCAATACCACGCCAACAAAGGAATGGTTAACCTCTATTATTGACAAATACTACCATAAGGAAGCCCCAAACGAAATAATACTAAACAAGTACATTGATAAATTCATAAAAGAGGCCGAATCAGGCGAAAGGTTATACGATCATAACGGAATAACTAAAAGGTATGAGAAAGGCTCAATAAAAAACTTCAAAGGGTTTCAAACTCAATTCGACAATTACCAAAAAGATAAAAAGGTTAAGTTAAACTATGATAGTATAACGATTGATTTTTATGATGAGTTTGTAAAATACTTTACTAAAAAAGGATATTCTGTTAATACCATTGGCAGACATATAAAAAATTTAAAGTCTATTATGAGATGTGCCAGGGAGCAAGGGCTACACAACAATACTGAAATTGACCGGAAGAAATTTAAAACATTAAAAACGCAGGTTGAAAATATATATCTAACCGAATCTGAGATAAGTAAAATTCATAATTTAGACCTGACAGATAAGCCTCTTTTAGACCTTGCGAGGGATATTTTTTTAATTGGTGTTTATACGGCGCAAAGGTTTTCGGACTTTTCAAAAATCCGACCGGCTCATATTAAAATAATGGATAATGGTTTAAAAGTAATTGACCTCATCCAACAGAAAACAGGCGAAAGGGTAATAATACCCATAAAACCTGAATTAGATGAAATATTAAAGAAATACGATTACCAAGTACCCAAGACGTTTGAGCAGAAAGTAAACGAACGTATAAAGGATGTGGGAGAGTTGGCAAAGATAACCGAAACGGTAATTGTTGAAGAAAACAAAGGGGGGTTTAAGGTTAAGAAAGATGTTAAGAAAAACGAACTTATTAAAACCCATACTGCCAGGCGTACCGGTTGTACATTAATGTATCTGGCAGGTGTTCCCACGATAGATATAATGAAGATTTCAGGCCATAAAACGGAAAGGGAATTTTTGAATTATATCAAAGTAGGAAAAGAAGAAACAGCTACAAACCTTGCAAAACATCCGTATTTTATGGGTTCAACTTTGAGAATAGCAAAGTAACCAGAATAATTTTAGTTGCATTATATGGCAATATTTATTACTTTTGTATGATAAAATATTTTGAAGTTGACTATTTAGAACAGGCAGACGAATTTATTGGTAGTTTACCTGAAAACGTGCGCAGGAAGATACTTTACAACATTGATAAGGCTAAACAAACACGTGACTCCGAACTTTTTAAAAAACTTTCGGGTACGGATATTTGGGAATTTCGCACGTTGTACCAGGGGTTATGTTACCGGTTATTTGCCTTTTGGGATGAGCAAAAAAGAGCAATGGTTATTTGTACGCATGGCATTATAAAGAAAACTCAAAAAACTCCCCCAGGCGAAATACAAAAGGCAGAACGATTACGGAATGAATACTTTAAAACAAAATAGCATGAAAACTATTTCACATGAAGAGATGCTCGATAAGTACATTGGGAAACCTGGTACACCAAAACGCAACGAATTCGAGGCGGAATTACAGGCCGATGTTATTGCATACCACCTAAAACAGTTACGCATAAAACAACAGCTAACACAGCAGCAATTGGCCGACCTGGTAGGCATCGACAAAACGCAAATATCAAAAATAGAAAAGGGTACGCGTAACCTGACTATTGAAACCATTACACGAATTGCAAACGCTTTGGGAGCTAAGATTAATTTTAGTATTCAGGTATAATGATGTTTACTGATTTAAAACAGGAACAAAAAAGACCTCGCAGAAGAGCTCAAACGAAGCTGCAAGCCCTGAAATATATTTAAATGGAACAAAAAATTAATCATATTGGAGAGCTTATAAATGGAATTAGAAATAATGTAAGTTATTCGGAATCAGTAGTTAGGTATTATGAATTAACAAGACAACCAAAAGAATTTAATGATCCAATAACAGGTGAATTAAGAAAGATAGATTACTTGTCGAATGATATTATACATGTAAATCAACCTTTTGTCTTTTATTTTGATATTTATTTTTTAAACGATCATTTAAAAGGTCTGTTTTCCCAAATTAAAGAACGTCGGATAATTATTAATGATGTAATTGTTTCAACTATAGAACAACTCGAAGAACACTTAACATACTACAAAAAAGGATTTTTAGATGGGTATCACTCATTTGAAGAACACGAAATTATTAGCAAATCATCAGTATTTAAATCTGATGGATTATCAGTAAAAAAGATAACAGACTATGTCGAACTTCATAAAAAAAGAGATAATGGTAATTTTACCTTCAATTCTTTAAAACCAAAGAGTTATTTTGTCGAATATCCTTCAGCTAAAAAACTACCTTTCCCGATTGAGGAATGCTATTCGAACCAAAATAAAGGGATTTGTTCAGGAAGAATACCCCCGGGAAATGGAATAATGTTTAAGAATCAAGGAACCAAGCTTTGCAAAGCCTGTTTTCAATCAACTATAAATAAACCTGAAGATTGGTACAGATGTGGAATTAATGCAGGTAGTTATTATAAAGCATGGTATATTGTATTGGCTAATTTTAAACTTTTTGATAAATATTTCGAAAATATTAATAAGAGAGACCTTATGAAAAAAAGGTCGATGCCTCCTTTGTCTGATTGTTTCCTTGATAAGAATTATTTGAATACTTTATTAGAAAATCCGAAGGTCGCTGATTTATTCGACCTCCAAAATGACACATACGTATTAAAAAAAGGCAAAAAGGCATATTTGGCAGGCCTAGCCCATAGACTATTTAATATCGGTAAATTAAATAAAGACATAATAAAAACGAATCAAGATTTAGCGCGTGTATTTTGTCCATACTTCCATGTGAATTTTAATGAAACAGATGAGAAACAATTTCAACCAGAAAGAGCAAAAATTGACGATTTCAAATTTATTGAATAAAGTTATTTAAAAAACGGACGTCCGGTCGGACGTATCGGACTAAAAAACAGCATATTTAAAATAATATTTGTATCAATTATTTAAATCTGATACAAATGACTGATTCAATTATTTTATCTAATGTAACACGGGAACAACTATTTGATACTTTCCGGGGAATTGTAAGGGAGGAACTTATAAATCTTAGCCTTCCTAAAAAGGAATCCAAGTATCTATCCAGGAAAGAAGTATCAAAACTGCTTCATATTTCTTTACCGACACTCAATGAGTATACACACAAAGGGATTTTAAAAGGTTCCCGCGTTGGTTCCCGTGTTCTATATTTAGAAACGGAAATAGAACAGGCCGTAAGAGAAATACCAGCACAAAAATATAAAAGGGGAGGCAAATGATTGATGGTATTAAGATACTACATTTGCCAGTAGAGGCTGAGGGCTTACTCAATAATCCTCTATTGCAATTTTCTTCACAAATAGAAGAAAAGACCGGAGAGTTACTAAATAAATCCTGCATTGCTGGTTTCAAAGGGTTATTCTTTGAGATTTCTCCGAACAAGACCAGTGTTGAGATGCGTGGAAGCCTGCACAAGTACAGGAATGCAGGCCAACATAACTGGAATGACTTTGATTACAGCAACCTTTGCCAGGTTATTAATGAGATTTCTCAACTATTTAGCTTCGACCCTGACAAAACCGTTTTGAATAACTTAGAATTTGGTGTTAACCTGCAATTGGATTACGACCCATCTATTCTACTGGCAAACATTATCAATTACCAAAACAATGCCTTTAGCATTCAAAGAGAAACCGGAAAACACTTTACTGAATGCAAATTAACCAGGTATATAGTCAAGATTTACAATAAATCATTGCAATACCAAAGGCCAGAAAATTTGCTTCGTTTTGAAGTTAAAATTATTAAAATGGATCAATTAAAAGGCATCGGTGTATTAACCTTGTCCAATTTGACCAAGAAAAATGTTCTGGAAGCTTTAGGAAAAGAATTGGTGAACTATTGGGATGGTGTCTTATTATATGATTGGTTAATTGATCTGGATAGTGTTCCATCGAAAGAGCGTGAAGTATTGCAGTGGGGGCGTATCCAAGTTAATTGGGAAAGGTTGCATATAGAGAGCCGTGTTAATTATCATAGAAAACGGAATCAATTTGAGGAACTTGTGATAAAACATGCAGGTCGGGATTTAAAACAAATAATTCGTAACCAAATTGAATTTAAATGGCACGAGCTATTAAATTCTGTCTCGATCAATTCCGAAAAAAATTGTAACGTTTGTACCGAGGTATCTTCTGAACCTGAAAAAGACATATTACAAATGTCCCCTTATATAAAGTGTACAAACGTTACATGTAACGAATGTATCGTTGATTATCAAGAAGTTACAGAAGGTGATCTAACGAGGGTAGGCATGTCCTTGCATGAAGAGGGGGTTTCAGGGGGAAAATGTAACGTTTTAATCGAGCCTAAAAATGACCTTATACTGGATCATAATTTTAGAGAAAGTGAAAAGAAAAAAACCAGAAGGGTAAAAGGTCATCAACTAAAAAATGAATTGAATAATGAATTTCGGATTTGCCCGATCAGTAAATTCCCTTTAGCACCAACCCAAAGAAAAGGAAAATTTCTGTCTGTTGAATCGGTAATGTGGTATTGCAAGGAACAACCAGGTTTTTTCTTATGGCTAAATGCATTATTCCTAACAGATAAGGCAAAATCATTACCGTTAAATGAACAATTCTACAGGATTGCACATAACATTAGAAATGAGAAATTCAATCCTAAGCATAACAATCGACGTGATATAAAAAAATGCCGTCACAATCCTACCTTGTTCGATCAGGTCGGTTTAATAGAATCTTATAGATTGGAGGTTGCAGAATTAAACTAAATTTTTGTAAACAACAAAATATCAAAACGATGGGACTTAGAAAAGGACAAACAAATAATCCAAACGGACGGCCAGCCGGTGCACTTAATAAGGTAACAAAAGACCTTAGAATAAATATTACCGAATTTCTCGAAAACCATTTTGATGAGGTTATAAAAGAATGGTATAAATTAAAAGGCAAAGAGAAACTAATGTTCTACCGCGACCTCCTTCAATATGCAGTTCCTAAATTACAGTCAGTTGAAATGAAAGAGTTGCAGCGTAAAGAAACAATAGATTTGTCTCTGCTAACTAATGAGGAACTTACGGAAAGGCTTGAAATTTTTAAAATCATTGAAAAAAACACAAACAATACTTAACTAATTAAAAAATAGTTTTTTGCATAAATCATAAATTTTTTTTATCTTTAAGATACAGTTGATTAAACAAAATAGATTAGTATAATTAAAGTGTAATTATAAATGAGTTAGGAACCATAAACCTTTGAATAAATCATTTCTCAAAAAGGAGTAAACCGAAAATCCTTATAAGAGTAGGTACTTTAATATTTACAAAATGAGAAAAATAGTATATGTGTTTACAGTATTATGTGTAAGTGTATTATTTACTAACTGCACATCTAAACGTTCTGAATCTAACAAGAGCACCACTGATTCAACTACACAATCCGTAACTGAAAAGGCTACTAATGTGAGTGCATGGCAAGTAGTTAAAGTGAAAGATGAATTTGGTGACATAGTCCAAGGTAAATCGACCATTGCGGCTGACTTTAAGGGGAAAATGTCTAATAGTATTATATCAGATGCTGATTTAACTGTTACGATGCAAATATTAGCTGATTCAACTATTGTTGGAATATTCTATGAATACAATAAAAAACCACAAGCAAAATTACCTGAAACTCAATATATAACAGCAAAAATAAAACTTGCGGATGGAGAAGTGACAAAAGTTAAAATGCTTCTTTTTCATAATATGATGTGGGACAATGACAAAAAATTGTTTAAGCTGCTAATGACACAAAGCAGCCCGATTAAAGTGATCGTTGATTTAAGTGATATTAGTCAATATGAGACTACTATTTACAATTTTGAAATTGATCCGTCGGGACTTAAAGACTTGCTAAAGAAAAAAGTAAACTAACGAGTTTTTTAATTCATCGGTACAAATATCGGTACAAACGTCCTAATAAAAAAACCCTTAATAGCTTGTTTTCAGTTACTAAGGGTTTTATAATTGAGGTCGATGGCGGATTCGAACCGCCGTAAACGGTTTTGCAGACCGCTGCCTAGCCGCTCGGCCAACCGACCGTAATTTTACGGAATGCAAAGTTAAAAAAATAACCGAAAAACTTATAACTCATTTCTATTTTTCTATATCTTCGCAAACTGAAAATGTTCTTTTTATATGCCCGGATGGCGGAATTGGTAGACGCGCTGGTCTCAAACACCAGTGAGCTCACCCTTGTGCCGGTTCGATCCCGGCTCCGGGTACTTGATCTTTTCTCACAGATCTGTATTTTCATCCTTTAGGCCTATCTTAAATTTGTGAATTTCCAGTATTTGTAATGTAATTATTAGAATTTCAATTTTATAGCAAATCACTTCTCTTAATTTTAACTCCCCACTTTCAAATCGGATATTCATCGATTATAATCGGATATTCATTCTCTACTATCGAATATTCATTCTCCCATTCATTCTGAAATGCTTAGCATTCCTTTGTATCAGAATTAAAAATTGATTTACGTATGAAAACAAAAGGATTGATTTTTTTATTAACGATTTACTTGTTTGCCTGCACTCCTGAAAAGGATGACATTAATCCGACTAATCAGGACAACAAAACAACCTTAAGCAACGATGCCAAGCTAAAATTGCTGTCTGTTTCAGTTGGTGTATGGTCTCCTGCTTTTTCTCCCGACACGCTGAATTATATTATCAGTGAAAATAATGCTGTGTCTAATATTACTGTTAGTCTGGAAGCTAATAGCAATAAAGCTAAAATAATTGTAAATAATTTGCCTTTAGATTCTTGTAAAGGATCAAAAAATTTAACGCTTTTGGTAGGCGATAATCTTTACAAAATGATCGTTACTGCCGAAGATGGTAAAACCCAAAAAACCTACAATGTTAATATAAAGCGCCAGGAGGTTTTAATTCCATCGGCAACAAAGAGCATTATTGTTAAGGCTGATCAAACTAATAATCGGTTTGTTATTACCTGGAATAAAGCTGCCAAAGCAGAGAAATATAAATTAATGTATAAAACGGCACCCAATAATTCTTACTCATTGGCCGCCGATAATTTGATCGACACCACATACACTTATAATTGCAGCAAAATTGGCGCTGAATACTCTTTTCAGGTAATTGCAGTGAATAAAGACGGGGAATCCACAAATAATCCGGAGGCTAAAAGCTGGTTAATTTTAATTTACACTGAACAAAGCGATAAAGACACCCAGTTGACTTACCCGGGGTTTCATAATAACAATAATGCAGGGTATTATTCTGAAATTCTATCAAGTAGTAATTCACAAATACAACATGGGTGGGCAAGCGGTAAATATGATTATTGGTGTCGCAGTAATATCAGTAATAACGACGGCGATTTTTATCAGCTATATCTAAATAACGGCGACAACCTTAAAGTTGTAATGAATGGCAGCTACCAATCTGTAAGCTTTTACCTTAATTTGAAGAGTGCCTCAGGTTCATATATGCTAATGGGTTATTCCTGGACACAAAGTTATAACAATACATATATAATGGACGGCTTTACAGGCGCAATTCCTTCAGATACTTACAATACTTATGTGGTAGTAATCACAAAATCAGGTCAGTCATACGATTTCACATTCGATATTACACGCAATTAACAACAGTTTGGATTAAGTATTAACTATTAAAAACATAAATACCATGAAAAAAATAATGATGATCATTTTAGCCTGCTTTATCGGAAGCATTTCCATGTATGCACAAATAAACATAATTTTAAACTCCGGCGAGAAAATTCCAATCAAACGATATGTTCTAAAGCCAAGAGGAGAAGTGCTACCCTACATAACGAAGGACGGACAAAAAAAGGAAGTAAAAAAAGCAGATGTGTTTTGCCTTATCCGGGGGAAAAGCCTTTTTGTTTTTGACAGTAAGGGTTTACCTAAAGCGGGAAGGATACTGAAAACCGCGCCAGAAATGGACCCGAATAATACATGTTCAAAAGACATTGTTGATGCCCTGAGGAATTATAGGTCTGGTGGCCCTGGTATTGGTACAGGAGCTGTTTCATTCCTGGCATGGCCGGTTGGATTGGTTACTGCAGCCATTGTCTCTTCAGCCCCTCCGGCAGAAAGCAAGTTAAAAATGGATCCTGCAAAAGCTTCTGATCCTCAGTATTGCGATTGCTATAAGAAAGAAGCACATAAAAAGAAAAGCGGTAGCACCTGGATGGGATGGGGATTAGGAACAGCCCTGGGTTGTGCTGTGGGTGCGCTTATAATGACATTATAGCCAACTGATTTTTTTCTAAGAACCATCAAATCACTAAAGATATGAAAACGAAAATTTACAACTTAACAATCTCAATATTAATTTGTATGTTGACTTTTGTCGCTTGTAAAAAGTCAGATACAGATTCACCCATTACTACAATATCAGGGAAAGTAACAGATGCTGACACAAATACCGGTATTGCTGCAAATATTACTTTAAATCCCGGCAATCTATCTCAAACTGCGGGATCTGATGGTAAATATGAATTTAAAATAGTTGATACCACAAAAACGTATTCTATTACTACCACATTCCCCAATTATAAAGATGTAACAAAAACAAACATTGCTGTTAAGTATGGCCAAAAAACAACAATCGACATCCCACTATCTATATTAAATCCTAAATTGACCTTTACAGCTCCATCTCAAGGAATTTCATGGCATATCGAAACGCAACAAACAATATCATGGACATCATCTGACTTATTAGGAAATATAAAAATAGACTTAATAAAAGGCAATTCGGTTACCCAAAACATCGCAACATCTATTGAAAACAATGGTTCCTATCAGTGGACTTTGTCAAACAATTTGTTAGCAGGAGCAGATTATAAAATCAGAATCTCAAGCGTTACAAACACAAATTTATCCTTCGAAAGTGATAATTTTTCTGTTTCAACCTTACCCGCACCCACTGCAACAACTCAATCTGCCACAAGTCTTGGATCAACCACCGCAACACTAAACGCACTTGTAAACGCCAATGGGCAATCAACAACAATTACGTTTGAATATGGGAAAACTATAAGTTATGGCTCTATAGCAACTCCAGCCCAAAGTCCTGTAACCGGTACAACCAATACATCTATTTTCAAAGATATTACAGGATTAACATCCAGTACTGTTTATCATTTCAGGGTTAAAGCTGTTAGCGAAGGCGGAACCATTTATGGCAACGATATGACCTTTACCACTTCAGCGCCAACTTATGAAAATATCAATGAAAAAGAACGAAATGGACCTTCAACATCACTTACCACAATGAATTGGTCCTATTACAGAGATTATTCGACATCAAATAAAGCGTACTTTATAATCAATGGAGGGTACACTGGGGCATACGCCGGCTATAATGCCGCCTCTTATAAAAATTATGATTGGGATTTGTTCGATCTCTCTATTGATAAAAATGATGAAGTAACTGTCGAAGTACTCCAGGGAACAACAAGCGGACTATGGGGCATGTCTCTTAGTATTACTTTGGATATGGTGGGCGGAACAAGTGTGGGTACTAAACCCACCATTTCAGGCAGCACCTATAAATGGACCATTACTTATAACGCAAATGAAACTATATCAGACGCATATCTAATGGTAAGCATGCCTGATGATCTTATAAATAGTGGTCCATATAATTATCAATTAAAAGTAACGATAAATAAAAAATAGGCTTATGTAAGGAAACAACTATGCCGGTTCAACAACCTTGCCTCTGTAATTGGCAGGGGTTGTTCCGGTATATTTTTTAAATACCTCATAAAAAGAAGCCCTGGAATTAAAACCCGTCTCATCAGCAATTGCATCATATGGCGAAAGTTTTGAAGTATTAAACTTTGTCGTGCTTAAAGAACCGTTTTTGGAACAAAAGAATAATAGCCACCCCTATGGTAATTGACGAATCGGCTATATTGAAAACCGGACGAAAAAAGATGAATTGCTGCGAGCCCCATATTGGAAACCAAGATGGAAAATGGCCATTGATAATAGGGAAGTATAACATGTCCACAACCCGGCCATGTAGAAATGAAGAATATCCGCCCCCTTTAGGAAGGAAATGAGCTACCTGATATTCGCTACTATTAAAAAGGATTCCGTAAAAGGCACTGTCAATTATGTTTCCAACTGCACCCGCGAGAATCAGTGCAATACACAAAACAAATCCGGTATGAGCTTTGGTTTTGATAATATGGACCAGATACCATCCTATTCCAACCACTGCAAGAATGCGGAAAACACTAAGTATTAATTTCCCAATTTGCCCGCCAAACTCTAACCCAAAGGCCATACCATTATTCTCAATATATTGAATAATAAACCAATCATCAAATACATTGTATTGTTGTCGAAGCATCATATGGGTCTTAATCCAGAATTTTAGTGATTGGTCGATGAGCAGTATTAAGAATATTAATAAGGCTGTTTTTTTTCCTAAGCTTAATTTCATTTTTTTGATAGTTTATTTGAAATTTCCCTGAACTTAACAAGTCCTGCCTGAGCAACGGGATAAATTTTCTGCCCGCAAAAGTAAAAAAAAATGATTGAAACCTGAGCATCAATCATTTTTCTTTGAAATAAAATAAAGTCTTAGCGTTGGGCTTGTTTAGCTTCAATACTTAAAGTTGCATGCGGTACTGCCCGCAGGCGGTCTTTAGGAATTAGTTTCCCAGTTTCGCGACAGATACCATACGTTTTGTTTTCAATACGTATTAATGCTCCTTGCAAGTTCTGGATAAACTTTAATTGCCGCTGTGCAAGTTTACCGGCTTCTTCTTTTGAAAGGGTTGCTGCTCCTTCTTCAAGTACTTTGAAAGTTGGAGAAGTATCCTCGGTGTCATTGCTTTCACTGTGCGTAATGGCACTTTTTAATAATTCATAATCCTCTTTTGCTTTTTCGAGCTTCTCATGAATAATTTGTTTAAATTCTTCAAGCTCAGCATCCGAGTATCTTGTTTTTTCTGCCATACCCTATAAATTTTCGTCTAATATAGTAAAAATAATCGTTACATATCCAAGATTATTCTATCCTGGCTATCTTTAAAAATGTTTTGATGTTGTCATCAATTTCAACTTCTTTGGCCATAGTATCGTTGAACTTTTCAACCCATATAATACGTTGGGCAAGCGTTTGGGTTGCAATATAATTTTTATGGACATTGATTGCATCGAATATGGCCTTATGTTTTTGAATTTCAATGACAATCTTGTCTGTTATATCAAAGCCGCTGTCTTTGCGAAGGTTTTGAATACGGTTAATGAGTTCACGAGCAATACCTTCCTGGATAAGATCTGAAGTAAGGTTAACATCAAGGGCAACGGTAAGTTTGCCATCAGTTGCTACCAACCAGCCTGGAATATCTTCGGACGTAATTTCTACATCCTCACTAGTTAACATCATTTCCATGCCATCGATATTCAGTTTCCATTGGCCTTGCTGTTCGATAGAAGTGATGTCGTATTGGCTAAATGCGGCTATAGCAGTGCTGAGACTTTTCATTTGCTTACCATATTTCGGGCCAAGTGTTTTGAAGTTTGGTTTAATTTTTTTCACCAGTATCCCAGTAGTGTCAGAAATGTATTCCAGCTCTTTTACGTTAACTTCTGCAAGGATGAGTTTTTTCACAGCATCAATTTTGTTAGCCACAACCTTGTCAAGGATCGGAACCATAATTTTTTGCAATGGCTGACGAACCTTAATGTTTACTTTCCTGCGCAGACCTAAAACCATGGAAGAAATGCGCTGAGCCAAATCCATTTTTTCTTCCAGTTCTTTGTCAATGAATTTTTCTTCTGATTTTGGGAAATCTGTTAAATGAACCGATTCGGCTATTTCCCTACCTGTAGCCCTGTTAAGGTCTATAAACAACTGATCCATATAAAATGGCGCAATGGGGGCGCTCAGTTTGGCAACAGTTGTCAGGCAAGCATAAAGTGTTTGATAAGCAGCCAGTTTATCGGTGTTCATTTCACCACCCCAAAACCGTTTGCGGTTAAGCCGAACATACCAGTTGCTGAGGTTTTCGCTCACAAAATCCTGGATAGCACGTCCTGCACGGGTAGGTTCATAATCTTTGTAACACCCATTAACCTCTTTAATGAGGGAATTAAGCAACGATATTATCCAACGGTCAATTTCAGGGCGGTTTTTTACAAGTACTTCAGGTTCTTTGCCGGTAAAGCCATCAACATTGGCATAAAGGGCGAAGAAGGAATAGGTGTTGTAAAGTGTTCCGAAGAATTTACGGGTTACCTCTTCAATGCCTGCTGCATCAAATTTCAGGTTGTCCCAGGGAGAGGCATTAGTGATCAGGTACCAGCGAAGAGGGTCGGATCCGTATTTTTCGATAGTTTCGAAAGGGTCAACAGCATTGCCAAGGCGTTTAGACATTTTGTTGCTGTTTTTATCAAGAACTAGTCCATTTGATATAATGTTTTTGAAAGCTACGGAATCAAAAAGCATCACTGCAATAGCATGTAGTGTGAAGAACCATCCACGGGTTTGGTCAACTCCTTCGGCGATGAAGTCGGCAGGGAAGGGCAGGCCGGAGGCCTGTTCAAAAGGGTAATGGAATTGAGCGTAAGGCATAGCCCCGCTGTCGAACCAAACATCAATAAGATCTGCCTCGCGTTTCATGGGTTTGCCAGATGCTGATACGAGTACAATTTCATCCACAAATGGACGGTGCAAATCGAATTTTTCGTAATTACCTGACGAAAAATCATTTGAAATATATGTTGCAAGCGGGTCAGTTTTCATAAACCCTGCTTTAACTGCTTTTTCGATTTCAATTTTCAATTCGTCCATACTACCTATGCATATTTCTTCCGAACCATCTTCGGTACGCCAAATAGGAAGCGGGGTTCCCCAGAAACGTGAGCGGCTGAGGTTCCAATCCTGAAGGTTTTCGAGCCACTTACCAAAACGCCCTGTTCCGGTAGATTCAGGTTTCCAGTTAATGGTATTATTAAGTTCGATCATCCGGTCTTTCAAAGCAGTGGTTTTGATAAACCATGAGTCGAGCGGATAATATAGCACTGGTTTATCAGTTCGCCAGCAATGAGGATAGGTATGAACATACTTTTCGATACGAAAAGCTTTATTTTCTTTTTTAAGCATTAAGGCAATGTCCAGGTCAACTGTGGGGTCGTCTTCAGTTAGGCTGGGATCGTATTCGTTTTTAACAAACCTGCCGCTAAATTCGCCCATGCCTTCCACAAATTTGCCTTGCTTGTCAACCAGTGTTAGTGCCCCAATGCCATATTCTTTGGCCACGCGGAAGTCGTCAGCGCCAAAGCTGGGGGCAATATGAACGATACCGGTACCATCTTCCGTGGTCACGAAATCGCCTAAGACTACTCGAAATGCATCGCCCTCTTTGGGTTGATGATAAGGTATAAGTTGTTCGTACCGGATGCCATCAAATTCGGCCCCTTTGTACTCGGCGAGAATTTTATAGGGTATTTCCTTACTGCCTTCTTTATAATCTTCGAGGGCAAGGTCCTTATATTTTGGGTTAAAATGGTTTGCCTGCAAATCTTTGGCTAAGATTAACGTTACCGGAATGCCGGTATATGGGTTAAAAGTACGGACTTTCACATAGGTGATGTTTTTACCAACAGCCAGCGCGGTATTGGAGGGCAATGTCCAGGGGGTTGTTGTCCAGGCGAGGAAAAAGAGGTCAGTATCTATATTTTTGTAAAGAAAATCAGACTTTTCGTTACGAATAACCTTGAATTGTGCGACCACTGTGGTGTCTTTTACATCGCGGTAACAACCCGGCTGGTTTAGTTCATGAGTACTGAGCCCCGTCCCTGCAGCAGGCGAATAAGGCTGTATGGTATATCCTTTGTAAAGAAGGCCTTTCTCGTATAGTTTTTTTAATAACCACCAAAGGGTTTCAATGTATCGGTTGTCATAAGTGATATATGGGTCGTGCATATCCACCCAGTAGCCCATCTTTTCTGTAAGGTCTTCCCACTCTTTGGTGTATTGCATTACATCCTTACGACATTCCTTATTATAATCGGCTATGCTGATTTTTTTCCCTATGTCTTCTTTTATGATGCCAAGGGCTTTTTCAACACCGAGCTCTACAGGAAGGCCATGTGTATCCCATCCTGCTTTACGTTCGACTAAAAATCCCTGCATAGCCTTGTAACGGCAAAAAATATCCTTAATGGTACGGCCCATTACATGATGAATACCTGGTTTCCCATTAGCGGATGGAGGTCCCTCGTAAAAAATAAAGGCCGGAGCACCTTCACGCATTTTTAAGCCTTTTCGGAAAGTATCATGCTCATGCCAGTAATTCAGAATTTCCCTGTTAATTTTTGGTAGATCGAGCCCTTTATATTCACGGAATTTCTTACCCATTCAATATCTTTATACTAAGTTCTAAACAGTTGATTATTTTATTGTTTATAAAAGTTCACAAAGATAGATTATCAAAATAAAAAAACAATTGAAAAAATGTTAAAATAAATTGCTTTTTTTATCAGCAATGAGAACTTAAATTTAACCCAGATTGCGGATTAGCGCAAACGACTAAACAAATCTAATGTTATGTTTCTCATAAACAAATATTTGTTAAGTCGGGGTTAACCCAATTCCGCGACTGCGGGACATATAGTTTAACTAAAAGCCTCCTAATGCGTAATTTGGGTTTAATATTTCAGGTAATTTAATACCTTTGGCGGATGTCCGAATTGTAACAAAATATATCAGATGTACCAAATAGAATCGTGTATTGAGATTATCAATAAAGAATTGGAATTGCTGAAGTCTGAAACAAAACAACCGGTTGAATTGTATGATCCGATCCATTACATTCTCAACCTTGAAGGTAAGCGAATCCGGCCAACTCTAACGCTCATGGCCTGCAATCTTTTTAGCGAAGATATTTCATCTGCCATTAAACCAGCAATAGCTATAGAAGTTTTTCATAATTTTACCCTGGTGCATGACGATATAATGGACAATGCTGCGCTTCGTCGCAATCAACAGACCCTTCATACAAAGTGGAACGACAATGTGGCTATCCTTTCGGGCGATGCCATGCAGATTATTGCGTATCAGTTAATGTGCAAGTGCAGACCTGAATTACTTAACCCCTTGCTTGACGTTTTCAGTAAAACAGCACTTGAAGTTTGTGAAGGACAGCAGTTTGATATGAATTTTGCTAACCGTAATGATGTTAAGCTCGAGGAGTATATTCGTATGATTGAGTTAAAGACTTCTGTGCTGTTAGCATCCAGCCTTAAAATTGGCGCTATTTGCGGTGCTGCATGTGATACAGAAGCCCAAAAACTTTACGAGTTTGGCCGTAACCTGGGTTTGGCTTTTCAAATTCATGACGATTACCTTGATGTTTATGCCAACCAGGATGTTTTTGGAAAAACAGTTGGCGGCGATATTGCCGAAAACAAAAAAACATTTCTGTTAATCTCAGCGATTGATAGGGCCCGTGATGATCAGGCCTCAATATTGCAACGTGCTATTCAGGGTCAAATTTCTGATGTTCGGGAAAAAGTAAGGATGGTTCGAAAGGTTTATGATGATTTAAATATTCCACAGCTTACCCTTGAAAAAATTACTGAATATTCAAATAAAGCATTTGAATATCTTCAATCTGTAAAGGTTGATGAATCCCGGAAAGCTTATCTTCGGGAATTGGCATATAAATTGATGAGGAGGGAAAAATAATTCAAAGGGCATTTTAAAAATCAGATATGTGACTAACTTTGTATTTATTTATCATTCTTATAAATATCTTAGAGAATGCATATTAATAATGCTGACAGAAGTAATGTGCATTTACGTTGAAATATTATCAAAGTAACCCATTAACCACAATTTGTCCAATGAAAACAAGAAACTTAATCATTTTATTAGTTTTATCTGCTCTTTTACTGAATTTCAACGGTATCAAATCTCAAACTGCTAATACTACCTTACCAGAGCTAAAATGGGCTAAAGACGTAGGTGCTAAAACGATGCCTCTTCAGGAGAAAATTTATAATGTGTCTGCATTTGGCGCTAAAAACGACGGGAAAACTCTTAATACTAGTTCAATACAGGCTGCAATTGAAGCCTGTGCGGTTAATGGAGGGGGTATTGTAGCGTTTGACACTGGAGCATATCTTACTGGCTCAATTTTCCTAAAAAAAAGGGTGCATTTACGCATTGATAAAGGTGTTGAAATTCGTGGCAGTCAGAATCTTTCAGATTATCCGGAAATAGATACACGTATTGCTGGTATTGAAATGAAATGGCCTGCTGCTTTGATCAATGTCTTGGATCAGGATAATGTGGCCATTACCGGAGAAGGTATTATTCATGCCCAGGGGAAACCTTTTTGGGATAAGTATTGGCAAATGCGCCAGGAGTATGATAAGAAAGGGTTACGCTGGGTTATTGATTATGATTGCAAGCGGCCACGCACCTTTTTAGTTTCAGGCTCTACCAATGTCACCCTAAAAAGCTTTACTATTAAGCAAGCCGGGTTTTGGTCTATACAAATTCTTTTTTCTCAATATGTTACTGTTAATGGCATCGTAATTCGTAATAACATAGATGGTAAAGGGCCAAGTACTGACGGTATTGATATAGACTCGTCGTCGTTTATCCTGGTAGAAAACTGCGATATTGATTGCAATGATGATAATTTCTGTCTAAAAGCAGGTCGTGATGCCGACGGGCTCAGGGTTAACCGCCCAACAGAATATGTGGTGATTCGTAATTGTATTGCACGGGCCGGAGGGGGCGTTATTGTATGTGGAAGCGAAACTTCAGGAAGTATAAGGCATATATTAGCCTATCATCTTAAAGCAGAAGGCAGCGGTTCAGGTATCCGCCTCAAATCTGCCATAACAAGAGGCGGGACCGTGGAAGATATTTATATTCAGGACGTGGAAATGAACGGTGTAAAAAATGCAATTAATATTACCATGAATTGGAACCCTAGTTATAGCTATTCGACCCTACCTAAGGAATATAACTACGATAGTATTCCCGTTCATTGGAAAACTTTGCTTCAAAAAGTATCGGAGGAGCAGGGTTTACCATATTTTAAAAATATAAATATATCCTCAATTAAGGGTACCAATGCCGGACAAGCTTTAAACGCTTCGGGAATGGAAAAATCTTTGATGGAGAATTTTAACTTAAAAAATATTGATATTGAGGCTAAAACTGCAGGGAAAATTTCTTATGCCAAAGGATGGAAATTTGAAAATGTTACTATCAAAGCCAAAGATAACAGTAAATTGGAAATGGAAAATTGTTCAGACATGAGTCTATGAAGTTATTAACAGTAGCATTAGAGCTCTTAGTAGTTTATATTCAGTATATTAATGGATTGCTTTCTGCATATTTTTTCCAGTAATTTCTTTCATCCGTTTTTTTAATTTTTCCAGCATTTGCTTATTGCCATTTTTAAGGGCAATTTCGCCCAAATGTTCAATAGTTTGCTCGGTTACATCGCATTCATTTTCTATGAACCTGCATAAACGTTTAGGCATGGCATAAAAAAATATTAGTTCTTCAAAGCATTTATTGGTATATTCATCCACAATTTGATTCGCCCTTTTATAAGCGCCTACTTTGTAAGCTGCCTCAGCCAGCCTAAAAGAATATACGTTAGGTGGAAAAGTTTTTGCAGGCATCAGTTCAAGGCACCGATCAATCACTTTCAAGGCTGAGTCTTTTTTTCCCTCCTCAAAAAGCTGTTCTGCCAAACGGGCAAAGTTAACACGCATGCGAAGCACTGAAAATGTAAAGATGTTATTGCTATCCATCAGCACATTAGGCATGTTCATGCGTCCCCAAAGAAATTTGTTCATAAGATTATTGTACATCACCGAAGTTTCTATTCTGCCAATAGAAAAATAACCGGTTTTTTTTGTTTGAATAGGGACCAGCCGGAAGGCAAAGCCCTCTAGTTGCAAATAATTATCGAGTCCAAGCGTGCCTTCATGGCTGGGCGATGTATAATAAATAGGGCGCTCCCAGTTGTTGTTAGCCAGTATGTCCATCACCATCAATTCGCTTTTGGTGATATACCATTTTTTTGAATTGAAATTTAGTTCGATATGAGGGACAATCTGGCGAGATAATTCGGGACGAACAGTTCCGTTTGAGGCCACGTTAAGCGTATCTACCGGCAATACAAAATTTCGGGAACGAAAGTAATCGATAACTATGTCCGGTTTGGCGATAATTTTTGTTTTCGGATCATCGCTACGTACAAAGGAAATGGCTTCTTTCAAATCCATGTAGTCTTGTGTTTTTTCGATAAAATATACAACATCGCGTTTTCCCTGACGATATTTATTGTATGTTAATGAAATAGGAAGTGGTACAGATTCATAGGCCTGTCGTTTTAGTTGATCGATATACCAATCTGCATTCAGTAACGTAAGATTTACCACGCGGACATCGGTGCGAATACCCTCTACCTCCTGTAAATACCATAGCGGAAATGTGTCATTATCTCCATTTGTAAACAGGATGGCATTTGGTGCACAGGAGTTCAGATAATCATAAGCCACATCGCGAGTAGTATAACGACCTGATCGGTTGTGATCGTCCCAGTTTTCTGCGGCCATAATTGTAGGCACTGCCAGGAGAGCAACTACAGATGCAGTGATAGCGGCTGTTGTCGTAGAAAACCATTTTTTTAGTAATTCGACTAATGCCAGAACGCCGAGTCCTATCCAAATTGCAAAAGCATAGAACGATCCTGCATAGGCATAATCCCTTTCACGTGGTTGTAAAGGAGTTTGATTCAGGTAAATGACTATAGCAATTCCCGTCATAAAGAATAAAAACAGTACAACCGTGAAATCGCGCTTGTGCCTGACCAGCTGATAAAACATTCCTATAAGGCCCAGGATTAAAGGCAAACAAAAGTATTTGTTTCGTCCCTTGTTATCTTTCATATAGGTTGGTAACTTATCCTGGGGCCCAAAGAAAAAGTTATCAATCCATTTGATACCTGAAAGCCAGTTTCCACATAAAATTCCACCATCACCTTCCAACTCATTCTGGCGGCCTGCAAAATTCCATAAGAAATACCGGAAATACATATACCCCAGTTGATATTTAAGAAAGAAAGACAAGTTTTCTTCAAATGTAGGGCAGTATTCCACAACACGCTTATCGTTTCGGTTAACAGTTATGGTTTTTCCTTTAATGTTCGCCCACTGCTTATAAACATCTATATGTTCTGAATTGCGGCTGTACATGCGTGGAAAAATAGTAGTAAAACGCGAGTCATATACTGACTTGGAATCCCGATCCGATATTATATATTTGCCGTTTTCTTTTATATAGGATGGCTTCCCTTGTTTGGTGTGGATGATTGGCGCATTGTAATATTGTCCAAAAAGTAGCGGACGGTCACCATATTGTTCGCGGTTAAGATAAGACAGAAGTGAGAACACATTGTCGGGATTGCCCTCGTCCAAAGGAGTATTGGCTGAGGAACGAATGACAATCATTGCATAAGAACCGTATCCAAGGATAATCATTGCAATGGCCAGTAAAATGGTATTAGTTAAAATTTTTCTTTTTTTATAGGTAAACCAAATACCACCCAATAATAAACTAAACAAGACAGTGCTATAAAAGATTATACCCGAATTATACGGTAATCCATACGAGTTAACAAACAAAAGCTCGGAAAGTGCTGCCAGTTTTACTATACCCGGAATAATCATGTATTGCACACCAGCCAGAAGAATAAACGAAACCATTACTGCAATGATAAAGCCGACGATGGTTGGCTGGTATTTTTTAAAATAGTAAACGAGCACAATAGCAGGTATAGTGAGCAAATTCAAAAGGTGAATGCCAATGGACAGACCCATCAGGTATGCAATAAGGATGAGCCAACGATTGGTGTATGGTACATTGTCTGCTTCTTCCCATTTGAGTATTGCCCAAAAGACAATGGCAGTAAATAATGAAGATGTGCCATATACTTCACTTTCCACCGCCGAAAACCAGAACGTATCTGAAAACGTGTAAGCCAAAGCCCCCACCAAGCCAGCGCCTAATACAGCCAGTATTTTGCCTTTACCGTAGTTGTTGTCCCGGATCGTAATTTTACGGGCCAGATGTGTGATCGACCAGAACAGGAAAAGGATTGTAAAAGCGCTTGCAAGTGCCGACATGGCATTAATCATCAAAGCCACCTTTGTTTTATCAGGTGCAATAAGTGAAAATACTTTTGCCAACATCAGGAATAACGGCGCTCCGGGAGGATGCCCAACTTCGAGTTTAAATGCAGAGGCAATGAATTCTCCACAATCCCAGAAGCTTGCGGTAGGTTCGATAGTTAATAGGTAAACCACTGCTGCAATCAAAAATGCGAACCATCCGGCAACGTTATTCCATCTTTTAAAGCTAATCATTGGTAATAGATTGGATACGGGATTATAAAGGTAGATTTTTTCGTTATTCTACCATGAGGCATGTTGACTTTAAAATAAAAATTTAAATATAGTCTTGTGATAAACCCTACAATGGCTACACGTGTTGTGGTGCATTTTTTTTAATGTCATTATTCGGTTAAACAAATCATTATTTATCATTTTTTCTTCTTCGATGTCATAATCATCTTGCAATCCAAGCCAAAATTTTGCCGAATTACCAAAGTAAGAACCAAGTCTTAATGCAGTATCAGCAGTAACCCTTCTTTTACCCTTTATTATCTGGGATATCCTTGTTTGCGGTATATCAACATCTTTTGAAAGTCTATATGCGGAAATATTTAATGGAATTAAAAATTCTTCCACTAATACTTCTCCTGGATGAATGTTTGCTAATTTTTGCATATTAATACCTTGTTTTTGAAATAGCCTAAATTGAAATTGAAAATGGTAATGATTTAATATAGTTTTCCATAAATTCAAAGTCTGGATTACCAATTTTGTCAATTGGTAATTTTATTAAAGACTCTCTCATTCTTTCAATGCCCCACTTTCTCCCATAAGAATACCTATATTTTTCCATTCTAATTAGTGTTACTAAAAAAAAAGCAACATATTTGTTAATCTTAAACTTCGGATTAAAAACATGTACGTCTTCTGTTGAACAGAAAGGTTTAGGTTGGTAGAACGCTTCAGCAACACTGCCATTTCTATTAACTGTTATAGTGTTTCCACTATGCATTGGTTTTGAATCTACATAAGCCGAAATTCCATTATTTGAATCGGTAGAAGTAACAAATGGGATGTGTCCACTAATAATATCCTTTATCCTAATACCTTTCCCTCTTTCAATGGTGAATAATTTATCATATCTGAAATATTCCCAATTAATAGTATTCAAGACAAAGGTTTTATTTATTACGCTTTTTTTTGAAGGAATATCTGGCATTTGAATTTTTTCGACCCAAACTGGAATTTCTGAGATACTTGGAATTAAAATATCGCTTAAAGTTTTATTTGCCTGTCTTCCGTAGCTATAACGATATTTGTTTGCTCGTATACAAAGACAATAAAACAACTTTTGTTTTTCTGATAATTCTATTTTAGGCCTTAAACAAAATATATGGTAACCTGTATAAAAATCCGAAGTCTGTAAAAAAGCCTCTAATACTGAACCACCCAGTGAAACAGTTATTAAACTTGCTTTGAAAGGCTCAACATCAATTAACATTTCTATTCTTGCAGACACTCCATTATTTTTAGATGTCCTGGAAATGAAATTTATTCCTTCCTTATTCTCAGACAATCTATTTAACTCAAATCCATTGCCATAAGTAATTGTAAATATGTCGGACAATTTTTCCATTTCTAATTATTTAAAAATTGAAAGGCTATGTAGTTTTTAATAACCTCAATAAATTTGTCTTGGTTCAACTCTGAATAATTCGTTTCCATATACGCCTCAGCACACCACTCATCTTCCGCATTCACTTCTTTCATTACACTATGTCCTGCAATAACCTCCTTGTTCATATAGGCAATAACCCATTGTTTTTTTATCTCATTCCATGTACCCTTTATATCTATTCTGCCTTTGTTTTTTACTTTAATAAAACCGTCGTCTTTCCAATAACCAAACCATGTTTTTTTTCCTTTTGTGTGTGGAATATGAGAAGTAAAAACCATTGCACAAGTAACAACATTGACTTTTGAATTATGGAACAATTCATCCGGCATTGACATAACAGCCTCTAAGGTATGATGTTCTAAAATTTTATTTTTCCAACTTAACATTTCTCCGCTTTGTGCCAAAGCGCAACTCATCGGAACAATAGCAATGCACTTACCCTGCTTCTGTAACATTTCAAGATTGTTCCATATAAAGGCAAATTCTTCAATATCCTCTTTCTTAATCGCATATGGAGGATTTAGTAATCCAACATTCGGCTTAAACTTATCTTTTATCTGTTTTGTAGTTTCATCATCAAAACAATCACCGAGCATAATATTGCTTTTCCCGTCATTATGAATAATCATATTTGATACGGCCAATGCATAAATCTCATCTTGAAATTCAATGCCTATAATTTGTTTCAACTTTATTTTATCAAATATTTTCTTTTGACCGTTTGCAAGAACAATCATTTTTTTCATTCCGCTAATTAGAAACCCGCAAGTCCCGCAGCAGTTATCTAAAATGATACTATCAACATTTAATTCAGCTAAATCACAAAATAGTTCAGTAATATGTGGCGGAGTTAAAACAATTCCTAGTCCCTTATCATTATTAGCATACCTAAGAAATTCAATATAGAACTGTCCAATCGTGTCAAAATATTTATGTGTTTTTATAAAGGAATTTACTTTTAAGTCAATATCAGAAATTAAATTTTCAAAAAAGTGTTTGTTGGTTGTTAATGTTGTATTTGAGTCAATAAACGAATATGCTAATTCTAGTTTGTCTATTTTATCAGGTGGAATATTAGAATTTTTTAACTGCGTTTTAATTGTAAAAAGAATAGCACCAGCCAAATCTTTTGCTTTTGTGTGTTTGGTGTAACTATTTTGAAAAGCCACATCTTGTAAAGCAATTAAAATACCGCTAATTAATAAACTTCTCTGAGATTCCTTTATCTTCTTTATATGAAGAATGTCGTTTAGCTCCTTTGTGTACGCCAATAAATTTTCGTAATCCTGTTTGAATTTTCTTTCATCATTTATGTATGCAGTGTAGTAGTCATCAAAATTTAAAATTTTATTCTTAACGAAGGAATATGGCTTATTGTCTTTTTTTAAATTTAAAAATTGAGAAATTCTTAACTCGTAGGTATTTTCTCCACTCACCGCAATAGCAATTATATCATACTCTTTACTTAAAAATGAAGCGTATAACAATACTCCATCAACAGCATATTCAGAATACTTATCACAAGTTTTAGATTCGTGTTTTTTAGGATCTGCTTTACATTCTATTACAATAATAAGATCGCTGTATTTGTCGGACTGAATAATAAATTCCGGATAACCTTTGCTACCACCTTTTTTAGAGGCATTTTTTAATAGTTTATCAATTTTAGGATTATCGCACTGCTGTTCATAAACATTAAAACCATTTTTATAATATCCGAGTTTAGTGAGTATGTCACGCACTAATTTTTCAGTTTTCCTTTCGTTCGCCATATTGTAGGTAATATTTATAAGTTCAATATTCCTTGCTTTATTTTTACTGATTTGTAATACCTTGCTTTTTCTTCAGCTAGTTGAAATACAGTTTCAGGGCATTTATATTTAAAACAATCTTCCGCAAATTTTTCGCTGAAATATTGTTTTTTTAGTTCTGCTACGTCTGCTTTAAGGGCTTTCGCAAGTAATTCTAATTTTGCTTCTTTTAACTCTTTCTTACCGTTTTCAACTTTACTCAAACCTCCACTGTCAAGTCCTATTTTTGCAGCAAGCTCTGTTTGATTTAGTCCTTTTTCAGTTCTAAGTCGTCTAATGTAGTCTCCGAAACTTTCCATTTTTAACCTTGTCAATTTTTACTTGGTGATTTTTGACAAATATAAATATTATTTTGAATATTTTGTCGTGCGGTTGAAAAATTCCCTTCTTTTACCAATTGTCTATATATTAGTGAATTATTTCGCTAGAATATAATTTAATTAATTGGCCTCGCGGAACTTTCATACACAAGGGACATTTTTTGTTTTAAATATTCATGTTCTTTTGTGCTACTTCCTTATTAGTTTAATTCAAGTAGCATGAAAGTTTTATGCAAAAAGCTTCCCTAAATATACATAAAACCCTATATTTACAGGTAATTCAAAATCTTTTTTAATCTGTCAAAGTAGCAATAAAATAGATGGGTAGTAATGAATTTTATTTAAAAATAAAGATAACTAATCAGGTTGTTTAGGCTGAAGACTTTTAGCTTTAGAAATAGAATCAAAGTTTCCATGACCTTTTTAGTCCCTGGTATGGTCTCGCATGATTTTCTCCTACAGTCTAACAGCCTAAAACCTATCTACCTGATATTCACTAAAATTCGAATGATGGTTAAAAATAAGAATATAAACGGTGTTGTATATTCCACCAATCCCGATTTTCAATATCAGTCTGATAAGGACTCTGAAGAAGAAACCCTGCCTGCAAAGCAGCAAGATTTAAGGGTTATGCTTGACAAAAAGCACAGGGGAGGGAAAATGGTTACTTTAGTTACTGGTTTTGTAGGCAGAAAGGAAGATATTGAAGCCTTGGCCAAAACTTTAAAGTCAAAATGTGGGGTTGGAGGAACTGCAAAAGATGGTGAAATTTTGATCCAGGGAGATTTCCGGGATAAAGTGCTGCAGTTGCTGGTTGGAATGGGATATAAAGCCAAGAAAGCAGGGGGTTGATAGTGTTTTTGAGTCTGCAAAAGATCGTTATGTCCTCACCCCATGAGAGTGTCTAAAAAGTCAAAATCTCACGCCAAGACGCTAAGTCGCAAAGAAAAATAATTCTGACGGATAATACTTTGCGTTTTTGCGCCTTTGCGTGAATAATTAAATATAGTGGGCAATCTAAAAGTATATCGCATAAAAAGAAGATGTTTTCTTTTTATTTGGTTTGTATTTTTCTCTGTTATTCTTCGGGCACAATTTTACGAATCGGGCCAGGATCCGGCCTCTATTAATTGGAAACAAATTAAAACCGCAAATTTTCAGATTATTTTTCCTCCTGAATTTGAAAACCAGGCCAACCATTTGGCCAACACGCTAACCCATATCTATGAACATGTAAGTAAAAGCCTGAATCATAAACCCCGCAAAATATCAATAATCTTACATAGCCAGTCAGCGTATTCAAACGGTTTTGTAACCTGGGCCCCCAAACGAATGGAATTATATACTACTCCGGCTCAGGACAGTTACGCCCAGGATTGGCTTGATCAACTGGCTGTTCAAGAACTCCGACATGTTGTACAAATAGATAAATTAAACCAGGGGCTTA
>Ga0182027_10001829_pt1 | contig 34815 bp, 45 predicted proteins | sample 712E1DmetaG_FD_121300 | JGI IMG/M metagenome (GOLD analysis project Ga0182027, IMG submission 121300) | Permafrost microbial communities from Stordalen Mire, Sweden - 712E1D metaG (Illumina Assembly) | ecosystem: Environmental > Terrestrial > Soil > Wetlands > Permafrost | place: Sweden...
CAAAACATTCTGTTATTGCACGAGTCTCAAATCCTCCTTCCATCAATGCATCAAATGGTTCACAATACGTTGATATTTTATTTATTAGAGAACGTTTTTGTAATGCTTCCTCACCTGATATGAATCCCATATCCATACTTGCTCTAGACGCCTGGATAATTTTTCTTGCGATAATCTCACTCACACCTGATGCTTCAACGATTTCACCAATTGTAGCAACAGCAATTGCAAGTAAATTATCAAATCCTGCGAGTGATAATTTTTCTGCCGTCGATGCTCCAACACCTGGAAGACTTGTTACAGACATGTCCTTAGACTTCTGAACTGTCTTCAAATCAATATTTACATCTTGATCCAACTCATTTTCTTCTACTCTTCTTCTTGCCATTTTTTCCACCTTTACAAATTTTTTAATAAAAATTAAGATAATGATATAGCTATCACTATCTTGAATTAAAAAAAATAAAATATTTTGCACTATTCTCTAAAGATTTTTAGTATAGATCTTCTTCTTCAGCATTCAACGCTAAGTGCTCATACGCTTTTGATAGTACGAGTATTGCCTTAGGTATGTCTGCAGTTCTTAGAGAATTTGTCGACTGCCATTGGTCGTTCTTGTCTTTGTAGCTGCGCTCAAATGAGACAGACTTATATTCTACCTTTTTGCCATCTTTTATAGTCTCGTTAGACCATATTGTTGCGGCAATTGCGCCAGACCTGAATTTTGTTTCTGGCATTTTTTTTCCCATCACGTCGTTGACTGATGGCATTCTTATCTGTGTTTTTTTTGGTTCCATTTTCTCCTCTTGCTTTTCGCATTTTATTTCAAATCCCTTTATGGAGCTGTAAGGCCAGACGGCGAGACGCTCAGGGGACGAGGTGTTAGTGTTAAGTTTTTAATACCAACAATACCTAAAAACATATGTCATTTATATACCCTGTGAATGATTGTCTTGTGAGTCCAGTGTAGAAAAATCTTTTAGAATTATTACAAATATCAAAAAATTGTATAAAACCTTTATATATTATCGTCGGAGTCTTTATATACCTAAAATAATAATATTTATAAACTAATTATGACATTCAAGATGATTCGCGGTTTTCACGGAGAACTGAATTTACTAGGAGGATGGTTTTTACGCGCTGTATAAAAAAAATAAGTTGGACGAAACAATTTCACACGAACTATCGCATAGATTCTCTCATCTAATTAGTGCTATAAATAATTCTAAGATTTTAAATAAAAAATTATCAATAATTACATCCGGAGGGCAAGAATGAATGGAAAAGTAGTTGTAGAATTAAAGTCTAAGGACAAACAGAAAGAAGTCGTTTTAAGTCAAAACGTTGTGATTGGAAACAGGATTCCAAAAGATTTTTTTATGACAACGGGACATGGAGAATCTGATATAACAATCCATGCAGGATCATATCACTTGGCCTTAAAGGCTGCAGGCATTGAAATGTGCAATATCATGACTTATTCATCTATAATGCCTTCTATCGCTACTGAAATTGAAAGACCTCAAATTGTTCATGGAGAAGTCATGGAAAGTATAATGGCTGTAGCACATTCAACAAAAGGCAAACCTGCAACAGCAGGTATCATATATGGATGGTTATACGACAAAATAACTAGAAAAAAATATGGCGGACTCGTATGTGAACATAATGGTACCTACAGCAAAAAAGAAATTGAAAAATTATTAAGATTAAGTCTAAACGAATTATACACTAACGGATTCGACGACAAATACGATTTGAAAGATATAAGACTTACTGCTGAAAGTTTCACACCTAAGAAAAAATATGGAACAGCATTAGTCGCAATATGCTTCAAGAATTATGTCGTGCCAATGATAGGATAAATCAATAATTTTTATTTTTGATTAATTTATTCTTCTTATTTTATCTTTCATAATCTTTATATTGAGTGTTTTCATCCTTTTTTCTAGAGCATATATTTGAGGTACAAATGGATGAAGACATAATTGAAACTAATGAAGATAAAAATTCGGGTACAAAAAGCACAGATAAAATAATCAATGCAACATTGATTACTGGAGCATCTAGCGGCATCGGATTAGAGTTAGCTAAAGTATTTGCTCGTGAAGGTCACAATCTTGTTCTTGTCGCCAGAAGCGAAGAGACATTAAAAGAATTAAAGGCTCACCTTGAAGAAGAATGGGATGTAGAAGTTAAGATAATCATCCAAGACTTGAAATATTATAATGCTCCAACATTAATATTTGATGAAGTGAAAAGAAGCAGAATCAACGTCAATATTCTAGTTAATAATGCTGGCTTTGGTAATCATGGAAAATTCTCTGATACAGATTTAGAGACTGAATTAGAGATGATTCAAGTCAATATCACCGCGTTAACGCATCTTACTAAATTATTTTTGAAAGATATGATAGCATACAATAATGGACGTATATTGAATGTTGCAAGTACTGCAGCATTTCAGCCTGGACCATTGATGGCAGTATATTATGCTACAAAAGCTTATGTATTATCATTCTCTGAAGCTTTGGCTGAAGAACTTCGTGATACTAAAATACGTGTCACAACATTATGTCCTGGACCAACTGCAACGAATTTTTCCAAAGCAGCAAACGTCCAAGATACAAAAATTTTTGGAAGTAAGATCCCGACTGGAAAAGAAGTCGCTGAATACGGTTACAATGCTCTAGTAACTGAGAAACGTGTAGCGATATATGGATTCAAAAATAAATTACTTGCTCAAAGTAATAGATTTATACCAAGAAAGACAGTCACTCGCATGGTCAAAAAATTGCATGATACAAAGTGAAAATTTTTAACAAAAATACCTAATAATAAATTATTCAAATCCACAATCTTTAAAAACAACCTAATCACCTTTCTATAAAATAGGGGTGAATGGTGTTTGAAGATTAATCCAGAGCACTACTTTGTTTTGCAAGGTAGTAAGGTATTGAAGGATTTGGATGAATTAGTGCACTTCTTGAAAGTTGTCGATAAGAAAACTTTTGAGTATCATGTAAATGATTCTAAAAATGATTTTGCAAATTGGATTAGGTATGTGTTTAAGAATAAGAGACTTGCAGAGGCTATAGATGACTTAAGACATGAAAACATTGCTTTGATGATTGAATTGATAGAAAAACATGTTCGTGAGATGCAGATACTTGTCGTAAACGGTGGAAGCTCTTCGCTTAAATTCCAATTGATAGAACTAACTTCTAAAAATGCTCCAGTAAAAGGCATGATTGATGCTATAAATCTTGATAGATGCAATATCACATTGACTATAAACGGTGAAACCACAACAAGAAGTGTCACAATCAAGAATCATGAAGAGGCTGTTGCGTTAATGATTAGTGATCTTCTAGAAAATAATATTATTGGAGACATCTCGGAAATTAAGGCAGTAGGTCACAGAGTGGTCCATGGCGGTGAAACATATACTGAGCCAATCATAATAGATAGTAAAGTTATAGAAAGACTTAAAGAGCTTATAGTTCTTGCACCATTGCATAATCCTGCAAATATTTCTTGCATAGAAGCATGCATGAAGATATTCCATTGTCCACATGTAGCTGTATTTGATACAGCGTTTCATTCCACGATTCCGAAAGAAAAATTCTTATATGGTTTGCCATACGAATATTATGAAAATAACAAGATTAGGAAATATGGATTCCACGGTTCTAGCCATAAATATATTGCCGGCATGATAAACGAGTTTTTCAAAATTGAAAATAAGAAGAATATGAAATTAATAATATGTCATCTTGGCAATGGATGCAGCATTACTGCAGTAAAGAATGGCAAATCGCTAAATACGACGATGGGATTCACTCCGCTTGATGGTCTGATAATGGGCACAAGATGCGGCCATCTTGATCCAGCAATATCGATACATCTAGGCACCACGCTGAATCTTAGTTATGAACAAATGGATAAGATACTTAACAAAAAATCAGGATTATTAGGAATTTCCGGACACGCTGATATGCGCGATCTTCACAAGACAGCACATGAAGAGAAATCAAAATTAGCAATGGAAATGTTTGCAGACAGGATAATCCATTATATCGGCGCATATGTGGCAGAAATGAATGGTGTCGATGCCATCGTGTTTACAGGAGGCATCGGAGAGAATGCATATTACATCAGAGAGATGGTCTTGAAAAACTTTACATATCTCGATTTGAAACTTGATTCTAAAAAAAATGAGAAGAACGAATTCATAATCACAGGAAAAGATTCTCTCGTAACAGTATTTGTGATGTCAACAAATGAAGAACTAGAAATTGCAACAGAAACGAAAAAAGTATTGAAGTTATAAGTCAGATTCTTATTTATCAAGAATATATTTGGATGCTTCCATAGTATACTTTTTTGAATCGTCGACTAATTTTATCAATGCAGGGATCTGTATCAAATTACTATCCATCAAAGATTGCATTAGTCTATTCATTGTATGTGTTAATTCATCCGATGATAATTCTAAATCTATATGATTTTGATCATCAGCAATTGCTTTGTCTAGGCTTATAATATTATTCACGTTATTTCTTGTCTGTATAGTTAAACGTGAGTTGGTAAGAGATATATTTTTTGCAGGACCAAACCTGCATCTCAAATATTTCAGAAATTCTATATACGTAGAGTCATCTATCTCTTTTGCTGCTTCGATACACTTATCGAACCTGTTTTGAACTACAGGATTCTTTGCAAAATCCATCAACTCAGCATAGGGAACGTTTTTGTTTACATTATTTATGTAGAATATGAAGTCTTTCAAGTGCATGATTGGATTTCCATCATCTAGATCACTTCCTAGATTATGTTCTCCTATAGCCCATAATTTTTCGGATTGTGGATTTATGAGAGTTCCCCAATTAGTGTCAGAATAGCGCAAAAATTCCATATTCCTTTTTTTAGTCAGAGGATTATACTTGAATCGCAAACATGCATCTTTCTCGCTGAATGATTCGCCACAAACACGTATCTCTGAGAGAATGTTGCCATCAGGTTCTATCTTCATAAATAAGTGTTTACTTACGAGTCCCGACCATGAATAAGACACATTTTGACCTGATTTATATAAAAAATCTATAATTCCAGGTTCTCTTCTGAGTGTACCTACAAGATTTTCTAGAGATTTTCCGCTTATTGTTTGTATCTTTTTGAATTTCAATCTTCTTTCTGCCGTAAATTCGGAAAGAGCAGATTTGTATTTTTCAGGATCCGTCACTGAAAGATATTCTAGTGCAGATTTACTTTTCTCATCCATCTGTCTTGGAGGAACAATTATCTTATCATATTCTAGCTGTATCTCTCCAAAATATCCCTTTACAACATCGACACCCCACAGCTTATCATTATGGGTAAATAATACTGATGCGTGGACATTGTTGTAATCGTCAGTTGTTGTAATCAGTGATGGATTTGATTCTGGATACAATTCATGAAATGCAATATACATAGTAGCATTTCTCTCAAAACAATTCATATCACGTGCTCTTGATTCTGTAGGAAAATAGAAATATCTGGTTGTGAGTAACCTATCATGGATGCTCTGATAACGCATTTCTTTTTCGTAATCAATATCATAAATACTTTTTATCAAAGAATCGTAATAATTTCTTAAAGAACTTATCCTATCTGTAGTTATTATTGACTTTAACTCCGTTTCAAAATTATTTTGAATGCTCTGAGGCATCGATTGGATTATCATATTATTGAAAATAGTAAGTATCCAGATTAAATATAATATGATTTAAAATTTATTTAAATCAGTACATCCTGGAGCGGTTGAATAATTACGACGAATAACAGGTTCACTTGTACTTTTATGATAGTTCGACCTTATAGATGCGACACGCTCTTTTTCTATAGGAATAAAGTCAATATTGATTTTATTAGTATCAAAGTCATAATTTGAATTCACCATACCATAACCTATTGAATCCCTTAAAATAGTTTGTACCTGAGCGGAAACAGCGATATATGTAGGTTCAGAAACATCATTTACAATAATCTGTAATCCTTCTTTTCTATTATAGAAAGCGCCCATCTTTGCTATATTGACAGAAACTTTCAATTCTCCATCCTTAAATTTCTTGCTTACTTCGTTTAGTTTTAATTGAAGACTCATTTTATTCCCCCCGAATAAATTCGATGTTATGCGATGTTATGTATATTTGATTAATGTCGTCTAGACAAAATCACATTAAAAGCAGAATAAAGTAATTTATAAACTTTGTTGTAGTAACAATTTATATAATCTCAGCCTAATCCGCTAGTCCGCAGAATCTTAACAATTTTTCTTTTAAGCCTTTATCATCTAAGAATTTCTCACTCTTATAGAGGCAGATGTCTAATACCTTGTCTAGATCCTCATCGCTGTTCCAAAGACTTTTTAGCAAGTCAGGATATTTTTTCTTAAGGTATTCTATAACAATGCATGATACATACATATCATCCATGTAACCATACACACCATACACTTCTTCAGGCACAACATCATTAGGCACAAGAAGATATCCTAATGCTGCATTTATCATTATTCTGGATTGTCTATCCACATCCTCATTCTCTAGCATATCACATTCTAATTTTACTAAGTCTGGAAAATGCAATAACTCTCTATCAAATTCTTTTCCAGAATCATCAATATTCTTTATTTCCTCTCTTAGATAATCTATAAAAGTTTTTCCCATAGTAAAATCTATAAAATCTGGACATATTAGTATTAAAAGGTTTCGATAAATATACTAGACTATCCGTAATAAGGATAGACTCTACAATAGTATCCTTACTTTTTTATCCTTGCTTCTTTTAGCGTTTTCACGTACCATTCGAAATCGTCTAGAAATTTAGATAATCTCTCAGTATAGGATTCATCTTTAAGTTTTCCATTCTCGTCAAATACATTCTGCACCATTGACACCATAAATGGTATTGGCGTTGATACACCTTTTAGTTCTGAGACAACAATACGCAATGCTTCATTTGCTCGTATACCACCGAATGGTCCTCCACTATAACTGACAATACCGAATGGTTTTTTCTCGTACTCAGGCATAAAATTATCAAGTGCATTCTTGATTGTCCCGCTAAAGCTGTGATTATATTCTGGTGTTACAAGTATGAAACCGTCTGATTCATCTAGCCACTTATGGACTTGTTGCATTTGAGTTGATGGTTTCGGATTGTAATGATTGGGTATTCTCAAAGTCAGCAACTCTGGAAACTTATCAGGATCAATGATATATACCGTGTGACCACGCTGTTCAAGAGTCTTTGCAATCCAATTGGCTACTTTATCACCAATTCTTCCATTACGTACGCTTCCAATAAATACTGATATAGTTGTTTTCTTCATTTCAAACCCTCCAATAATGGTATTCAATATAAACTTAGTATACTTTAGTGATTTATTAATATAGTGGAGGATAAATCTAGCGAAAAATTAATCCTTCTAAAATTATAACATTTATAAAATTGGAATCATATCCAAAAGTATGTTAATCAAGCACGTTCCTGAGGATTTTATCGTCGAAGAAATTCCACTCAGAGAATGGGATGATGACGGACCTTTTGTCGTATTCAAACTGACTAAAATTAGTCTAGATACACAGCAAGCTATTGATATTCTAAGCAAAAGATTTCACATTCCTGATAATGACATAAAATATTCTGGAACAAAAGACAAGCATGCATACACCACACAATATATAAGTATTCCTAACAGGACAGGAGTTTCCAAGATTCGATTAAATGAAGACAACCTTAAACTGGAACATGTAGGATATAATGATGCGCCATTAAGCCTAGGTACACTAAAAGGCAATAGGTTCATTCTCACTGTAAGAGAATTAGAAGATAAAGAATTATATGCGTTGAAATCAAAAATGTCTAAAACAAAATCTCAAATAAAGCTCGATTCAAATATTACTATTCCAAACTATTTTGATGAGCAAAGATTCTCAAGCAACAACTATAACATAGGACTAAGTATCATGAAAAGAGGATACAAGAAAGCTGTAGAGTATATGTGTGAGAGCAACAGCATCTATGCTGACACTGTTACAATATATCTTGCTGCGCATCCAAATGATTATGTAGGAGCACTCCAACGAATCCCAAAAAAGACACTCATGATATTCATACATTCAGTACAATCTTTCATCTTCAATGAAGTATTATCAAGAATATTGCTTGAAAATGCAGTTAAGAAAAATATTAAACATTATATCATACCATATAGTGCTGGTAACTTTGTCTTTTATGAAAAGAGTGCTGATTATGAATATATCTCAGAAGCTTTTTCTGGTTCTTCAGAATTTTCTCTTGAACTAGTCGGATTCAATACACCAAATATGAATCATCAAATAAAATATCTGATGACTGAACTCGGATTGACACAGAGAGATTTTATCATTCGCGCATTGCCAGAAGCAAGCGTCGAGGGAGCAATCAGGGAATGTTTCATTAAAATTCAGAATTTAGATGTACGAATAATGGATGATAGAGTAATTCTAGAATTCGAACTGCCGAAAGCATCATATGCAACGATAGTTGTAAAGATGTTATTTAATAGTACTGAATAGGTAAAAAATATTTCTATTTAAAATCAATTAGTAATCTTAGAAAAATATTAATTCACTAATCTCCTTTTCCAGTCAAATATCTTGTCGTGTGTTTCTCGTCTTCAATGAACACGTTCAATACTGCTTCTTGTTTCTTTAATTTTTCAATCAACGAGTCCATATTCAATTCATGATTCTCTCTTATATCCATTGTTATTATCAATCTACCATCTTTTCCTAGACGAGTATTAACTGAATCTACAATCTGTTTTTCTTTGGCGATGAAATTCAACATCTCACCAAGTACTCCAATCTTGTCCTTAACATCTATTCTTAATGGATAAGAATGTGTTTCTGGTCGAAGTGCTTGCAACTGTACTTCCCTATTCATATCACAAGTATATACGTTAGGACAATCCACTCTATGTATGACTATCTTTCCATCTTTCATCTTAAATGCCCTAATTTTTTCTGATTGTCTTGGAGTACAACATTTTGGAATCTTTATATCATACTTTTTGCCTTCAATAGTCATCTCGCTTGGAAAATCAGTGTCTTCTTCTAACTCTGACAAATCATGTTTTTTAGCCTTTGTATCCACGTCAATATTTAATGCTGATCTTATCTTTGTCCTAGTATGTGCTGATTTTACAAATGACAGCCAAGATCTTGATGGCGTCGCATTCTTTTGAGTCAATACATCAACAATATCTCCAGGACTTAAAGTATAATCTAATGGAACAACAACACCATTTACTTTGACTTGCTTGCAATGATTACCTATATCTGTATGAATGGCATATGCAAAATCTATCGGCGTTGCATCTTCAGGCAGTGCTATAGGATCACCTTTTGGTGTGAATACAAATATTTCTTTCTCAAACAAGTCTATCTTTAATGATTCCATGAATTCAGTAGCGTCAGTGCTATAACGTTGCCAATCAAGTATCTGTTTCATCAGAGCTATATGTCTGTCAAACTTTTTGTCTTTCTCGTCGCCCTTATATCTCCAGTGTGCAGCGACGCCTTCTTCGGCAGCTGAATGCATCTCCTTTGTTCGTATCTGAACTTCAAGAACGCTTCCATGTCCTATAAATACTCCTGTATGCAAGGATTGATAACCGTTTGCTTTTGGTAATGCAATATAATCTTTCAATCTTCCAGGCATTGGTTTCCACATATTATGAATAAGTCCTAATGCCTTATAACAGTCATCTACTCTATCGACTATTATTCTTATAGCCATCAAATCATATATCTCATCGAATTGTTTACCTTCAGTGATAAGTTTTTTGTAGATGCTGTAAAAATGTTTTGCTCTTCCTTGAATATCTGCATCTATGCCTTGATTCTTCAATGATTTTTTTACTGAATCTATTATTTTTGTTATTTCCTGATCGCGCTCTTCGCGCTTCTTAGAGACTTTAGATTTTAATTCCAAATATCTTTTATTTTCTAAAAATCTGAATGCTAAATCTTCCAATTCTCCTTTAACGACATACATTCCCAGCTTATGAGCTATCGGCGCATATATAGTCATAGTCTCTGTTGCGACAATCCTTTGCATATCATCCGGCAAATATTTTAGTGTACGCATACTTTGCAATCTTTCCACAATCTTGATTATGATTACTCTAATATCCTTAGAACTTGCAAGCATTATTCTCCTTACATTTTCTGCACGACGTTCTTCTTCAGCTTCCCAACCAATATTTTTATCCACATTTCTAAGCCTCGAAAGCGCTTGTATCAATGATAATATCTCCTTGTCAAATTCTTTTTCAATCACTTCCGGCTTTATATTTGCTTCCTCAATGACTGCTAGGAGTAGTCCTGCTGCTACTGTATGCGATCCTAATTTCAAGTCAACAAGAAGCATGGCTACATTGTAAGAGTGTGTAAAAAAATCTTCTCCAGACAATCTTTTCTTCTCATGAAGTGCATCATAAGAGAATTTCAGTGCCTTACTGATTAACGCAATGTTTGCATTCGGATTATACGAACTAACTTTCTTTAGCAATTCTTTGCTTTTAGTTTCAAAATCCTGCTGTGAATCTTTGTCTGTCATGCTGCCTTTGAATATTTTTTAATATCAAGCCCGAGCCAAGATAATTATCTTAGGGCGTAATCAACATGTATTTTTCAGAATCTTAAATATCTCAGAAGTCACTTTTTTTATTGGTTGCTCGCCGTTTATAACGTGTAGAATTCCTAGTTTGCTGTATTCTTTCTTTAATGGCTCTGTCTGTGAGTGATATATATCCAATCTGTCCTTTATCGCTTCTGGCTTATCATCATCTCTTTGTACAAGTTTTGTCTTATCATCGTCGCATAATCCTTCAACTTTAGGTTTTATATATATAAGATTGTAATTTCGTCCACATTTGGGACATATTCTTCTTGATGCTATCCTTCTTATTGATTCTTTTTCTGAAAGACTTAGTTCAATTGCTGCATCAATCTTAAAATTTTTTCTTGCAAATTCCCACTGCTCAGACGCTCTTGGATATCCATCGAATATTATTCCATTCGTATTTTTCTTGTCTTTAGAAATGTTTAACGCGATGGTATTTGTTATACTATGAGGCACTAAATCTCCTTTAGCCATTATGCTCTCGATTTTCTTTCCTATAGCACTCTTCTTTTTGATTTCTTTTCTTAACTCTTCACCCATAGACAGATGATATAGTTTGAACTCTTTCTCTATGAATTCTGCTTGAGTTCCCTTTCCTGAACCTTGCGGCCCAAATATGATTACGTTCATTGTTTACCTTGTTAAAATTTTATTATCCAAAATATTGCTTTGGTCCGCGTACATCTTTTCCAGATTCTGTCTTCCATGATTGTTGCATCTTATTTATTATATCCAGCATTAACGGCTTTACACTCTTAATCTCTTCGTGTACAAAGCTTATTGCTGATGCGGAATTCTTATCATCATTCATCACGACTGCCTTTAACAATTCTCTATGAGCAATTATCAAGCGCTTATACAAATCGAATAGCTTTACTTTATATATATCATCGAACGCATTGCCTTCATACAATGCATGAAATTCTTCAGGTTGGAGTATCTGCTGTATAAGTTTCAGATAGAATTCTAATATTTCAGACATCTTGTGCAATACCGCGTTTAGATTAAGATTTTCCTCAGTAATGTCATAATCTTTTTTTATGATTGCAAAATCTTTTATCATGGATAATTGAGCATTTTCCAAAACATTTGATGTCTTACCAATTGATGTTTTTGCTGTTGATTTGACAATAGCTTTAGATACTTTCTGCCTTACATTTTTATCTTTTCTTTTAGCTGCCATAATACACATATTCGCCACTGATTTTTAAAGTTGACGATAAGAAGCTTAAAAAGCACGTATTAAGATAAGTTTAAGATAATTTTATAAATTCGCATACGGTACATAATATGTGCCGATACCAAAAATCATTGTCTTACAAAAGATGAACAGAGATAGGATAGTATCAATACCTATCAACAAAAAAAACGATTTAGTTCTTGGAATAGTATATAGATTATTGAAAAACAGCGAATTTGACTGCAACGATACTGATTTTCGTAAAATATTAAACGAATTGATTGAAGAATATAAAGCATTAAAACAGAAAATATTCAACACCAAATCTAATATACCTCCTGAATTCACTAAACTTGTGATAGGCGCTAATATCACATTGACTAATATACTTCAAGAACTAAATTCTAATTATCCAAGCGAAATAAACATGAGCAGATATATTGTAGATCTGTTAAATTATACTAATACAATAACAAAATACTTTCAAAAATCGATTCAACATCAAGAGGCAACATCTCAAGAACATCAAATAACTTTTCTAGAAAGGATCAGGAACTGGAATCCACTAAGAAAATGGATGTTAGGTTTAGGTTTATTCAGCGGCTTAATCGGAGGAGGTACTGTAGCAGGAAGAGTATTACAGAAAGATAACATTTCAACAAAGAATACTATCGAGATAAAAAAAGATGACAAACTAGCTATTCCTGAAAAAACTAAAATTCTAACTGCAAAAGAACTTAATGTAGCTGTAGCACCTACACCAGAAAACAAAGTCAAAGATATAGATATAGCAATAGTTGCTCCTCCAGGTTATGAATATATGTTTGAAGAAAAAGCTATAGTCACTGCATATACGCCAACGGGAGAGGGATTAATGCCTGGAGTAAATCCTGACGGAACACCATATAAAGAAACCAAAAGAACATCTACTAATCTTAATGCTACAAGAAATTTTGATGGTGTAGCTGTAGATCCTTCAGTCATACCATACGGTTCATTAATTTATATCAAAGGTGTTGGATGGAAAATAGCGGATGATACTGGTGCAAAAATGCGTGAAAATTGGAATAATTATCATAGAGTACATATAGATTTACGTGTACCTGTAATTACTCAAAACATCCTGAACAAGACTGGTGAAATTAATATCGTAGTATTTAAGAATATAAGTGGAAAAGACTATTATCACAGAGTAAAAGATGCTAGAAAAGCATTTAAAAATCCAGACAGCAATATTTTTAAACATATAAAGAGTAACCCATAATTAGAGGTACCATATGAGAACAATCAAAGATATGAATTTGGATTATAAGAGAGTTTTAGTTAGAGTAGATTTTAACGTCCCGATAGACGCCAATGGAGATATTACTTCTGATAATAGGATAAAAGAGAGTATTCCTACAATCAAATATATTCTAGAGCATAATTGCAAACAAATCATATTGATGAGTCATCTAGGCAAGCCAGATGGCAAATTTGTCGAAAAATTAAGGATGGATAAGGTATCTGACAGGCTTGAAAAACTTCTGGATATGACCGTCGTCAAGATGAATGATTGCATAAATGTGAATATTCCTGATGCAAAGATAATTATGCTTGAAAATTTACGTTTCCATGCAGAAGAAGAAGCAAACGACGATGAATTTGCAAAAAGACTTGCAGTACTCGGCGATATATATGTTAATGATGCATTCGGTACAATGCATAGGGCTCATGCTTCAACAGCAGCCATCACTAAATTTTTGCCTGGATGCATCGGATTCTTGGTAGAGAAAGAATTAAAATATCTCGACTTATCACACGCTGATAGACCATTCATTGCAATATTAGGCGGAGCAAAAATCAGTACAAAATTTGGAGTGATAAAAGAACTTCTAAAAAAAGTCGATTACTTATTGCTTGGCGGAGCGATGATATTCACATTATACAAAGCAAAAGGATACAACGTAGGCAAAAGCTTATACGAAGAACAATTCCTAGCTGAAGCAAAACTTCTATTGAACAACGAGAAAATAATATTACCTGACGATATAGTTGTCGCCAAAGCAATTGATACACACGCTGAAACAATGGTCGTGCCAGACTTCGACATTCCTGAAGAATGGATAGGCTTAGATATAGGACATGAATCTGTGCAATTATTCAAAGATTACATCAATCGAGCTAAAACAGTATTCTGGAATGGACCACTCGGATATTTTGAAATTCCAAAGTTCGCTACAGCAACAAATGATATTACTGAATATCTCGCTAATAGCGGAAAAATCGTCATAATCGGCGGTGGAGACACTGAAGAAGCCATTCTACCATGGAAATCTAAATTTACGCATGTCTCTACAGGCGGCGGCGCAAGCCTAGAATTCATATCTGGAAAAGAATTACCAGCAATACGTGCATTAAAAGAGAATGAGATAGAGTTTCACGATGTAGTGTAGATAATAAATTATAGAAATAGTTTCCTTTAAAATTTATTTTTAAGAATCATGAAATTTCGATTTACTTTTTGCGCCTTGTCTTCTGTCTCTGCCTTTCTCGTCCATTCGCAGATATCTACCTTTGTCTAGAATGTGTTTTATTATTAGTGTATCTTCTCTTTTGAATAGACCATATCCTAAGTTCTCATCTTTCTCGTTCTGTACTAGAACGAGACCTTCTGATAAATTGTTTGGATTTCCGACAATAGAATCAGACAAAACATTTCTTCCGCATAGAAATAGCCATTCTGCCTTCTTGTTGATGAATACTTTCTTTGATTGCGTGTCTGGGAATCTTGATATCATGTCGACGAATGCTGGACTTGGACTAAAGCCCATCTTTTCTTCACCTAGATGCAATCCTAGAGAGTATATATCTCTATTTATTCCGTTCTTTATTTCCCACAATCTTTCTTCTGCTTGATAGAAGTTTCTGCCTACTCGACGTACATCTAATATTTCTGTGTCAGTAAATTGTTTTGTGAATTTGTTGAATAAGGTTAGATCGTGTGTCATATTGAATAGAAAGAATTATTTGTTTAAAGAGTTTATGATTTATTAGAATACAATTATCGTTACTTCTTGTCTTTCTTTTCTTTCTCTTTGGAATCTTTTGATTTATCTACTTTGTCTATACCTGCTGCTGCTATCGGATCTATCTTGTCCATGCCTGCTCCTAGTGCTGTCATCATCTCTTTTCTTGTCTCGCATGTAGCAACTTTTGCTGCCAAGTCTGGCTTATTATTCATTGTCAACCATGATTCGAAATCATTATGTTTCTTGTTTACGTAAAGTTCAAACTCTTTATCTGTCATCGTGACTAATTCTTCAACAAGATCTTTCTCGCTCATTAGCAGTACGCCATTCTTTAGCTTGAAATATTTTTCTATAGGATGATCTTTGTGTCTTGCTAATTGTTTTGTGATTGGCTTTTTACTTATGAATTGTATTTTAGATGCTTTTTCAATAAGCATTACTAATGCAAACAATACTACAAGATATATTGCTAAAATTATGAAATCTATATATACGTCTTTTAGTGATGATCCGAATATTGTTAGTTTCTTCAATAATTCTGAGCATATCACATATGGATTATATCTGGATATTTGTTGGATTACTGGAGACATAGATTCTAATGGTAATATAAGGTTGGATAAGAATAATAATACGCTGCCTATAGTGATTCCTGCCATTGTAACAGCTTCTTGACTGTTAAATAAGTATCCAATAATCATTCCAATTAGTGTGAATATAGATATTGCTGCTAGTATCAATACAGCAGTCAATGCCAAATTGCCGAACAATGATGTATTCAAGAAATAGTATGCCAATGCTAATATGAATATTAGTTGTAATAGCACGACGACAAAGCTTGTTAGGAATATTGACATTACAAATGTCAAATCTTTTGTTGGAGTCGTAAAGTTTCTGAAGTATGCTTTGCTTGTCTTTTCCATTATTATCAAGTTGCTGCTAAGCATTATTCCTATAAATACTATTATTAATACTATAAAGTAAGGGAATATAAAGCTTAGGTTGCCTGACTTGCTGCTTACAGGTTTTATTGTAGTTTTTATTGGATTCACAATGCTTTGAGCATTTGTCACTTTAAGTGCGCTTATCTGTGCATTGTTCGTCTCTATCAATGACTTCAAATCATCAACACTTGTCTTTACTCCAGCTAATGCCTTCAAATTATCTGCTATGACTGCGCTAGAATCTCCGGTAGCTGACTTTGCATTTGTTAGTTTCTCATTTAATGTATCAACATTAGTTGACAATGTATCTAAATTGCTTAATAGATTTGCCATGTCAGCATCTGAACTGTTAGTTTCATTATTAATTTCTCCTTGAGATTCAGTTAATTGAGTATTAAAATTTGCAGTTATTGCAGAACAACCAGTACAGTTTGTATTACCAAGACCAGCTATCTGCGTACTAGTACTCTGTCCGTTTGTCACTAATGTATTTGCTGTATTCTTAAGCTCATCTGTATTCGTCTTAATATTGTTAGATAATGTTCTTATTGGAGTCATATCAATACTTGTTGCAGAAAGATCAAGCTTATCAAGGTTTGATTCTACTCCTTGAAGCTGCGTTGCAAGAGTATCTATTGCAGTCTGTACTTGTACTATTCTTACAAGCTGCTCAGTATTACTCTTCTTAGTATCATCGATTACAGTAATCAAGTCATTAGTCATCTGATAGCTTAATTGTGAGCTAGTAATATCAATCTTAGTGGATACAGTATCGATTACTGAATAAACGAAATTAGCTCTGGATTGGTCGACATAGAATTGCAATTCATTAGTCTTATTGTTGTCCAGCCTGAAATCATCAGGGAATATTATACATAAATGTGCCTTGCCCTGCTCTATCATGCTAATGCACTGCGTGTCAGAAGTATATGGTAAGACAATAAAATTAGGGTTAGTATTCAAAGCGCTTATGAATGAGTTTGTCAAATCAGTCTTTTGATTTGCATAATATCCTATAGTCAACTTTGATGTAGTATTATTATTGAATGCAAAACCTACTAGAAGCATTATCATAAGCGGTCCAAAGACTACAACTAACATAGAAGTCTTGGATCTCATAAGCAATTTCAAATTCTTCTTAGTTACCTTAAATACTTTCATAATACTATTCACCAAATAATTTATCTACAAGTTCTCATTTATTTAGAAGCCTTATTATGCTTCTTGTTATCTTCATCTTCTTCCTTCTCTTCAGCTCTATACTGATCCGTTCCTGTAATATTTATAAATATCTCATCAAGCGATGGTCTTGTAACCTTAAGGTCTACGATTGTTTCCTTCAAATCTTCAAGCCTTTTCATAAGTGCATTCAAGACTAATTCTGGCTTCGAAGTATATATAACTAATTTTGTACCTTTATCCTCAATCTTTGCTATATGTTTTGCGACATCAGAATTCTTGATATGCGATATCTCTTCATAATTTCCAGGGAATGTCTCAAGATGTATCTCTTCATTCTGGGAGAATCTCTGCTTTATCTCATTAGGAGTTCCTACAGCAAGCATCTTTCCCTCTTTTAATATAGCGATTCTTGAACATAATGATTCTAATTCTGACAAGTGATGTGATGCAAGTATAATTGTTGTTCCTCTCTTGTTTATTTTTCTGACAAGTCTCCATATATGGTTTCTAAGCAGAGGATCCAGATCTGCAGTCGGCTCGTCTAAGATTAATATCTTTGGATCATGTATCAATGCACAAGCCATATCTAGTCTTCGCTGCATTCCTCCAGAAAGATTCTTCGCAAGTTTATCTTCCGATCCTTGCAAATCCATAAGGTTTATCAGCGTCGTAATATTGCTCTTCAAAACATCTGGAGATAGACTATATAGCGCTCCGAAGTATTGAAGATTCTCTTTAACAGTCAAAGTATTATAGAAGGAAGGTGTCTGTGCTGCCATCCCAATGATTTTTTTCAGACTATCATTCTCTTTGAACACTGACTTGAAGCCTTTTGTTTCGTCTCCTTCCAATAGATGGTCGCTTCGAAATGTTATTTCCCCAGCTTCCGGCTTCAAGAAACCTATCATTATATTCAGAAGAGTGGTCTTTCCAGAGCCTGATGCGCCAATTAAGCCTAGTATTTCTCCACCTTCAATTTCTAAGTCAATATTATCTAGAACTATTCTCTTATCAAAGACTTTACTTACCCCTTTAATTCTATAAACCGATATAGACATAAAATTAACTCACCTACTAAATATATCTATGAATCCTATATATAAATATTTCGAAACGAAAAAGAGCAAAAATACTATATTAAAAATTATTAAAAATAAAAAAGTCTATAATAAAAATGTTATTAAAAGAATTATTTCTTCTTAGGCTTTGCAGTCTCAGTCTTGACTGGTTTCTCAACCTTGACTATTCTTACATCGACAATACCTTTTGCTTCTTCAACTTTTGATATTGCTGAAGCTGTTGCATAATCAGTTTTTATATTGTATTTCTTTGATACTGTTCCCGATCCAAGCAATTTATTGCACTTCAAGTCTTTCAAATTAATATTATAAGTATCGCCTTCTTTCTTTGCAACGCCATTCTTGACCAATAAATCTAAATGTGTTTCAATATAGAATAGATTTATTGCCTTTATTTTTGCAGCATTCTTGGAGTTAAAGCCATGTCTACCGAAGTAGTTTATATCTTTCCATATCTGAGTTTTTTTAGAGTCTGCACGCTTACCAGTTCCTGCCATTCCATGACCGCCCTGATGACCACTACCTCTATGCTTCTTATGACTACCGTAACCATGTGAACGAGCACCACGGAATCTTATTGATTTCTTTTTTTTGTTTAATGACATTTTGTTCCTCTATAAACATTATCTAATTTTAATATTATTTTTATTGTGATAAAAACTTTATAAATCATATCATCTTCTTAATCAATAAATTTATTTTCTCTTTTCTATAACCAAGTGCACCTTTCAATGAGAATGGAGTCTTTATACCGCCTCTCTCAAAACCGCCTCTTGGTGGACTTAGATGGAAATAGTTTAATGTTTTTTCATCCTTCTTTATACCGCGCTTGTCTATCAATAATTTGTGAGTCTCTTCGTCTAACTCTCCATAAGTTATATAATCTTTACATTTATCAAGCATTCCCATCAATGCATCTGTCTTAGGATATACTGAACATGTATGTTTCTTATGAAGGTGTAACATAAACATCGTATTCTCTATTTCCTTCTTAACATCATTAGTTCCTCTTATCCTTATGATTGCAATTTGTGTCATCTTAATTTACTCCTTTTTTTCTGTGGACTTTGGTCCATGTATTATTGATAGACTCTTGAAGTATTTATCCTGAACTTTGGTGCTGTTTAATTTTCGTAATGCATCTTCTAATGCCTTTACTACATTAATCATGTTTCTTGATTGTCCCCTAACTTTTGACCATACATCTTGTATACCTGCAAGTTTCAAAACTTTTGCAACTTCTTTCTGTGCTTTCAATCCAGTTCCCTTAGGTGCTGGTCTTAATTCCACAGTCACTGAACCACACTTACCTGTTACAGCAAATGGGATACTGTTCGGCTCGGTCCTTGCATCTGCCCATGATCCTGATCCTCTTAATACTTTGATTAAATTTAATTTTGCTTTTCTTACTGCCTTCTCTCTAGCAGGTACTGTCTCTTTAGCTTTTCCGAATCCTAATCCAACATAACCATCCTTGTTTCCTATGACTGCATATGTTGAGAATTTCGGCTTATTACCTTCTTTAGTCTTCTTTTGTGTCTGTCTGAAAACTCTTCTGGATCCACCACCGAATTTACCTTTTGATTGTCCGATCATTAATAAGTCTGATTCTAAATTTGGCAATAACATGTCGACGATTTCTGGCTCAAGCATTGGCTTTCCTGTAGCAATGACTTCTTCCATTGTAGTTATCTGTCTAGATTTTACTTTTTTACCTAGATCAGTCTTTGGCTGCCATCTATCTATATCGCCTGTAATCTTTATTGTTTCTATCTTCTCTTCCTCGATAGGAACAATTAATACTTTTTCTGTTTCTTTTTCAGTTGGTTTTGGTGACATTTTATTATACCTTTGGTTTAATTATTATTTTACTTATCGATTATGATTTACTTCATCATTTTTTGTTTTAATTCATTGAATGATTTTTCAATGTCAGTTGGTGATGTCTTGAATTTTCCATCTTTTGCATATGCAGCAATATGTTTGCCGCTCAATCTGTCTGCTGGAGGGAATATGTCGTCTGATGCTGGTACATCTAAACCATTATCTTTAGCACCTTTTACTGCAGCGTACAATCTTGTTCCTGCACTTTGTAATTGTAATCCGAAATCAACTATTGCTTTCTCAACACCTTTCTTTTTTGCCTTCTGTGCTGCTAGCATTCCAGTCAAGTATGCTGCTGGAATATTTCCTGTTGCGTGTTTCCATCCAAGCTTTGATAATTCTGAACTATTTGCTGTGACGATTACTTTATCTCCTTTATCTGAATAATCTACTAATTGTACAATAATGTTCTTATTGGTTCTTCTAATTACAAGTCTAGGTATTCCACTGACTAACATCTTTAAACGCTTCTTATAGTCAGTTCTTCCTTCTCTTTTTCTTCTATATTGCAAAACTTTTATGACGTGTCTCATGTTAAAACCTTATATATTTTCAAATGTGTTTCAATATATTATTTTTTAATATATTTATTTATCTTGCTTAAGCGTCTTTCTTGGCTTCTTAGCATTCTCGTTATTATCAGCAACAATTTTTTTAACTGCTTCCTTGTCTAATAATAATTCTTCGTGTTCTTGCAAGTATAATTTTATGTGTCTTCTACTTCTGAAGTATCCGCCCTTGCTCTTTAAGTATAATTCTCTATAAGCTAGTCTTGTAATTATTTTCTTTTCCAATAATAATGCTAAAAATTCTCTCTGAATTCTTATTGTGTGCATCCAAATCTGTTTCGGATTTGCTCTGGCTGTAGCCTTTCCTTTCTTGCTTCCAGGACCAGCTCTTCTGCCCTTACGCTTCTGTACTGCTAGCTTTCTTGCTCTAAATTTTGAAGTGAAATTACCGGCCTTCTTGGTTATTGCGCCATCACCAATCAATAATTTAAGATCTCTCTTAGTTATTGCTTGCTTTATATCATCCAATCTATCATCGTTGAATACAACTCTATCAGGTGAACAACCGAATATTTGTGCTGCTAAACGTTTTTGAACTTTCAAATTCATATTAATCACTCATCGTTTTATAATTTATATTTGAATTTTAATCTTTGTGTATTAACACATTCTCTATCTCTTTTTTCTCTTCAGCTTTTTTCTCTTCTTCTTTCTCTTCTGCAACTTCTGCTGAATCCTCGGATTTCTTTGATTTTTCTTTAGCTTTCTTGTCTGCTTTCTTCAAGGAATCTTCGATTGTCTTTTTCTTTTTCTCAGACTTTTCAACCTTCTCTTTATCCTTGTTTGCTTTCTCTTGTGCAATCTTAGCTTTGAACTTATCAACCTTGATATTGACTACGGGAATCTTTAATTCTTCTGCTTTCGCAATTATTTCCATTCTCTTTTTATTGCCGACATTTCCTGATATAATTATTGCCTGATGTTTCTCAACTTTTGAAACTTCCTCAACATTATATACTATGATTGTCTCATTGCCTAACCTGTCAAGCCCTCTTACTTCAGCTGGACTTCTCCATCCTTTTGAAACCATGATATTATATCCTTTGAACTTGTGTCTCATCTTTGACTGAAGTCCTTTTGGTCTTCTCCACCTGTCACTAATCTTTTTCTTTCGACTGAAGTTCTGTTGCTTAAAGTCGGGCTTTCTACTCTTTATTGTCTTTCGAACTTCCAATAATTTTTTCTTTTCAGTTTCAGTCATTTGACACCTTGAATATAATCCATTATTATTTTAATTTTATTTAGTTAGTATTAATCTTAGTCATTTATTTTATATCTACACCGTCTTTGTGTGTTATATATATTCCATCCTGAAATACTCTTCTATCGAAATTTGCCCTGCGAGCTATCTGCTCTATTGCTGCTGCAGTCAATGCTGCTAATTCCTTGTCAGGACTAGTTACTGTGATTTCCGGCTCTTTGACAATAACGTCAACGCCAGGCTTAATCTTTAAAGTTCTTGGAACAGTCTCTCCCATATAATTCTTTACTTCCAAGATGTTATTCTTGTATGTGATTTTCATTGGGAAATGTCCTGAACATATCTTTAATTTGTAAACACATGAATGCAATGATCCTCTGAACATATTCTTCAAGTGTGCGCTTGTAGTCAATACTGCTGCTTTCTCTCTTTTAGTTGGCTTTTTTGTATCGAATACAATCTTGTTGCCTTCCTTTGTGATTTTGATTTTAGGAAATATGAACTTTCTCTTAATCTCTCCTTTTGCACCCTTCACAGTAAATAATCCGTCATGTATATCTACAGTTACGTGCTCTGGGATTGCAACTTCGTGTTTCCATTCTGCTGGTTTCATAGTAATCAACTCGATAAATGTTACATTAAATTATTTTTTATTATTTTTTATATTATATTTTGTATAATAAAATAGTTTTTAGTAGCAATAGCAAACTAATCTTCCACCAAGACCTTTCTCTTTGGCTTGCATGTGTGTCATTAAACCTTTTGATGTGGATACTATCATTACACCGAAATCTTTTGCCGGCAAGTATCTCTTTTCAAATTTCTCAAAATTATCTTTCTTAACATTGAATCTTGGTGTTATTACACCCACCTTATTTATTGCTCCGATAAGGCTTATTGCAAGTAATTTTCCTTTTCCGTCTTCTATCTCCTTGTATTCTCCAAGATAATTATTTTCATTTAATATAGATAGTACTTGTCTGATGAATTTTGAATTGTTACCTACCAAAATCTCTTTTCTTCCTAGTTTCTCGTGATTGTTTATGTACGATAACACATTTGCCAACGGATCATTTAACATTTTTTACACCTTTGAATATGATTTAATTCTATTTGTTATTTTATTTTTAACCTTGATTGAGTTTAACTCTGATTGATTGTTAGTCTTAATTGTATTTCTTGAAGCCAATCTTTGTGGCTACATCTCTGAAACATTGTCTGCACAGGTTTAGACCATACTTGCTTATGTGTCCGCCAGTCCTGCCGCATCTCTTGCATTTCCTGTCTAATGCGCTACCCGTCCTTTTTTTTGGTACGGAATATTTTGCATGCTTTGCCTTCTTTCCCGGCTTATTCTGCAATTGTTTCATTACTTTTGTATGATCAGTAGTTGTCATTTTTTCCTCTATTTTTACTCTTCTTCTTCAGATGCAAGTATTGCTCCAAAATTTTCTTTCATAAATTTGATTGCATCCACTTTACTTACTCTATGATGTATTGGAACTATTCTTTTCAATACTTTTCTAATCTTAATTCTTGATCCTGGTCTTGATAATGTTATTGAACATTGTAATCCCATTGAACCTATCTCTGGATCATATCTTGCGTCCCTGATGTCTGTATATTCTTTTATTCCAAATGATACATTTCCATTGTCATCAAAATTATTGACTGCTAACTTATTGTCTTTGGCATACAATAATTTAGGTATTAATTCTAATGCTTTTGCTTTTCTTAGTGTTACTTTCACACCTATAGGAAGTCCAGGTCTTAGACCCCATGCTGCTATTCTCTTTTGAGTTAAGGTCCTGACTGAAGTTACACCGCTTATAGTATTCAATAACTTTTGAGCTTTCTCTAATACTACCTGATCTTTTCCTGCACCTATATTTAACGTAAGCTTCTGGACTTTGATATTTCTCATAGGATTTATCTCGTGTTTTGAAGTTGTTGTTTTTGGATTTGCAGTATTTGTTTTTCTCATTTTAATTCCTGAATTTTATTTAAAGAGTCATCTTCAATAATGGTTGATCCTTACCGATTACTAATGCATATGTTGTCTTAGTTTCGAACTCTTCATCCTTGGTCTTAACCATGATGCTGTCCTTTTTTATATCATTAACTTTTCCAATCTTTCCGATGTGTTTACCTTGATATAATAATACCAATGCACCTTTCTCGAAAGATAAATGCTCTTTGACTATCTGTTCAGGCATTGTTAATAATAATGAGTCTTTGACTTTGTAGTGATGCTTGTCAAAAAATACATTCCTGCCGTCTATCAAGTTTAACTGCATCTTTCCTTTGACGAATGTCTTGCCGATTATTTTTGTAATCTTTAATGCAGATTCTTCTTTCGTTATTGGCAATATTCTTAGTATACCATTAGTATCGATAATTAATCGGAAATATTTTTCTATCTTTGGTATGGATAATACATCTGTAAAACATAATGGATACTTGTAATCTGTAATCTTTTTTCCGTTTACAAAGATTAGGCCCTCAAATATTAAGTGTTTGACTTCTTTTACTGAATTTGCAAGTTTTAAATCAAATTTTAAAATATTAGCTACAGGTATAGTCAAATTCTTAGACATGCCGCCTGGATTGCTTTTAGTAGTGAATTTGATTCCTTTTCTTTGAATCTTCCAAGTCTTTGGTGCGTTAATCCTTTTTAAGTGTCGTTTGACCATTTTTTACTCCATAATATTTATAATATAAATCATAATTTAATTATTCTGCCTTAATATTCGTCTTTATAGTCTTCTCAGCAGGTGTCTTTGCAACTTTTGCTTTTTCAACTTTAGGTTTTGCTTCAACCTTGGCTTTGTCTGTTTTCGCGTTGCCTTCAATTTTTTTCAAATTAGCTAATCTTTGTTTATCATCAGTATTTAATTCTACAAGTAACAGGTTTGATGGTTGCATAGGATATCTTGCCTTTGTACCATCTCTCTTTATATGCTCAATCTTTGCAATGTAAACTTTTAATTTTTTTAGATTAACTTCTTCTATTTTACCCTCTTGTTTCTTGAATTGCCCACGCATTATCCTGACCTTGTCTCCTACTCTTACTCTTAATGCTCTTATATTATATTTCTGTCTTAACTCTTTTGATAAATGTACATTAAGGAATTCTCCGCGAATGTGCAAAGGAGCATTGAATCTATATTTCCTCTGTTTGTTTGGTTTTTTGCTTGAAATCCATGCTCTTGAAAATGTTTTCATTTGACACCTTGAATATTAATCTAAAATATATTATTTTATACTATTATGCTTGCAATCTTTGCAACCATTGGCCATCTATCAGCTACTTCCTTAGCAATAGGACCTTTGAATATTGTTCCCTTAGGATTTCCCTTCTCATCTTTTAATATGACGACTGCATTGTCTTCGAATTTGATTCTCATGCCGTTGCTTCTTTTGTATTCCTTCTTTTGTCTTACAACAACTGCGAATGCAACTTGTTTTCTCATCTCAGGCTTACCACGCTTTACAGCAACCATTACTAAGTCTCCTATTCCTGCAGCCGGCTTTTGACCTTTGACAGTTTTATGACCGAATACGGAAAATATTCTTACAGTCTTAGCACCACTGTTATCACAAGTATCTACTTCTGATCCTACAGGTAATCCCTTGACGATGTTTGCTTTTAATGCCTTCATTTTAAGTCTCTCATTAAATATTATTTTTTATTTTACAAATTTTTTCACAACTTCAATAACTACGAAGTTTTTAGTCTTTGAAAGAGGTCTGGTCTCTGCAATTTTTACAATATCTCCTTCTTTTGCATCTATACTTTCTGGATTGTGAGCTTTTACAGTAGTTCTTCTCATCTCGAATCTTTCATATTTACGATTGAATGTTTTTCTTGGCCATTCTACGCTTACAGTCTTCTGCATCTTTGCACTCTTGACTGTTCCCGTGAATATTCTACCACGTATCTTTAATGAACCATAAAATGGATCTTTTGGATCAACACTTTTTGGTGCCTTTGCAGGCTTTGTAGTTTCAATTCCTATATTTTTGATTTCTTTTTTTGCCATTTTAAACCTTAACTTTTAACTTTATCCTATCTTCAGGACGTTTTGCGATTTTTATACCTTGAACGACAAGACCGCCAATCTTGAAGGTGTTTCCCTTCTTGAATATTACCTTAAATTCTTTGAAATTTCTTTTATTAACCAAGACTTTGAACGAATCACGAGTTTCATCGACAATCTTTCCAGTCAAACCTAAAAGTTGTCTATTGTTTGAACTTACAATCTCTACTTGTTCTCCGACAAATTCATCTCTTACGCTCTTTATCATATTATCCTTTTGTTTTTGCCAAAATAGCAGTCTTAATCGACTGTTCTAATTTATAATTTATTTATTTTTTAAGTCAATTGTTTCTGGGGCAAAGCCAATCTCCATCAGTGCTTCTTGCACCTTTATCAAATGGTTTCCTTGCAATTCGATGTACCCGTCTTTTGCTGTACCACCGCATGCAAATTTATTCTTCAACTTCTTTGCCACATCTTTGATATCGATTTCGTTAGTATCGATACCTTCAATCATTGTGTATTGCTTTCCGAATTTCTTCTTCACTAGCTTTACGACAATCTTTTGGCTCTCTCTAGCTATCTGTTCACAGACACATAGCTCTTTTGGCAAACCACAAACGTTGCATATATTAGCCATTTTTGTTTTAGTTGTTTCCTGAATATTATTTTTTATACATTATCGCCTTCTCTAAAGGTCAAACCTTTAAAGGCTCTTGTAATTTTTTGATTTTAAAGTTTTTACCTGTTTTTCAAAGCTCTGCTGTTTTAATGTCTCTGCTTTTGCAAGAGTTCTCTTGATATCGCGAATCTGCTTAGTGTTCTTTGGAGTAGTTCCAACAGCTATCTGAGCGTTTAATCTCATCATTTCTGTCTTCAATTCAAGAAGCTTTTTGTTAAGCTCGTCTTTCGGCAATTTTTTCATGTCTTCGAATTTCATTTTGATCTCAATAAACTAATTTTATTATATTTTTTATGAATGTTTATTTTATTCTGGCTTCTCAGCATCTTCTTTGTCAGCATCTTTTGATTCTACCTTCTTTACAGGTTTCTTCTTAGCAGGCTTCTTTTCGCTATCTTTTGATACATCCTTTGATGAATCTTTCGATTTTGCCTTCTTAGGTTTCTTATCCTTATCACTAGCTACAGTTTCAGTCTTTAAGACTTCTACTTTTCCACTTGTTACGTCTTGCAACTGTGCTTGATCTATGAATATTATGTCATCAGGCATCTTTGTTGATGCAGGCATTATTCTTACTTGCACACCAACTAATCCAGTCTTTAATTTTGCTGACGAGTAAGCTGTATCAACACCTGATACCGCAATGTCTCCTGATTTTTTCAAATAACCCAAATAGAATCTCCATTTCTTTGCTCTGCTTGATGGAATCTTTCCTGAAATCAAAATTTCTACACCACGAGCGCCTGATGCCATGACATCAGTTATTGCTTTATGACCTATGCCTTTGAATCTTGCTGTACCGAATCTCTCGAGTGAATTTGCAATTCCTTCAGCTACTATACTTGCATCACCCATAGGATTTTCCTCTTCAAGCAATTCTATCTGTGGATTTTCCAAATGGAATTTTTCTTTTAAATCTTTAGTTAATCTTGTGATATTTGATCCTGATTTACCGACGATTAATCCTGGTCTGCTTGAACATATCAATATCTTCTCGCCAAGAGGAGTTCTCTGCATCTTGATGTAGCTTAATCCTGCCTTTCCAAGTACACTTCGTAAGTATTCCTCAATCTGGAATTCTTTCAAGTTTTCTGCAACAAATTTTCTTTCAATCATTTTAATTGTCCTTCTTCACAGCTTTCTTTTGTGATTTTTCAGAAGTTTTCTTCTCAGTCTTTTCTGTCTTCTCAGAATTGTCAGATTTTACTCCTTTCTTTCTTCCTGATAGACCTTTTATTTCTTGAAGTACCACTTCTATATGTGAATTTTTGAATATACTTCTTTTCTGTCGTCCAGCATGATTATTTTTTGGACCTATCTGCATCGCAATGTGCACAAGTTTTAGATCTGCACTGTTATAGCCTTTATTCTTTGCATTTGCTTCTGCGGATTTTATGACATTCAATATTAATTGACATGCCTTTGGATGATATCTTCCTGCACTCATTCCAGACTTATGACCTAAGCCATTAGTAAATCTTGTGAATGGAACCGGTCTCCACATGTTGATAGACTGCTCTAAAAGCATCTTTGCCTGACTTAATGGTCTTCCACGAACATACTTGCATATTTCTGTGCCTTGCTTTGGTGAAATACTTAGATTTCTACCGACCGCTTTCACAGTATTTTCTTCGCTTTTTTGGTATGCATAATTGTGTTGTGCCATTTTGATTCAGTTTTATTTTATTATTTTGATATAATTGATGAAATTAATTGTTATTACTTTATTTTGCTGTCGCACTTGAAGACTTTGTCGCTCCAACTCCTGGTGAATTGTGTTGGACCTTCTTTCTAGTTTGCGATAACTCGCCGAAAAAGCATCCAATCATGTCTTCTTGTATTATTACAGGTGTAAATTCTTTGCCATTATGAATCTTTATAGTTTTGCCGACGAATTGAGGTAATACAATCATATCTCTTACATGAGTCTCTATACTATCCACTTTTTGTAATTTCTTTATTATCTTCTTTTTACCGTCATCAAATCCGCGCTTCATGCTTCTTCGTTGTCTTGATGGTAGTATCTCTGATAATTCTGATAGTGACATCTGTTGTAAGTCTTCTAATGTTTTTCCTCTATAATTCCAGATTTTTTTGGCCATTTTGATTCTCTCAATAATATTTATTTTTATCTCTTGACTTCTCTGACTATTGCTTTGGTCTTCTTCTGACCTGTCCTCTTTGGTCTGATGTAACCAACATTTCTACCTGGTGGAGCGTTCTGTGGAGCTGGTCTTGCCTTACTCTTTCTTGAACTTCTCTTGTTACCAAATGGATGATCGACTGCGTTTTGTGCTGAGCCCGACATTTGTGGGAATCTCTTCTTTCTTGCATTTCTGTAGAATGCCATTGTTCCTGCTTTTAGGAATGGTTTTTCTTTTCTACCAGCAGCTGCTACAATTCCAAGTGTCGCCCTGCATTTTAAGTTGAATTCTTTAATTCTTTTTGATGGTAATAAAACTGATATTGCTTTATCAGTCTTTGATACTACTTTTCCGAATGTTCCTGATGTTCTACAATACTTACCGCCGTCTCCAGGCATTCCTTCAATGTTGAATACGGTAGTTCCTTCTGGAACATCTTTTAAATGTAATGTGTTTCCTAATTCTACTTCTGCGCCTTCGCCAACTCTTAATATTTGTCCTGTTCTAACTCCTTCGGGTGCAATCATTAATCCAGTTGTTCCATCATTGTATTTTACGCTGAGTAATGGTGCTAAGTGTCCCTGGGATTTTACAACATCTAATACTTCTGCACTAGTTACGCCGTGTTTTACTTTTGCTTCTCCTAAGTATCTGAAACTTGGAGCAGTAAAGCTAGGACCTCCTCTTCCTCGTGCCTGTTGTGTTAAATTCTTACCCATGTGAAATACCTTATATTAATCCTAATTTTGTTGCGATATCGATTGCTGGTGTCTCGTTACTGAATCTTACGTATGCTCTCTTTTTTGCATCTGGTCCGATTCTAGTTGTGACGTTTACGACTTTTACTTTGAAAAATGATTCTATCTCATTCTTTATTGTTGCCTTGTTTGCTTTCTTATCAACTTCAAAGATTAATTTATTCTCTGATTCCATCAACTTGATGGACTTTTCTGTCGATAATGGATTTTTTATGATTTGCATTTTTTCTCTCTTCTCTCTGATAATTTTAGTTTATAGGAATTTTTTTTCTATTAAGTCGATTGCTCCTTCAGTGTAAAGAGTTAATCTTCCTATTGCGCATCCTGGTGCTAATAATTCTGCATTCAGGTGCTCTGGAGTTACTATCTCTACACCACTGACATTTTCTGCTGCTTTATTTAAGTCGCACTTCTTGCTTACGACGAATAAAACTGATTTCTTGACTTTGTAAGGTCTTCCCCTATTCTTGCCCTTACCTGATCTATGTATCTTGTCTTTTGTTCTATCTAATTCTTCCTTGAATCCTAGAGCGAACAATAAATCTATTACGTCTTTAGTTTTCTTGATGTTTTCTACATCATTGGATAATAGGAATGGAAATTCTTTTGGTAATATGTGTCCTCTAGCTTTTACAATATCTTTGTGCATTGTTGCTGAGAGAGCTGATCTTAATGCGAATCTTCTTTCTTTGGTGTTTAATTTTTTGTCCCAGATTCTTTCTGCCTTTGGAGGATGTGCTCTTCTACCACCTACGGTGTTAGGTGCCAATGCGCCGACCCAATTGAATCTTGTTCCTCTATGAGACATTATCTTTCTTGGTGATCTTGCAATACCGATACCGTATGAGCCTTTATAGTCTCTTCTTCTTCTCGATAATTTTGCTGACACCATCATTCCAGCGTTGGGATCTGAACCGTATGGTTGTCTTGAATTTGCTTGTACTGTCAAAACTGCTCTGGTAATTAAGTCTTGTCTAATTACTTCGTTGAATTGTACAGGTAATTCTTTTTTACTTGCTTCTTTTCCCGTTTTGTCGAATACTGGTATTTTCATTTTGATTGTGATTTTATTTTTTGGTTGTTTTTTATTTTGCATTCAAACTTACTTCTGTTATTGTTGGAAGAGATTCCTGTGGTCTTGTTCTCATAGGCTTAGTCAATATTATTGCTCTCTTCTGAGGACCTGCAACACTTCCCTTGATCATTACATAAGTAGTCTTTACTAGACCATATTGTGGCCAGCCGCCTTTTGGATTTACATCTTCTGGCTTTGTTCCTACTCTTACTAATTGTTTGTTGAATTCTGTTCGTAAGTGGTATCCTGTCTGACCTGGATGTGCTACTCTATATAAGAAGTGTCCTTGTCCGCTCCATCCACCTAATGTACCTACTCTTCTTACACCCTTCTCAGTCTTATGATTCTTAAATGTTACACCGAATCTCTTTACTGGTCCCTGTAATCCTTTTCCTATTGTTACAGCGTGTATGTCGACGAACTCGCCTTCTTTGAAGAATGTATTGATTGGTAATTCCTTATCATGATTGTCTTTTACAAATTTAATCTTGTCTGCTACTGATCCATTTAATGCAACTTCGAATAATTCAGGTCTCTTCTTTCCTAGACCAGCAAATCTTGGCTGAGTATATACTATTACTCGTGCATCCGTATAATCGTGAGCATTTAATTTGTCTAACTCAGAATTCTCTTTGTAGACTTTCTGATGAGTTATTTTTCTTAATAAGTCCTTATCGACTTTGAATAGAATTTCTGTTGCAGCCTGTTTTCCTCTATACACTTGTCTGTATAATCTGATTCCTGCAATCTTTAATGGAGGGCATTCAATAACAGTTACTGGAATAAATATTTCCTCGCCTTTTGAAATAGAATTTTTTCTTGTATCGATTGCCATTACATGTGTCATGCCTACCTTATAACCCATGAATCCAAGCAATACATCTTTAGAAGTTGTCGTCCAAGATCTAATCTTAGCATATTGTCTCTTAGCCTTTACTCTAGGCCAATACTGCATGCTTCCATGTCTTGGTTGATGTATCTTTGCCATTTTATAACATTAAATTTTCAGTCGACATAAATTAGAGTATTACATCTTCTGTCTTACAATCATATTATTGCATGTGCATTGTGGTTTGCAAAAATTAATTCGCATCTACCAACGCAATAATTAAGCCTCTCCATGAACATCTTCTAGAAACGGTTGGTTTCGAGATATCCTTTTCAGGCCTGTGTGTGGATTCGATGTGTTACAATCGAATCATAGTCGACAAGCGACGTTTGTAATAGATAGGAATAAAAGTTTGTTTATAAATGTTACTTTTTTAATTCAGAACGAGTAAATATTATCTTACTCAACATTCATCACTTTCTTATCTATAGTATCAGATATTTTCAACTTCAATTCTACGCATCCAAGCATTGGTCCTGATGAACTAGCATATTCTTTCAACTTTTCATAATCTTTCAATAATCTTTTTTCAATATCATTACCAGACACATACCATCCGCCCGTAAAATCTCCTACAAATCTTGTTGGATCTTTTGGTGATTGAGCATATGTTTTATTCTGCTTGAATACACTCAATATATGATATTGATTCGTATCCTTTAATGGTATAGCAAATAATAGATGAGATAAACTTCTCTCTCTATTTAAATGACCAATAAGATTATACTTCTTATTATTATCATCAAGTAAAAACGATCTAAAGAAACCTGTTCTATCAGGAGAAAAACTTGCATTCATCGTTGAAGCATTGTCAAGACCATATATACCCATGAATGTTGCATCAAATTCATATTTCATTTTTTTGTAAATTGACATATTATCCTAGACTAATACAAATCTTCTATTTTTCCTTGACCTTTTCCGCGATTGAATTGCATTCCAGGATGAACATTTTGAATATTATATAATTTTATCGGAGTATGGTCATCATTATTTTCAGCAGCTAAACAAGCTAAAACAGGATTCACATGAATTATTCGATATAAATCCGTCTTGTCATCTGATATGCCAAAAGTATATAATTTCTGGGTAACACTTTCTGGAATCTTTTTATTGAGATGATTTTGAGAAATTAAATCTATCACTTGATCTAGACGCACCGAAGAATTATCAAATATTAATTCAACATCAGCAATATTTTTTGCTTCCTTGACTTTTCTCAAATAATCTCCGACAAACATGCAATCGATAAGAGTATCTTTAGGCCAATTACCGTCGATAGTAGATATTGCAACCATTGGTTTATCGATAAATAATTTTATCGCATTCAATACGCGTTCATCTGGTTCTCGACCAATCTGTGATAGCAAGTGACCGACATATTCTACTGCTATAACATTATCAGGTAGGAGTATTTCTTTAACTCCAAAATATTTTTCTTCAGCCATTGTTTCACCTTATCTGTACCTTATCTATATATTGCATTTCCGGTTCCTGAACAAGATTTATTAACTTTCATCAATCTAGAAATCTCTGAGTTAGAGCGTTCTACATTTAATGATATCTTCTTTTCTCTAGGCATAGTAATTATTTTTTCTAATCTTACAGGAGTCGTATAACCCCTGCTTCTTTCAGCCATCATAAATGTATTATTATTTGCTAATATAATACATCCTATCAAAGAATTTGGAGCTAAAATAGGCTCTCCTAATTTCACATCATACATCGTATTGAATTGATATTGAAATAATTCAGCCTCTAACATATTTAATTCAATATCTTTTATTGGAACAGCAAGAATTGCGTTATCCTTAGTAATTTCATACGGAGATCCTGGATAGATTACTCCTTGAGCGGTAATTCCGTTTGGTCCGTCAAATATTATATGTCCATTAGTAACATTAAGTAGTTTTCCCATTATAAAATGGGCGCCGACTAAATCATTTGGTATAAGTTTACCAAGTCTGCTATATACTAGCAGTATCTCTAATCCACTATTTTTATATTCTTGTAGTCTATCCATATTTGTATAATCTCTAAATTGTTTTATACTCATAAGTATCACCAAAATAAGGGAATAATTACTACTATAAAAAGGTTACGTATAATAAAATTTATAATGTAAAACAAATCAGAACCCGAAATGCTAGGTAAACCATTTTCAATCAGTCTAAAATATGTAGATAATAATCAAGTAAATATTATACGTGGTGAAATAACTGTAGATGATAAGGGATATTTCAAAGGAGTTTTCATAAAAGGTACAACTAGCTTGACAATTCACAATGTACACGGTATATTCATAGATATGTATGATAAGATCGCAATTACGGCATTGGAATATCCGACAAAAAAAGACGGAAAAAATAGAGGATTCTTAGTAAATAAATTAATACCTGAATATTGCATCAATCCAAAAATCGAAGGATTGTATGATGGCGGCAGATGCAATGATATATTAATACAAAATATCCAGAGTAGAAATATATTAAGAGCAGAAGAATTCTCATTGGATACATTAATAGATATTGTAATAGGCTTTCGAAGTGAAGGCATTTTTGCAGAATTGGATCTGCAGAAAAGTTATTTTAACTAATAAAAATGATAACACAACAACCAAAAATGGAAAGATGTTTATATGAACTTATAGGAACTTTGGAATATTTCGAGCAGATGACGCTTTTGACAGGAAAAATAATAATATATAATAAACCTGATGATGATAAATATTATATCATAGGTAGAATTATAGAGACTCTTAAAAACAAAGAATATTATGTAGAAGGAGAAATATCCGACTTGTCTAAAATCAAAGAAATGGCATTAGATTTTATAGAGACGCCATTGAATATAGATTCTACAACCTCATTCTATATTACAAAAGACTATAGTCATATAAAAGGAAGAGAAGTTCTAATAGAAGGCAAATTCAAGGGAATCAAAAGAGAAGATATGGTCAAAGATTTGTTAGAAGATGATTCCCTACCACTAGAAAATAGAGTTCGTGATATGGTCACAAATTTAACAAAATCAATCGACCAAAAAAATAATATAGTAACAATATCGTTAAAATACAAAGGATTAATTTCATCTAATTTTCCTCTTAAAGAAGTAGTTCCACCTAATTTTTCTTTTTAGAAAACTTCATCTGATATTTCTTCATTGCAGCTGTTATGAATTTGCGTGCACTGGATGCATGCTGTATCGACAATACCTTGACTTTCTTATTCTGCAATTGCTTATATGTCTCAAAGAAATGTCTCAATTCAAGCAGAGTATGTGGAGGAATATCGGACACATCTCTATAATCATCATATCTGGGATCGCCTACATATACTGCAATAACTTTCGCATCATTCTCTTTGGCATCAATCATTTGTATAACACCAATCGGTCTTACCTTCACAATCGTCCTAGGATATACTGGAAACGAAGATAATATTATTATATCCAAA
>Ga0182027_10001832_pt1 | contig 34769 bp, 27 predicted proteins | sample 712E1DmetaG_FD_121300 | JGI IMG/M metagenome (GOLD analysis project Ga0182027, IMG submission 121300) | Permafrost microbial communities from Stordalen Mire, Sweden - 712E1D metaG (Illumina Assembly) | ecosystem: Environmental > Terrestrial > Soil > Wetlands > Permafrost | place: Sweden...
AGGCGGTTGATGATCTGCGCAAAGACATTGAGCTGACCCCCGTGAAACCGATTGTAAAGTCCAAGGATCAAACCCTCCCCGGGTTCGCCATCGGGGTGACTCTGCCCACGGCGCAATTGGCCCAGCAAGTTTGCGCGGAGATCACCTCCATGTTTATCGAAGAGAACCTTCGCCAGAGGGAACAATCGGCCCGGGGCACGACGAATTTCTTCCAAGCCCAGATCGACGATGCCAAGCGTCAAATCGATGAGCAGGACGCAAAACTGGCCGAGTTCAAAACCAAGTACATGCACGAGCTTCCCGAGGAAACCCAGGCGAACCTCAACCTGCTCGGGTCCATGAACGGCCAACTCGATATGGCGACGCAAGCCCTCAATCGCGCCCAGCAGGACAAGACTTACACGGAGTCATTACTTTCGCAAGAGCTGGCCGCGTGGAAGGCTTCGCAGGTTAGTACAGATGGCTCGCAACCCCAAACACTTCAGGGACAGCTCGCCGCCATGCAAAGTCAACTGGCGATGCTGGAGGTCCAGGACACGCCCGAACACCCCGATGTCATCAAGCTCAAAGATGAAATCGAGAAGGTCAAGAAGAAGATTCACGATCAGGGTGCCACCCCCGAACCCAAACCCGAACCTACGGTACAGCGTGCAGCAACTGTTGAGCCCGCTCAGATCCAGCAGTTGCGCAGTCAGCTTCGAGCCTATGATGAGGCCATTCGCTCTGCAACGGGGGCGCAGCAACGGATTCAGGGGCAGATGGAACTTCTCCAGTCACGCGTCCAGATGAGTCCGGTGGTGGAGCAACAATACAAGGAACTAACCCGCGATCATGAGATGGCACAGAATTTCTATAACGACCTGCTCAAGAAAAGGAATGAATCGGAGATGGCGACCGATCTGGAGCAACGCCAGCAGGGAGAGCAATTTCTGATCATGGATCCGGCGAATATGCCGAAGGATCCGGTATTCCCCAACCGGCCCTTGTTTGCGCTCGGGGGTTTGGGCGGGGGCTTGGCCCTGGGTCTGGCCCTGGCGTGGCTTGTGGAGGCGCGCGACAAGGCGCTTCGGAACGATAAAGATGTCGAGGCCTGTTTGGGATTGCCCACCCTGGCCTTGGTGCCTTCACTCACCACGGCGCCGAAGGAAAAGCGCTTCAAGCTCGGTGAGGCAGGGAAACTTGGAACCTCGGAAGGGCGTGCCGCGGGCGCTTAAGGACTTGGGGTATGTATAAGAGATTCTTCGGGCTGAAAGAAAACCCGTTTAACGTCAATCCGGACCCGCGGTTCCTGTTTCAAACGCGGGACAGTCAGGAAGCGTTTGCTTGTTTGACCTACGGCGTCGAGCGCCGCCGTGGCTTCATTCTGCTTAGTGGAGAGGTGGGGACAGGAAAAACCACCATCATCAACAAGTTCCTGGAACATTTGCGCGGGGAGCGCGTGGCCACCGCCTTTATCTTCAATCCGCGCCTCAGCGTGAATCAGTTCCTCAATTTCATGTTGGCGGATTTTGGCATCCCCTGCGAAACTCACATGAAGGGGCAGGTTCTGCTTCAACTCAATCAGTGGTTATTGGAGCGGTATCGGGCGGGGGAAACCGCTGTCCTGATTGTGGATGAAGCCCAGAATCTCTCCATGGAAGTTCTTGAGGAGATCCGGTTGCTGACCAACCTCGAGACTTCAACGGAAAAGCTCCTCCAGATCGTGCTTTCCGGTCAGCCGGAACTCGATGCTCTTCTCAAGCAGCCGTCCCTTCGTCAACTTCGACAACGGATCACCTTGCGATGCCGCATGGGGCCGTTAACCCTGGATGACACGCGGGGCTATATTTCCGAGCGCCTCCGCATTGCCGGGGCCCATGGCGACTCGATTTTCAATCCGGAGGCGACCGAGGCCGTTTTTCGGTACTCCGGCGGAATTCCCCGTGTCATCAATCTTCTCTGCGAGCACGCGCTGATCACCGCCTTCGCGGAGGAGCAGAAGCCGGTGCTTGCCAGCACGATTCAATCGGTAGCGCACGAATTTGAATTGGACAGACCGGTAGGCACGTCCGTTCAGCCTCTCGTGGGAGGGAACGGTTCGTCACAGATTGTCGATTCCTTGCAGAATCTGGGCCAACTCATGGACCGAATGAGAAAGAGTAGCTAGAGGCCCAGGTCAGCGCAGCCGATAGGATGGATATGAGCCGAGTTCATGATGCCCTAAAAAAAGCCGAACAAGAAAAGGTGCTCCTGGGTGAGCCCGAGAGCACGGTGGAGATGCCGACGCCCATGGCGCCCGGTCTCCACCAGCGGGAAGCCGCTTCCGGGGCCGTGAGCGAGAGGCCGTTCGCGAAGGCGGAAAGCCCGGCCGGGCAGGTTGAGGCCCCGGGCGCGTTCCTGGCACGCTGCTCGCACCAGGAATGGAAGACGGACGCCACCTTGACTCGGCACGTGGATGCGCGGCGTCATACTCTTGTTTCCGAGGAATTTCGCAGCCTGCGTTCGCGACTTTATTTCATGCGCAAAGCGCGACCCTTGCAAAAGCTCCTCGTTACCAGCCCCCTGCCGAATGAGGGCAAGACCTTCCTGGCCGCGAACTTGGCGCGGGTCATCGCCAAACAGCCCGAAACGCGGGTCCTGTTGATCGATGGCGACTTGCGCATGTGCTCCTTGAATGCCGTAATGGGAGCTCCTCAGGAACCGGGCCTGACGCAGTACCTGGCGGGCGGGCTGGACATAACCTCCGTCATTCAGCGCGGTCCCACGGAAAACCTCTTTTTCATCCCCGGGGGGGCCACAGCATCGAATCCCACCGAACTGTTTGGCAATGGCCGTCTTGAGTTCCTTTTAGAGCAAGTGACCCAGGTTTTTGATTGGATCATCTTTGACTCCCCTCCCACCATTCCCGTATCGGACTCTCGATTGCTGGCGGCGTTCTGCGATGGGGTCTTGATGTTGGTTAATGCGGGCACGACGCCGTTCGACTTGGCCCAGAGAGCTTGCGCAGAGTTCCCCAAGGATCAGCTCCTGGGGGTCATTATCAATCGAGTTGATCAGCATCATACCTACGGTTCCTATTATTATTACGGCAAGAAGGATCACCACAAAGGGAATGGCAAGGGCGCAAAAGTATGAGTGCTGCCTTGACAGCCCGCGCTCCTGTTCCCCGTCCCCTGGGCCCTCCGCCCGCAGGGGGCCTGCCGGCATGCGATTCATCTAGCCTATCGGCAGAGGGAGTCGTGGTCCGCCGCGCGCCAAGCGCGAGGGGGGGGGCAGGCAAGGTGGCCGGATCGTGGCGCCCTGCTCGGCAGGGCGTTTATGCCGGCCGTGGAAGAAGCGAAAATAATAGGACATCAGTTTGCAAATATTTGCAAACTTGCGCAGCGCCGAGGGCGAAATCCTCCCCGGGTATCTCCGCCTCCCCCGTCACGGACGCAGCAACCTTATTTATCAATGCCTTGCGGGTCGAGGGAAAAGTGATGGTAGGCCAGGGTTTGGCCCATCGCTTGCGGGACTTATATCTATATGGTTATGGGCTTTACCCTTTCGGGTGTGTACAATACCGGGAATGCAGTGGTGCTTCCGCCCCGCCGAAGCGACGTCAGGCGCGGCGCGGCCGTGCTTGCGCCTCCCCCTGGCGAGTTGACTCGATGGGTGTCGGGTGCGGAAGTTCCACCATGGCGTAAGAAGGAGCAAAGCGGCTTACGGATCCAGATCCTGTAAGTCACAGGGCGGAGCTATATGTTATCGAAGGCTATCGCAGCAGGTACTGGGGAAGCAATCGCGAAAGCCGCTTGGTATGCCCTCCACACCCGGCATCAGCATGAGAAAACTGTTGCCAGCCTTCTATTGGGAAAGGGATTCCAGGTTTTCCTCCCTCTGTATTCGACGGTCCACAGGTGGAAAGACAGGGACAAGCATTTGCTTCTGCCCCTGTACCCCGGCTATGTATTCTTGCGGGATCGGCTTGAGCGGAACCTCCAGATTCTGGCGACACCGGGCGTCCATTCGATCGTAGGAACGACGGGTAGTCCCGAGCCTATTCCGGAATTCGAGATCGATGCGGTCAAGCGCATTATCGAAAGCTCCTCCGCCGTTGAACCTCATCCGTTTCTGGAAGGGGGAGACAGGGTGCGGGTCATTTACGGCCCTCTTGAGGGAATTGAAGGAATTCTGCTGCGCAAGAAGAACGCATTCAGGCTTGTACTCTCCGTGGAAATGCTGATGAAGTCGGTGGCGGTTGAGGTTGATGCGTCCATGGTTGAACGTGTCAGCGCAGGGAATTGGAGCCCGGCCGAGCGCGGGCGTGATAGACTGATCTATTCCGCTTGCTGAGCTGGGGAGAGACCAACGTATGAGTTTAGGGAGCAGTCCATTTATCACATTGGCGTTGAATGGCAAGCCGCAAGCTCGCCGGCCGGCCGCTAATCAGCCTCAGCTCCCGGTCCCCTCCAGCACCCGGCATTACGGGATTGTTCCGGAAGAATCCTTCCGCCGGACCCTTGCTCTGGAGCAGAAAAGGACGGAGCGTTCCCTGAAACCTTTCCTTCTCATGCTCATCGAGGGAGAGAAGTTATTCCAAGCCAACCGGCGGCAAAAAGCGCTTCAGAAGGTGCTCTCATCCCTGTCCAACTCGATTAGGGAGACGGACGTCACCGGATGGTTCAAAGACAATTTCATCGTCGGTGTCATTTTTACCGAGGTTGGCTCACCCGAGGCCGGCGCCTCGCCGGAAGCTATTTTGGAAAGGGTTGTAGCTGCACTGCGCCAAAACCTGAGTTCGGAAGAAGTCGATTCCATCGATATCACGCTCCACATTTTCCCGGACAAGTGGGATGAAAAGAAGCCCGGGCCGCCTTCCAAATTGGGTTTGCACGTGGACTTGCGGGAACAGAAGGGTTTCCGCCGGGTGGGTCTGGGTCTGAAAAGGCTGGTGGATATCGGGGGCAGTCTTTTCGCGCTTTTGCTTCTATCGCCTTTGTTTGCGTTAATTGCCTCTCTCATTAAACTTACTTCCAGAGGCCCCGTGTTCTTCTGTCAAACCCGCGTGGGCCAGTATGGAGAGAATTTCACGTTTCTTAAATTCCGAACCATGTATGTCCGCAATAATTCGAGCATCCACAAAGACTTTGTCAGGAAATTTATTTCCGCAAAAGCGCCTTCAGGAAGACATGGTGAAAACGGGCAATCATCCGTTTATAAGCTGGTTGACGACCCCAGAGTGACACGTATTGGAAAGTTTCTGCGGAGGGCCAGTCTGGACGAACTTCCGCAATTGCTCAACGTCCTAAAGGGAGATATGTCCCTGGTTGGGCCGCGCCCTCCCATCCCTTACGAGTGTGACGTTTATGAATTGTGGCACCGGCGCCGGGTATTAGAGGCCAAGCCGGGTATGACGGGTCTCTGGCAGGTGCACGGGCGAAGCAGGACATCCTTCGATGACATGGTTCGCCTTGATCTGCGGTACGCGAGATGCTGGTCCCTCTGGCTGGACTTAAAGATCCTGCTCAAGACGCCTCGAGCCGTGGTCTCCGGTGAAGGCGCCTACTGAAAATGGCCATGTTCTTTGGTGAGCCGTCTCCCTCCTGCGATCAAGATGATCCCCTGCCCAACATCATCTCTTCTTTACGTTCTTTATCGCTCAGTGAAAGAGTATAACCCGATGTGCCAATTTCGTTGCCGGTCCACCCCGTGGTATCGAGTGGAGGAATTTGCCGCGCGGTACCGAGGTGAATTATGATCCGAATTGGTGTTATTGGTTATGGGTACTGGGGTCCGAATATCGTTCGGAATTTTCAGGGCCTGAGTGATTGTCAGGTTGTGTCTATTTGCGATTTGGATTCCGGCGCCCTGCAGCGTGCCCAGCGTGCTCACCCCAATCTGCCGCAAACGAACGATCCCTCACCACTCATCGAGTCGGCAGATATCGACGCCGTGGCAGTAATCACCCCGGTGTGGACGCATTTTGAGCTTGCCAAGAAGGCGCTCGAGAACGGCAAGCACGTTTTTATTGAGAAACCCTTCACCTCCACCTCGGCCCAGGCGGAGGAGCTGATCGAACTGGCGGAGAAGAAGCACCTGAAGATTATGGTCGATCACACGTTTCTATTTACGGGCGCCGTCAGGAAAATTCGACAGCTTGTGGATGAGGATGTTCTGGGCCGGCTCTACTACTATGACTCCACCCGGGTGAATCTGGGTTTATTCCAGCACGATATCAATGTCACCTGGGATCTTGCCCCCCACGATTTGTCGATTATGGATTTTCTCGTCAAAGCCCGGCCCCAAGCCATATCCGCAACCGGGGCCATGCACCTGAATTCCCATGAGGACGTGGCCTATATCACGGTCTATTTCCCCGATAATTTCATAGCGCACATCAATGTGAATTGGCTCTCTCCGGTTAAGATCCGGACGACGTTGCTGGGCGGGGAAAAGAAGATGTTGGTCTGGAACGACCTTGAAAACGACGAAAAGCTCAAGGTTTACGACCGAGGCGTGGAAGTGAGCAATGGCCACGGAGTCTACGAACTGCTGGTGAGCTACCGATCGGGCGATATGTGGTCGCCCAAGGTGGAGCAGTCGGAAGCGCTGAAGCTCGAATCGGCCCACTTCGTTGACTGCATTTTAAATAACAAGGTTCCCATCAGCGACGGAGCCGCGGGTTTAAGAGTCGTGAGAATGCTCGAGGCGGCAGACCAATCGGTCGCCCAGCGTGGGAGACTGATTGAGCTATGAACGAGTATCAGTGTATAGCTCCGGATGTCAGACTGGGAAGGGGCGTCAAGCTCTCCAAGTTCATCAACCTTTATGGTTGCGAGATTGGCGAGGGCAGCAAGATTGGCGCCTTCGTGGAAGTCCAGAAAAACGCCCGAATCGGCCGCAACTGCAAGATTTCGAGCCACACCTTTGTCTGTGAAGGTGTGACGATTGAGGACAACGTATTTGTCGGACATGGGGTTGTGTTCATCAACGATACCTACCCACGGGCCACAACCCCCGACGGCGAACTGCAAACCGAAGCAGACTGGAAAGTGGAAACGACGATCGTCAAAAAGGGAGCATCCATTGGTTCGGGATCCACGATTCTTTCCAAGCTGGTAATAGGGGAGAACGCCCTGATCGGAGCGGGTAGCGTTGTGACGAAAGATGTGCCTCCTGGTGCGATCGTCGCCGGGAATCCCGCTCGCGTGATGCGACATATCTTTCCGGACCCGAGGACACAAGAATGAGCCAATCAAAGGGTATTCCCTTTGTTGATCTTGTCTCGCCGCACGTCGAGCTGGAAGAGGAGCTCCTGGCGGTGGTGAAGAAGGCATTGCGCACCGCAGGCTTTGTCGGCGGACCCATGGTCGAGGAGTTTGAAGGGGAATTCGCCAGGTTCTGCGAGGTGCCTTATTGTGTTGGAGTAAATAGTGGCACGGACGCGCTGCGATTCGCGCTCATGGCCGCAGGCGTGAGCTCCGGAGACACCGTCATCACCGTCCCCAATACGTTTATCGCCACGACCGAGGCTATCTCGCAGGCAGGGGCGCGCCCGGAATTCGTGGATATTGACCCGCGGACTTATAACCTTGATCCCTTTAAGCTGCGCGAGTTCCTGGAAAATGACTGTGATCTGGACCGGGTGACCGGCAGGCCCGTCAGCCGCAAGACCGGCAGGCCCGTCACTGCGCTCGTGCCCGTGCACTTGTACGGCCAGATGGCGGAAATGGATTCCCTTCGCGAGTTGGCCGAACGCTACGATTTAAGGGTCATTGAGGACGCCTGCCAGGCGCACGGTTCCGAATATTATTCGGCGAAGGAGAATCGCTGGCGCAAGGCCGGGTCCGTGGGCAATGCGGCGGCTTTTAGCTTCTACCCTGGAAAGAACCTGGGGGCTTGTGGAGAAGGCGGAGCCGTTACCACTCACGACGAAAAAATTGCGCGCAAGATTCGAATGTTACGCGACCACGGCCAGGCCCAAAAGTATTATCACGACGTGGAAGGGTACAATGGCCGGCTGGACGCAATTCAGGCCGGCTTGCTGACTGTGAAGCTGCGGCGGCTTGCCACCTGGAATGCCCAGCGGCGGGAGATTGCCGCCCGATATAACGAGCTGTTGGCATCCTGGGGCGAAGCCTTGACAATCCCCTATGAGCCTTTCTGGGCTAAGGCAAACTACCACCTCTACGTTATAAAGGTTCGGAACCGGGATGAATTTCGGGATTATATGTCAGAGGCCCATATCAGTACGGGAATCCATTACCCCATCCCCCTGCACTTGCAGAAGGCCTACGAATCTCTCGGTTACGCTCAGGGAAGTTTCCCGGTGACGGAAAAGACCGCTTCCGAAGTCGTCTCGCTCCCCATGTATCCTCAGCTTGGGCTGGAGGATCAGAAGCTTGTTGCCGCCAAGACGGGTGAGTTTGTCGAGTCCACCGCGGCGCCCGCAGCCGCCCTGCGCTCGATGAGCGTGAGATAGCAGCAAATCCGAACGCCGTCCTACAACTCAACGCCCCCTGAACTTCCCGTGGGCTGGCTCTCTCGGGATGGAACCAAGCATGCCAGATGCCGGTCCTGCGGATGCCGCCATCCATGATTCCGGCGAAGAGATGAGCCCTGGCCACGTGGGGCACAAGGAAGCAGCAGGTCTGAAGCCGGCAATCAAGAAAAAAGATGGGAACGCTTTCCCCGGGTTCTCCCGCCGCATCGCAACCCTGAAAGACGTTGTGGACTGGGGTCTGTGCACGGGGTGCGGCGCGTGCTATTACGCCTGTTCCAAGCACGGAATTTCGCTGGTGAATATTGAATCCGTCGGCATTCGGCCGCGGTTCGACTCCTCAGCATGCGCGGGGTGCACGGAATGCCTCTCCATCTGCCCGGGCAATTCGGTGGACGGCGAGTTGGCCACGGGCCAAGTTTCTAACCAAGCCGACGCTCACCCGGCAGTTGGTTCTGTCTTGGAAGTTTGGGAGGGCTACGCTGGCGATCCCGAGATTCGCTTTCAGGGGTCTTCAGGCGGAGCTCTTTCGGCGTTGGCGCTGTATTGTCTGGAACGCGAAGACATGGAGTTTGTGTTGCACACGGGAGTGGACGAGGCAAAATCCTGGCTCAGCAAGACTGTCCAAAGCAGAAATCGAAGCGAACTTCTGGCGCGAACGGGATCGCGCTACGCCCCAGCTTCTCCCTGTGACGGACTGGGCCTGATTGAAAAAAGTCCCCGGCCCTGCGTGTTTGTGGGAAAGCCCTGCGATACGACCGCGGTGACCATGCTCCGTAATCAGCGACCGGAATTGGACCAGAAGCTGGGGCTGGTTCTCACCTTCTTTTGTGCCGGGACCCCGAGCACTCAAGGGACACTCGATTTGGTGAAGGAGTTGGCTGTTCCCCTTCAGGATGTAACTTCTGTGCGCTATCGGGGACAGGGTTGGCCCGGAAGATTCAAGGTCATATCCCAGGGTGGGGCACAAGAAAAGTCGTTCTCTTACGAGGAGTCATGGGGATGGCTCACCGGATATCGGCCCTTGCGATGCCACATATGCCCGGATGGCTTGGGCAGGGTGGCGGATATTTCCTGTGGGGACGCTTGGGAAAAACTGGCTGATGGCCGGGACGCGGGGCGCTCGATTGTGGTCGTCCGGACGCAAAGGGGCCGCGAAATTCTGCACCGAGCCGTCGCGGCAAAATATTTGGAACTGGAGCCGGTAGGGGCGACCGCGGTTCTGACGGCTCAGCCCAACCAAATCGAGAAGTACCGGCAATTGTGGGGTAGGTTGCTGGGGATGCGCCTTCTGAGAGTTCCTATTCCCACCTTTGGAGCGTTCCTGCTCTCCCAAGCCTGGGGTGAGTTGCCCTTCCTGAAAAAGGCTCGGATTATCCTCGGAACCCTAAGACGGGTGGCCTTGCGAGGCTTGTGGCGGAGACGCCATATCCTGCAAGGTTGAATCGGTGGTTAGGCCCTGCTGGCCTGACTTCAACCCACTTAATGCGCGATACCTTCTTAACTCGTCTTCATGTCGGGTTCATCGGGCACGCCCTGGGGAATCAGGAGCGCAGCATATCCCCTCAGTTTGTTCCGCACATTTTGAAGACTTTTGATCTCGGCCCTGATACTTCTGCGCCAGGGGAGGAGATTTAATCGTGCGGGTGTGCATGCTCTCCTATTCGTTCTACCGCAACGACACGCGGGTGCAGCAATATGCCAGGGCTCTGGCGGAACGCGGGGACGACGTGGATGTTCTCGCTCTGATCCGGGCATCGGACCCGGAGGAAGAGATTGTCGATGGCGTGAAGGTTCTGGGGATCCAGACGCGCAAGCGTGATGAGCGCGGGCCCCTGACTTATCTCTTCCGGATCATTCGCTTCATGGTCCGCTCTTTTGTGGTTCTGACCCGGCTGCACCGGGCCCGGCCCTATGACCTCATCCACGTTCATTCCGTCCCGGATTTTCTGGTGGTGACGGCGGTATTTCCCCGCATGTCGGGAGCGCGAATTATTCTGGATATCCACGATATCCTTCCGGAACTCTATGCCAGTAAGTTCAAGGTAAGCCAATCATCCCTGGTGTTCCGGCTGCTGCGGCGCATGGAGAAATGGTCGACGGCTTTTGCCCATCACGTGATCATTGCCAACCACCTTTGGTACGAGCGCCTCATCTCGCGATCGCTGCGGCGCGAAAAGTGCACGCCCATCTGCAATTATCCTGACTTGCGTTATTTTTATCCCCACCCCAGAACCCGGGCGGACGGCAAATTCATCATGATGTATCCCGGAACGCTGAACTGGCACCAGGGATTGGATGTAGCGGTCAAGGCATTCGCAAAGATCGTCAATCAGGCCCCCCACGCGGAATTCCATATCTATGGTGAAGGTCCAACCAAGTCCATGCTGATGGACCTCGCCCATAGCCTGGGATTAAACGGCAGGATTCATTTCTTCGAGCTTAAGCCCTTGCATGATATTGCCGAGGATATGAGCCAGGCCGATTTGGCGGTGGTTCCCAAACGCGCCGAATCCTTCGGGAACGAAGCGGTGAGCACGAAGGTATTGGAATTCATGGCGCTGGGAATTCCGGTGCTGCAATCGCGGACCAAGGTGGGAACTTACTATGATACGGAATCCCGCGTGATGTTCTTCGAGTCTGAAAACGTGGATGACTTGGCGAGGCGCATGCTCCTGCTCATCCGCGATCAGCAACTCCGGGAACAACTGGTTACTCATGCTTCGGACTATGTGAAGGAAAACAACTGGATGGTCAAGAAGCATGTGTACCTCGATCTGGTGGATTCGCTGATGAATCCGGGTCCCCGGCATGAAGAAACGCGCGTCCCGGCGGCAGCCTGAGAAGGGCTGGCCGGTCCTCTTCGGATTTTCCACCCGCGCTACTTGACGAATTCCCGCGCTTCCCCTTGCGCCCCGCTGGTTCGGCGCCGGTTGTCCAAGTCGAAACCCGATGTTAAAACCCCCCATTGATCCCGCTCTCAGCGTCGACCGGAGTTATCCTCATCCGCGCCAAGATGCGCAATGGGAAACGTCCAGCAAAGACCCTGCGCGGGCGTGATTTGACCCCGGTTTTGCCGTAGGTAAGGGCCGTCGGAAACGCGGCAGCGGCGAGGAAGAAGTTTTCCGGGTGACGTCTGATTTCAATGAGCATCTGTGTCTGGGTCTTGAACCAATCCAAGGAGGTAGCGGGGGAGGTGGCCCCACGGAAACATGATGTACAGTCGAAGTGACCAGGTTCGGGTCTTGTACAGCTTCCCCCACAAGCTGGGCGCGGGCAGGATTTGCTATACTGCCTGGCAGCAGGTAAATGGCATTGCGGCCGCGGGAGCCGATGTTCTGGTTTTCCCGGGAGCCCTTCACCGGCCGGTCGCCGCAAATGTAAGAGTCCGCCCTACGCTCGCTTGGGGGAAACTGCGAATTCCTTACAAGATTCTTGGCCGGCGAGCATTTGCCCTCCATGACTACATCGTGGCTCGCAGACTGGAACGAATGTCAGGGCAGATCGATATCGTTCATGCATGGCCATCCGGTGCGCTCCACACGCTAAAAACAGCCGCCAAGCTCGGAATTCCTACCGTCCTGGAGAGGCCCAATGCCCACACACGATTCGCCTATGAAGTGGTGCAAAAAGAATGTGAGCGGCTAGGAGTGACACTACCGCCCAATCATGAGCACGCGTACAACGAGGCGGTGCTTCGCTTGGAGGAAGAGGAATTTCGGCTGGCTGACTACCTCCTATGCCCGTCAGATTTTGTGGTAAAGACCTTTCTTGATCGGGAGTTTAAACAGGAGAAATTGGTCCGTCACATCTATGGATTTGACGAAAAAGTGTACTATCCCAGCAGCGAACCGCGGGACCCCAAGCGCAAACTGACCATGCTGTTTGTGGGAGTCTGCGCGGTGAGAAAGGGTGTCCATTACGCGCTGGAGGCGTGGCTGCAATCTCCCGCCAGTCAAAACGGTACTTTTCTGATCGCTGGAGAGTTTCTGCCGGCGTATGCTGAAAAACTCGCTCCCATGCTGTCTCATCCCAGCGTCCACGTCCTCGGGCATCGAGACGACGTGCCTGACCTTATGAGGAAAAGCGATATCCTGATCCTTCCCAGCATCGAGGAGGGCTTCGGCCTTGTCGTTACGGAAGCCATGGGGAGCGGATGTGTTCCGCTTGCGTCCGAGGCGTGTACTGAGATTTGCAAGCATATGGTGACCGGGCTAGTGCATCGCGTGGGAGACGTCCACGCGCTCGCACAACAAATCACTCTCCTGCATGAGGACCGCGCCCTCTTGCAGAAGCTGCGGGCAAACTGTTTGGGCATGGCGCAGGATATTACGTGGAGTGCGGCAGGCGCGAGGCTCTTGCAGGTCTATCGCGAAATTGTTGGAGGCAGGCGGTGAGAAAGGCAATGGCCGATCTGACCCTTAGCGTGGAGGCAATAGGCATGGCCAAGCACTGTATCTATGTCGTGGCAATAGTAGCCCTTTTGGTGAGCTGTAGCGGCTATCGCACGGCGCTGGCGAATGATATCTACATGGCGCAGAGTGCAACCGGAGGCGCGAACGGCGCTGACTGTAACGACGCCTACGATTACGATTTCTTTAATGCGGCCAGGAACTGGGGCTCAGGCGCAAACGAAATAGGGCCGGGAACGACGGTCCATCTCTGCGGTACGTTCACCGCGTCTTCGCCGAACACGACCGCGCTGACCTTTCGAGGATCGGGTGCGAGCAGTAGCCCCATAACCGTCTTATTCGAACCCGGAGCGGTCCTGAGTTCTCCGGCTTGGGCGGCGACAGGCGCAATCAACCTTAACCGCCAGAGTTATGTGATCGTGGACGGGGGGAAAAATGGCAGGATCCAGAACACCGCGAACGGGTCAGGCCTGGCCAACCAACAAGTTTCCAATGGGATTTATGGGTCTAACAATTCCATGGTCCACGACATCACGATTCGCCACCTGAACGTAAGCAACATTTATCAATATGTCGCTGACTCCTTGCCGGATGAGGGCGCGGCTAGAGCCTCCCAGGCTATTGAATTGTATTCATCCGGAAGCAACATCATCATCTATGGCAATACCCTGTCAAAGTGCGGGCAGGCCTGTATTGATATATCTGCCGCAGGGTCAAACAACGCGACCAATTGGCAGGTCTACAGCAATACCCTCAGTGGTGCGACGTGGTTTATTGACTTGAGTGCCGGGGCATTGAACGCCACGTTTTCCAACGTCCTTGTGTATGATAACGACCTGTCAGACAACAGCCCCTTTTGGAATACCGATAACCATTTTCACTGTGACCCCATTTTCGTGCGCGCTCCCGGGGGCGGCCAGGGGGGAAGCTCCAGCTACTCGAATGTCCTCATCTACAACAATTACTTTCACGGCCCGCTCGGCAACATGTCGGGCATGATTTTTTTCTCTTATAACGGCGGTGGAGGCAATTACGTTTTTAATAACATCTTCCAGCCGTCAAGTACCTACACCCTACGCCCCTGCGCGGGGGATGGATGGGTGGCCCCGAATTATAATAACGTAGCCTATGTAGGTGTATATAACAACACTTTTGATTCCAGCGCTGCTTCCGCCTGTCAAGGTAGTGCCCCTTGGGGGGGTCGAGTCACGGCGCTGGGAGGCGGTGGAACAAGCTGGCCCGACACGATGGTTTGGGAAAACAACATCGAAACCTACATGTTCGGGACCGAGCTTAAGAGCGGAACGCTGACCTCCGACTATAACATTTGGTTCGGCATCACGTCGGTAAGGAATGGGGGGGGCTCGTTAGCTTTTAAGATCGGCCGGAACTACTATACCTACTCGAACTGGAAGGCTCAGGGCTATGACGCCCACAGCCCAGGCCCCGGGGCTGATCCCAAGCTTGATGCGACTGACCATCTGGGCAAAGGCTCGGCGGCTGTCGCGGCAGGAATTAATCTGAGCAGCCTGTGTGCCGGAAGCCTCGTTCCACTCTGCGCGGACAAGGCGGGCAACCCTCGTCCGGGCGGAAGCACTCATTGGGATTTGGGAGCCTATAACAGCGCAAACCCCCGAACCCCTATGAAACACGGGGCCGTCGCGCATTGAAGCCCAGCCACCAGTTTAACGAGGAATTGCCTGGCGCCTCTTCTCCCTAACGCCGGACGGCAACCCGTTCCTGGTATTACAAATAATTACGAACCGGAAAAGTGCCGGCATCTTTCGGTGCTTTCTCAAGATTCATCGACTTACCGTTGCTGCACGAATATGCTCAGCCCCAAATCGCCCGCCAGGGCTTGGTTGCGGGAGACGTAGAACTGTTTCGGCAGTCCGCGCCCAAGGAGTTATGATTGCAGGATCCTATGCCGGTTGAGGCAGTTCCCCCCAACCCACCACCTGAGCCCGTGTGGTTGGAGCAGGTGGTTGGGGCCGTCATTCGCTTTGTTCGGGGGGGACGCGAGGGGAGAGTCTCAACCCGGTTGCTGACTGCCGTGCGCGGGAGCGCGTGGAGCATGGCGGGATATGGGGGCAGCCAACTTCTCCGGCTATTATCCACACTGATACTGGCTCGTCACCTCCTTGGACCGAGGGCGTTCGGCCTGGTGGCCCTGGTGAATGTCTTTCTTTCCGGGATCAGTATGCTTACGGATCTTGGAATTGGGATGGACGTAGTCCAACATCCCCGTGGGGATGATCCCACCTTCCTCAACACGGCTTTTTGGATTCAAGCCAGCCGCGGCCTGACGCTGTGGGTTGTGGCTGTGGCCCTGGCCTTTCCGTTTGCGGCATTCTATAAGGAGCCGCAGGTGAAGATGCTGATCATTGCCGGGGCATTTTCCGTGGCCATTCGGGGCGTGACCAGCAGCTCCGTCTGGCTCATGATGCGGCATGTGCGACTCCATAAACTCACCATTCTGAATATCGCCGCGGACGCAGCAGGACTCGTGGCATCCGTAGGCTGGGCGTTGATTTCTCCCACGGCCTGGGCCCTGGTGGCCGGCGATTTGGCGGCTCCAATAGTCTTTGTCATTGCCTCTCACATCGTTGCTGAACAGCGTGTTCAGCTCAAGTGGGACAGCATCGCAGCTAAGGAGATCCTGGCGTTTGGCACAGGTATGTTTCTATCCTCGGCAACGTACTTCCTTTCCGGCGAAGCAGAAAGGCTGGTGGTGGGAAAGTTTATTAACATCGTGGAGCTAGGCTGCTTTTCGCTCGCCTTAACGATTTCCCTGGTTCCCTTGTCGGCTATCCGCCAGCTCATAAACCAAGTTTATTTCCCCATGGTTTCGGAGACGGCCCGTACTGACTTGACGAAAGCCGCCTTGCATTTGCGGCACGTCAGGCGGCTGCTGCTGGCAATAAGTGTTTTGATGGCGACTGGTTTTATGGTCTTCAGTAAAATGCTGGTTCATATCGCTTTGGGCCCCAAATTTGTGATGGCAGGTTGGATGCTTCAACTCCTGGGTTTTCGGGCGGCGTTGGAGCTGTTCGGCACCACGATTGGCATGACCCTCTTTGCCCTCGGCATTTCCCGGTACGCTGCGATTGGCAACACCTGGAAGTTGGCTTTTCTTTGTGTGGGGCTGCTCGTGGCCTTCCATTGGTACGGCTTTCGGGAAGCACTCTGGGTGCTTGCCCTCTCGCCTATAGCTCACTACATCCCCAATCTTTTCGGCCTGAAGCGCCATTTACGCCTGGCGCTGGCATCGGAAGTCTATTGTTTTGGCATTTTTCTTGCATGTTCGGGCCTCACGGTCATGGCCATGCGCCTCCTTTGATTGTCAGGCCTGATGTCGTAGCGCCGGGCTTTAGCCCGGCAAGCGCCGCCCTAAAGGACGGCGCTACAAGTCCCAATATTTCTGACACACTACACTAGATCGCGGCGCAGAGGCCCAATTTTTTGGGGGGGAGACGAAACCAGGTGCCGAAGGTAAGCGTGCTCATGCCTTCATTTAATTATGGGCGCTATCTGCCGTTTGCGATCAAAAGCGTATTGTCCCAGTCGTACAGCGATTTGGAGTTGGTCATTACGGACGATTGCTCCACGGATGGGTCAAAGGAAATCGCGGAGGAATGGAAACGGCTTGACGACCGGGTCGTAACCGTCTTCCACGATACGAATCATGGATTGGCCAGGGCCAGGAATAGCGGCCTGGCAGTGAGCACGGGGGAATTTGTCGCATTTTGTGATGCCGATGATATCTGGCTGCCGGATAAACTGAAGACTCAAGTGGAGTACTTGCAGAGGAGACCGGAAGTGGGCTTAGTGCACTCCGACGGTCTTATTATGGATGGCGATGGGAATTTAACGGGCAAGAGATTCAGCTCTGAGTTCCATCGAAAAGGACAAGTAACGTCTGGCAATTTGTTCGAAGAATTGTGCCAAAGGAACTTCCTCTGCGTCCCGACGGTAATCCTGCGACGAGAGGCCATCCAATACGCAGGGGGCTTCGATGAGAGGCTTCGATCTCTGGAAGATTGGCTTTGCTGGGCCAAAGTCTCCCGAAAGTATCCCTTTTATTATGTTGACGAGCCACTTGTGCAATACCGAAATCATCGGGACAGCCTTTCCTACAATGCCCAGGGCATGGCCCATAACCGAGTGAAAGCGCTACGATCTTTGCTCGATACTTTTCCCGATATTCCGCCGCAGTGCAGGGCGAAGATGTTTTACGATATCGGGACAAGCTATTTAGTTCTAGGCGATTCCAAGGGCGCACTGAGAGCCTTTATTGACTCGATAAAATCGGACGCGTTGCAAGTTCGAAGTTGGGTACGATGTTCTCAGGTTGTAGTTAGGTTGGTCCGTTCACGGAACTCATAAGAATATGCCTGAAAATTTCACTCCAGGTGGTGGGCTGCAAGAAACCCTGATCGGGCCGGCAGGCCTCATTCTCGCCGCCCTGGCAATACTCTTGATCTTTATCCTGCCGCGGAAGTACATGATCATTCCTTTCCTTGCCGGTGTGGTTTTGATTCCCCGGTCGCAGGTATTCGTGGTTGCCGGCCTGCACTTTATGATTTCGCGTATTCTGATTCTCTTGGGCGGCACCATCGCCATCTTTGGCGCCCTGGCAGGGACGCCGCGCGAGTGGGGCTGGAAATTCAATCCCATCGACCGCGCCTATATCCTCTGCGGGGTCACAGGAGTCGTTGCTTACACGATTCTATGGGGTACTGGGGAGGCGTTCCTTAATCGCATGGGGATATTGATTAGTACCGTGGGATTGTACCTGGTCCTGCGAGCATTAATCCGCGATTGGAAAGATGTGGATCGAGCTACCACGGTCCTTGCGGTCATCATGGTGGTGTTGGCAGTGTGTATGTTGGGGGAGCATGTCTTCGGAAAGAACGTCTTCGCGCTGTTCGGGGGGATCAACGAGGACCCGGAGGTTAGGAAGGGGCATATTCGAGCCCAGGCCGCTTTTGCCCACCCCATCCTCGCCGGAACCTTCGGGGCAACCATGTTCCCCCTGTTCTTTGGCCTCTGGTGGTGGGGGAAGCGCCAGAAGGGGCTGGCCATCATCGGCACGGCGGCGGCCGCGATTATGGTTATTACCTCGGCCTCCAGCACGCCGATCGGCGCGGTTATGGGAGGGCTTGCCGGGTTGGGCGCCTGGCGCTTTCGACATAATATGAAGCGTGTGCGCTGGTGGATTGTCATTGGCATGATTCTGTTGCAGTTGAAAATGCACAACCCGATCTGGCATGTCCTTGTACGCTTCAATATCACGGAAGGTTCGACGGGATGGCACCGGTACGAGTTGATTGACCAATTCATCAGGCATTTTAAGGATTGGTGGCTGATTGGAACTCGAGAGAATGACACATGGGGCATTGACACGTGGGATTCGGCTAATCAGTACGTCGCCACGGGCATATCCGGCGGCGTGGTGGCGTTCTTTTTTCTGATTTTGACCATCAAACGCGGATTTCGCGCCGTCGGCCTCGCGCGAAAAAAAGCCGAAGGTGATCTCATGCGCGAAGGTAGAATATGGATGTTGGGTGCCGTTCTGCTTGCTCAAGTCGCGGCCTTCCTGGGCATTTCCTATTTTGACCAGACCGTGGTTGTCTGGTGTCTTACCCTGGCAATGATTTCGGCCGTGTGCGTCAACAATGAATCCCGCGCCAACGATAAGCAGCCCGTGCCTGGCAAGGAAGTTTCCGCGGATGCAAACGCCTTTACCGTAATTGGTGCCCGGGTTGTTTAACTCTTCCGACGGAGCTCCTGACATTTTCAAGAGCAGCGATTGGGGGCTTGCCGTTCCTGGGTGCGGAGCTAAGGATTCTTTAGAGTGTCAGTTTTGAGGGTCGACGCAGTGGAGCAGGAAAATGTGCAAGTGACGACCCAATCTGCCCTTGTGGTTCCGAAGTATGTGGTGATCACGCCGGTGCGCGACGAGGGAGAATTCATCTCATTACTCATCGCGCCGATGTTGAAACAAACAATTCTGCCGGTGGAGTGGATTATCGTTGATGACGGCTCCACCGATGGAACCGCGGCGATTGTTAAGCAGCACACCGAAGGGACAGAATGGATCCGGGTGATTCAACGGAAGAATCGTGGCTTCCGGCAGGCAGGCGCGGGGGTCGTCGAAGCCTTTTATGACGGATACGAGACCATTTCGCGCGTCGACTGGGATTTCGTGGTAAAGCTGGATGGTGACTTGACGTTTGCTGAGGACTACTTCGAGAATTGTTTCGATCACTTTCGCCAGAACCCACGCCTGGGGATTGGCGGCGGCACTTTGTATAATCTGGATAACGATGAAGCGCGCATTGAGGAAAACCCTCTATTTCATGTCCGGGGCGCCACGAAAATTTACCGAAGAGCATGCTGGGAAGCCATTGGCGGGCTCTTAAAGATTCCGGGTTGGGATACCATCGACGAAGTTAAGGCGCATATGCTGGGGTGGACCACCCAGTCGTTTCCGGATGTCAGATCCCAGCACCATCGTCTCGTGGGGGAAGCTTATGGGGCATGGCAAGACAGCGTAAAATGCGGGCGGGGAAGTTACATCGTTGGCTATCACCCGCTTTACATGCTGGCGAAGTGTGTCAAGCGACTGTTGACCAGGCCTGTCCTGGTCGGGTCGGCCGGTATGCTTTGGGGCTTCGTTTCGGGCTATTTTAGAAGGATTCCCCAGGTAAACGACCCAGGACTCATCGGCTATATTCGCAGCCAGCAGCTCGCCAGACTGCTGGGGCGTGAAACCATTTGGCGTTGAATAGCGAACCATCGGATATTTTCGCATCTGATCCAAGCCAGTTCAACGCTGCCCCCATTCTCCGGTGAACCCGCAAGCTTCCTTTCCCTCCCCGTCAGTCCCAATGCCCATGGCAGAGTTATCCATCATTTTTGTGAACTGGAACTCGACGGATTATCTTCGCGAATCCCTGCGGAGCGTATACGCCAACACCCATAACTTGCCGTTTGAAATTATCGTCGTTGATAACGCGTCGCCTGACGGTCGAGCTGAACTGGTTAAGCTGGAATTTCCCGAAATAAATCTCATCAAGAGCGCCGAGAATCTAGGGTTCGCAATGGCAAATAACCTCGGAGTTCAGCACAGCTCCGGTAACTTCATTCTTTTTCTGAATCCTGATACTCGCGTGATTGGCCCTGCCATCACGACCCTGCTTGAGCACTTGAAATCGCTTCCTGACGCCGGAATCGTTGGCTGTAGCCTGTTGACATCCGACCTAGCGCTGGACACCTGCTCTGTCCAGCGTTTCCCTACCATCCTCAATCAGACCCTGAGTTGGGAATGGTTGAGAGTGCGCCTGCCCTGGCTAAGAATGTGGGGTATCGCACATCTCTTTTCACGGGAGAGCGGGGTAAGCGAAGTAGAGATGGTGTCAGGAGCCTGCCTGATGATCAAACGTCAGGTATTGGAGAAGGTGGGCTTGTTTAGCAGCGAGTATTTCATGTACGCAGAGGACCTGGACCTTTGTTATAAGGTGCGCCAACTCGGGTTTAAGACCTACTACGTCAAGGCCGCAACGGTGGTCCATTACGGTGGCGGGAGCAGCAAACAAAAGGATGCCAGACAATGGGCCACGATCATGCAGAAGAAGGCAGTGTTGCAGTTCTTGAGGAAAACACGTGGTCCGGTCTACAGTTTGATCTATAAGCTAGCCATGGGAGCAGCGGCCGCATGTCGTCTGCTCGTGATCACGCTGCTCCTTCCAATTGCATTGGTCATTCGCAGACAGCAATTGTTCTACCTGGCGTTCTCAAAGTGGATAGCGATTCTGCGCTGGGCAGCGGGGCTTGATCAGCCCGCTTAGTCGGATTCCAAATGGAGGCACCGCGGTAAGGGGCGCCTCGCGCCAGCGAATCCAGGCAAGCCCTACACGACTTGAGGCGTGATTTACTTGGCGAGTAAGGCAGAGCAGGTTAAATCGCATTTTGAGGAACCTTACCTGTATCTTAACGGGTGGCATTTTGACGCCAGCGTCCGGCCAGAGACTTTCAATGACTTTGTTGGGCGCCGGAAGATACTGAGGTACATAGCTGATGTGCGGAATCTGTGGAAAGCTTAACCTGAACGGGCTCCCGGATTCCTCCCACCGGGACGTGCTGGGTCGGATGATGCAAGCCATGCGGCACCGGGGTCCGGATGACGATGGCCTATATATCTCCGGGCCGGTGGGGCTTGGGCACCGGCGATTGAGCATCATCGATCTGAGCACAGGGAAGCAACCCATTGGAAACGAAGACGGCACGGTTTGGATTGTCTTCAACGGCGAGATCTATAACTATAAGGAGCTCAGGGCATCCCTTCTTCAACGCGGGCACCAGTTCCACACGGCCTCCGATACGGAAGTCATCGTCCATCTCTACGAAGAATACGGCGCGGAGTGCGCCTCCAGGCTTCGGGGGATGTTTGCTTTTGCAATCTGGGATGAGCGAACGAAAACTCTGTTACTGGCCCGGGACCGAGTGGGAATAAAGCCTCTCTACTATCATCTGAGCAACGAAGCCTTGATCTTTGCCTCGGAGGTCAAAGCTCTTCTGGAGGATCCCTCCGTCACCCGGACGGCCGATCCCAGCGCTCTGGCGACCTTTTTGACCTATAAGTATCCGCCGGGCGAGAAGACACTCTTCAAGAACATTTTGAAGCTCAGTCCTGGGCACTATCTAATTGCCAAGGACGGAAAACTGAGCATCAAGCAGTACTGGGACCTGCAGTTCAACAAATTCAAGCCCGGCAAGAGCTTGGACGATTGCACAGGCCAGTTGACGGAACTCCTGCGGGAAACTGTCCGCGACCACATGATCAGCGACGTGCCTGTCGGCGTGCTGCTCAGCGGAGGGGTCGACTCAACAGCCATGTTGAGCTTCGCCGTCGAAGAAACCAACAAACAAATCAGCACCTTCACGATTGGTTTTGAAGGAACCCTGTGTACCGATGAGCGCCCTTTCGCCAGCCTCGCAGCCAGGAAGTATGGGACGAAGCATTATGAAATGACGATCACGGCGCGTGACTTCCTGGATTTTCTGCCCAAGTACGTTTGGTACATGGAAGAACCCGTTTGCGAGCCTCCTGCCATTGCCCTCTACTATGTGTCCAAGCTGGCCCGGCAACACGTCACGGTGCTGATTTCAGGAGAAGGCGGAGACGAGGCTTTCGCGGGGTACCAAACTTACCGGAACCTTGTCTGGCTGGAGAAGTTCAAGCGTGCCTTAGGACCGCTGGCCCGGCCGGCCGCAGTTGTCGCCGCGGGCCTGGGAAAGCTCGCCGGATTGAGGAGTTTCGGGAGGTATGTGCCGCTAATGAACCTTCCCCTAAGCAAGTACTACTACAGCCGCACCTCCAACCCTTTTTCATTCTTCAACCGCAATCAATCTGAGCTTTACGCGCCGGAGTTCCTTGCTTCCGTCAACGGCAATGGTCCCGCCCGTGTGGCAAGTAACTGCTTCGCGGCAGTGGAAGGGTTGGAAGACCTGGACCAAATGCTTTACGTTGACACCAAGACCTGGCTTCCGGATGACCTGCTCATCAAGGCCGATAAGATGACCATGGCCAACTCGCTGGAGCTCCGCGTACCTTTACTGGACCATCAGGTACTGGAATTCGCAGCCTCCTTGCCGCCCAGCTTCAAGCTGCACGGATTTAAGACAAAATACATTCTGAAAAGAGCTTTGACCAAACGAATCCCCCCTGAAATCCGCGACCGGAAAAAGACCGGGTTTCCCGTGCCCTACCATTCATGGATTCGGAACGATTTCAAGGATATCATCTGGGCCGTGCTGACGGACCGTAAGACAATCCAGCGAGGTTATTTCAAGCCGGAGGCGGTTACGAGGTTGCTCAAAGCGAACGCAGGCGGCGCTGACTACTCTCCCGAGGTATTCTCCTTGCTAACCCTCGAATTGTGGCACCGGACGTTTCTGGATCGGGAACAAGTTGCCCTACACTGAGAGCCCGGCGGCTCCACGGCGCTTATCAACACCTATACGAAATCGGCTCGTCGAGCTCAAGAAGTTGAATGAGGCGGTAATGTAATCGACCGGGCATCGGCACAAGATTCTGCGCTGGAGCGCTGGATTGGAAACATGGACTCGGCAAATGGGGAAACCGGCAGCGAGCCAGCTGACAGGATCGTGAGTCTGGAGGCGACCGGCACAGGTTCACGGAATCGGGTATGAGTGTGAACAGATTGGACCCTCTGGGCGACCGGCGCTGGGCCGAGTTTCTCGAAAGGCATCCACAATCCTCGGTGTTCCACACGCCGGGGTGGCTGCGGGCGCTGCGACGGACTTATGGTAATGGCTCAACCCGTTTTAGAGGCTGGCCATCAGACATAGGGGGAAGCTTCGTGAAATACGGAGCATCGTGCTAAACTGGATAGATAATAGTCGGTCCGATGGCCATCGAAGGCCACTACGGGCGAAGAGCGAACAATGAGTCTCATCCAAAAGAAGACGACTCCGCGATTACAGGCGGCGAATCGCGCTAACAGTCTCAAATCAACCGGACCTCAAACAAAACTGGGCAAGGCGCACTCCAGCCGCAATGCTATCAAATATGGCGTGTTTGCCCGGCTACCCGTGGCGAGCATGAAAGAGCTAGGCGAGGATCCTGCCGCGTTCGAGCAGCTCAGCGAATCCCTTCGCCAAGCTCTTTGCCCCCAGGACGGATTCGAGCAGATGTTGGTTGAAGACATGGCGGAGATTCGCTGGCGCAGGCAAAGACTTATGCGCGCAGAAGCTGGAATTCTGGCTTCCAAGAGACGCGAATTCGAGATCGAGCGAGAATGGAAAGTGGCCAACTACGGCAAGGGTTTGGCCGGAGTGGGAAACGATATCCTGTCCCATAATATGGGGCTGGCGGCGCTTCGTCCCTCAGACGAAATCTTGAATCAGATCACAGAATGTCTGGAGGTTATTGAGCATTTGGTTGAAACCGAGGGCTTTCGGGAGGAGGACTCTTGGATGCTCAAGGCGGTTTATGGGGAAAAACCCAGTTACATGGGTAGGCGTTTGACGGGCATGTTTGATAGGGCTCGGGAGGGGGCGAAGGACGAAAGTGGCAAGGACTCTGGAGATGTCGAAACGACCCGGCGAATCTTCCTCGAAACCCTGGGCAATGAAATTACGTCATTCAGGAAGCTGGCCGAGCTCCATCATGCCAAAGACGTGGAGGTAACTGAGCCGCTTATGGATAGTCAATTGATCCCATCGCAAGAGGACCTGAGCAAGATTATGGATTACGAGGCGGCGCTGGAAAAGCAGTTTGAGAGGAAGCTGCAACAATTGGTGGCTTGGCGGCGGGCCAAGGGAGAGGTTGATACGAACAGGGGTGTTGTAAATAAGTGATAGTGCATTAGTTATTATATACTATAGTAGCTAATGATAGGGGAAGCCTCAGATCTCCGAAAATCCGAAAACGAAGCCGTTATCTCTCTGAAAACAAATGGCGTCCGAAACCGAGGTTGCCAAGAAAGCCCAGAGTCAGGCACCAAGAGCGTTCTCAAACTCCCCAGATATTACTTGCCAGCTTGACGAATTGCTTTTTAACTGTACCTGAGGAGTGATTCGAAAAGTTCGGGCTCTTATTCGGCGCCGGAAACCATGCGGCACGCCGAACAATCCCCCTTATGGTGGATTCGCCAACAGCGTTTGAAATTGCATTCTCTGGGACTTACCATTGCGTTGATTAGATTCGTCCTGCGGAACCAGCACAGTCCTTAAAGGTATTCAGGTGCCAGTCTTCCATCTTGATCCGCTCCAAGATACCCGATGGGAGGAGTTTCTCGAAAGGCATCCACAATCCTCGGTGTTCCACACGCCGGGGTGGCTGCGGGCGCTGCGACGGACTTATGGCTACGAGCCTTGCGTGGTGACGACGGCGGCTCCCGGCGAAGCGCTGCGGAACGGAATCGTGTTTTGCGTTGTCAAGAGCTGGTTGACGGGCAAACGTGCGGTATCCCTCCCCTTTGCCGATCATTGCCAGCCGCTGGTGGAGAGTCCGGAGAGCTTTGCGGCGTTGATCGCTGCTCTGAGGGAAGAGCAGGCAAGCGCGAGGTGGAAATACATCGAGCTAAGGCCGCTTACCACAAAGGGTCAAGGGGAAGACGAGACGTCCTTCGGGGAGAGCGCGCAGTTTTATTTTCACACGCTCGATCTGCGGCCCGATCTGGACGCTCTCTATCGCGGCCTTCACAAGAGCTGTGTGCAGAGGAAGATCCAACGCGCCGAGCAGGAAAACCTTGTCTATGAGGAAGGACGCTCAGAATCTGTCCTGGCGAAATTCTACCACCTCCTTCTCCTCACCCGGCGGCGCCACCTCCTGCCGCCGCAGCCGTTGGGTTGGTTCCAGAATCTTCTGGGCAGCCTGGGTGATCGCGCCGGAATCCACGTGGTTTCGAAAGATGGCCAACCCATTGCCAGCATCCTCACCTTGTTCCACAAGCAAACGCTTGTCTATAAGTACGGCTGCTCGGATAGCAGGTTCCATCGCCTGGGAGGGATGCCTCTCCTCTTCTGGAAGGCCATCCAGGAGGGCAAGCGGCGGGGCGCCGGAGAATTCGATCTCGGCCGCTCGGAAACTGATAATCCCGGTCTCACGGCATTCAAGGGGCATTTGGGCGCCACCTGTTCCACGCTCACCTATCTCAGCTATCCACACCGGGCGGCGTCAAGGCCTGCTTCCGGCTGGAAAATGAAGATCGCCAGAAGCACATTTGGCTGGCTGCCTGATACGCTCCTCATCACGGCGGGCAGGCTCTTGTACCGGCACGTGGGGTAACCATGCGTCAGGAAGTGAAAAACCCGGGCTTGAACGAAGCGCTTATTGATTACTTTCGCTGCCCTGAAGTCTTTGCGAACTTCGCTTTGCGAGGGGATCTGTGCCCGGGTGAAGGCTATTTTCGCTTCGGTCCGGAAATCATCGGCTTTGGGCAATCATCCCTGGGCTACTATGCGGATACGCCCGCGAAGGCAACCTGTGATCTCGCCTACCATATCCGGCCGGAAGGGACAGCCTGCCACATTCCCTTCAACCCCTCGGCGGTGGTCGACAATTTGCGCTGCGAACGCTACCTACGCTACAGCCCCGACAATGGCTGGGAGAAGGAACAGGCAAGCTTGGTGCGAAAAGCCTATTACCGCCTTCGCCCGCACCTGAGCGTCCCCATTCGCAAGCAACTGCAGAGATTGTGGTTGCGGGGTTGGGAAAAGAGGCGCTTTCCCAACTGGCCCGTGGATCGAACCGTGGATCAATTGTTGGAGAAGCTTCTGGCCCTCTCCATGAAGGTTCAGCGGGTCGAGAGGGTTCCCTTCATCTGGTTTTGGCCCGACGGTCAGAAGAGCTGTGCGATCCTGACGCACGACGTGGAAGAATCGGCCGGGGTTGACTTTTGTCCTTCGCTCATGGATATCGATGATTCCTTCGGAATCAAATCGTCATTCCAATTCGTCCCGGAAGAACGATATACCGTTTCCCGAGCCCTTCTGGACCGCACCCGGGAGAGAGGGTTTGAAATCAACGTTCACGACCTCAATCATGATGGCCATCTCTATGAGAACAGGGAAGCATTCCTGCGCCGGGCGCAAAAGATCAATAAATACGTGAAGGAGTATGGCGCCGTGGGATTCCGCGCCGCAGTGCTTTATCGTCGGCTCGATTGGTACGACGCCTATGACTTTTCCTACGACATGTCGGTTCCCAACGTGGGGCATCTGGACCCTCAACGCGGCGGTTGCTGCACCGTGATGCCTTACTTTATCGGCAATGTGCTGGAGCTTCCTGTGACCACCACCCAGGACTATACGCTCTTCAACATCTTCTCCGACTATTCGCTCGACCTTTGGCAGCGCCAGATTCAACTGATTACGGAGAAACATGGCCTGGTCAGCTTCAATGCCCATCCTGATTATGTCCTCAAGAAAAGGGCACGCGAAACTTATGCCGGCCTGCTGGCGCATCTCTCGCAATTGCGCAGCCAGGGCGGTGTCTGGGTGGCTTTGCCTAGAGAGGTCGATCGTTGGTGGAGACAGCGATCCGGGATGAGAATTGTGGGCGAATCAGGACAATGGAGGATTGAAGGCCCTGGCCAGGAGCGGGCAAAGCTGGCTTTCGCCTGCCTCGCCGGCGACCGCATATCGTACACTTTCGATCCGCCCGCGGCAGGAAATCCGTTGGTGCCCGCGGCCGTCATATCGTGACCGCATCAGTATAAGAATCCAAACTGACACTTATCCTTCGCTTCACAAGGTAACCTGCACATGACAAATCCATCCTCAGTTGGTTCGGTTCCGCCTCCGGGACAAGAACCGCCCTCGCAGCCTGAATCCACGCCTATCGCGCGGTTTGTTGCGGGAGTAAGCTCGCCAAGAAATGCGCTTTTCTTGTTCCTTGTCATCTTCTCGATCCTCGTATTCTGGACGCCTCTGAGCACGGTGGTCCGTTACTCCCTAACAGGAGGGCATCAATACGACAAATATTCTCACATCCTGCTGATTCCCTTCATAACCCTGGCGTTGGTGTATTTTGAAACCGGGAGAATCTTCAAGAGTGTTCAGTATGACCATCGCATTGGCGTTGTTCTGCTTCTCCTGAGCCTGATTCTAGATGGGTGGGCGGGGGTGGCCGCAAATCAGCTCGGACCAGAAAACGCGCTTTCAGCAAAAATATTGGCGCTGATCCTTTTCTGGAATGCCGGATTCATTCTTTGCTATGGAATGCGGGCTTTCAGGGCCGCCGCCTTCCCACTCCTTCTGCTCCTACTGGCCGTTCCTATCCCTGACCTCCTGCTCGACGTCCCCATATCGTTTGTGCGGCACGAATCGGCTGACGTGTGTTCACTGATATTCAACCTGGCCGGCGTGCCCTATCTCCGGGATGGGTATTTGTTCGCCCTACCCACAATTAGCATTGAGGTGGCAAAGGAGTGCAGCGGGATTCATTCCACCATCGCCCTCGTCATCGTTGGCCTCGTCGCGGCGCACCTCTTCCTTCCGTCTCTCTGGAAGAAAATCCTTCTCGTTCTTTTGGCCCTTCCCATTGTCTGCTTCACCAATGGTTTGCGGATTGCCGGGCTGACATTGCTGTCGGTTTATGTCGATCCGCGATTCATGCACAGTGGTCTGCACCGCGACGGAGGGGTGGCTTTCTTTACGCTGGGCCTGGTCTTAATGTATGCAATTCTTCGCCTCCTGCAACGGGGACAAAGGGTGAAGAGGGCGAATGCTTAAGCCCATCTCGGCGCTCTGGTGGGCCACGACCTTTGCCTGGGCCGTCTTGATTTTTTACCTTTCGACCCGAACATTCGGGCCCGATTTCACCGAAGGATTGCTGGCCGGGGCATTCAGTATCCTCCACATTCGCGTCTCGTGGGGTACCTTCAGTCTTGTTCATCTGCTTCTGCGCAAACTTGCCCACATCACCGAATATGCCATCTTTGCCCTTCTTCTCTACGGCCCTTCCGGCGAAAAGGACCGCGAGTTTTGGCGGCCACGGCGGGCGGTGTTTTGCATTTTGGGCGCTGCGGCATATTCCCTGACGGATGAGTTTCACCAGCTTTTTGTGCCGGGCCGAACGGGGTCGCTCGGCGATTGCGGATTGGACACCCTCGGGGCTTCACTGGCAATGCTGGTTCCATACTCACGGGAGCATTTCTTTTCAGGTCGATCAAAACCCTCACTTGCGGCTTGTGACCCACCCCGGGAACTCGGATGAACGCAGCCCTTCATCAACCTCCCCCTCCATCACCCGGCCCAGCGGACCCTGCCGCCGGTCCACCCTTCCCGGTTACGCGCAGACAATTATCTTTCTATCTCCTCGCCTGCGCCACGTATCTCTATTTCATACTCTTCATCCCCCCCTGGACCCCGATCTGGACGGGTAATATCGATGGAAATGTTTTTCTCAATGAGGGTCGGCGGATGCTGACGGGAGAGCTCCCTTATCGAGATTTTTTTGAATTTGTTACTCCCGGTACCGACGTATTTTTCTGGGCGTGCTTCAAGCTCCTGGGTGTCCACCTCTGGATTGCCAATCTGGCGATGTTGCTCCTGGGGACAGGCTTTGCCTGGTTGAGTGTGGTGATTGGACGCCGGCTTCTGCCCGCGCCCCTGGTCTTCCTTCCCGGCCCCCTGCTTCTCTTATTTGGATTCGGAACCCTTCCCGATCCCACTCACCATTGGTTCAGCGGCTTGGCGGTGACCGCAGCGCTCGCCGTCATTGTCGGAAAGAGGGATGCAGGCCGGTTCGCAATCACCGGGGCCCTCTGTGCACTGGCGGCGACTTTCACGCAGACTCTGGGGTGTTTCGCATTTTGTGCATTTGCCCTGTTCCTGTTTTGGGAGGGGCGACGGGGCAAGAAAACTTGGAGAATCTTGTGCGTGGAACAAGCTTGCCTGCTCCTGGGATTTGTGGTCACCTTGGTGGCAGCGAACTTCTACTTCGTCTGGAAAGCGGGCCTTTATCGAGTCGTGGAGTGCACCCTGATTTATCTGGCCAAGTATGCACCTGCGGACCGGACCTACAACAGTTGGCGGGTCCTCTTCTTGCGCATCATGGGACCCTCCCTGGTCCCGAATCTGAAAAAAGTTTCCGCCTGGCTGGCCACCCAGTGTGTTGTTCCGGCGGTCTATCTTTGCTGTTTCGTCCGCCAGGCTCTGGCCTCGCGAAGGGGCGCGCAGAAGATTCCCGACATCCCGCTATTCATCGCCTTCATAGGGTTTTGTCTTTATCTTAGCTTCGTCCCGGCGCCGACTCGACATCGGATATTCCCCGTTGCGCTTCCGGCAATGATCCTCCTTTGCTGGCTGGTAAGGTCAAATGGCAAGCTGGATCGCGCCCTGCGGGGGATGGTGTGGGTGGGGGCGCTTGCGCTCGCTGTTGGTTTCATCGCTTATCGTCAGACCTGCCCGCGGTATATTCTGAAAGCTGTGACCGGGCCGGTGGCCTTTACGGACCCTGCCGAATTTCAGGAGTATGAGTGGGTCAGGGGGCACACCCAGCCCTCACAGTATTTCTTCCATTGGCATCGCGCCTGGTTCAATTTCCTCTTCGACCTCCGTGACCCCGCCGAAATTTTCTGTTTGTCCAACACGGACTTTACGCGGCCGGAACAAGTTGCCGGCCTGATTCGTGGCTTGGACCAGCATCACGTCCAGTTCGTCGTTTGGAGCACTGGGCTGGATGTTCATTTGCCGTGGAATGACCCTGCGGGTGATCACCTGGATCTCTTGCGCGCGTACTTGCATGCCAAATACCATTTGATCAAAACCTTTAGCACCGGTGATGACCTCTGGGAAAGGAACGGTTTCCCCGATGCGCATGGGTCAGAGCATTCGCAACGCAACTTGACGGGAGTGGATCCCTTGCGACTTGCGGACTAGCCAGCGAAGCAACTCAGACGTCAATCATGGCCTTCCGCTGGACTTTTCAGCCCGCGTAGCGGGGATCATCGTGTGGCCACGGTGCCAGAAGGGGTGGAGAAGACAATCTTACGCCCCCCGCTTTTGCCTGTCGTGGAATTATTTCACAGCTCCACCAGCCGTGGGAAAGAACGCGAAATGTTGGGGAACAGACTGAGAGGATTGTATTACTGTTTGTTTTTCAGGGCTTCGATCAGTTCAGCAACTTTCGAGCCAGCGGTGACGGGTTCAACCATAACGATGTGGCGGGCATTGATCCCCATCCGGTCCGGAGCGTGCCATTCGCTGCCACGCTTCAAAAGGATATTTTTTACTTCCTTGGTTTCCGGATCAGTTTGTTGACTGACGTAGTAAACCTCGGTGAGAACCGGAAACGCCGTCCCCAGCCCCTGGATCTTACCGTAGTAGGCGTCTCCGGTATCCAGCAGCACCGCTTGATACTGGGAGTCGAACCTGACTGTTTTTTCCAACGGCCACGGCCATGGCAATTGCCATTTCCATGCAATCCCCAGAACCGTCAGCGCAACAATCAGGCCGACACCCGCCGAAAATAGGACCCTTTTCATATCGTTAAATCAGCAGTCCGTTGCGCTTCTTATAGCCCATGAGCCCCATCAAACCAATCAGAGCAATGGGTAGTAAGGTCATGGTTCCGGGCTCCGGAGTCTCGAAAGTATAATCTCCGGTACTCGGGTTGAAAATGAAGCTCCCGCTCCCGCCAGTGACGGTGATCGTCACATCAGGGCCAACGGTGACGTATCCGGCTCCGGCGAAGAAGTCGAATTGTTCTCCGGGGGTGGGTGTAAAGCCCGAAAAGTCGATATCGATTGTGCCGCCGGTGATATCAACGAGCCCACTATCCGTGATGTCAATATAGCCGTAGTCGTTGAGGCCGGTGCCATTCACCTCGAAGGTGGTCGTGCCACTATTCTGCGTGTACGAGGAGACATCCTCGATAGGGGGGTCGACGACCAGGCTACCCCCATCGTTGACGATGTTGGCTTGAATTGCGCTGGCCAAGTCGCCCTCGACGTCAACGGTACCGTTGCTTCCAATCAAGAGCTTACCCGGGTCGTCGTGCGATCCAACCCCTACCCATGCACCATTCTCCACGGTGAGCTTTCCGGTGCCATTGAGGCCTACGCCGAGGAAATATCTGTTGTACCACGCGGAACCCTCGCCACTCATGGTAACGTCGCCATTAGAACCTTCTCTGGCTCCCACGATGCCGACCTTGTCGCTGACGTGTCCACCGTCAAATATACCAAGATAGCCATCGCCGTGGTCTCCAACGACCAAGCTGCCTTTGTCCTTCAGGTCTGAGCCCCTGCCCGCGACGATGACCGTACCCTTGGAGCCAGATTTATCGCCGATTTTTACGCTGTCGGCCTCGACTTTTCCCCCGCGGGTGACGGCCAGCCTGCCCTTTCCTTCCTTGCCGACGGTCAGATCTTTGGTTTCCAACTTGGACCCGCGCCCTTCGACGGTGACCTCACCCTTGGAGCCGCGATGATCGCCGATGACAGTTTTTTCGGCCTTGACTTCGCCACCCCATTTAACGGTCAAGTCGCCTCTTCCGTGATCTCCGACGGTCAGATCTTTGGTTTCCAACTTGGACCCGCGCCCCTCGACGGTGACCTCACCCTTGGAGCCGGGATGATCGCCGATGACAGTTTTCTCGGCCTTGACGTCGCCACCCCATTTAATGTTCAGCTCGCCTTTTCCGTGGTCTCCGACGGTCAAATCTCTGGTTTCCAACTTGGAATGGCGCCCTTCGACGTTGACCTCACCCCAGGAATGCCGATCATCCCCGATAACGGTCTTATAAGCGTCCACAGTGCCCCCGTGCTTGATGTTCAGGATGCCGGCACTGTGGTGCGATTTTCCGACGATGATGGTATTGGCAGTCAGAGTGGGCGAGTGACTGTGGCTGGGCTCTACGTTCAATTCTCCATATCCATGATCGCCAAGGGTCAATTTGTTTACGCTCGTGGCGCTGTTTAACCAGACCTTACCGTAATTATGCCAGGTGCCAATCTTTACATTGATTGTGCTTCCGTCCGGCGCCCCGCAACTGGAAGAAATGGGGCCGTAGCAATTCCAGTTGGTTAGACTACTCCAGTTTCCTTTGCCACCTCCCCATACCTCGGTCCCGCCCGAGGAACCTCCGCAAATGCCTGAGACTGGAAAGAGCAGGCCGAATGCAATGATCAACATCCCCCAGAAAGCCATCCTGGGTCTGGCAATACTGTGGTCGCGCGATATGCTGGGTCCGAACAGCGTCGTTTTCATCTTCAGTCTTCTCCTGCTTATGTTCGAGAACCGCTCCGGCAGAAGTGGTTTCTTTTCTGGTTGCTGCGCTCGAGTGCTTAGGCAATTCTGCCAGAAACACCTGCACCTTTCCTGACCGCCAATCCTTTACGATTATTTACACCTGCATGTTTGCTATTAAGGGCAATTAATTTGCCAAACTAAGCTCTTGTAACTAATTGATTCTGCAATTGATAATATGGCCAAGTTCTGGTCTCTTTCCAGTATCGACTTCTGTCTTGCCTATTTGGTGCAAGGTTCTGCGCCCATTGTCCCCTCGTGAGGTGAGGGGGGCAATTTATGTGGTTTTTGGTCATAGGATTGCGGGCTAGCGATGGGTATGCGCTACGGCTAGCTTTCTAGTTTGATAAAATGCGCAATGCCAGTCACATGCAGCCTCTGGATGGACTTGTGGGGGGCTTCCCTCGTCAGGCGAAGAGGGGCCGGTTGCTGCCGCCACCACCGATGGAATGCACGCTTTTGGCCCATAGAGTCGCAGATTCATGTCACGGCGGGTCGGTTTCTCCGTTAATATGGGGGGTTTGAGGAAGCAATGGAGGAAACATGGTTAACGATATACACTCCCCTGAGTACTTCAAGGGGGCGAATCTCATAATCGGCGTCATCGGATGCGGGTATGTGGGCTTGCCTCTGATCCTGCGGTTTGCGGAACGCGGACATTTTGTATGGGGCTTTGATACTGACCCCAGCAAGATTCAGAGGCTAAACGCGGGCCAAAGCTACCTGCGGCACATCCCGGCCGAGGAAATCAAGCGCCATGTTGACAGCCAACATTTCGTCGCCACCCGTGATTTCTCCAAGCTACGAGATGTGGACGCCATTCTGATCTGCGTGCCGACGCCGCTCGATGACCGGCGCGAGCCCGACCTGACCTACGTTGAACAGACTGCCCACGCGGTGGGGGCGACACTGCAACCCGGGCAGTTGGTGGTTCTGGAGAGTACCACTTACCCCGGCACTACCGAGGAACTGGTTTTACCCATTCTGGAGCGAAGCGGGTGGCGCTGTCTGATCGCGTCCGGCGAAGATAACAAGAATGTCGCCGGCGACTTCTATTTGGCGTTTTCACCCGAGCGGGAGGATCCCGGCAACAAGAATTACAATGTGGGAAGCATTCCGAAAGTCATCGGGGGAGTTAATCCTACCAGCCTTCGTGCGGCGGAGGCGCTCTACTCCCAGATTGTGCCCAAGATCGTTTCCGTCAGCTCGACTCGGGCGGCGGAAATGACCAAGCTGCTTGAGAATATTTTTCGCTGCGTCAATATTGCCTTGGTGAATGAGCTGAAGATGCTCTGCCTGCGGATGGGCCTGGACATTTGGGAGGTCATCGATGCGGCCTCGACGAAGCCTTTCGGTTTTATGCCTTTTTACCCCGGTCCCGGTCTGGGAGGACACTGCATTCCGCTTGACCCGTTTTACCTTTCCTGGAAAGCGCGTGAGTTCGATTTCGCGACGCGCTTCATTGAATTGGCAGGAGAAATCAATACCAACATGCCCTACTCGGTAGTGGAAGCGGTTGCAGGGGCTTTAAATCGCCACGAAAAGAGTCTCAAGGGCTCCAGAATCCTTATTCTCGGAATGGCCTACAAGAAAGATATTGATGACACGCGGGAGTCTCCGGCACTGAAGATCATGGATCTGCTCATAAAGAGAGGAGCGCAAGTGGATTATAATGACCCTTATGCACCTGCCCTCTATAAAATGCGGCATTATGACTTTTCCAACATGCGGTCCGTTCCCCTCACGGCCGAGGGTCTTTCCCAGCATGATTGTGTGGTCATCGCCACCGACCATTCTGTGTACGATTACCAGATGATCGTGGACCACGCGCCGCTGGTTGTGGATACCCGAAATGCCACGCGCGGCGTTACCGGGAATCAGGAAAAGATCGTCCGTTGCTGAACAGGGTTCGTGCTATGGACTAAAACCCGGAGAATAGGGTTCGGACCTTATGAATCTGTTCTATCCCGAGATATTGGAGCGCACATGACACGACTGAAAGCGGATCACGAGACGCTTAGAGCAATCTTTGCGAATGTTGTAAGCAAAAGAATCCTAATCCTGACGGCGATCTGCTTGGCCGTCCTGCCGATGGCCAACTTGCCCTG
>Ga0182027_10001833_pt1 | contig 34761 bp, 30 predicted proteins | sample 712E1DmetaG_FD_121300 | JGI IMG/M metagenome (GOLD analysis project Ga0182027, IMG submission 121300) | Permafrost microbial communities from Stordalen Mire, Sweden - 712E1D metaG (Illumina Assembly) | ecosystem: Environmental > Terrestrial > Soil > Wetlands > Permafrost | place: Sweden...
GTAAAACTAAACATCTTCAATTTTGAAGTGGAGGTGGGCAGGGATTCTCTATGGTGGGGGCCCGGTTATCACGCCGCGCTGCTCATGTCCAATAACGCCCCACCCATGGACATGATCAAATTATCCAATCCGGAGCCAATCCTTCTGCCCTGGATTTTTTCTTACCTGGGGCCCGTGCAATTCAATCTGATTTTTTCTCAGCTCAATGACGAACGCACAGACAGTGAGCTAGCTAATCCCTTTCTATACGGCTTGCGGCTGGGCATTAAACCTCATCCTTTTCTGGAGCTTGGCGCGTCCCAGCTGGTCATGTTCGGCGGCCCGGGACGGCGCGACTTGAGCCCGGGGGATATTATCAGCACCCTCTACAGCAACAAAAACCTTACTGGGAAAACGGACAGCAACCAGGAGTTTGCCTATGACTTTGCCCTGACCATACCGAACATCAAAAAGTATATTTTCCTGGCTAATGCCATAAAGCTTTACGCTGAAGTCGGCGCGGAAGATACCGGTAATCCGCCGGACAAAAGAGCCTATCTCGCCGGTTTTGCGCTTTATAAGCCCTTTAGCCTGGAACGGGCGGTTTTTCGCGGGGAGTATGCTATTTTATCGCCCTACGGTGCGCCGCTTGTCTGGTATAATCATGGTTCATATCCCATGAGATACGAGGGCCAGGTATTTGGCGATTACATGGGCACCGACGCCGAAGACATTTTTGTGGAGTGGTCCCAAGATTTTGAAAAGTTCTCCTACAAGCTGAGTTTTGACCGGGAAAGAAGCGGCATTCAAACACAAACCTATCCGCAGTTCACTAATCAGTATTCCGTTGAAATCGGCTACCGACTCGAATCTCATACAAAAATCACGCTGCGCTATGCTTATGAAGAGATCAAAAACTTCGGAAATGTCCAGGGTTATGATCAAAGGAATCAATTTCTGGGGGTGGAGTATGCAATTTATTTTTAGGAATAGAAAACTCGCGACATAACCTTACTGCCACATGCAGACTATCTACCCTACCCGCCTTGATTTGTTTTCAGCGCTTTGAGCTTTAATTCCCATTTCCAGGCCGTGCTGATTATGAACTCCAGATCATCATAACGGGGCTGCCATCCGGTAATCCGGTGTAGTTTAGTGCTGTCGGCAACCAGATGAGACGGATCGCCTGCGCGCCTGCCCGTTTCCTCGACCGCAAAATTGATACCCGTTACCTTCCGGGCAACAGCCACAACCTCTCGGACCGAAAAACCATGACCATAGCCGCAGTTCATAGTTGCATTTTCTCCCGTTTCCATCAGGTAATTCAGGGCCAGGACATGAGCAGCGGCCAGATCGTCAACGTGAATGTAATCCCGGATACAGGTGCCATCAGGCGTGGGATAGTCAGTGCCATAGACGGAGAGTTTGGGAAACTCTCCACGAGCCGTCTTTAGCGCGCGGGTAATAAGATGGGTTGATGCCTGATAGTCCTGGCCAATGCGGCCTTCCGGGTCTGCCCCGGCGACATTGAAGTACCGCAGGGCGGTGTATCGAAAATCATCAGCCCCAGCCAGATCACCGAGTATCTGTTCGACCATGACCTTGGAAGCGCCATAAGGATTGATGGGGCGCAGAGGGGCGGTTTCGTCGACAGGGATCTTTTCGGGGATGCCATAGACTGCGGCTGTGGAGGAGTAGAGAAAATTATTGATTTTGTAGTTTTGCATGGCTTCCAGAAGGTTCAGGGTGTTGATGACGTTGTTCCGGTAATACACAAGTGGTTTTAAGGCCGATTCGCCCACCTGGATTGAGGCGGCAAAATGGATAACGGCATCGGGCTTAAAATCACCCAGTATCTCCTGGAGAAGTTTTTTGTCGGCTAGGTCGCCCTTGACCAGGCGACCGTAAAGCACTGCCCACTCATGACCAGTGGAGAGGTTATCGTAAACCACAAGCTCATGCCCTGCTTTGCCCAAAGCTATTAAGACATGACTTCCGATGTAGCCGGCGCCGCCGGTAATAAATAGTTTCATAGAATTAATGAATCCTTTAAATGCTTTATTATACAAATCCAGTCTTTTGACTCGACTGAAAAATAACATCAAGGTTCAGATCAGGAGATTTTTGCACAACTAATCATGGGCTACCAACAAATAGATACAAACCTGACCTTAGCCGAAATATCTTTGATGCGCTCCATGGAACATAATCGCTCATTACGTATGATGGAAAAAATCATCGGCTGTGCAAACCTCTCAGGGTATTGCCGCGGATGGGACTTTATCAAGTCGTGTGATACGTATTACGTATCAATGTATATCTGGGGTGCAGACCAGGTAATCGCGGAGGATGGCCCACTCATTACTAATCCATTGCTCCTATTTCAAGCCAGACCATATAATACCGAAAATGATTCCGAAACTGACTAAAATCGGGATCAGGATAATTAAAGTTAAAAACAGACTCTTTATCTTTTTCAAAGATGCTTCTGTCCTTTTCATGCGGATCGCCTTCTCCACCTTCAACTGAATATCTTCCATGTGAAAGGGTTTAGTAAGATAATCGTACGCACCTTCTTTCATTGCATCGACTGCGCTATCGATTCCCGGGAAACCCGTAACCATGATGAAATAAACATCGCTATCTTCGATTCTGATCCGCTTGAGCAGTTCTATACCATCAATCGAGGGCATCATCAGATCGGAGATAACGCAGTCGAATTTTCCCGGAGCAAACTTCTGCAATGCGTCTTCGCCGTTACTTGCTGTTACAACCTCGTAACCAATACTGGTAAAGCATTCATCCAATGTGAGACGTGTGCTTTCTTCATCATCAACCACGAGAATCCGCCCTGCTTTCATGACCAATCTCCAAATGATAACAGCTTGTTAACCGACAAGGAAAACCGTCTTTTCCCCTTTATTTGTTCCGTCCACTTTTCCGTTAAACAGCTAAGCGTCTTCCCTTTATCTCTCGTTATGTCTCGTTATGCCTCTTGATCTTCCTACTTCTTTTCGTTAGACGATGGGCTAGGTGGGTCGCAGAGGACACCGCCAATGCCGGTGATGGTGAAGGAAACAGATTATTTATCGCGGCAGCCACGGAGCGCCGCAGGTATTCCACCCGGCGCAGGGTGAATGGCTGAACGGGTTCCTGGGATAGGTTCTTGATCAGGACGAGCCGGGCCTTAGCGGAATTCCCACCGTCGAGGGGGATCTCCATGCGCAGCATGCCATTGTCCTGGGTGTCTTCCCGCCGGCGGTGATATCCCCGCGCCCAGACCCGGACGGTTGAATGGCCGTCAATTGCCTTGTGCGTCCAGATGGCATTTCCTCGGTGATCTGTTACGGCGTCCTGTCTCCTCTCCTGTCCTTCATAGGGACTTGGGGATCGCGCCTCGTTCACACTGTTAGATGATGGTAGATCTATTGCCCGATGTTCTCGTGCATCATTGAGATGCAGCTCTCCCCGGTCGAAATGCATCATCTCCAGTGCCCGGCAGATATCCACCCAGAGCTCATCCAGATTCCGCGCATTGTCCATCTCGATCTGCAGGCTGAGGAAACTCCGCCGATCCCGGGTAAGCCCGGTCGCCTCCGACACATCCCTAAACCAGCCGTAGATCTTGTCCGCGGCCAGATACTCCAGGTAGCCCAGTTTTCGGACGATGATGAACGCCCCCACGCCCAGGACGATCAGAAGCAGGCCGGCCATCACGTCTTGGAGATTGACCAGGAGGATCGCGATAAGGCAGAGTATACAGGAGACGCCGTAGATAGCCAGGACTGCCTTGTTCGAGTCGAGCCCCATCTCGATCAGGCGGTGATGGATGTGCCCCTTGTCCGGATGGAATATCCGCCGCCCTAAAAAGAATCGCCGCATTGGCGACAAGATCGTATCGAAGATCGGCACCCCGAGAGCCAAAATGGGGATGAGGAGTGTGGCCCCGACCTGGCTTTTGATCGACCCCATGATGGCCAGGGCGGCAATCGCATAACCGATGAAGTAGCTGCCCCCGTCACCCATGAAAACGCTGGCCGGGTTGAAGTTATAGCGGAGAAAGCCCAAAAGCGCCCCGGACAGAGCAGCGAACTCCAACGCAGCCAGATAATTGGCCTGCATGACGGTCATGATCACCATCACGACACCCGTGAAGAAGGCAATGCCGGCGGCCAGGCCATCCAGGCCGTCGATCAGGTTCATAGCGTTGATGAACAAAAGAAACCAAAAGACCGTGATAGGCCAACTCAGGATCCCGAAGTGAAGCGCCACTCCGTCGGCAGCAAAACTTTCGATCCGTATGCCTCCGTAAAAGGCCAGAGAAGCCGCGAAAATTTGGAAGAGGATTTTGATCTTCGGTCCCAACCGGTGAAAATCGTCGAAGAACCCCACAGCGAAAATGACGATCCCGCCCAAAATGGCGAAAGCCCTCGGCTCATTCCAAAAAAGGAGATTGGAGACATCTGTCCTGAGGAATGTACAGGCAATGATCGCCAGAAAGAAGGAGACTGCGATCGCCAAGCCCCCGCTTCTTGGGATTGCCTGAGTATGGACCTTGCGCGCCGATGGCATGTCGACGGCCCCGAAACGCACCCCCAGCGATTTCGCCACCGGCGTCAGCACCAACGCAAGTACGAAAGCAATAATGAATACAAACAAGATTGTGGTCATATCATAATTTTCCCGTGATCCTTTCTCTGAGAACCCTCAGAAGAAAGAGGGGTACCGAGATAAAAGTTTGTAGGGTGTATGAATCGGAGCGCATCCACCGACATTTGAAAATAGGTATCTGTTCCTATTTATCCAAGGAGATGGTTACAGTCTCTCCTTCGCGTCTTGCTATTTCAATGATGGCGCTGGCGTCATCTTCAAACCACTGCCTTTCACCGCACGGGATAGGTTCAATGCGATTGTCCGTTCTCGCCGCAAGTCGCCACAGTAGGTTGATATTCTCGCGGCTGCGCTGATCGTCAAACCTGGGGGAAACAACGAGCAGATCAATGTCACTCCAGGTATCCGTATTTCCGGCAACCTGTGAACCGAATACGATGCCGAACTTTACAACAACGCCTTGATCCTGCAAGGCGCGCAAATATTTTCGAACGCCATTTAAAACTGATTCATTAACCATTGGAAAACCCCTTCTGCTTCGCTATATCAATCATGCAATTTAATCTCTGTGGCCGAAATTGAGAAATCTGGAATGATATATAGTCTTTTTAATAAAGAACATCAATGGCTTTTGTTGCTCTATAAAAAGTGATCTGCCCCGTTCACTCTTCACCATTCACTTTTTACAGTTTGTGACATTTCACTTTTTTCAAAGGAACAAGAATGAGTATTGCTAAACCGTCTAATCTTCTAAACTTCCAATCATCTAATATTCCTCTAATCCTCCAACCTTCCAATCCTCTAAACCGTCTAATCATCTAATCTTCTGTTTAAGCACAAGCCAGAAAAATACCGGCGCGGAGATAAATGTCCTTCTCCAGAGCCTCCTCGGTTCCTGTAAAAGCCTGGGCAGCCATTCCAGTCCATGTTCCAGAAACCAGGGATGGGAGCGTTTCACATTATCTGTGTAGAAATCAAAAACCGCGCCCACCGCGGCCATGAACTTGACATGGAGCTTGTCCCGGTTCTCGTAGATCCACTTTTCCTGCTTGGGCGCCGTCATTCCCACCCAGAGGACGTCCGGCTCAGCCCTGTTGATCGCCGTGATCATCGCGCAATTCTCTTCCTCGCTAAAAAGCTCCTTGAACGGTGGCGAATATGCGCCTGCAAACCTGATCCTGGGGAATTCACGAGCCAGCTTGGTTTCAATGGCCGCCAGTGTCTCTTCCGTCGAGCCCAAGAAAAAAAAGGAAGCGCCCCCTCGATCGTTCAGCCTGTGACTCAGCTCCCGGAAGATGTCGCTGCCCGTGATCCGCTTCCGAATACCGCCGCCCAGGATCCGGGAGGCCAGCACAGCCCCCATGCCGTCCGGAATCAGGACGTCCGCCGCCTTCAGAGCCTCCTCTGCCGCCGGGTCCAACATCGCTATCTGCGCCGAGTGAGGGTTCAGGCAGGCCAGCCATAAGGGCTTCGCCGCCGTTCCATCACCCGCCGTCGCAATCCCCTTCACCAGCCCCTCCACACACGCGTCCAGAGAAACCGCCACCACAGGATAACCCAGAATATCTTCGGTCCGCATAGTTATTGGTAAACCTCTTTCCAGCGCCCCGTAAAATCCTCCGTCAACACCCGCCGGCTTTTGGCATTCATCTGGATGATATTGATTTCCCCCCTCGAATTATACTCCAAAATTCTCTTGGTGTTAGGATTTTTGTGTCTTTGTGAGTGGCCAGGTCCAGTAAATCCCTACCTCCCGTAATGATGTATACCGCCGACGCATGCTGCGCCAACCCCAATACGTGAAAATCGTTTTTATCTCTGCACACTGATTCATCCAGGTCATCGATCTCGGAAAGGACGCAATTTGCTCTCAAATAAGACACGATTGAATCGCATTGAGGTAAAGGGAGTTTAATTTTGAGATGCAAATTGATAGATACTTCTTCGAGAATGGCTTCACTCAGGACGACTTCAAAAAGATCAAGGCATAACTCAAAAACCGCGCTGCAGAGTCCGCGACTGGCAAATGCGGCGATGATCACGTTTGTATCCAAAATGATTTTCATGAAATCATACTGAACACGTCTTCATCGGTCAATATGCCCTGCGCCTCCGCAAAGGGCAACGTCATGTTTCTCAATTTTCTAAAGCGATAAATCGCCAGATGCCTGCTCAATGATTCGCGCACGATATCGCTTACAGGCTTATTCTCGTTTCTGCTTAATTGCTGCAACTCAGCCCTGAGATCATCGGGTATCCGTATGGTGAGCGTTTGCTTCATAAATCTCCTCCATGTGTACTACAATGTAACACATCATCATGCCGCTGTCAACGAGCAAAAATTGTTATCTGTTGTCCCTATGTTTTTTGACACTTTCTGGAGCCTTCCATGATCACCTTTTCATAAATCCCCAGCAGGCGATCCAGTAACCGATCCGCTGCGTATTCTTCCAGCACCTTCCGCCGCCCCGCCTCACCCAGCTTTTGACACAGCGCAGGATTCTGCCAAAGCGTTCGGATACGATCAGCCAATTCATCAACATTGCCCGGTTCGTACAACAAGCCCGTCACCCCATCATCGATGATTTCCGGCAAACCGCCAATGCGGGAGCAGACCACCGGCAAACCGTGGGACATCGCCTCCAGCAGCACGGTGGGAAATCCCTCATACCAAACGCTTGGCAAAACAAAGATGCGGGCCTTCTCATAAAGCGCGCCTAACTCCTGTGACGGCACCGGACCCAGCAATGTAACGTTACCTGGTGCCAATTCAGAGGCTTCAGACATCGCTTGCCAGCTTCCGGCGACGACAAAAGGGATGTCAGAACAAACTCTGGCCGCATCGAAAAGCGATGCGATTCCTTTCTCTCTGCTGACACGCCCGACAAACAAGACGCTGTCCCTCTCCATTTCGACGGATTGTTCAGCGACTTTAATCTCGACGGGATTGGTCAGTACGGAAACTCGATCCTGAGGCAGGCCTTCCTTCACCAGGATGTCGCGCTGAAAGCGGGTCAGGCACAAGTAATGATCCACATGGTCGGAATAGCGCCGCAATAGCCGCGCCGCCGCCGTTCTGAGCGCATAGCCCATACTCTTGAAGATGTCCTTCTCACAATTGCGCAGAATGCACCAGTATTCCCGCCCACCCAGGCACCGATGGCACACCTCACCATGACTCATTAACAGGCCATTCGGGCAGGCCAGCCGGAAGTTGTGCACTGTCATCACCACGGGAAAACCCTGAGCCGTGCACTCCGGCAGTATGGAAGGAGAAATCAGGGGATACAGATTATGGATGTGGACGACGTCCGGGCGCGTCTCACGCAGGAACTGGCCGAATGCTTTTCTAGAAAACTGGTTATGAATACCGGAAAAAAAGGCCGGGATTCTTCCCAGCCTCGTCTCCTCGATCTCCGTACTGGACCGGCTGAACCGCTGGACGGTCACCCCCCGTGACTCCAGTAGCTTAACCAACCCATCAATGACGATCTCTTCACCACTAGTTTTACCGTAAGCATTATGAACGATCAGTATCTTCATCTTTATGGACAGGTAACGACTTTCTTATTCCTTGGAATAACTCTTGCCAGCACGCCAACAGCGATATGATTGTCCGGTACATCACACAACACCACCGCATTCGCGCCAATGGAAACATTGTCACCAACGACAACGGCGCCCATGATCACGGCGCCTACACCGATATCGACGTTATCACCAATTACGGGAACATCATGCTCACTCTTGCGATTGCCTATAGTAACGCCATGCCGCAATGTGCAATTCTTTCCAATAACGGTATCAGGATTCAAGACGATACCGCCGAAGTGCCATATTCTGAGACCGCCGCCTATCTTTGCGCCACGCGGCAAATGAATCCCCGTCAGCAAAGTAATTATTGAAAATACGGGCAAATGAAGCGCTGTCAAAACCGTTTTAACAATTCCTTGCTTCCGGTTAATACACCATTGGCCGAACCTATAGACAGCAATCACCCATAGGGATGGCTCGTGCCATTGTATTTTTCCATTCCTCCGGTATCTATTTAAATCTTGGGAAAAATTGGATAAAGTCATAATAATATAGTCCCCGTTTTACCACCAGAAAGATTTTCAGACTTTGCTAAACAAGTCTTGCGGCATTGTTCGTAAGTGCCGGGGCAAAAAACAAAACAAGTTTGCAAATGCCGGCAAAGATTCATAATGGTTGATTTCAGAGAGTCTTCCTATTCTATATTCACCATCCTTAAGTATGAAGATTTTATAATCATTAATCTTTCTTATAAAATTCCACAAGTCGTGTTCGTTGCCATGCGGCATAGACCGCCCCTGACAATACTCAAACATTAGAGCTGGTGCATCCTCTTTGCCCAACAATTGAGAAGCGCCTTTGAGTACTTCTAATTCCCATCCTTCAACATCAATTTTAATAAAATCTACTTTAGAAAGTTTGTCCTCTATAATGCTATCGATGGTCATAATTTTAACATTTTGAGAAGACTCTGCAGGGTTCTCGCATTGCAGGAAAGATGACATGCCCAGATGTGATGAATTAACATATATTGCACGGTATGCTGCCTCAGAACCGAGGGCAAAGTTGAAAACTTTAACATTTTTAGCGGCATTTAGATCGATATTAAAAACAAGGCGTTGAAAGGTTTCATATACAGGTTCAAAGGCAAAAACTGTACCGAGAGGCAATAATCTGGAGGCAAATAATGACATTAAACCGATATTTGCGCCAACGTCAAAGACGTTTGCTCTTGGGTATAGGGAGAGATATTGTTTCATTACATGCAATGCGCCGCGCTCTGTAGTACCTGTAAGAAACAATGTCCTGTCAACACCATTATCCAGATGAGGCGATATAAGCATGTCAAAGTCATACCTTGTCTTGATGAGTGTTGGTGATTTGGCTTTGCCAAGCAATAAATGGCTCATCATCTGACCCAGTAGAAGAGAACCTCTTACCGGTATTTTTGCTAAGGTACCGGCCATCTGGTGTGAAATGCTAAATAAAATGTTGTTACGCTTATCAACTATTTCTTGTTTGTCACCTTTTAAATTCATGGATATTTACTTTGGATTGCCCCCCCATCATGTCTCTGAGAAGTTTGGAATAACTATGACCGACATTTGACCATCGGAGATAATCTCGATTAAGTAATGTTGACTTCGAGATTTCAGTACATAACGCTTCATTTCTAATGACCTTCTTTAGTATGCTTATTAATTCTTCCTCATCGTTAAATATGAAACCTGTTTTACCATTCTTAATAATATCCAAAGCAACCCCAACGGGTCTTGTGATCACAATCCGCCCTAGAACAAAAGGCTCGGTTATGCAGTGTCCGAAAGTCTCCGAGTTTGAAGGAATTATTACAAATTGAGAATTTAGATAACATTCAAGCATGCTCTTTCTGTCAAGGAAACCAGGGAAATAAACTTTGTTATTAATGCCAAGTTGCACTGCAAGTTGCTCACATTGATGTCTATATGGCCCTTCACCTGGCAGTGTCATGCAGACATCTTCATCCCCCGTATCTTTAATGTATCGACATAATGCTCTTATAAGCATATCCTGATTCTTTCCTTTTCTGAACGCACCAGCAAATACAATGTTTTTTTTACCTGTAACAGAGAGGTGTATATCTGTTATGTCAAAAAATTCATCATCCACGCCTATTGGGATAATAACTCTTTTATCCCCAAGTATAGAAAATTCATTCTTTAAAAAAGAACTTGGCGTTATGACTTTATCGGCAAACATTCTAAGTGATAATCCAATTAGATATTTTGCAATAATTGCTTTTTGTGGATTGTAATTCCGATAACCATGTATCGTAGATAAAATCATAAAGTGCGATCTATAAAAGTATTTTAATACGACTGCCAAGGCAAGTTGCCAATTTGTACTAACATGAACAATGTTGGGTTGAAATTTTTCAACAACCGAATGTAGAGATCTCACAAGTTGAATGAAATTACGGCGGTGATCTAGACCATTAATTTCAACAAGATTAATCCCCCGCTCAACCGTCTTTTTCTTAAGGCCAACATATTGCTCGCCTTCGCCGCTTATACCAAGAAGTTTTATTTTGTGATTTTCAAGCATGTTTTTAGCTTGGTAATACAATTGACTTGTAAGGCCTATTTGATAAATTGACATAAAAAATATTACTTTTGTTAATGCGTCACATCCTGCTATTTTTTCAGCCGCTGCGTTAGGCCGTCCACCTTTTCGCGACTTATAGCTGAAAAGCCATCTAACAACAGCGTTGGGTAAGAATACTAAAATTGAGTATATTAATAATTTGAATCGGAGAGAATAACAGATAGAAAGTTTAATTTCTCTTAAAGCTTTGAATCTCATACCCTTCCTAAGGTAGGATGATGTTCTCATCTCGTGCCAAAGAGCGCAGTAGCGACGTAAAGAAAACTTCCGGTCGGCCTCAACAATATTCAGGAGTTCGGTTAAGCCACTTCCGACAACATCATCATTGTCAGGAATTCGACTTGGCATATATTCATTGTAGATGGAACAACAAGCCGAGGAATAAGCAATATTATTTTTTACAGCAATTCTCGCCCATGTTATGAGGTCTTCCCCGGAGGTCACGCCGACGGGAAAGCCACCGATTTGCGTCAAAGCCGATTTCCTGGCACACGTAGCGCTGGTCCATACCGGAGGGTGAGAGCGGGCAGCGATTTGGAAATAGTTCTCCATGATTCCTTCGAAAGTCTCGGGAATGCCGCGTAAAATTGCCGACTGCTGCCTTCCGGAGGGCGAACGCATGAGATAGCGGGTGGCGTAAAGTCCGCAATCGGGATAGCGGTCAGCCATGCGCCGGATTGTTTCAAGAAACTTCGGCAGCCACTCGTCGTCCGCATCGAGAAAGGCGATCAATTCATATCGCGCTTCCGCAATTCCCCGGTTGCGCGCCGCGGATACGCCCTGATTTTTCTGATGGATGAGACTAATGCGGGGATCGCCGATGGCTTCCACTATAGCGGCTCCGTTATCCGTAGAGCCATCATTAACGACAATAATCTCGAAATCCTGGACCGTCTGGTTAAAGGCGGATTGAAGGGCTCGCGCAACGGTGGCCTCCTTGTTGTACAGGGGAATGACAACCGAAAACGGGATCATCGTCTCAGACATTCCTTATCTTCTTATCTCTTTCGCAAACACCATAAACAATACCGATCAGGGCAAAATGAAGATTGCCGAAAAATTGCACGTATAAGATGACATTATCCGTCAACATAATGAGCGCATAGGGAACGAAAGCCGTCGCCGCCGCATAGGCCAGCATCTGGTGGGCGCCTGCATACCGGCGGGCGAACCCGAGCAGGAAGAACATCTGTAAAACCATTGTAATCAGGTAAATGCCCGCCCCCAAGATGCCCATATCATATAACAGTTTGAGCCAGTCGTTATGGGGAAGATATAATCGTATTCCAGCATTAAGCAATGCCGTGCGATGGGTATTGAAGCCATTGCCCAGCAATGGGCTGTCTTCCACGCCAGGCCCAAGGGTATCAAACATTGCATTTCGGCCGCTCGTTTGCAAGTTGGGGTTATCCCAGTACAGATCCGTCAGCTCGCCGCTGCCGGAAAAGAACATAATTTTCTGCACGCGATCTGTATTGAAAAGGATCAGTGCACAAATGGTAATACCCACACAAAGCAGGATTCTCTTGCGGATTGTCAACGGCGCAGGTGTCAGAGGCAGGCAGGAAAGCATGGCGATGATGGGTCCGCGGACCAGAGAAATTGCTGTAATCGCCAGCACGGCCAGATAATAATACAGATGGCGACCGCTCCCACAGGCGTAAAACGAGGCGTAACAAGCGCCCAAAAGCAGAAGTTCGATCATTTCGGCGGCCATGAAACTATGGCCGGGAAGCACGCCGGTCAGAATCAAGGGCATGCGAATAAGCAGCAAAATCCATACGATCCACGCGAGGCGGGTGATCCAGCGGATGACGGATTCCAACTGCAGGCTATCAAAACGAAAACTCGATGTCGCACAGCCCACGGCCAATGGGGAAAGCAACTGTAACAAGCTTTGGAGGGCATCGGGATTTTGACGTCCAACGAGCCAGTAAAGGCAAAGGATGCCGACCCAAGTTAACCAGAGACCGACAGGGAAGGTAATCCGTCCAATGTTTCCCAGGCAAATCAGGCCCGCCGCCGTCATAGGAATCACCCAAAACCATCCTATAATGCTGAAACCAAGGATCTCATAATCGCCAGAAACCCAGGGAATCATGGCCACGGTTATGATCAGGATCATGAACCAGTTCATTCCCCGGGACGGGTTCGTTTCCATCACCTCTTCCTGTACTCCATAAGTCGGCTGTACTTCGGTGGCTATCTCAGCGATTGATCTATCAGGCTTGTTCAACATATTTTCTCGATTCCCGGTAAAATTCCAAAGTCATTTCTATTGTCCATTTGAAAAAACATACGTTATGCCATTTCGAGTCCCGCATACGTGGGATCATACTCCGCAAGAAAGTCTATGTCACTTCGACCGAAGGGAGAAGTCTTTATTTATAGTCATATTAAGATTTCTCAGTTACTTTGTTCCTTCGAAATGACATGCTTAATAATGCAGATTAACATCATGTAAGCAATAATTCATACAGTACACGGCAACGTTCCCGAAACCGGGGATAGGCGTAATATTCTTCCACATGCCGTCGTGCGTAAAGACCCATTGTTTTTCTCCGTTCCTCATTCTTCAACAGGTCAGTCAATGCTGCAGTGAAGGCCGATACATTTTCCACCGCCGCCAGGCATCCGGTCACCCCATCCCGGATCACCTCCGCCAGCCCATCCACCCGGCTGGCCACGACGGGTTTGCCGCAGGCCATCGCCTCCACAGCAGTCAAACCAAAACCTTCATAGCGAGAGGGAACCGCCACAACGTCCATGAGTCCCAGACAGCCCATCGCGTCTTTCCAGGATAGTTGCCCCGACCAAGTGATTGAATCGCCTATGCTCAGGCACCGGGACTGTTTCTGGATATCCGCCAGTTGGCTTCCGTCACCGACAATCAACAGGTGGGCATGGGGAATGGCCTTCTGCACTTCCGCAAACGCCGCAAGCAGGATATCAATCCCCTTTTCCCGGCTCAGGCGCGCCACTGTGCCTACCACCATTTTCCCTTCCAGCCAGGCTGCTGTTTCCACCACCTTAGGCGATCTTACCGCAAGCGCTTTGTCGATGCCTTCGATGTCAACGGCATTGGGTATCGTTAGATGCCTCCGCCCCGCAATCCTCTCCGGGAAGGCCGGATCGAGCAGACAGGAATCACCAAACCACGATTTCTCCGCCGCTTCTGACACGCAGGTGAAGCGATTTGTCAACCGGGCGCCCAACTTCAACAGGACATGTGCCGCGATCCCGTGTGGTGTCCCTGGATAATGGACCGTCGCCAGAATGAATGGTATCCGGGCCAGTTTCGCTGCAATAATAGGTAGAAGGCCGGGCGTCATGTACTGAACATGGACAACATCGGGCTTTTTCTCACGAAAGATGGTAGCAAGGGATTTAATAAAACCGACCGTACCGAGCAACCGTGTCCAGCCTAGAAGTCGAACCGCCGCGCCCGCAGCCTCAAACTCCCCGACAACCCGCTCATCCCAATCAAAATAACAGCAAACCTCGACATCATACCCAAATTCGAGAAGCGCCCGCACCAGAAGCAGCGTCTGCATCTCCGTCCCCGCGCGTAGCAGACAGGGGATGGCGATTAATATATTCATTTACAATTCCTAACCTGTAAATCCAAAAAAGCACCTTTATTAGAAATATTGTTTGCGTATGTATAGATTGAATACCCCATCTTAGACTTATACTTACCAGAGTTTTTAAAAACTCCATGCTTTATTATTTCATCATGATAGACGGGGTTGCCGTATACGATATAAATATCTCTGTTATTCACCTCTAATGTCCGTTCAATTTTGTCAATAACACATCTAATAACACTCCTGCCGAACGGATTATACATATATATATATGAATATCGTTCATAAAAAGAAAAATCCGCAGCATTTTGATTGTAAATTATTGCGTTTCGTATTTTTAACGATGCAATGTTTTTTTGCGCTATCTGAAATAGTTCTTTAGAGTACTCAATGCCATCTATTCGGCCAAATTTAAACCTACTTAGGACAGAAATAACCGCACCCTTACCGCAACCGATATCAATTACAGCATCATTCTCAGATATTTTATATTTACTGAATATTTTAACAAGACCAACAAGATCGCTCATAGAATATTCGACAGGTTCGAACTCTGTTGGAATTCCTAATGCAGAGATAGGCACAGGCCTAATCATATCAATACCGATCACGTGTTCACGAACCCGCTTTAGGTAATAACCAATTGAATTCGGTCTCCTTATCACTTGCCTCAATATCTCAACTGGCTTTATCATAGTCTACCTTTATCAAACATTATCCCTTTCATTAGCATCGGCCTAATTCTATCAACTATGGCATTTCTATTTTTAGATAGCATTTTTTTATTATCCAATTTTAAATTAAAAAGTTGCTCTGTATTATCCGTCCATCCCGCCTTGTAGCTTTCTTCGCCCCGCAGAAAATCATAGATGGATAATCTATTGATGATGGCCTGTTCAATACATTTAAGAAGAAGCACCTTTCCCGGCGACAGGCGTTCGAATTGTTCTTCCTGTGCCGGCAAGTAATAATAATAACGGTCCCGAAAGACAAAGCCCAAATGCCATGCCGCCGATTCGTCACCAATCTTGAGTGTGGAAAAATGAAGGAGTCCTGCTTCCATACTCCTCACGACGATGTTCTCATGGAGGTGAGGCGGCTTATAGGCGGCGGGCCAACGGCGGGCATGGGCAGCCAGAAAAGGGTGGAGTTCCTGTAATGCCTGCTCTATCATGCCGCGGGTGAAGACATTATACGCAAGCTTGCCCACTTCGTTGATCCTGCGCTCCTGCCTGCGCAAATCCCCACGCAAGCTTGTCTTGAGTGACGGCAGAAAAGCTTCAGGCCTCTCAAAAGGCCTTAGATCCGCCCAGGGGCAGGTGTCTCCTGGGGTCCAACTCTTTCCCTCTCCAGCGACCAGTTGCCGGATACCATCCAATATCAGGCGATCAAAATAGATCGGCCCACTGACGCGTTGCAGTTCAACTATAAAATCAGCCCAGAAGGAATTCATTCCTATCGATTCTTCCGTTTTCAAGCCCACCACGATCGGATCATGATAATCGTAATCCGAGTATCCCACAGGAATCAACAGCTTCTGAAAGGCGTTCTTCCAGTTGCGACGCCAGAAGACGAGCGGAAAAAACACTATATGAGCGGCCGATTCGGCAATCAGGAAACAGGGGAGAAGATCACGCAACGGCAAATAGGTTTCCATCCAGGCCTTGACCATGGCCGGATGAAAGAAGACGTGTGCAGAGGGACTTTCATCCAGCCACGCCTGCCATTGCCGGACAAAGCCCTCATCCCAGATTTCCTCCCACCGGGTCAGCCAGTGAAATTTCCAATGAGTCTTCAGATCAGTCGCTGTCACTAACTGCTCTCCGTTAGATTCGAGATATCGGCTTCGAAAAAAAGCTCTTTATCCCAGTAAAAAGCACGCAAGAACTGCGGCGGCAATTTGCCGGCCCAGGGATGGCCGCACGGCGCCAGAGCATCCAAATTCGTTCGCATGGCTTGCCGCTTGAGCGGAAACTGTTCAGAGATGTCCAAGAGACGTGACCGTCGCCAATCAATGCGCCACGCATGCTTAAGCGGCATGCTGTACCAGAACCAGACGCAGTAGTGATAGAGACGAGGAATCGGGCTAGTGGCCAGCATCTTAAGAGCGGCCGTTGTTAATTCCGCGGCGGCAATATGATCCGACCACCCCTCGAATGGGTGGGGGCAAAAGACCGCTTCCGGCGCTGATTTCTCCAGGCATGCGGCGATCTTTTCAGCCAAGTCGATAAAACCATCCTGACCTTTCCGTGGCAGTTCTCCATCCTCTTTGTCAAGAAAGTGGAGGCGTTTCTGCGGAACACCCAATATCTCATTTGCTGCGCCCGCCAAGCGTCGCCGCTGGGCGCCGACCTGACTTACCTGCACTGTGCAGCAACCTTTGTGCGAGGCCTCACCTTCCGTCAGGAACAGAATATCCGTTGCCTTGCCGTTAGCAGAGCACTTGGCGATCATCCCCCCACACCCCAGCACTTCGTCGTCCGGATGGGGAGCAATGATCAGGCATCGAGCCGGCTCCGAGAAATGTTCCTGCCCTGCAACGCTAACAATGGCTTTGAGAGCCTCTTGTCGAAGAATCTGCCAGACGCTTCTTAACGACAACGTCATACGGTCAACCTATAATGCATTTCTTCGTATTGCCTGGTCACTCCTGCACATTGCCAGAATATCAATACCCTGCTCCCTTTTCCATATCGCATTAGTGCACAATCTTCTCTATTCGTCGTTGAATCTCCTGCAAATAAGGTTCAGGTTTCCAAAGTTCCTCATAGCAGCGTAATGCATTTTTACTATATCGTTCGTAATCATTTTTAATTGTATCAATTGCCGCAGTGATTTCATCTAACCGATCCACGCAAATACCGCATTCATATCTGTCGAGGTATTCCTTGATCGTCGGCAGATTTCGAGCAATTACCGGCAGCCCGTTCTTCAAGTACCGACCTATCTTCCCTGCGGCCAATCCCAAAAGCTCTGCCCTATATCCCAGCAGATCATGATCATACCATGCAATTCCGATATCGGCCGATCCGACCAGATTATCCAACTGTTCCATTGAAACTGGTTCATTATTTAAATGGACATTTTGGGACTTTTGGAGAGTATTCGCAAATTGTTGGAAATACTGTTCACCATCCATACGGCAATGTGCGTGAAAAATCAGATGGTAACGATTTCCCCATTCCCGAGCCATGTCTGCTAATTCAAGGCTTTGTTGAGCATGCCCTATCCCTCCGGCATGAAGAAGTAAGACATCGCTTTCTTGCAGCGAAAAGCGCTTACGCAGTAAATCGTTTCTTCTACCATTCAAAGGACCACTTACTGCGTTTGGCAAAATAACACACTTGTTCTTGCTGATGCCTGTTTGTGCACAAATAAAGGTGGCATGGTGGTCATCCATTGTTACGACCATATTGGCGGATATAATGCTCCAATGCTCCAATTTATCCGCCCATGTAATATTTGGAAGTCTCAGGCAAGGCAATTCCAGACCATAGTAAATAAAGGGAGTCCCTAGTAATCGATGAATTAATGCCGCCACGATATTCCCAATACGGTCTCCACCAATTATGATGTTTGGCGGGTTTTTAAGCGATTTGACAAGCGCATGGACAAATAACTTAAACGTTGTTGGAATCCCCAACCTGGCATTTTTAGGCTGGACAAAGGAATAACTCACTCTGTCCGGTTTCCAAAGAGGTTCATCCTCAAAACTTCTGACAGGACAAATTATTTCTAATTGATTACTCATTCGTGCAACGAGTCCAAGGAGTTCTGTCAAGCCTTCGTAAATTTGAATATGCGGATTTCTTGCTATTGCTATCGCATAAAATTTTTCCATCATTATCTCTTTTATAAATTGTAACTGGATTTAACTGAACAAGTGCAGCATTTCAGAAAAGTCTTCTCTGACTTTGCTACCTAAATAACAACTCTGTTCCCACTGTTTTTTCCCAATTTCATCTGCATTGTTCAAAACCATATTAAGATGCTTAATCAAGCTATGATTTGAAATGTCCTGCTCAAGCAAACAGTTCTCAGATAAATTGTATTGTGACATAAAGTCAATAGTTTTGGGATGATAAGCAATTGCAACTACCGGCGTTCCAACTGTCAGGGCAAAGATCACCGAGTGAGTTTTGTGAGCAATAAAAGCCTGACAGCGTGCCACTTCGCCGAGGTGCTTCACGGTTGTCACATCTTCATCGAATATTTCAGCATAATTTTTCCGTTTCATTCTACCAATAATATCGCTGATACATTGCCGATCATCGAGTACAGCCCCACGTATTTCATGCGGAAAGAAGCGAACTCTCATTTCCAATGAGGAGGCATAGTCAGCTATATGTGCCATGCTTTCAATATACTGGTTATATTCATCGGCAGTTCGTTTTTCCGCGTTGTAAACTGTTATACCAAGAACATTTTCCCTTTGTGATGGTGGTACATATACACTGATCTCATCGTTGAGCCCGATGACCGATTCAAAAGTAAACTTAATCTTATTTTCCGACATGCCCATTGAACGGCAGGCATCAAAGGAATTTTTGTCTCGAATAAAAACAGATTTTGCAGATGTCAATATCATCTTTACTGCATCCTTGTTTCGAATGTCTTTAAATTGAAATGGTCCGATTGTTTGCGACCATAACACAAAAGATTTCTGCATAACCGCGACCATCATTAAATCGTAAACCATTTCCACGATACAATCCTCAGCAAAGCGCGTTGTCAAAATATGTCCACCTGTGCTGATGATTGCATCCGCATCTTCTACGGCACGCATATATTCTCGAGAGCAAATCCATTTGCTTAGGCCAAGATCTTTTTTTTGCAATAAGCGGTTTCTCAACCAGGGGAACCCAAAGTGTCGCATAAAGCGATGACGTTCCCAGTCCATTCTGCGTCGAGGATTAAAGCTTTCCACATTCCATCCCCATGGAACCATATGAACCTTAAATCTTGTAATCGCATCGTCACCCTTCCAAAGATTGCGATCATGGGTTGACAGGGTAATCCTATCCACACCTGCTTGAGCAAGAGCGCGCATTACGAAGTAGGCTACGGCGCGATCACCTTTATTACCAGCATATTGATTCAGCACTAAAACTTTCATGAAGCACCTCTTTCTTTAAACTCAGAGTCTGATATAAACTTCAGAGTAGCCTCTAATGACTTGCGTGCAGGGCTGGCAGGAAACTCAGACGGATATCCCATCAAAGCGTTGACAACAATCCGATAGTGAGCAGGAATACCTAATAGAGTTCGAAGATTCTTATCATCTTCATGCGTATGTTGCGCCCAACTCAACAGCGTCATGCTGATTCCAAGGGCGTGGGCTACCAGCAGGCAATTTTGGATTCCCAGCCCAATGTCAAGATTTGGGAGCAGGAATTCTTCCGGTAAGTTATATACTCGCATATCGGCACAGAACGAGATAAAGCAAGCGCTATCGCCGGAAAAGCAGGTGGCTCCGGCGCAGGTCTTAGCGCATTGTTTCACAAGTTCAGCCTCAGTTGCTATAAATACCTTGGCTGGCTGCCTGTTGCAACTTGTCGGCGACCAATTTACAGCTTCAATAATAATCTTCAATTTATCAATCTCAACTGGACGATTGGCGTAATTCCGAACAGAACGCCGCCCTTGGATCATCCGTATTAGCGTATTGCAATCTTCTTCAGAAACATATTTTGTTTCAATACTTTTAGGTGGAACTGGATTGATCTGTCTACGTTCATATTCCGCAATCTTTTCTTTCGCCCAAGCAACAGATGGGTCAGAATTATGACGATTTCCAAGCTCGTCCAGCGCGACGGACGCCGCTTCGTACCACTGCTTGCTGTGCCCTGGTTCAAAATCAGGACGCTGCAGCCCTTTATCCAGGATATGGACACACTTGCGAAGCATGGCCGCCCAATACTCTGGCTCGCTATCATGACGCTTCTGCATAGAATCGCGCATGGGCTCGATTTCGCACGCAAACGACTTGTAGTAACCAGGCAATAATACTGGATCTCGAATAATCCTAGTCCAACGTGCAGAGAAAAAAGTCCGAATTACTCTGCTCAAACTCTTACGTAATATTCCCATGTGCTAAAATTCCTTTCGGTAAAAGACGAACTAGTTTTCTCATAAACATAAAATCATCTTCTTTTCTACATATGGTGAATTCGTAAATTACGAGCATCGTTACAGTTAAGAAAAATATGATTACAGCACCCAGTATCATTACGAACCATCCCAAATCGCCATAATACAAACTCCGCATCCAAAGACCGCCGCCCAGGCAAGCGAAGCCCAAAATAGTCGGGATCACAAATAGTTTTATGGGTAGAAAAAGAGTCCGTACCTTGAGCACATAAGCCAGAGTGAAGGCCACAGCAGCAATGCCTAAAAGAGGCGTAATACAAATGGCATATCCAGCACCCATCAAACCCAGTTTTGGAATGAGAAGAAGCCCCATGCCCAGAACAGTCAATGAAGATAGGGTAATAATGACTAAATAGTATTGGGGTCGTCCAATGCCCCGGAACAGTGCTTCATAAGGCAAAAACGCGCCACGAATAATACTGCTCGCACAAAAAAGAAGTGCAATTAGCCCACTTTGCCGAGCAAATTCTGGAGAAATCCAAAGACTCAAAAAATCCTTAATGAATACCGCCAATGGTACAAAGACAATGATTGATAAGCAAAGGAACAGCGAGGTGGCTTGCAAATACAGTTGTTTCAAGCGATCGTTATTTACAACTCCAGCAAATTTAGGCATAAGCACGGCGGCGGGCGCGGCGGCGATCAGAGTTAGCAAACGCATGACAAGGTCTTGAGGAACTGAAAAATAAGCAATTGCACCGGCACTGACAAATATTCCCAAGAGGATGCGATCCGTGTATTGCCAACCCATTCCGACTAATTGGCTGGCGAATGCATACACCCCATATCCGAATACTTCCCTGATACCCTCTCTGCTGGGAAATCGCCAGACTACCAAACCTGCGATCAGCCGTTTTGAGGCAACCACTACCATTACCAAAAAAAACAGAGACAGAAACAGATTCAGATAAATAAGCCCTTCCAGACCCCAAGCCATAAGAACGACGACGATACATCCTACTGCTCTCAACACACTTTCAAATATTACAATCTGGCAATAGAGATCATACCGCAACAACGCCTGAGGAATACTGAGAAAAGTGCCCGCGATGAACCGTATCCAAAAGCTGATCGCTGTTAGTTGAAGCAGGTATACTCCAAAACGGAAATCCAGATGGGAAAATTTCAAGGAACTGATAATCCAAGGTGCGGCGGCGATGGCTGCAAGTGTAGCAAGTGAGCCGGTAATGAGAGTAACGAAAAAAGTCGCGCGGAAGACTCGGTTGATACCAACCAGATCGGTTTGGGAAGCGTAAAGGGCGACGTAGCGTAAGGTCGCTTCCCCAAGCCCAAGATTTGCCAAACCGAGCATCCCGCTAATGGTACCGAGAAAGAGGTAAATACCATAGTTCTCAACACCAAGATGGTGTATCAGGTATGGCGCCAGAAAAAACAGCAAAACCATTGACACGCCCGTCGAACCCACATTCCATGTTGCATTTCTGGAAAGTGATTGCGGCTTGTTTTCGAAAGTAGAATCAGGATGTACAGGATGTTGGTCTTGTTTTTTTGGCAATTGTAGGTTGGCTGACAAATTTTCTCGCAATTTTTGTGTTTAGAAAGTAATGGGTGGTACCTGTCTTTTGGCAGGTACTACGCCTTTTCTAGTTCATGTTTACTGTCATATTCAAAGATTTTTTTCAGTTTTATAAAATGTTTTTCGTATAAATGCCAGCTTGCGAAGGCAAGAAGGAAACTTGCGGAAATGGCAAGCACATAGAACATTGCTTGCGTCAGCAGCGGGGATCGCACTGTTCTTAAAAGAGCCACAGGATTGAAGAGCCATTGGAACAATGGCCAGCAAATGTTATGGATTATATAGATACCAAAGCTGTACTTGCCGAATGCTATCAGGACTCTGTTTTGCATCAATGACGGCAGTACCGCCTGGCGGAGAAGCAGGATGAACATACCGCCAAAGAAGATAACAGAAATCGTTTCAATAACCGTCCAGTAATATCCTGTAAGTCCAGTAGGATTCATATACTTTCGCGGGATAAAGATCAGTATCAAGAAAAATAATCCGGCAACCCATGTCACTTTTGGAGCACATTTGTTGATCAGACACGAAACAGACTCTAATCTGAACCCTGCTGCTAGAAAACTTCCCAAAAGCAGTCCGTCGATTTTTCGAATGCTTGACCACGTGAATAATTCAGGTCCACCCGCCACGGTGTGAAAGGCCCGGATGAGTAAACAGACGACCATTCCGGTTAGGCAAATACGGATGAGTGTTCGCAACTCACATTTGTAAACAACCAACGGCCAGATAATATAGTAATGAACTACCACACAAATGAACCAGAAATGACCGAGCCGAAAGAGGCCGGAGCTGTCCCATTTACCACCTGACCAAGGCGCGTTTGAAAGATACGTCCAAAGCCATATTTGTCGAGAAGCAATATCTTTGGCCGCTGCATCAAAAGTGACGAATAACGGCAGGACGAAGAAAATCAAACAGAGCGCACCATAAGTTAGAGGGAAAATTCTGAGAAACCTCCGCACATAAAAATTGCGAAAATAATGTGTTTCACTCTTTGAATCCAGCAATATTTGTGTGATGAGAAAGCCTGATATGACAAAAAATAATTCAACGCCGTATAACCCCGACAAAGCCACTTTGGTGATGATGGGGCCGATGAAAGGATAGCCGTCATTGATTATGGCCTCGTTGTAAAAATGACGCATCAGCACCATCAAAATGGCAACGCCGCGCAATCCATCGAGGGCGGGTACGTACCCCCCCGTAAATTTTGTCCTTGTAACTTCCAGCGCTTGGCTCACTGATGTTCCCCATCTATTGACAGCATTGCGGCTGCAACGGTGAGCAGCCCGACCGTATTTATTATCACGACGTTTTTGGTGGTATTATTTGTATGTCGGTAGGTTAGGAAATATTTGATTGCCAATATGAAATGATATCCTTTAAACTTTGTTCAAGCGAATATTGAATATTCCAACCTGTTAATTTTTTTATTTTGTCATTTGAACCAATAATTATTTTATTATCGGAAGGGCGAATAAGTTGAGGATTGGAATTGATGTTTACGTCAACATTCAATATATTACATAATTTTTGAACAATTTCTTCTAAAGCCAGACCATTACCACTGCATACATTATATACTTCCCCTTTTTCACCATTTTTCAATAAATTGTAATACGCGGAAACAATATCTCTTACATCTGTGAAATCTCTGACAATACTTAAATCACCAACAATAATATTTTGTCCTTTTAAGCAACGTTTTTTTATTTCAACTAATTGCCTGACAAACGAAGATACAACGAAGATATCCTTTTGATACGGACCAATATGGTTAAAAGACCTTGTCATTATAATATCCAAACCATATCCATCAGCATAAATTTTTGAAAGCATCTCTTGAGCAACGCGAGCAACTGCATATGGACTAATAGGTCTCAAAGGATGATTTTCCTTCAATGGCATATCTTCTGCTTTTGCGTCGCCATATTGTTCAGAAGAGCCAACCGATAAAATACGAGTAGATAAACCTAGTATCCTTACAGTATCTAACAAATTCAAAAATATATTAGTATTATTCGCAAAACTAATAGCCGGTTCTTTCCAGCTGAAAGCAACACTGCTGTATGAGGCCAGATGCAGGATATAGTCAGGCTGAAATTGGAAAATAATATTATCCAGATTATTTACTGTTAGAAGATCGATTTTTTTAAAATAAATTTTTACACATTTGAATTGGTCTTGCCTAATTTCTGGGGTATGAATATCTATGCCCTGAACTATACAGTGAATTTCATTTCTTTCAAGGAACTCCAAAAAGTGCCGACTAACAAAGCCGGAAAATCCTGTAATTAGATATTTATCCATTTATTAAGCCATTATTAAGCGTCTGACTGCCCCATGTTAGGGTGTTTTCATCGCGCCGCGCGAAATAAACCCTGTGGTTACAGACAGAGGAAATTATTTCAAAATTCATGTTATGAGTGTTTTCGAAAGCTCTTTATACGCTTCCGGCACTCTCTTTTTGAACGGGAGTTGGTTCTTCCCTGTTTAAGTATAAAACAGTTAAAATGGTAATGATAATAATAATAATTATGATGATGATCTGGACAAGTATATATTTCTTCGTATAGCGTCTATTGTGGGATGATTTTGCTTGGCGGATGCCCCGCCAGCCGCAGTTTATACAGCGGTAAATCCGTCGACCGAATAATTTTTGAAGCCGCTCTTGAAAACCTCGGGAGTGGCTCCGCTTGATCCTTGTTAATCCACATTTAGGACATTTCATATAGGATGTTTTCGTCGGCGCGGGGAGGAGTATCGGAGCTCCGATACCATTTAATATGTTGATACTATTTACTAATCATACGACCATCAAAAAGTTTTGGGGTCTGCTAATGCCAGCTACTTTAACGTTTTCTTAATCGCTGGGGCGACTCTTTTTCATAAGCGGTCATTTTTGTAGCCTTCCTTATATGACCTCATTTGTGCTATGCGTTACCAAGCAATTCTCTATCGGAGTGTTGGAGGACACCCCTTATGTTATGAGCGTCAGTGCCGAAATGTGTATAGACTTTTTTTTCTTTCAGTGAGTTGGCTGTCTGGTGAATCTGGGAGCCGTACCAGCCGGTAAAGCTGCCGAGGTTCGCCTGAAAGGCGCAACCGAGATCTTTCAGATAGTCTAAAAGGGATGCCTCATTTGGTTTTGAGCCTTCAACCTTTAGTTTTGAGATGGAGAAGCGGAACCAGGCCGTTTCCCGTTTTCCAGGCGGGGCGAAAAGGCTACAGCGCTCCGGATGGGCGATCATGGGGATAAAGCCACTGCGCTTGATCCGAAAGCAGGCTTCCTTGACAAATTCTGGCGCGATGTGGTTGGGAAGCTCCAACATGATATACTTCGTCTCGCCCAGGGGCAGAGGATCTTTCAGATAGTCGAAGAGAAATTCGTCCAGGTAGTACTCCCGGCCGGGAAGGAGCAGGAGGTCGATGTTTTCATCCTTCAGCCTGGCTTGCAAAGCGGTAAGCGTTTCCCTGACCGCACCGTTGTCCGCATCGAAGCAGCCCTTGATCAGGTGCGGCGTGCAATAGACACTGGCGAAGCCGACTTTTCGCAGGGCCGCCGCCATTTTCATGGACTCGTCCATGGTGGCCGGACCATCGTCCAGGCCGGGGAGAAGATGGCAGTGCCAGTCGACTAATAGTTTTGAGTTTTGAGTTTTGAGTTTTGAGTCAATCACTTCAATGGTTTTGAGTTGTGTTTTTTTAGTTTTGAGTTAAGCATCTTATAATAACTTTGAGTTTTGAGTTTTTAGTTCTGAGATCTAAGTCAATCACTTCAATAGTTTTGAGTTTTGAGATTTCAGTTTTGAGTTAAAACACTATTCTATATAGTTTTGAGTTGTGAGTTGTGCGTTACTTAAGGCTGGATTTCACTGTTTTCACAATTGAGGTTAACATTTTGATGATTTCTTCCGATTCCGCCAAAAGGCCCTGCAAAACGTGTGCATCTATAAGCTTGCTGTCTCGAAGCAACCTCAGCCAATAATTCGTTTCTCTAGCTTCTTTTGAGGCAATAGACATTTTGGCCAAAAAGTCAGCACGGCTCTGGCCAGCCATGGCCTCCTCGATATTGGCCCCAATGCTGGTCCCGGATTTCAACAACTGTCTTGATATTACGTATTCATTTTGCCCAACCAGTTATCGATATAGCGCAATAACTTGTAATGCAAAGTCATAACTCCTATCTTTAACGACACTATCGGACATAAAATAGTTTTGCGTTAATTGTGTTAATACTTTTGAATTTCTTAAGGCTTAAATTGTTTCCACCCTAATAGCCTTCGCCACAAGGTCTGCTTTTTCTTTTTCTGGGAATCGTCGTCGGAATAGTAGCCATAACCGTAACCATAACCGTATCCGTAGCCTTTGCCTTTGCCGTAGCGATAGTAACGGCCGCCGTAATAGCCATAACTCTCGCCCTTGCCGGTCTTGTCGTTCATCACCAGTCCGGCGATCGGGGCATGAAGGGTGTAGAGGGTCTCGCGCATGTGCTGGGCCACCTTGATGGGCACCCTTCCTGCCTCCATGACCAGGACGACCAAATCGGTAATCGCGGTCAGAACCGGGGCGTCGGAGACGGCCAGGACCGGCGGGGCGTCGACCACGATATGGTCGTAGATCTCCCGCTGGGTCAGCAGGAGTCGGCGCATCGGCTCGGAGCCGAGGAGTTCCGACGGGTTGGGTGGGGTCGTTCCGGCACTGATCAGGTCGAGGCCGGGAATCTCCGTGTTCTGTTTGGCCTCTGCGAAGGTGACATCCCCCGTCAAGAGCTCACTCAGACCCGGGGTTTTGCTGCGGCCGAACTTTTCATGGAGGGAGGAGCGGCGCAGGTCGCAGTCGATGATGAGGACCCGCGCCCCGGTCTGGGAAAGGATGCTCGCCAGATTGGAGGAAATGATGCTCTTTCCCTCTCGCGGGAAGGTGCTCGTGACGAGCATGATCTTCTTCTCTTGGTTGATGGCGGAAAAGTGCAGACTGGTCCTGAGCGCGCGGAAGGCCTCGGAGGCGACGGACTTCGGCGCGTGCTGCGTGATCAGCGTCTTGTCTGAGACACTCGCTTTGGTTTCGATGCCGGGGATATGCGGGATTACCGCGAGCAGCGGAAAGCCCATGATCCGTTTCGCCTCGTCGGCGTTCTTGATCGTGTCGTCGAGATACTCCTGGAAAAAGGATAGACCGACCCCCAGCGCAAGGCCGATAAGCAGACCGAAGAGAAGATACTGTGCTATATTGGGCTTTATCGGCCGGTTGGGGGCGATGGCCGGATCAACGATATTGATGCTGCTGATTGTGGAGGCCTTGGCAATGCGTGCCTCTTCGTGCTTCTGGAGAAGGAAGGTATAGACGTCGGCGCTGACCTTGGAGATCCTGGTGAGCCTCGCCAAGTCGCGCTCCGCCTTCGGAAGATTCTGCATTTTCCCCTCGTAAAAGGCCAACTGCTGTGTAATGGTCTCCTGCTGTTTGGCGAGAGCTTTCACGGCGGGATGCGCCTCGGTATACTCGGTGAGCAGCGCCCGCTTTTGCACTTCCAGTCCGGCCCGTGCCTTTTCCATTTCGGAGAGCTTTTTAATAAGCTCCTCGGCCTCGGTATCAAGCTTGATCACTCCGGAGGAGCTCTTGTAGGCTTGAAGGTTCTTTTCAGAGCTGTCCAGCTCCCCTCGCAGGCCTTCGAGCTGCTCTTCCACGAAAACAACGGTCCGACCCGCCTCTTCAGACTTGAAGGCAACGGACTGCTCCAGGTAGGCCTGGACGAGGTTGTTGACGATATCCCGCGCCAAGATGGGATTAGTGCTGTTGTACGAAACCCGGACGATGCTGGTCTGTTTTCCCTGTTCAACCGCCTTGATCCCACCCTGCAACCCTTCGACCGCATTGTCGAAAGGCGCGAGACTCAAATGAAAACTATCACCAATTTGACCCTTCAGGTCGTTCAGGAGAAGGTTGACCCCTTTTCCCTGCAGGAGGACTCCGGCCTTTCCCTGGCCGACCGGTTCTCCGCCGTCATCTTCGACTTTGAAGGAATCAGCGGCGGTCAGTTCGATCCGATAGAACGGTTTTTTTGCGGTGGAAATGAATTCAAGGAGCTTGAACGTGAGCCCGTCAGATTTCTTCGAGATATTCCAATTGAGGTGCAGCCACCCGACCACCTGCTCCGCGTTGGTGCGTGACTTGATGATCTCAATCTCCGCATTGATGGGGTTGGAGGAATTGAGCGACAGTTCGCCCAAGAGTCCAGTTTGGCGCCTCTCGTCCTTGACATGGAGGGTGGAGGAGGCCTCGTAGATCGGCTTCATAAGAAATGTGTAAAGGGCGACGCCGATGAACACGGTGAAGAAGGCCAAGGCAAAGGTCACCCTCCGTCTGAGGATAACGGCCAGGTAGTCGTAGAGGTTGACCTCCTGCGGATGCGCAGAAGCGGGTGAAGCTGTAGGGGGGGTATTAGAAATCATGAAAATCCTTTTTCTATTGGAAAATTCCTTTTCTTTTGGGACAAATCTTAATAATTAGGTTGGTTTAGGTACTTGATCTGTACAAAGGGTTGCAGGATCGCGCTGATGGCTTGCAACGACGGGAGGATCTCGTTGATGGCGTCGTTCCAGTCCCCCAAGTGGCTCTTGGGAACGTAGACGATATCGCCGTTCCGGAGCGCCAAGGGCAGCGCATCGCCACGCATGATCTTCTCGAAATCAACCACCATCAACTCACCGCGCGTGGCCGAATAGGAGCGGATAATGCGCACGTAGTTCAAATCATAACCCGTATCGCGTAACTGCGCACTGGCAATGGCCTGCGTGAGCGAGAGTCCGCCCGATGGTATCGGCAGCGGTCCCGGCTTCTGGACCGCACCGAAAACGAAAACCTGCCGGTCCCGGTTGTCCGGGATATAGATGGTGTCGCCCGCCTTCAGCCAGACATTCTGTTGCTGATTGCCGTTGATCAGTAAATCATAGATATCTACCGGCATGGTTCTTTTCTCCCGGATGAGCCGGGCCGCGCTGAGGTCGGCCGTGTTGTCGTACCCGCTCCCCAGGGCGATTCCCTGCAAGAGGGTGAGGGGCCGATCCATGTAAAAGATGCCGGAGTTTTTGAACTGCCCCAGCAGGTAGAGAGGATAGCTCCTGTAAGCCATAATGTCAACAATCACCCAGGGATCATTTAAATATTTTGGGTAGATGGCCATAAGGCGATCCTGGATTTCCAGCAGGGTCATGCCCCAGACGTGGACCGTCCCCACAAAAGGCAATTGAATGTTGCCGCTGCCGTCCACCCGGCAGCCCGTTGCTGGCGTGACGCCGCCGAGGTTCAATGCGGTGGTTGACGATGAGGATCCCGATGTGGTTGACGATGAGGATCCCGATGAGGAGCCCATGCTGGAGAACTCCGGCTTGCCGCTCACATTGATGGACAGGACGTCATAGGGACCGACGATATAATCGGGCGACGGAGGTGTGTTATCCAACGGGAGGATGGTCACGGTCTCCTGTTCGACGACAGGGCTTATGGTTTTCAGGCCGCTCCCCGGTTTTGCCTTTTGCAAATCAGTCGCGTCTACACCTTCAAAACCAGATCCCTTGATCTCCTTCACCGTGCCCGGTGGCATGTCCCGGTACCGGGCGCACCCCGTCAGCAGCAAAGGCGCCGCCGCCAGCAAAAAAACGGTGCTAAATATTAGATATTTGATACGCATCATTGTCTTTCCTGATTTAATTACTGAGCATCTACAACAGCGCCCTATTTTATTGAAGAATATGTTTCCCCTTCCTGAGCTGCAGCGACAACTCAGAAGGGAAACGGGGAAATCGGCAACGTATTTGCATAGCAACATTTCACTCTATCATCAAGGGCTTTTTAGGTCTTACCACAGCCTGAGCGCCGTTCCTGTCAGGACCGCCGTATTCATGAGAAGTTGGTTGATGTCCCGGATTTGCTTAAGCCAGGCGATATGGGTGAGTTTTTCCGGGACGACAATGACATCACCGGATTCGATTTGTCTGATCTCCCCGCCATACGCCGTCATTTCCCACCTTGAGCGCGAAGAGCTCCAACCTATAAAGTTCTTAGAAATTTTCCGGGCACTGCCGTCAACCTTCATAATAAACACATTATCCGGATAGGCAAACTGCGCATAACCGCCAGTGGCGTCGATATAATCCTGGTAATCGAGTCTGTCGGAATACAAATGGCTGCCCTGTGTCATGACGGAGCCGGCCACATTGACGACGTTGCTCTTTTGGGGCAGATCGAGGTTGTCTCCGTTCTCCATTTCAATGTCCTGGGCGCTGCCTTTCAGCAGCCGCAGATCGGTAACGACGACGGTTAACCGTCCAGTGGCCTTCAGGGATTTCATGTATTCGACAAAGCGCTGCTTCAGTTCTGCTTCCGCCTGCATGGCCTTGATTTTACCTGTATCAGGCTCCGCGGCGGAGCTTACCGCTCCTGGCGGGAATAGCTCCCGCCGTAAACGCTCTGCCATGTCGTTCAGGTTCTGTTGCTGAACAAGCCTTACGCTCTCCCGGGTGAAATAGGCGCCCCGGAGATACGCGTTGTTCGTATAGCCACCGGCCCGTTCGATGACGGAACTCAACTTTTCGCCTTTCTGAATAGGATACCGCCCGGGAAGATTGAATTCTCCCGACAGCGTCACAAATTTCAGGGAATCCCCGGCGGGGACATTTTGCCCGGACAGGACAGCCGCTTGTTCAGGCTTACGACCTTCCCCTCCCCCGGACGGATAAGTTTTGTCCAGAAGGGGACGCTGGGGTTTCATCTCCGGTTTGATCTCGTCTTCCCCCGGCGGCACGACATTGACGTTCAGATGGACGGCGGCGGCGGCGGATCTTTCGGCGAGCGGGGAAATCCGGACAAGGTCCCTATCCCTAAGGGAAGGCGGAACTGACTTCTTCAGGTTAAGGTCCTGTTCGCTGACGTCGTAAATTACCTTTCGCTCGTTTCCGGCGATTCGCTCGATCTGTATCCGCCAGGCTTCGGTTGCCGGGATGACGCCCCCCGCCAGACCAATGAGATTTTCCAGGTCGTAACGGTCCTTCAGCTCATAAACAGCCGGACGTCTGACGCTGCCGGTGATCCCGACCTCGGGTCCCTTGACGGGCACGAAAACCTCATCCCCTTCCATCAGCATGATATTTTTTAATTTAAATCCCTTTAACAGGAGGTCGTAAAGATCGAACGACGCAACGGTGATGCCTTTTCTCCTGACCTGGACATTGCGCACGGAACCAGTTTCCTTGGGCCCGCCGGCGAAGAGCAAGGCGTCGGTAATCGTGGAGAAGCTGCCGACGGTACAAGGACCGGGCCATCGGACCTCGCCCCGGACGGAGACGAGGATGGTCTTCAGAGCGTTCATGGAAATATTCACGTTCATCCCGGCGGTTTCTTCCGATTTCTTGATGACCTGCTTCGACATCTCTTCAAAGGTCATCCCGGCCACGAAAACGGACCCGATCCGGGGAATGTTAATCCTGCCGTTTCCGTCCACAGTGAGCTCGTACCGGGCGTTGATGTTGCCCCCCAAGACCAAATTGATTTTATCTTTCGGCCCGACCCGGTATTGCATCGGCACGGGAACACTTTTTCGGTCTGTGGCGTCCCAACCAGCGGCGGTGGTGGCAGCGGTGCGGAAGAATTCGTGACCGAAAGGCATGAGAGTCGCGAATTCGCTGTCTTCCGGTCCGGCCTTTAGTGGCGCCGCAGTTTGGGTATTCGCAGCCCGGTTTTTTGCTGACAGTGAATTCGCGGCCGATGGAGGAGGTTCAGCAGGGGGCAGAACGGTCACGGTCTGTGCTTCAACTACGGGGCTTGCGGATTTCAGGTCGCTCCCCGGTTTTACCTTCTGCAAATCCGTCATGCCGACACCTTCAAAACCAGATCCCTTGATCTCTGTTGCTGTACCCGGCGGCACATCCCGGTACCGGGCGCACCCCATCAGCAGCAAAGGCGCCGCTGCCAGCAAAAAAACGGCGCTGAATATTAAATATTTGATACGCATCATTGTCTTTTCTGATTTAATTATGATTGGAGACATTTGCACAGCTAACCATGTTCTTCAACCTTTTTTAATGTTCCCATATCGGAAAAAGCATAGTTATTCAAAACTATTGACTTTTACTGTTGTTTAAATTTCCGGTGAAACGAAGATGCTATCTTACAGCTCCGCTCTCTCAGTTACATGAATCAAAAAGATGTAACCCACTAAAATTTTTGTATTATTACTAAAATCATACACTTCTGTCAACAAATTCTTCTGGGGATTCTATACTTGTACAGGAGAAGATTTATGGAATTTCTTGAATTATAAAATTTAGTTAATTTTATAATTTTATAAAGAGCTATTACGAACAATATAGCACCAACAATATCAAAAAGGATACCCAAGAATTCGTTCTTGTGTGGGTGCCCTTCCCATATTCCCCCTCCGGGGCGATATACATTAGGTCGGACAACCACTGTTTCAAGCGGATGGTTAATCAACTCCCCGATTCCAATGAGGAAAATTCCGATAAACAACAGGATAGCCTCACAATCAATCCCCTCCAATTAATATTAACTTTAGGCAACAATATACTTGACAAACCCATTTAAAGTTGTATGATACAACTAAATCGATGTAAATTATTGAAAATATTGCTTTCTTACCCGTTTTTGTAAGTTGACACACGCATAAATATCCTTTAGAATTTTTAATGGAAGTGCCCTGGTCACTGGTGGGCCTCCTGGACTTAAAATCCAGTGTGGGGCGCTAGAACCGTCCCGGGTGGGTTCGATTCCCATGCGCTTCCGCCATATATACTTGTAATCATTAAAGTTTTGCTTGACATAAAGCTGAACCAAAACTGAACCAAGGCACAAGGAATAGTCGAAAGTGGGAGTTGCCCGCCTATAATTAATTACTTCCTGTTATTCACAAATAGTCAATCTTGAAGAAAATTCAGGATTTCAATCAGTAATAAATACAATTCACGTCCGGCAAACATCGACGTCACATCACATTTTATGGTCAATATTTCATTGACACACAAGACCATCCTTCATATAGTTAGTACTGCTGTGAAAAGTAATGCCTTATCACTAAAATATACTTAATTTGTTATTGAATCAAAATAGAGTAATTAGTTTTGTTTATGTGTTAAAACAACTCAACAAGATATGAGTATTGCGAAGAAAATGGGGATGTGCCGATTCTCTTTGTATATTGACTGTAAACTGTATCGATAAGTTCAAAAATCTTCGGCGCGCGTTGTCCGGTAACTGCCGATATAAAAATAATTGGTGCAAAGTCCATGAATTTGATTTGATCCTTAATATCCTCGACAAATTTCCCCACGGTGGAGTTATCCTTTTCAATCTTATCCCATTTATTTACTACGATAATGCAGGCCTTGCCCCGCTCATAGGCAAGCCCGATAATTTTTGTGTCCTGATCGGTCAGCCCATCTTCGGCATCAATCAAAACAAGCGCGATATCGCAACGATTGATCGATTTGAGTGCCTGAACGACGCTATATTTTTCCAAAATCAGGCTGATTTTGCTTTTCTTGCGGATTCCCGCTGTATCAATAAGCAATGGTAAAGATGAAGATAACGAAAAGGCTCGGCGAGAAACGTTCCGTTTATCGCCATAAGATATCTTTTTCCCTTGACGGTGCCCTTTAAATGGGTGACCCCATGAGGTTCTAAATATACCTTAAGAAAGACTTGCCTTTATTTAATCATAAGGTCTGTATGTTAAAAACAAGAATTTATTACGATTGCTATTGCATCAATTCATGACAAAAAAATTTGGACAACCAATAATAATTGTGGTATAGTATATCGTTTTATAAGAAGTAACTATTCAGGATTTGCCCCACACGAAGCTACGAAGGCGCAAAGAAGAGCCCCAGACCCAGGGTTTAAGTTAAATTATTTTTTAGAGTTCTTCGTCCGCTTTGTGCCTTAGTGTGGGAATGGTTTTAAGGTCCTGCGTAGTCACTCCTTTTCTACCAAAAATATTTTATTTTAGAGGAAACATGAAAATTCAAGTAAAGATTATGGCAATTTTCATCCTTTTTTTCGCCTTAGCGGTTATTTCGTGTAGCCATGGAAATGATACAACCCCCACCTATGAGGAGTGTTATGAAAAGATTTAAGATTCAGAAAGCGTATCTTATATTTATCATGTTAATCTTGAGTGTTTTTTTAATTACAGGATGCGGAGGAAACGGAGGTGAAACCGATAAGTGGTTAGCTCCAAGCACCCCAAGCACCCCCGTGCTAACAGTTATGTATAACGGTAACACTAATACTGGTGGAACCGTTCCCATCGATACAAATACTTATTTACCAACTTTTACTGTTACCGTTCTCGGCAATGGAACCCTTACAAATACAGGGTACACTTTTGCAGGCTGGAACACACAGGCAGATGGCAACGGAACAGACAGAGCCCCGGCATCGACTTTTGCGATGGGGTCATCTAATGTGGTCCTCTATGCCAAGTGGACGGCGCTCCCGACATACACCGTGTCTTACAACGCGAACGGATGCAGCGGTGGTCTGCCTGCCGACAGCAACAGCTACCTCGCAGGGGCTACGGTAACCGTTCTCGGCAATGGAACTCTTACAATGGCAGGCTATAGCTTTACCTGCTGGAGCGCACAGGCAGATGCCAACGGAACAGACGGAGCCCCGGCATCGACGTTTGCGATGGGTTCA
>Ga0182027_10001834_pt1 | contig 34758 bp, 21 predicted proteins | sample 712E1DmetaG_FD_121300 | JGI IMG/M metagenome (GOLD analysis project Ga0182027, IMG submission 121300) | Permafrost microbial communities from Stordalen Mire, Sweden - 712E1D metaG (Illumina Assembly) | ecosystem: Environmental > Terrestrial > Soil > Wetlands > Permafrost | place: Sweden...
ATCTCCGCCCCCTTTCTCCCATTCCAGGACCAGTTCGGGCCGGAAGACGAGGTACTGGTCAAAGAGGTTCGCAATGCGATCCGCCAGTTGGAAGAGCTTGCGGCTGTCGCTGGCCGGAGAAAGGTAGTTTTTCAGCCCTTCAAACCCCGGTTCGTCCAAAAGAGCCGGCAGTTGTTTCATCACCCTCCAAACCAACACCTCCGGGTCGTAGAGCATCTCGGCCGGCAAATCCGGCAGTACCGCCCGGAAGGCGGCGTAGCTGATGGCGCGGGGGAAAGGGCATTCGCAGTTGCTGCAGATCCCCAGATGCCGGGCCAGTTGGAGCTTGAGCCAGCGGGCCATGCCCTGGCTCTGCACCACGATCAACTCGGGCTGAAGCGGCGAACTCAGCGGGATTTGAACGGTTTCCGCCAAATTCCGAGCCAATGTCTCCAAGCGGTTGCTGGTGTGCAGGTTTAGCATGTCGGCGCAGGGATTTTGAGTATGAGAGGGTTAATTTTGTTAGTCAAGAAACTCCCGCCAAGGCCCCTCATAAAGTGTTCATCCGCTGCGGCAGGAGGATCGCTCAATATCTCAATTCGCCCGCAGTTCGCGACATCGCCTTTGGCTGAGGGAAACTGGCGGGCGCAAAATCTTGGCAGCCGGTTTCGGGTCTGTTAATCTCTTTTCGTCATTTTGACAAACATGAGCCATAACCGCCTGCTTTATGACTGCGTTCGGCCCAAACCAGCTCCCGCGCGCTGGCAGGAACCGTGTGCAAACAGCGAATGTTCGCTTCATCAATTAGCGCCCTACATAGGCAAGCTCAAGAGCAGCATTGCAGGTGAGTTGGTCGAAAAGTATTCCCGGCCAGGGGATCTCGTAGCGGATCCCTTCGCCGGAGCAGGGACAATTCCCCTGGAGGCAATTATTCGGGGGCGGCGAGCGTTTGGTTCGGATATTAGTCCGTATGCCAGCACCCTTGCCAAGGCAAAGATGTCGCCACCCAGGTCACTCGATGCAGCGCTCGATCGAGCAGAATTGTTACTGAAGGAGGCGGCCGACCTGCCCGCACCAGATTTGCGGAAAGTACCGGCCTGGGTTCGGGCGTTCTTCCACCCCGCCACGCTGCGCGAAACGCTGAGTTTTGGGACGGTTTGCCGCCGCCCCGGCAATGAATTCTTCATGGCCTGCCTGTTGGGCATCCTGCATCACCAACGGCCTGGTTTCCTCTCCTATCCAAGCAGCCATCTGGTTCCTTATCTGCGAGACCGAAAATATCCACGAGGCAAATTCCCGGAGATGTATGCTTACCGGGAGTTGCGCCCGCGCCTTATTGCGAAGATTTCACGCAGCTACAAGAGATTTGTAAAACCCCAGTCGTCGGCTATCGTCGGATTTGCGAATATTGCTGTCCAACAACTTGTGCTTCCTGCACACATTGGCGCACTGATCACGAGCCCGCCTTATATGAACGCATTGGACTATGGGCGGGATAACCGATTGCGTTTGTGGCTCATTGATCCGAGCCTTGTGAATCGGGTGGACAACGATGGCACGCAACGGCGACAGGCGTTCATCAATGCCATAACCAGCTTAGCTACAAAAATTGAATCGGCGTTGAAGCCGCGGGGTCACTGTATCTTCGTCGTTGGAGAGGCATTTCGCAGGAGCTTCGAAGCTCATCCTTCCGACGCCGTGATCGCGATCATGGCCCAAGACGCACCGTCGCTCCATCTGAAGGCGATTCTGACTGACGAAATACCCGATGTCCGACGCGCACGGCGGGAATGCATGGGGGTGAAAACGGAGCATGTTTTGGTATTCCAGAGGAATTAGTTTAGCAATAAGGCACTAATCATGTTGGGATTTCCAAATATTGGCGCCTCTCGGATTTAGAAATGTTCACGAGTAACTCGGAAACATTACCAAGGTCAAGAAGCCACCGGTTCCCAACCGCGGAGCTGTAATAGGGCAAGAAACCTTCCGGCGATGGGTACTCAATGTGGATATCCGGATGCAGCGCTTTTACCAGAAAACTGCCCACAGCCTGCTGCTTGCTTCCAGCCGGAGCTAACAGCACGCGATGCCTGGCAGAGAGTTGCCAATACAACTGTAGGAGAAGTGACACCGTTTCCCGATAGTCCAGAGTAGATACGACACGTTTTGGGAGTGGAACACCCTTGGCAACGCCAGATTGCACAGGATTGTCCTCCCACCACTCGCGACGGACTTGGTCGTGTATCCATGCCGTAGCATCTTCGCGCCACGAGTGAACTGGTGGACGGCCGTTGATTAGGAAAAGTCGACTAGGATAAACTGTATTCAACAGAACCTGAGTGAGCGCGTCATTCAAAGACATGAACACAAGCGCAGCCGTCGGTTGCCCTTGCATAGCGACGCTTGCAAGCGAATTAACTCGAACCACACCATGAACCCCGGTGAACACTTGGAGTGTAGGCCTATGGATCTCATTTTTCAGTCTCGCCTGCTCGAATTCTTGTTGGCTAGGTCCATAAACCCCCGCCTCTGAGTACACAATACGTACAAACAAGCCAAGTCTGTGACAAACGTTTAAAACGAGCATGATTTCGAGCTTCGACATCGTCGAGATATCAACGACAGCACGACGCGCCTGACGGGCGCGGAGGGATTTCTCGAGGCGGTTTTCGAAATCGCCTGGCATAAAGCGGTCGTACACCACAATGTCCTCTTCGGTGACGGTTATGCCGCGCCGCAAAAGACCTTGCCGAACGTCCTCCAGACGATTCTTAGGGTTGAATGGACGAAAGTCAAGAAGGAGGGCCCGGACCCCAGGCGCCGGAGCCACAGTCTCCGTAATATCCATCGTCCGATCCTCAAATCCCGGCGCATGTATCAGGACGTCTCCATTCTCGATGGGCAGTCGGGTAAAAGACTGGAGCGGCGGCAGAAGGTCAGACAAATACGATTGAATTGGATCAGGCATCATGTTACATCCCGGCGGGGATTCTCGATTTTATCGTCGTTACCACTGGCAGTTTCGTCCGTTGACCAAGGCCCGCCTCCACCTTCATCTTTTATATCGTCGTATGCAGGGTCTGGGGTAGCGGAAGGAAGTAAGTCGAAGAATGGCAGTGAAGTCTGCCCGGGCGCTCCGACGTCCCGCGGGCGTCGTGAAGTAAAGCCCTCCTTAAACTTATCCGGCTCTAAGAGGAGTTTCGTAAAAGACGCACAGGACAATGGAACACTGTCACGCTTAGATAACGCGAGGGTACAGAAGGGTAAGAGGAGTCGTCGCAGGTAAAGTCGGGGGACGAAAGTGCTGCGAACACTCTTGCCACGGCTGTCCCTCATAAAAAGGCCGTACCGAATAAGATCGCGATAGATCTCTTGAGCCAAACCGTCGATACGAAACTCGTCGACTATTTCAACCCGGAACGCCATGCGTGGCACTTCACGCTTTTTCCCGCCCTCATCTATAGTATAAGTCGGTCCAAGCAAGAGTTCCTTTGCCGCTGCAACGAATGCTTCGACGACGGCTTTTAGGTGGTCGCCATATTCACCGCACAGTTTGTAATCCGAATTACTTTGGCGTGCTCGCACTATTTCCTCCTTCACCCGTTTCGGATCGGTTGGTTCGTTGCGTGTGTGCGAATTGAGCCACTCGCCGCCTCGATTGCGGAAGACCCGGTCCTGAAGATCCGACCTGACCGGCAGGGTGATCTGAGTTGCGGCTGGGGTTTGCTGAGTAGCGTCCGACGCATTATCAACTACGTCGGAAATCAGTTGGATCATTGTCCGTGTGTCACCTGACCAAAGATCGGAGAATACGTTTTCACCGAAATACAATACCCGGCCGCGCGAGCGGCCCCGTCGTTGCGAAGCACCGTCAACCCTAGGTTGGACGCCGATCGGAAGTGTCTGCGGAACCTCGCGCAGCCGCCGCGCAAACTCCGTTTTGGAATACGGCATTCGGCCGAGAAGAGCCCCCAATGAGTTGTTGTCTCTTGGTATGCGTTTATCGATCTCAAGTCGTCGAGAAAAGACATCATTAAGGAACGTAAGGCGTTCTTTGTCGGGGAGGAATAGTGACTCCTCCCCCATATCAACCAATTGGTAGTCGTCACCATCCTGCAGATTCTTGCCGCTTGAGTCCTCCGCAACAAATGTGCTTGATGCCTCGGTAGCCAGCTTAGCCAGAAAATCAGGCGAGCGCTGTAGGAAGAGTCGGTTGAGGACGCGTTGCATCGATGAAGAAACGCGCGGAATCGAATAGTCATCTATGAACAGAAGGACGGCTCGCGTATCTATCCACGGGCAGCATACTCGTGCTTGCTGCACGAAATAGGGGAGCCACCTGTGCTGCCCCATCTCAGAGTAGCCCGGAAACTGGGGAACCCCTTGGCTGGCGGGGAAAGTCCACTTGGTTCGTTCGAGAATTGCTCGACAACGCTCGAGCCGGTCTTCGCCTTCAAGCAGAGTAACATGGTCGGCCTCGCCGACGAGCAATTGTCTTACTAGCGCAAGCAGGGCCTCGCCAGCGCGCTCTCCGAATCGCCCGGCTCGGGCCGATTGAACCGCGAGGAGATCGGAAAGAACGCAAAGGTTCGCGTAACAGGTGAGGCGAGCCTCTTCCTCAGGACTTGGCTTTTCTGGAAAATGTGAGAGTGCATCGGCGAAGTCGTTGGCATTAACGTAAAGCGCGGCAAAGTGCCCTCGCTTTACCAACTCGGCTACGTCGCCACACTCTACCACCAAGCGTTCGCTGAGCCTCCGGAAGAGCATCGTTTTTCCGCAACCGCGCGGTCCGGTGACGACAGTGGGAATATCAAGTCCGAGAATCTTCGAGCGCGCAGGCACTGTTGGAACAAAGAGCTGCTTCCACCAGTCCCAACGGTCACCAATCATTTCGCTGACTTGGCATACGCCAACGCTTGAAGTTCCGGAATGCGTCACGGGAGTGGCGCCTCTCTCAGCAGACACACCAGTCCCAAGGCGACGCGCATCCCGGGCCTGAGCTTGCTGCTTAATATTGATGAGCTCGCGGAGCAAATCGAGCGGCGGTCGGCGCTCGGTGCCAACAGGTTCGTTCAGGAATTTGCCGAGGTTGCGCTGCATTGCCTGCAGAATTTGACGGTCCGTAGCGGTCGTCGTGCTCGAACGATCCACTTTTGGAATCATCTCGTTGATTATATGTGCCAGTCCCTTGTAATCGTCCTTCGGCGCCATCGCCGCGCCAGTCGTGCCGTAGCCAAAATCGGACACGTAAATAGGCGCTCGAGGCTGTAGTTGGTCGTCGAGTTTAGCAGAGGATGATTCGCCGATGAGGATATTTCCGGAGTGCAGGTCGCCGTGACGATGGACGCCTTGCTGCTCGCACGCGTGGAGCACATGGAGCACTCTCTCAATGACCGCAATGAGGAAACTTGTCTGAACAAACCCAACCCGTGCGAGATATTGGCGCAGGTTTTCACCAGGGGCAACGTAGTCCCACACGGTGTACTGGGCTAAACGCGTAGAGCCGCCGCGGCTGAGGCTTTCGGCCCCTAACCCATGGAAATGAACAACGCCATCGACAAGCGCAAGCCCCATGACCTTTTTGAGTTCAACATCCCATCCTGTCTTGAGCCCATCGAATATAAGTTTTACGGCCCATTGAGAACCCGGGAATTCACAATGCTCCGCAAGGTAGACGTATCCAATCTTGCCAGCACCAACAAACTTGAGCAGCTTGTACTTCGCAACGATAAGGCCAACTAAGTTCTTGCACCAAGAATCGTCACGATCTGGATTCGTTTTGGTTCGTTTCATTGGCAACTCGGCCTTTCAATCTGGGTCAGTGTCTCAGCAACGCGGGAATAGTAATGTCGGCCAATTCCTGCGGGTTCGCCTCCACTTCGGGCGCGGGAAAAGACGGGCTGCCAGGTGACCAAAGTTCCAGGCTGTCGCTGTGGTCGTCAAAATAGTCTGGGCGCGTTGTGATACGCACGGGCTTGGCCATGCCGGGGGATTGATAGGCGTATTCCCCGTCTTGGAGTTTCTTCACCACAAGGCCCAGCGGCCATGAATCGGCACGTTGGAGCACCAAGTCGAGATCGGGCAGCGAAAACTTGGGAGCCGGGCGTGGTGGCTCTTGCAGGTCCGCGTCGAGCATGGCGTCGAGATCGAAGCCATCTTGCTTCGCGGCTTCGGCCTGTTGTTCCAAGTCGCCGGCTAGCGCAGAGCGCGCGTCTGGATCGCTGCTGTGGCGGGTGAGAACGTGGCCGGCGATCACTCCGGGCAGTTTGGCCAGAATGGGTTGAAGCCGGCCAACGACGCTCTCGAACAAATTGATGCGGTGGCGCAGGGCCATGTAAACGTCCGCTTCGACCGTGCCTTCGTAGTGCAGATTCACGATGCGAATTTTTGCGTGCTGCTGGCCGAGGCGGTCAATACGACCAATTCGCTGTTCAACGCGCATAGGATTCCACGGCATGTCGTAGTTGATGAGCGAACCGCAAAACTGAAAGTTGAGGCCCTCGGATGCGGCATCCGTGCAAAGCAGCACGTCGGCCTGGCCGGTGCGGAAGCGGCGTTTGGCTTCTTCGCGTGAGATGGTGCGCCAGCGCCCATCCGTTTCGCGCACTTCGCCGCCTCGACCAGAGAAACACATCACACGCAGGCTGGTCTTCGCTGCAAGCTCGTCCCGCAAGAAATCCATCGTGTCCGTGTATTGGGTGAAAACCATCGTTTGGGAATACCCGTCGGCTCGGAGCTTTTCCAACTCCTTGCTCAACCGGTCGGCCTTTGTGTCCGGAGGAAGCTGGCGGATTTGTTCGAGAAGGCTGGCAATGTCATCCTTCTCTTCCTGTGCGAGCGCGGCTTGTTCCAAATCCAGCGCTTCATCCGGCGCAAGCACGTCGCCCTCGGCGTCAGGCATTTCGTTGTCCGCCTCGTCGTCAGGTTGCTGTGGCTTGGCTAACTTGCCCGACCGCATAGCAGCCAGGCGATCCTCCAGTGTGTTGCGGAGTGCTTGGAAACTGCTGGCCAGCCGGCGCCGGTAGATCGTCATTACGAAGCCGACGGCGTTCTTTTCCTTGGCAGACGCCTGGTTGTAGGTGGTACTGATATAATTCTCCACCGCTTCGTAGATTTTCGCCTCAGCCATTGACAGGGGGATAAAACGATCATCGACTTCGCGGTCGGCGATGGGAGTTTGCATTTTGCCAGCCTTGAAATAGCGGCGAAGGAGGTCGCGCGTGTGGCGTGATATGAGTCTGCCAACGGGAGATTGAGAACGCACCAAGCGAAGGGCGACGCCGCGGGCCTGGGTGTCCATCTGGCGACGCGGTATGGCGGCGGAGTCGCGTAATGCCGACAATATCCGTTTGGCCTGCAATCCGCTGGTTGCGCCTGCGCGCCTGACGTCCTGCTCATTCGCGCCCCCGTAGCGCTGCTCCGTGACGCGGAACATTGAGGCAAGGAACTCCATATCTTCGTGCGAAGGCGACGGATGATCCACCGCTTTGCAGAATTTGAGGAAGGCAGCTTCATCCCACTCGGGCGGAAGACCGAGGATGGAGAGGAGATCCCAAACTTCGACCGGATGCACCTGCATGGGCGTCGCGGTCAACAGAAGTAATGCTTGGGTCCGATCCTTGAGGCGTTGCAGCAATTCCAACAGACGATTGGGCCGTCGCTCGCCCGGCATGCCGGGTGATTTGCGGCGGGCATGGTGCGCTTCGTCAATGACGATGATGTCCCACGGCTCGGCGAGTTCGGCCAGTTCGGCGACGCGATCACGGCGGCGCATCAGATGGCTGGACGCGATGACGAACGGCTGCTTGTGCCAGTCGGCGCGCGCGATGGGTTGTTGTGCGGGCGCATTGCTGCCTGGAGTCTTTAGCCAAAGTAGTTGGTCGCCGTCGTAAATGGGCCAGTTCAGGTTGAACTTTTCCCGCAATTCCAATTGCCACTGGCGACAGATGCTGGCCGGGGCAAGGATGAGCACGCGCCGGGCTTTCGCCGCCAGCCACGCCTGACGGATGAGCATACCGGCCTGGATTGTTTTGCCCAGGCCGACTTCATCAGCAATCAGCAGGCGGGGTGGCCAATTGCCATAAAGCCGTTGGAAGGCACGAATCTGGTGTGGCCACGGCTCAACATTGGACGTGGCCTCCCCGACACGCTCGCCGCCGTTGGGCATTTTTGGGGCTTCCTTGATGAAAGCCCAAACAAGCCGCCGCAAATCAATGAACGGTTCAGGAACGGGTGGTGGTGTCGGCACGACTTCCGATTCGGGTAGCAATGGTGGCGGCGCGATCTCCTGCTTTTTGAGACGGGCGGGCAAATCGTTCTCCGGCAGAAAGCGGAGGAGGTCATCGCGCATCGCATCCGGCACAGACATGGTGATGACGTGCCTGGATTCGCCGGACCATAATTTTGTGAAATTGGTTTCCTCGGCGGCAACTCGAGGATCATCGCCAAGCCAAGAGCGGAAGATGTTGAGGCTTTCCCAATTCTGCGTCCACCCGGCCTCGGTTTCGTTCAAGCTGCCATTGAAGGCAAGTCGGTCACCGGTTTTGTCTTCGATGATTCCGGCTTTTTCGTGAAAGATTCCTTGGGCGGGAATGGGCCGGCGATTCTGGTCGCACGGTACTGCGACCTGGACTTCAAGAATCTGGTTGGCGACCATCCATGCCAACAACTCCAGCGCTTCGACTTCGCGCTGGCTGCCAGGTTTTAGCGGGTTCGCAAGCAGATGGGCCTTAACTTGATCGCGGAACTCCGCACCTTTTGTAATGGCGTCAACCTCGGGCTGGTCGAGTGTGCATCCCACCAAAAGGCGCATTCGTCCGCTGTTGCGGATCAATCCTTCAAGGCCGCGAGCCGCGAGCGTCAGGGCGCGAGCGCGGAAATATCCAGTGAGGCGGTCATAGCGCACGGCGCACTCAAGAGCGGGGACATAAAAGAGCGTAACAAGGTCACCGTCGTCCGGTGTGTATTTAAGCTTCCAATCCCTGTCGCACAGCAGGCTCATTTGGGGGCAGCTATTTGGTCGACAGGTTGGAGACTCAGAAGCTCATAAGTCGGTCGGCCGAATCCTGAGCGTGTGCGCATTCGGGTCACGGTCAATTCCGCCTTGGCCGGTTGGTCCACTAACGCTAGCATGGCCTTGGCTGCCTCCTTTGAGACAGACTCCGCCAGTACGCCGGAGATGGGCGGCTGGCCCTCAGGATTGAAATCAAAACGCCATGATTCCAAAAGGACGCCTCGGCAAAGTCCTATTAACCGAATGGTGTCTGTTTCCGGCTTCGTTTCCGCAACCCGGGCTTTGGCAGCCGTCACTTTCGCTATGTCCAGGGTGCATTGACGTGTCGTTGTCCGGAGCACGACACTTGCGTTCTGAGCTTCGAGCGCGTTCAGGAAGCTTTTCAAAGGTGTGAGAACACGCGGATGGAATTTCTCCACCGTATCGGTGAAGGCGGCGTCACCGCTCGCTGCGGCCTCGACCAACGACGTGATTTGATCCATCACGTCAGATAATTGGGCGGCGGCGATAAAATCGTGAGCTTGAGGTTGGGTCAGCAGCAATCCGAACGAGCCCCGGGGCAATGCCGAGAGGCAGAGACGGCTTTCTTCCTCGCCGGTGCGGGGACCGCGGCTACCGACACGGCCGTGCCTGGATGCAGAGTAATGATTGGCTACCATGTCTTGGTAGTCATCTAAAACCCTGGCGGCGAACTTGGCATCAAGCCCGGCAGACCCAAAGGCTGGCCCGCCGGCGAAAAGCAGCTCGGCTTCTGGACGGGCAGGAGGTATCTTTTCCAATTCTGCGAGTTCCTTCTGCAAGCCGCGGAGTCGGCTGGCGAGGAGCGGCTTCGCCAGCGGATCCTCTGGCATGTCGAGCAAGAGGGTTCTCAAGCCGACGATCTCGGCCTGCCGTTGTTCAAGTTCGCGCAAATAGCTCATGGTGTCCTCGCTCGAATGGAGTTGGCTGCCTGCACGTCGTCAGCGGCCGTATCCAAGGGTAATTGTAGCATACCTTTCCAAACATCGTCACTCCGACGGTGGGAGAAAAGGCCGAACCAGTACCGCACCTCGTCCACCAGACGTGTGGCGTCCGCAATTCGGTCGGGCCTCGAAGCCAACTGGACCAGGATGTGATCCACATGGAATCTTTGTTTAGTGGCGTCCCGGTCAATAAGTACCGGAAGGAGCGCCGCAACGGCGGGAGGAAGACCCGCGGGCGGCGGAATCGGTTGATAATACGTCACCACATCAATGTCATTAGGGGCGCGTCCACGCGTATGCTCTGCGTCTTCCGCGAAACTGCCATCAAGCCATTGGAAACCCGAAGTGATGCCCAACTGCCGCAGGACATCCCGAAGTTCGAAAAAGCCGAGCAGGATTTGGCGCCGTTCATCAGTTGTCCCGAGCTTTGTGCAAAGCTCCATGCTATTGCAGAGATACGGCGACATGTTGGCTCGATTCGCCGCATGGTCACCTATGTGCGGCGGCAGGACGCCATTATGGTCAAAGTCTGGTATCGGCATAGCTCACTGTTTTGAGTTTTCGTTCCACAAGTCAAGCTGTTGCGGTGACTCCACCTGGTCAGCAAAGGCTAAACGGCGCAGTTTCTCAAGCGCCTCAAAGTCGTTACCGGCACCGACAACATCGTCGGGCAGGTCCACGCCGCTGAATGCGGTGCCGACGGGCAGGACTTCCAAGATGGCCTGCATGGCGGCCCGAAAGTTGCCGTCTTCAATGATGCCAGCTCGCTCCAGCAATTCGCGGGCGGCTTCGAGGGTTTTGGTGCGGCCCTGGTAGGCGGCGTGGTGGAGGGCGTCAATCATCCCGCTTGATCCATCCGCAGATCCAAGCGCGCTCTTGTTGGCCCGCTGGACACTGTCCCACATGGTCAAATCCGAGCCTTTCTTTTCGCACAAGGTGCCAACAATGTCTTTGTCGAGATCAACGCCAACGGCGCGAGCGAGTCGCAATGCTTCGTCGTAGGGGAACATTGGGGCCTGGAACGCATCCCAGGCGAGCACAAACCAGGACGTCCGCCCATCAAGTTCCGCACGCGCGCGTTTGTGGGTTAGTTGCTCCAAACGCCAGCTTTTGACTTCGCGGCGCGCGGCGTTCAGGGCGTCTTCCGGCGAAACGGCGTAAGGGTCCCATTCTTCGGGGAATAAATCCCTTTGCGCCCGTTTGTGCGAGGGTGGGAGCGGATTGGGCGTGCCGCGTTTCAGCGGCCAATGTTTGGAAAACTCCTCCAGCGCTGGACCGAATGACGCGAGGTAAAGGTCCACGCCACGAATGCCAGCGGCCTGAAATTCCGCGACGCGTTTGCGGACGGCACCTGCGACGAGCGGTTCCACGTCCTCCCAATACTGCGTCTCGGCGCCGCTCGCCAGAACGGCGCGCGGTCGGCAGGCTAGGAAAATGGTGCTGTTGGCAGCGGCCTTGTCTTTGATGTGTAGGCTGCCTTCTGCCTCCGTGTTGATGGGCCAACTGGCTGTGATGGTGAAGCCAGCGTGCATCAAGCCTTTCGTCAAAGCATCCCAGGCACCCGTCGCCTTGTGAGTGAACATGAGCGTCATAATTCCGTCGGGCTTTAAAACGCGCCGACACTCCGCGAAGATGGCGGCCATGCGCTCCTGGTAATCGCGCCCCGCCAACGCCTTGGCTCCCTTCTGATCTTTGAACTTGGCAGGATTTGCGACGGCTTCATTCTCCTTGTCCGTTAGAGCGCGGCGGAAAAACTCTGGGAAAACCTGTCCGGCAGTGCGCTTAAGCCATACGTAGAAGAAATCGGACAACTCCGCATACATCACGTTGTCGTAATAGGGCGGGTCCATCACAACTGCATCCACACTTCCGTCGGCCAAGTGGTCGAGGGAGTCACCGGACTTGTTGGTTAGCGAAATCGCTGGCGGACTCCAAACCTTGCCGGAAAAGTTGAATTCACCGCCGTCCCCTGCGCGGGCTTCGTGGGGCCTGATCATTTCAACCAATTCCTCGATGCACGCTGCTGTTTTCTCAACTGCCCAGTCGAGGCCAAGCCCCTCCACCATGGAAGCCATTTCAGAATACGACCAGAGAAAGGCGAAGCCGTGCCGATCGAAAATCGAGCGCACCCGGGATGTTACAATATCCCATCGCGCAGAGCGATTTGCGTAGTTAAGCATCGTATCGAATGCGAACGCGAGGTAGCAATAGGCGGCCCTCGTCATTTCGTTCAGCTGACCAGATCGTCGTGCTTCATTGAGAAACTCGTGAAATACTTCAAGGCAATAACCGTGGGAGAGTAGTTGGCGAGGGGAGAACATCGAACGCCAGTGCATCACTCCATAGAGCCGATGGCCACGCTCGTAATTAGTAAGATTATCGATTTCCTCCGTCGGCAGATAATTCATTGCCTCCCATTCGGGCAACTTTTGTGCGAGACGTTCAGCGATTTCGGCGCTGTTGTCGTCTTCGTGGCGCGGCGGTCGGTAGTCGCGCTCCAATCGCATTTTTTCTTTGCCACTTTTAGTCGTCGTGAGGATCCGGCGCTTGATCACGACAGCGAAAAGCTGCTCGCCCAGCTGACCTGTTTGCGCTTGCCGTTTCACCTCGTCGCCGTCAATAACGCGCGCGCAATCTGGGAACGGGCAAGTAGCGTCGCCATCTGCCACTGTGCCAGAAGACTGTTCAGCCACTTTACGAACAATCTCGAAACTACAACGGCGCTTGGCCGCAGTTTTTTCTTTATTTGGAATGAGGCGCACGCCCGTTCCGTCGGGAGCCAGCCGCCAGTTTGGCGATAGAGGAACCAAGCCTTCACAATAGGGACACCGTATAGTACGTGCCCACAGGTATCCATCAGGACGGCAATCCGCTTCGAGTTCGGGAGGAAAAACTCCTGCCAGACGCTTCCGAACTTCCATCGTGAAGCGTTTGCCGAGTATTTCGAACTCGGTCTTAACCGCCATGCCCAGTTCTGTAGGCCACTTCACCGTCGCCCACTCGATGAGCGAAGCAACCGGATTCAAATCGTTGCCATAGGTTTTAAGGCCAAGCCGCACAGCCTCAAGCGGAATGCTGCCGCCGCCAGCCGTCGGGTCCAGCACTGTTCCGGTTTTCACCCTGTCGCCGAAAGTACCGAGCCATTTACGATCGTGTGCATCCGGCGTCCACTTGAACGCGCGTGGATAGCCGTATGCATCGGCGCCCAACCTTTCTCCGGTGCGGTCTGCGCGAGCCATGCGCACTTTAGCTGCGATGGGATCGCCATGGATTCCGAGCACATGCTTGAACTTCTCGTGATCCGCATCTGCCGGAAGCAACGAAGCGAGAATGGCCGCCCGCGACGCCACCAGCGGTCGCCGCGCCCACCACACATGCAACCGATTCGGCGCGGGAAACGGCGTCATCGGTGTGCGCTCGCGCAAGCTCTCAATACCAATTTCCGTAATTGGCAGCCAGCGTTCAATGAGTCGGGTGTCGGGCATTATTCAATAGTTCAACACATCAAGATGGATATTGGTAAATTGCGCTGCTCCGATCAGATCAGGAAATAAAGTCAGATGATTTATGTTCATCCGATTCAACATCTTTAAGCAGTCTTCTCGATCCCCATTCGGGACCAATATCTTGATTAGGATGTCAGAAGTCGGATTCTTAAAATTCTCGACAACCCAATCATCAATTGTGGCTCGAACTGGCGAGATCGTGAACAGGCCCCGCTGACTCAGAACTCGCGAATTCTCGTCAGATTCAGGCTCGAAGAAGGTGATTCCTTTGGCGGTGTCCTTGCCTTCGCGGTTCATTATTTCCGTGGTCCTCCGTTTGATCGTGGAGCGGTGAAGTCCGAAGATACAGCGATGGCTGGTTTGATCTTTATGGTCCGGGTCGGCAAAAGCGAAGTAGAGAGCAACATACGGCGAAATGGTCCAGTCAAGCAGCGGTGTGGCCAGGCCTACATGTTGCCCGAGCGCCCACCATTCGTTGTCGTCCAGTTTGGCTGGGTTTGTGCCGCGACGACCACGAGCTGCCTTCTTGAACCGCTCCAACTGTAGAGCGGAAAACTTTTCGGCCGGCGTCTTTTTTTTCCGAATTCGGCGAGCTAGAGAAGATTCCAGCTTCCAATTGGAACACTGCTGGCCGCGCCATACGTAGCTTCGAGTGTCATTGAAACTTCCTAAGATAAGCGTCTGGAATTCGTGAACTGCTGGCAACATGATCTGGCGAATGCCCGGAGAAAGGAGTCGGTCTTCCCAAGAGGGAGGAGCCTTTCCATGCGGCAGGTGGGAGATTGGCGCTTCGTCCTTCATGAGCTTCGCAGAAACGATTCACCCTGGGTCAGGCGGCTCTTTGCGCTGGAAATGATTTCTATGAGCAAATCGGCACGCGGAATCGTTTTTATATCGCGACCCTTGAATAATCCTTCGGTGCGTACCACCTGGCGCAGTTCGTCATCGGTCAGCAGATTCAGTTCGTCCCGCAATCCACTTTCTCCCTTGCTGTGGAGGACAGTGACCGCGTTCAAGAGATTCTTTTTGGACTTGATCGAAGGGCTCGCAAGCTTCCTTTTAATGGAATCCGAGAGCAGCACCTCTTCAAGCTCATTCGCGAAGGCGGAGTCCTCCGCCGCCTTTGCCACGACGCAGGCAATAAGGTTTTGAAGCTTGGTCTCGATGGCTTTGAGCCGGGTTGAATTAATTTCCGACATGGCGCATGAATTCACGGGTTAGGTCGAGGACGTATTCGTAAAGGTACCGGTCGCCGGATTTGGACCGACCATACTTTGCCTTAAAGGAGTTGGCCGCGTTGGCGAATTCCATCGCTTCGGACGTTGCATTGGCCTGCGGCATGATGGTTTGGAAGATGGGCGGCACCGAAAGGTTTAGCTCGGTGAATTTGCGCGCAAAGCGGGCAGGCAAATTCAGTTTGCCGCGCGCATGTGAGCTAGACCGGGAATCAAACTTGGTCACCACGAGCCCAAGGCAACGAATGGGCAGGTTACGCGCAGTGGAAAGCTCATGGATGGCACCAATAATCTGGGGGATGCCGTAGGTGGACAGGGTGTCTGGAATGGTGGGTATCAGGTAGTAATCGCTGATCTCAATTCCATTACGCGTGATGTAGCCGAGGTTGGGGGGGCAGTCGATAAGCACATAATCGTATTTCTTCATCACCTCGAAGACGGCGGATTTGAGAACTTCCTGCGGGTTGATAGTGTTGTGGGTCTTGTTGGAAATTTCACCGATTCGGTCCTGTATGTCGATGAAGCGAATGCTGGATGGAAGCAGGTCAAGCAACGGCAAATGAAGATTGGAGACTCCGCGCTGAAGAGCCTTGTTGATGTCAAAGATTTTGGTCTTTTCCAACTTATCATTGAACAGTTGGAACAGCGTTTGACCTTGGGAATCAAGATCCTCCCATTTGTCTTCGTCAATGAGGGCGATGGTGGAATTTGTTTGTGGGTCGAGGTCAATGACCAAGACTTTCTTGCTGAACTCGGATGCAAGACATTCCGCGAGTTGAACGGTTGTGGTCGTTTTGGCAACGCCACCCTTGAGATTTATTACGCTGATAACTTTAGCCATGTCGTTCCTTTGATTTTGATATTGGGTATGATTTGTCCAGTTTCAATGGCATGCGAATCACTCGCTGGACCAGCGCAAGCCAAAGAGTTCCGGCTTGAGCGTGAGGGTGGTTTTGAGGGCCGCGCCGCCGGGCATGTTTTGGAGCATATTAATGAGCATGGAAACGCACGCAGCAACTTTGGTCAGGCTGTCCTTCGATTTGAGCCAATTCTGCGGACTGAAAACCTTGTTGGTGCCAGCATATTCCTGCACCGCTGCTTGGAACGCCTGTTCAAATCCAACTGCAGCATTCGTCACAATGCTATCTGCGGACGCGTTGAAGGCGGCCATCGTCGCAGAAGGTGTTGGAATTTTGTCGAGCTGCTTGCTTGCGGCGCAAAAGGAGAGTTGCACCGCGTAGAGCAGCTGGTATTTCGCCTGGCTGGGGGTAGCGATGAGTTGATCGTTAAGGTTGAGAGTGCTCGCATTCCAGAGGCTGTCAATCTTGGCTGACCAGCGATTCAGTGCGTCGATGTCGGCAGGGGCGTAATCCGGGCGAAAAAGCTGTTCGAAGTGCTTATCGAAAAGACGGTTCTCGTTGCCGGCGATAATCGGCATGCGGAGATGCCAAGCGGCCAGACACCGGGCAAGTTCAACGATGTCCACGGTCTGGGCAGCAGCCTTGTCGGCGGGGCGTTGCTCGCCGCGTTTCGCGATGAAAAATCCCTGAGGATAACGCGCCTCATAGGCACGCTTGATGGAGATCACGCGCTTGTCATTGCTTCGGAGGTCACGCGCCTTCACAGCGCTCTGCGAGTTGGTATAGATGCTGATCTTGTCGGCGAGGTCTTTCTGGGGGATTTCGTAGAAGCGAAAAAGGACATAGGCGTTGGCGGCGGTTTTCGCCTTTTCGGAACAAGCACGAATGGTGCTGAGTGATTGGCAGCCATTGACGACGGACATGCCGTCGAGCGTTACCTCGTTCCGGGCTGCATCCAGCGTGAGAGTTTCGCACAGAGCCGTAATGCCATTGTGGAAGAGGAAGAAATACTGAGGCGTTTCGCTCTGGATTGTCTGCTTGAGACCTTTGTTGACCTTGTTGCTCAGGCCCAGCGACTGGCGAACGTTTTTGCGGAAGAGGCGGCCGTCGGCAATGCCCGGGATCTTAACGCACTCGGCGAGGGACACGGCGGCCAGAATTGTTTTTACTCCGCCGATTTCGACCGCCAGATATTGACCGGCCCGAAGGGTAAATGTGTGTTTGAGTTTGGGGAGTTCTTGGGTGAGAGCCTCCTCCCATCGAGCCTTGATGGTCGCGGAGTCAACAAGTGTAATGCTGGATTCCGGGTGCTCGAAGTCCGCGATTTGGTTTTGGAAGGCGTCCAAGTCTCCCTTCGCTGCGTCGGTGAGAGAGCCGGTCGTCACCAATTCAAACACGACTTCATAATCATCCCGGAGCGCCTCGGCGACGGCTTCCAATTTCGGCCGCAGTTTCTCATTCGCCGCTTCCTGGAGTGAGGGCAAGTCTTGAATGCGCAGCCATGCCGCGAGGATTTCCTGAATCGGACCGCCGTCCACCGATGTCGCGGTGAAGAACTTGCCTTGAAAAATGAAGACCTTTCGTTTCTCGTCATCCACGATGAGGGCATCGATCTCTTTGTCATTTTGTCCGTCGGTGATGTCATGCCGAGCTTCGACCGCAGTGCGCTGGTAAATGTTTCGCAGATACCAGGCGAGGAATCGTTCTCCGTCGTTTGCGAAGTTGTCTTTGTAATACGGGTCTTTGTTGATGTCGGCGCGGATGCGGGTAATGAGGTCTGACATAAGAGAGTGGGTTCAACGGAAAGATGTAGGCTTTTTCCTCGGCATGGTGAGCAGGATGCGAAGCGCGGACAGCACTCGGCGGGGATTCTTGCGGTGCATGGCCATGCCAAGCCAATACGCGGCTTCTTCCTTCCCCATCTGTTCGATGCCTTCGACAACGTTGCGGAGATTGTCGCGGCTTCGCATTGGGGCGAGAGCGCGAAACAGCAAACCAAGCGTGAGCGCCGTCTCCTCGGGCAAGGAACAGGCACGCGGCAAGCGTAAGGCGGGTTGTTCAAATGGCACGTCCGACTGTTTGAGCCGCCGGATAACGCGATGCTCAACCAGTTCAAGGTTGCGTCCGCGCAACCCGGCGACACGCACAGGCGCGGTGATTGTCGCGGTCGCGGGAGACGGCAATTGCCAAACTTCCATTTCGGTGTCCGCTGGGCCGAAGTAATGCGCGCGCAGCTCGTAGCGCGGCAAGGCCATGCTCGGATCGGCGGGCGCGCGGCGAGCGATTGGACGCAAGCGGCCGTTCCCGGTCACTGTGGCATTGCGGATGGTGGATGCTTTTCTAAATTGCGATTTCATGGGACAGCCTCCGCAGTGGCGGACACGTAGGCGGCGCCGCTGGCAAATTTGGCGAGGCGTTCGCCGAGTTTTTCCGCCGCGTCGCCAGCTAACGGCAGCCCGGGGTTGAAGGTGAGAATAAACGTTGCCTGCACGTCGCGTTCGCGTGCGGCGTTGAGTTGTGGCACGAGGAAGTCTTTCACCGGCATGGCGTCGCTCGGCGCGCCTGTGAATTCAAGCTGCATTTCGCCGGCTTCCTGGGTGACATAGCCACCGGAGAGTTTCACCTGCTTGGTGCAACTTTTCTCCGCGTTCACACTGCCCAACATGCGGAAAGCATCGGTGGCATCGAAGAGGCGGACCGAAAGCACCTGCACCTGGGCAAATTTAGCCTTGCGCGCCTTTTCCCAAAGCTCCGTAAGCGCGGCCTTCAACACGCCCTCGGCGGTGATTGCTCCCGCCGGCGGTGGCGGTGGTGGTGGCGGCGGGTCGACGTGTCGGGGATCTGGCTCTTCTTTTAATTGGTCCGGCTTCATTGACGGAGCAGGACGCGGCCAGATGCTCTTTTCCTTGGCGAACTGCATCGTGAAGACGAACGACTGTTCGTCAATGATGATGCTGGCCATCGGGTCACCGGGTCCGCAAAGCAAGTCGCCGCGCCGATAGACGTAATCACCCTGCTGTATGCCCTGGGTAATGGCGCGGATAAGAACAGAATCGTGCGCGTGAATGGACAGCGCGGGGTCTTTGCGAAATTCGTCGCGCAAGCTGGCCGTGGAAATCTGGCCCTTTTTTAGGGGGGTGCGGTCTCGGATGTAGCCAGGAGATTCGGGCGGGTCTTCGGATAGGCGAAGTTTTTGGTTAGCGCTTTCGCGGAGCGTCCGCACGACTTGCTGCTGGCCACTGCCGGGACGTTCGGAAGCGCTATGGATGTCCACAGCGGCATGGGCCAAGTCGACCGGGCTGCCGGGCAGCCGCTGGCGCGACGGATAAAAGACATGGCGGTAGCATTGCTGGATGGCCGTGGCGACTTCCATTTCTGATTTTTGCTCCAATTCGCGGACCTTGCGCTGCTGATGGTCGGCCAGTTCGGCAATGCGATCCGGTTTGACGAGTTCGACCAGCGCGAGGCGGCGGACAACCTTTTTTCTCATGTCTTCAATGCGCGTCTCGTCGGCCACCACGAAAACCAAATGGTTGCGCAAACTGCGCAAGCCCACGCCGTCGCTGCCCTTGCGCTCAAAAATGCGGGTGATGAGTTCGGGAATGGCGTCCACTGTCGCGCCGACGGAGAGTCCGTCGTAGGCTATGACCGCGAGGCGCGGGCGGCCATTGCCGAGGTCATCGTCCACGTCGCCGGGGGCGGCGGGGAATGGGACCATCTCAAACACGGAACCGCTGGTCCCGCCGAAGATTGTTTTGATGCGGTCGTTTAGCTCGGCACGAGCTTGGGCGGAATCCACGTTGGTTTCCTCACGGCGGATAACTTGCGTCAGGTTCGCTTCGGCGAGGAAACGCAGCGGAACGCCTGGGCGGTCATCAAGATAAGATGATTCATCGCGGAAGCGCTTCCACGCGGCGTCGATAAAGCTTATGTCGAGGGTGGGACCTAAAACGGAGAAACGCAGACGCTCTGCTGATAGTCCCTTCAACTGGTCATTGAATGCGAGGCTGTGAATGAACACGGTGCGCGCCGCGTAGGTCGTGTAGGGGGCGAGTCCACCGTAAAACCTTTCATCCAAATCCACGGCGAGCGGTTTCTTGTTGCCGCCGGCAATGTCATGGTTTACCGCCGGGATGAATTCGGTGCGACCGAGTTTGGTGAAAATTTCCTGACGAATTGGCTCGAAGCCCAGGTCAATATGATGCAGGTGAATCGCGGTGGCGTCCGCCGGTCGCGTCTGCCAAAGTTGGGCGATGGTGCGGGCGAGCAACCGCAACATACCCCGCACACGCTGGAAATTCTGGAGGGTGGCAGTCTTGGTGGTGAGGGTTTCCAGGACCTCGGGGTGAAGCGGGTAGCTGGCGTGCAGGGCTTCGGTGGTTTCCGGGTGGTTCGCGTCGGGCGGGAGCACGTCCTTGTTGGTGAGCCAGAGCGATCGGTAGGCCTCAATGGCCGGTTTGGCCTTGTTCGCGTCAATTTTGGCGAACAACCTGCGGAGCAAGACTTGGACGGTTTCGTGGTCCTCGGTCGGATTCAGGAGCGTGGCTTTGCGGGCCGAGATGCTTTCCGCCTCGGCCATCTTGTCGGCGATGAATTGATTTTCGGCGCTGTAGGCGTCCCCCGCCCTGCCTTCCTTGCCGATGGCGAGAGTGTAAACAAGCGAAACGCGCGGGTTGCTCTCGACGGCCTTGAAAAGGGACGTGAGAAACGCGCTCAGTTGTTCGCCGGCGGCGTTGCCGTGGAGATTACGCGCCTTGCGGAGATAGACGGAGAGTTCGTCAAGCAGGATCAGACAGGGTTCCCCGCCGAACAGTTCGGCGAGCGTTTCCGCGCCGGGAGCGGTGTGGCTTTCGTCGCTTTTGCGAACTCGTTCGTAACCGGTCTCCCCAGCGAGGGAGCAAGCGAGTTCGCCCCAAGGGGTGTGGGCAAGGATGCCGCCCTCCATAGTGCGACCATTGGCAGGGTCGGCGTTTTCCCCGTCGAAGGCGGCGATGCGGATTCTTGTTTGGGGAACGAGCTTTTGGTCAACGAATTCGGCGATGTTGGCGACACCCTTCATGCCGTTGGCGGCGTGGGTCAGCGCAATGAGCCCGTGGGTCTTGCCACCACCGTAACTTGTGTCCAGGCGGAAGATGCACGCTGCGGCGCTGGAATCACCCGTGAGACGGGCCAGGACGTTGCGAAGAAGGTTTTTGAGCCCCTGCGTTGGGTAGGTGTTGGCAAAGAAAAGACCAGGCTTCTGGTAATCGTCAGGAGCGATGCCGCGAATGACTTTGGCCAGGTCAGCGGCGAAATCAGCGTCTGCGATTGTGCCCTTGAGCACGTCCTCGCGTGGCACACATGTTTCAAACACAGTTGGCAGATTCATAATCGTTCTTCTCGGATCCACCCGGATGAGGCGACAGGATGCGCGTTTCGGCGCCAACTTGCATTAAAAAAAGAAAACCACGGGCACGCCCATCGATCGAGCCAAAGTGGCCCGGAATTGAGACGCCAGCCTGTGGTTTACGACAAACCTGCCATTGGCCAGAACATCACTTCTCGGCGGCGGAGGCGGCCAGATCACCCTGCGTTTTTCCACATTCATTGATGACACCGGGTATTCCCATTGCGATTTTGTTCAACCGGTCGGCTGTGTGCTTGCCGACAGAACTATCTCTGGAATCCATCTCCGGCTCCAATCTGGCGAAAAGGCATCCTTTCAACTCGCTGGCAATGGACGTCCGGGCCTCGGCAGCATGCACTTGCAGCATCCACGACATTCTGTGCCCGATCCAGCGTGGATTTCTGCGCTTTGCCGGCTGGGACGCGCTGGCACCAAACTTAGTAAATGATCCCCGCCCAAAGGGCGGGGCTTTGGACAGGGGCCTCCAGAGGAGGCCAGTGCCCAACTCCCAGAGGGGGTTGAGCGCGTCGCATTGTCCCGGTTTGTTCATCATCGGTTAAATCGGAATTCCTCTTGCCGTTGTTCCGCCTTCAACGCCAATCGGACCGGGGCGCGCTGGAGGCCTGGAGGTCATCTTTGGAAGCAGGGCGACTACTGCGCGACACTGGCGATTTTGTACTAAGTTTCAAGAAATTTGGCGATTCTCTGGACGCAGCGTGGAAGGTCTTCTCGAAGTTCATATACCCAGAAACGGCAGACTTGCCAGCCGAGACTTTGCAGTTGCAAGTCTCTCCAATAATCATCGTCTTTACGGCCGCCACCGGCTGTCCGATGACACTCGCCATCAACCTCAACATCAATCTTTTTTGGATTTAAGATTGCCAAGTCAAGAAAACGACCCGCAATGGGGTATTGTGGTGTTATGGGGATGCCAGCTTCCCGCAACGCCTCAGCGAGCACTTTCTCCCACGGTGACTGATAAGGTTCGCGCTGTGGCCTCAGGGCCTCCGGCGAGCGCGGTAATGTGCGGCGTGCCAGTTTTTCGATGAAAGAGACACCGCAGGCTAAAGCCCAATCACGGTTTCCCACAACATGCAAGACGGCGCGGGCACGGGAGACGGCGACATTGAACAGGTTGGGGTTTTCACGGAGGAAAATCGTCGCTCCCTCGGGCATGTCGGGGCCACCGCACAGGCTGAACAGGATCAGATCGCGTTCATCGCCCTGGAATCCGTGGGCGGTGGCGGCAAGAAAGCACACTCGCTCCATGAAGTCCGGCGGCAGGACATCTCCAGCTTCCAGCCCATCTTTGAGGCGAATCATCTGTTGGCGGAACGGCGTGACGACACCAATGGTTCCCTGATAACCGCCAGCGGCAAGGCGGGACAACTCACCCCGGATGACTTCAATTTCATCGGAGCACCATACCCCGGTCTGGCCTCGCTCCAATTTCCCGGCCACATGCGTCCAATGAATTCCCGGCTGCATCCCGTGCGGAATATTGAGGCGCTCGGTCACGGTCACGACATGGAGCGTATTGTTGTAGAATGCCTCATTGCTGTAGTCCGCGATGAGGTCGTGCGAGCGGAAATGAAGATCGAGACGCACACGGGCGCTATCGGGCACGGATGCGTTGTCGTGCGCGAGGTCGAACGCGCTGTTAGTGCGATAGGTGAATCGCTGGACTTGTGCGTCCGTGAGGCCGTGCTGCTCCAATAACGTCTGGTCAACTACCGCGTCCAACGTGCTGATGTGCTTGAGTTGCATGGGGTCGCCAGCCAACACAGCGCGTTTGCTTCGGGCCAGCAACGGCACTACGGACGGGATGTCGCACTGGCTGGCCTCGTCAATGATCACAACGTCGAACAGTCCTGGCAGGAGTGGCAGCGCGCTGCGAGCCGAGAGGTTCGACACCGACCAGAGTGGAAACGCCCGCATGATGAGCGGAAAATGCCGCTTCAATTCTTTGCCGAAGCGGTCTGGTCCCCAATTTTGAATGCCTGCACGTAAGTTTGCTAGAGCTTCCCGGTCAGCCGGAGCGATGGTATTGGGCAGGCCGCCTGTGGCCCATCGCATCCACTCGCCGGTCTGTTCCTCGATGCCCTTTTGGGCGCTTGCCATCCGGCGATTGCAGTCTTCGGATCGCGGCAATTGCGTGATGCGTTGCTCGCAACTTCGCACAAGTGCCGCCACACGCGCGGCTTCCGCCCATGTTTTCCATGTCGTGAAGAAATCGTTCCAAGTCTCGCCTGTTGCTCCGGCGTCCGGCAGAGTGCGGTCAGCAAACGGAAGTGGGAATGAAAGCAACGGTTCGCGCGCTGCTTTGCGTCTTGCTTCTATCTGGCTTCGGCGGAGTGAGTGCCAGAGCTTTTGGAAGACACCGCCCGGCCGGGCGAGTGCGCTGCGTAGCTCCGCCTCCAACGCCTCCACTCTGTCGCGCGTCATCTCGCATGGCCAGCGTGTGAGCGCATCGTCAGATTGCGCCGCGAGAGGAAGGAACTTCCGCAATTCCTCAAACTGCGCGTTCAACACCTCATACTCCTTTCGGGCCTGCTCCAGCGTTGAGATGTCGTTGAGGGTAGCGCGCTGCTGGCTGAATAACTCAGCAAACTTTCGCCGATACTCGTCTCCCTGCGCTGCATCCGGTCGCGGCGGGCGCGCGAGCAGGCTTTGTAACTTGCTGAGGTAATTCTTGCGCTGTGCGAGGTCACGGCTGGACGTTTGGATGATGAGGTCGCCACCTTCCGCCGCGCTGTTGAGCCGTGGCAACACCGCATCCAATGCCTGATGGTTTTTGCTGGCGAACAGCGCCGTTTGGCCCCGGAGCAATTGGTTCAGTAGCATTGCCGCCACGACCTCCGATTTTCCGGTGCCGGGCGGTCCCGTCACAACTGACACCGGCTCGGCCAACGAATTCACGACGGCCCCGCGTTGGCTGGGATGCAGCAGGCGCATCTGCGCGAGTTGATCGGCGGCGAACCCTGGTGAAGGTACGGGAGAATTGTTGGACGGCGGTGTTGACACGTTCGGTTCGGCAGTTGGCTTGTCGTGCGGGAACAAGTCGGCCAGCGCAGTCTGATCGAGGTCTACATCAGTGAATTTCTCGGTGATGTCCCGGAGGTCGCGCAGCAGACTCCGGGTGTAGCGCAAGCGTGGGCCGAGCGTCAGAACTGCCGTGTTGTATAGTCCAGGTTCGCTCTTTTTCCAGTCGGCTACCGTTCTCAGCCCAAGAGGCTCGATATGTTCGGCGAACTTGTTCGGGTCGTGGACGTAATGGGCGGCGTCCTGTGCGAGACGGGCGAAGTCCCTCGGTTCTGGCGTCGTGCTTTCACCGTTATCGTCCTCGCCATTCGCATCGTTCAAAAATCCCATCGCGCGCAGAAATGCTGCGCGCTCGGCGCTTTTGGGGAAGCGGTAGCCGAGCCAGGCACCGTTCACGGCGATGGGGCCGTCCGGTTCAAGATGAAGAACACCTGCGCGCCAGTCCGCCGTCATCGGTTGGGCGAAGAGCGGCACGATGAAGCCAGAAACGTCCTTCGGCTTCACGAACACCAGCGGGTAGCAGAGGTAAACGCATTCGTCCTCCCCGCGTCGGACGCGATTGCGCTGAAATGGTGCTTGTTCTCTGGCGAGAGAGACAGCGAAGTCGCCACCGGCAGCCAACCGCGCCCACGGAATTTGCTGAACGGCAATCCATGTATCGTCCTCGTTCTCGACGTAGGCACGCAACTGCGGGGCCTCGTCCTGCAAGAGGCAGTCCATGTAGTAGCGGCACATCGCGCGGAACTGCGCCCATCGGCCAACCGGCTCGGGCGGCGCTACGATTACCGGGGAGATTCCCGCATTTGTCCGCTGGTCCGAGATCGCTGCACCGCCTACCGTTGTCAAGGGAGAGGGCAGCCGTGGTGGCGGAGTGGTCGTGATGTTGGCTGGCATCTTCAGTAGCCGCCAGCGTGTCCCTTCGACGCGGACGACGCCTTGAGCTTGGAGCCGCCGCAATTCCTGAAGAACCTCAAACTCCTCGACCTTCAGTCCGCTGCGTCGAACAGAGTCGCGCAACTCGGCGGCAGTTTGCGGGCCTGGGGCAAGAGCGAGGGTGTTCAGCAGCGGGTCAATCATCGCTCGGGCCTTCTGCTTCATCCTCGTCATCGGGTGGGGCGATGGGAGGCATCTCGTCCGTTGATGCGACGAAGTCGAGCCACTCGGTGACGCGCTCGACAAGCGTGTGAGGCCCTGGACGCAGATGCATGGAGTTTGCCTGACGGAGAACCCGGCTGAACCGCCTCGCAAGACCGGCTTCCTCCTGCTGGCACTTCCCGACAGACAGAAAATCACGCGCCTGGGCGTGACGCCTCATGCGGAGAAGCAGCGCCAACGCTCGCAGGCTGTTCATAAAGAGGATACGAATGCGCTCCTGTTGCACTTGTTGCTCGAACACGTCGAGACAAAGACGCACAGCAGCGACAACGTGTTCGCGGGGCACCTCCCGCAAAACTTCGGGCCGTTGATAGAGGACATAAACGAGCATTCTCAGCCAGTTGTTATTGACTGCCTGGCCAAAGTCCGCCTTCTCCTTGACGGTCGTGAATAGACAACGCCCGTGGTCGGGTGTTCGGAGCACGCGTCCTGCCGCAAATAAGCGCACTGCATTCGTGACCGGATGAATCTCGCCTGCCAATTGGTTCTGAAATGCGTCCGGCGCATATCCACCCATACGGCCCAAGATGTAAACAATCGCGTTTATTTCCGTAGAAACCGAATGCGCATCCCCATTCAGCACCTTCAATCGTTGCCACAATAGACCTGCTATTTTGCGTGATCGGTCATCCTTGCTCGGCAGTGGGTTCAATATCTGCGAATTACCTGCATATCCTCCCTGCATGAACTCACACGGCTCGTCTGTGCTGAAACAGACAAGCAGGTTGACGGGTGCTGCATCGCCACCAGTGGCCGTTACACCGGCAACATGAGGGGCAACGGTTTTGGCGGATCGCGACTTCAGAATACGGAGAGCCTCTATCCGGTAGTTTTGAGTGCGGTGTTCAAGCGCCTGTGTGAGATATTGGTCGGCGTTATAAAGGAAGTCCTCGAAAATTGGCCTATGGGCGTAAAGTTTGCCGCACGCAGGCCAGCCGAACTTAACCATTCCCTTGGGCCATTTCTCGCTTGGTTGACGAGCAACGCGCTCCATGCTTTGCCAGTTCAACATCACACTTTGCCTGGTGCCAAACACATCAAATTGGCCTGGCGAGGGCGAGATGCGCACGCCGGCGAATCCACCGGCGGAGCGCGCGCTGATGCTCAAGTCCACCCAGGCGTTTTGTGCGGCCTGCACAGGCAAGTCGGTAGAGAGTTTTCGGAATTCGGTCTCGCCTGAGCGTTGTAGCCAACTCGCCAGACGATTAGTGTCCTTCTCGATGAAAATTCGGCGTTCCAGCACCTGTTGAAAACCGCCTCCGCCGGACACTTCGCAGTCCTTGGGAATAAGCGGGAGCCAGTTCGGTTCGTGTTCCTCAGTCAGAGTGAACAATTCCAGCGATGGCAATACATCGAGATAGGTCGGCCAGCCCCGCGCCAGACGCCATGCGAATAGCGACGCGCCGCGAGCTGCGGCCTTTGCATCCGGAGCCAACCAGTTGAAACTCGGGAAGTGCCGTTGTAGCATGGGGAGGAGAGATTCTGCCAACGGACCGCATAGCAGCCATTCCGCCTCCCCGTCGACAGTGTTCGCGATTTCGCTAAGGTGTGGCTCAAGTCCGCGCAAATCCGGGCGCAGCTGGGAAAATGGAGGTGGAGTATCGGCCAGCAACGTGTCTGTGTTGGCGAAGCGCAAGCGATTGAGCCGCCGGACTGGCACACGGAACGTTCGCCCTTCCATCTCCTGCTGGCGGAACTCGAAGACAGAGATTTCGAGTCCATGCAATCCCGCGTCCAAGACTGCCAAGTGCTTACTTTCGCTTTTGTGGCCGGCGTTCACGTCAGCCCACGACATGGCTGCTGCGACGGAACGCCAGACCAAGCGCGCTCCGTTTGGCAGTCGGCCAAGAAGCGCTTCCTGTGACTCCTCCGGCAATTGGTTTGGGATGGTCAGCACAACGTTCGCTGTGGCGTCACAATGCGTTTGTTTAAGCACTGACTGAGCCTCAAAGGTCATGCACTCAGCGGGCATGGGTTTGGTTATTGCTGGCAGCCCGTCTGGGGGCTGCCACTGCGGTTCTGACCATCGGTCTCCTTTGTTGAGCCGCTGCCAGATCGTTGCCAGCATCACCCGACCCATCTGTGTAGGCGGCGTAGCTCGGCTCCATCCATTAGGCTCGGCCATCGCTAGAGGGGGCCAAAGCAGCCCAGAACCACGTTCGTTTCGTAGCGCCTCATCTCCTGCGAGTAGTTTTTCCTTCCTGATCATCGGGAGGAGCACGCAAGAGAGACGCTCTGGGTGATGACTGCCTTGGAATGATTCGGCGCCCGCATCGTCCCTCACGCAAGCGAGCGAGTTGACTCCACATAGGTCTAGCCCGACGAATTTCATTCGGCCAGTTCCTCCAGCAAGATTCTGAGGAGGTAAGGAAACCCGTCTTCGAGGTCAAACCAGAAAGGGCTTCCCGCCGGTGCGGCCAGATAGTCCACCCGTCCGTATCGAGGATTCTCTGGTTGTTTGTCGCGCCGCCACTCACCTCGCAACAATAGTGCCCGCACGTTCAACCCTGGTGTCTGTTCCGCTACTTGGTCGAGAGAGGACCGCAAACTGACGACCATCGCATCCCTCTGTTTGGCATCAGCTCCAAGGCTCAACACGGAGAAAAAACAGAGAAGCGCTTCCGGCTTCAACGGTCCGGTTACGGGGTAAACGACCAAGGCCAATTCCACGCCGAGACGCGGTAAGATTACTTCCAACCCCGGACACAAGTGCGTGTGCGCGGGGTGGACCAATAACATCCGTGCCCGGCCGTCACGACGTATCCAGCGACTTGAGACAGACAGGGCCGGGATAAAACTGCCGGCATGGTGTTCGGTTCTCAGGTAGGCGGCGAGTTCACTATCTGGCCGCCAGCCGCACGTATTTCGCGCCTCGTCGCTTAACAGGAACGAGATGACAACTCCGCGGACGAACTCCGCCCAAAGCCTGCGCCCCCAAGACCAAATATTGTCCACCGCCTCTTCTTCGCGCCGCAGCTTGTCGTATTGAACCCAAAGCGGGTGATACCGCCGGTCTTTTTGAAGGACGTAATTGGGGCGGGGCGCACCGACCAGCCGGCCAACTGCCGACAGAGGCGACCAAACCTCAAGCCGCTCACAGTTGCTGCGGAGGTCAACCACAGTTCGCACCCGTGGATGTTCCCTCGCACGCCCGTTCTCTCGCTCGTATGCGCGAGCGCGGTGTTGGCAGAGGCGGATGAATTCCCGCATGACGCGGTTCTCTGCTGTGTCCACCGTTTCCCGCCGGGTAATCGCAAGGATTTCCTGACGCGCTCCTGCCTTTTCCAAAACCGTGTGTCCCGGACGGCGAATCAGGTCGCGAAGGCAAACAGAATCGAGTTCCTGCACACGGCCGACCGGGACGGGTTCGCGTTGTCGAACGAGCATCCTTCTCGGTCGCTCACAGACGTTTCTGATGGCGGAAAGGTGCGCGAAGGCAATTTCGACCACGCGGGCCATGCGCGGTTCCTCTCCAGTGCTCACCTTCTTCCAACGTTTCCAAATCATTGCCCAGTTAAGCCGTGCGACGGCTTGGCCGGCGAAATCGCGAAACTCAGCAAACTCCCTGTCCTGTGTAAGCGAAATGGCCTCGGTGAAATATCCGCAGAGCAAATCAATGGTGTCACGTAAGGACACCTCTTCGGCGTTGGTTTCTGTCGGATCTTCCCACGCGCTGGCCCGGCGGAGAGCACCGTGGATTGGGATAATCCGTGCCTGGGTTGAAACGATGCGCTCTTTGTCTTTAATCAACACACGCCAATTGTCTGCTCTGTCGTGTGGCCATGCTGGCAAGGAGAGAACACCTGGAAGACGCCCCGTTGGAACATGCGGCTCCCACATAACGCATTCCGCATTTGGGGTCGCGGTCTGGCTCGCGATTTTTGGCAAGGTTTCTTTGTCGGTGTGAGTGAAGAATGTTATGCTTTCGGCATTGAGAGCGTCGCTCAACTCGCATTCATCCCAACTCGCGGACGACCCGACGCCGCCCCGCAGTGCGAGCAGTGACCACGGATATGGCAAGACTCGGGCCATGATAAGTGTGCTAGGAACGCTTTACCCCAAACCACTCGAAGAGATGCTGAGCGCGCGCGCGGTTGAACGCATCACTCAATTCAGTGTCTTGCAGGCCCGAAATTGTCTGCGCGAGTTGGTCGAGACAATGAGATGTCGTGTCGTCTTGTGTGTCGAGGCCACGCAGCTTCGGGATTATCTTCTGCTCAATTTGGTCTGCCAGCGCGTTTCGGCAGAGTGCAGGGTCCGTCGAGGCGCCGGGGTAGTTGGCAAGATAGTCCAGCACGGCCCGATAGACTCGGAATCCAAATGGGCGGTTGACGGTTTCAAGCATCTGATTGAGTTGAGTTAGGATGGCGCGCTCGTTGTCGAATCCGCTTCCGTCGAAGGGTTTCACCCATTGTTCCCAGGTGGCGCGCGGCAGGAAATCTGCCGCAGGCGCGACCGTTGGGGCCGGTGCGGCTCTCAGTTCTTTCGGCGCTCCAAACCGCAAGACGTTCGCACGGTCAATCACCTTGTCGGACAGCGACTGGGTAGATTCATCCTCATTCATCGTGCCAACGAACAGGACGTTGAAATCAGGGAAGATGAATCGCGGCATCTCCGTCGAAGGAAGACTGCCGGCATCCACCAGCAGTGACACCTCACGACGGCGTTGCGGGTCTTCGATTTTTCGCCCGCGACGTTGCTCCAAACGGCTCAAGAAATCGGAGAAGTAATACTCGATTCGGGCGAGGTTCATTTCGTCGAGTAAGAGTAGCAACATCTGCTCTTTTCGGGACTGAATTTTAAGGCCAGGAAGATCGTCTGTGGAGAACCGCGACATTTGTGCGAGGGCGCGCGCAAGCTCGGTGGCTTTGTATTTTCGCTCGAGGTAGTTGTAGAACCCAAGCAAGTCTTGGGGACCAGACCAGCCGGGCTGCACGGCGAGGCTGACAAAATTCATTCCTGTTGCTTCGGCATAGGCCATTGGGAGCGCGCTCTTGCCCGTGCCACTGACCCCTGCCAACACGACCAGCGGGTTGATGTGAGCCGCTTTGAGGCTGGTGTGAAACGCGAGTTGAACCCGGTTCGGGAAATGAAGACCTTTCGCCCGCAAGTGCTCAGCCAAGCGGCGTAGTGCAGTGCTCTCATCCAGTTGGGCACCGTGATTGAATGCGAACTTGAGTGCGGGTTGAGCCAAATCCTCAAGCGCTTTGGCGAGGTCCGTGTGTCCAACGGAGGCTTGCTTCAACTGAGTGTTGAGGTTTTCGACGAGCGCCTTGTAAGTGTCGATGGACTTCTTCAGACCTTCCAGTTCTATGCGCGCGGCATCACGGTCGGAAAACGCCTTGTCACGTTCTGCAATCGCCGCCTGGCGTTCCCGGATCAACTGGTCAAGCTGGCTCTTCAGCTTCCGAAGTTCATCCTCAGCCTTGAGGGAATCACCTGCGATGGAATCTCGCTTCCGCGTTAGTGCCGCAACGTCCTCCTCCAACTGGCGCTTCTCTTTCGACTTTGCCTCCGCTGCGCCTCGAAGCTGTTTCAGTTCCTGTTGCGCCGTTTCGACCTGCTTGGTCAAGAGTGCAAATTCCGATTTTGCGGCGTCTCTGCCGGCAACGACTTGATCCCTTACAGCAATAGCCTCTCGCTTCTCGCGGACCACTTGGTCGAGTTGAGTCTGGAGGCGTGTCAACTCAGTCTCATTCGCCGCGACTTGCTCTTTCAGGGTGGAGAGTTTGATTTCTGACTTTCGCCGCTCGTCGTCGAGGTCACGCATGGCCTTTTCAAGTTCAGCCTTTTGCTTGTGAAGTTCTGCGAGTTGGTCGCGGAGCGTGCCGGTCTCCTGCGTCAGCCGGGCTTTCTCCTGACTGAACAGGTTGGTTTCTTGAGTGACCTCGTTGAGGCGCTGCTCGTCCTGCGCGAGCTTCTGCTGGACAGCGGCCAATTCGGATTTGCACCGTTCAAGGTCGGTCATCATCTGCTGGATGCGCGCCGCTGCTTCCGGGTTCGCATTCTGCCACTCCTTGAGAATACGCAGGTGCCCGACTGTGGCTTCAAGCTGACCGATTTCTGCGCGGCACTTGTCTATGCCCTCAGTCGCCTGCCGCAATTCCTCCCGCCGAACCGGCACGGTGGCATCCAGTTCCTTGAGTTGGTTCCACTGTGGCAGGAATCGCTCGGCATATCGGAGCTTGAACAAGGCGAGAATCGCCCCCACGCCAGCCAACAGCGAGAGGCCCCAGAGAGACCATTGGATTAGTTGTGAGTTAAACATCATTTCCTCCTAAATCAATGTTTGATTTATTTTCCCTCCGAAGGCGGCTTCGGTTTTTGGCCTTCCAGCCGGCCGACTTCTTTTTCCAGCGCCTCCTTCTCCTTCTTCAACTGTTCGATGGCCGCCGCCAATCCCGAAACTTCACGGGTCAATTCGCCCTGCCTGACGGAGAGTTCCTGAGACAATTTGCGTGTCGCAGCGAGGTCGGCATCGGCCTTCTGAAAATCGGCCTTTACAGTATCGAGGCGCACCTCCGACTCGGCGGCATCTTTGCGCGATTGTTCCAAGTCCATTTTCGATACAGCGATTTGAGCAACGAGCCTGGCATGGTCGCGGGAAAGTTGATCTTGCGAAGCTTGGGTCTCAACGAACATCTTTTGCGCCGCCGCAAGTTCCTGTGCGGCTTTGGTTCCAGCTTGTTGGTTTATATCGCGTTTGGTTTCCCAATCGGCGGCTTGGCTGCGGGCCTGGCCCACGCGATTGGTCAACTGCGCGAGTTCAGATGCAGCCTGCTGTTGCCGGGCTTCCATTTCGCCAGCACGAGCCTCATCCGCCGCAACTTGTTGCTGGAGCTTCGCAAGTTTTTGTTCCTCCTGCCCGACGGCGGTTTGACGCGCTTTCAAATCGGCCGCCTGCTGATCGAGGGTGGGGAGTTGGGCTTTTGAGGACTGAATTTGCTGACGCAATGTGGCCAACTCAGTATTTGACTTTTCCCGCGTCTGGCGCAGGTCGTCGGCTTCTTTTTGGAGTTGGTCGAGGCGTGTCTGCGATGCGGTGGCATCAGCGTCAAATTGCTTGCGTCGCATATCGGCACTGGCGAGGGCATTCGTTGCCTCATCAAGCCGTCGCTCTGCTTCTGAAGCGAGGGTCAACAAGGCTTTGGCGTCCATGTTTGTTTTCGTCAGAGAAACCAGTTCCGATTTGAGCCTTTCGATGGCCGAGTCGAGTTCGGTCTTTTGTTTTTCTGACTCAAGCACGTTACGACTGATTTCTTCCAGACGTTTGCCTCCTTGAGCAATATCCAACTCTGTCTGCTGTTGCTTCCCTTCCATATTCGCCAAAGCAGCTTCGGCGACAGCTTTTTCTTTGAGGCGCTTTTCCCAGTCTGCAACGGTTGGCGCCAAAGCATCTTTCTGCCTGGTCAGCGAGTCAACTTGGGCTTTGAGCGAAGATAATTCCGTGCGATTCGTCGCGGCTTCCACCTCAGTTTCATCAGCCCGCCTTTTCATGTCCTCGAAACCGCTCAGTTTTACGAGGAGTATCGCCGAGAGGAGCACGTTGCCGGCAAGTGCAATAATTAAGCCGCCACTCAACCACGGTTTGATGACAGCGCCCGGTGCGGCAGACGCGTGGGATTCGGGTGCAGATTCATTATTCATAGTTACCCGGTCGTTTGGGATGATTCTTCGAGGTTCTCATTTTTTCTCCTTTTTCTGGCCTGCTTTGCCGCCTTTGACCCAATCGTCAACCTCGGACGCCAAAAACTTCCACAGCCTGCCAACTTTATGCGCCGGCATCTTTTTCCGTTCGATCCACTTGTAGATTGTGCCCGGGTTCACACCCAGGTGCTTTGCGATCTGCTCGACTGATAACCAGCGTTCTTTCATAAAACAAATCCTTGCCGTCATAGGCGTTAAACGAATCCCCACGGCGGAAATTGCACAAATTGTAACAAACCTGTCCAAGAAAACCAGAGAAAAGCAAAGAGGTTCTAATCGGACGGTTCGCGCGGGCTGATGTGTTTTGGCTGCGAGCGGGCGATGGGGTTCCAATACAGTGTTCTGTCAGCCGTCAGATCGGACGGAGTTGCAAGCGCCGTTCAGCGGTCATCGTTTGCATTGTCGCACTGAAAACATGTGTTCTGCGGAACCCTGGAACTGGGGTTTTTCAGCAAACGGTTAATGCTTATGCGCATAAACCTCGCTCTGGATCTGTCGCGCAGCGGAGACCAGTTCTCCATACGGAGTGTCAGTGCCTGAGACCATGCCGATATTGTAATTCTCCCCGTCAAAACGCCCGGTCAAGGGTTCGTCGCTGTACTGGAACCAGTGGCACCCCGCAAACGCCGGCAGCGCGAGCACGCTGCGCAGATACTCCTGGTAAGCCTGGCCCCGGTCTGCTTGGTTTCTGGCTTGCACCAAGCCGGGGTGGAACATTCCGCGATCTAGCGCACCAAAGTGGAATTCGCCAATCACGCAGGGTTTGCCCAATGTGCTGGTGAATGCCCAAGTGCTCGGGTCCAGGATTCGATTGTAAATGTTGAAGCTGACCACGTCACAGTACTGTGCCACGACGCTCACGGCTTCAGCCGGCCGGGAAGCGAACCGGCATCTGAGATAAAGTTGGTTCGGAGCGAATAGTTTCATGTTTGCGCGTACGATGGTGAAGTAGCGGCTGGCGAAGTCGGTGAGGAACCCGCCCAGGTCCGCGACACAGGCGCCCGTCAGCGGAGAAGGAAGTGTGACCGCGTGGTTTGAAATGTCATTCCAGGATGCGAGGCTGGTGTTCCACGCGGCGTTCAACCGGGATATCGAGGAGTATCGGCTTTGCAGCAGACGGGCGAACTCGGCCTTGGCGGGCAGGGCGTTGGTGGTTGCCAGCACGCCGATGGGCAGGGCGTATTGTTCCGTGGGGCCGCTGCCCCAGCCTGCCCACGGCAGTTCATTTTCCACAAAATATCCCAGGCACCACGGGTCGTTGTTCCAGTGGGCAACGGTGTTGGAGATGCCCGCCGCCATCCGGGCGGGGAAACGCGCGTCAAACACATCCGTTATTTGCTGGCCGGCGGAAGAGAACTTGGCCAGTCCTGAATTGTTGTAATCAACCGACACGGTGTAGGGAACGCGATGCGCGTCAAACAGATCGCTGGAGTACCAGTTGCCGATGGTGTTGAAGCCCCAGGAATCCAGCCGGTCCAATGCGCGGGAACGCGCCAGAGTTCTCCAGTCGATCCCGTATTTTCGATAGAGATTCATGCCATAAAAGTTCGCCGTCCTGGAGGGGCCGGGATAAGAGAACTGCTGGAGCGGATCGCCGGCACCGGGCAGCCAGTCGAAGAGGCTCTCCCGGCCGGCAAAGCGGGTAGTTTCTCCGTAGTCAATGACATCTACACCCAGCGAGAAGAAAAGCCGCCCGGACGGCGCGACGAGCCACCAGCGCCCTTGGTTGGCAGGCGCGGAGCCGGGGCTGACCTCCTGCCCGTTGAGCACGAAGGCGGTGCGAAAAGAAACCGTTGTTTGTAAGCTGCGGACCATCCCTCCAGGCGCCATAGAGATCCCGGTCTGGAGGCTTTGGGTGGGCGGCGAGCCACTGTTGTTCATCGGTGTCCTGCGTCTGAAAATCCGCGTCCTGA
>Ga0182027_10001835_pt1 | contig 34752 bp, 29 predicted proteins | sample 712E1DmetaG_FD_121300 | JGI IMG/M metagenome (GOLD analysis project Ga0182027, IMG submission 121300) | Permafrost microbial communities from Stordalen Mire, Sweden - 712E1D metaG (Illumina Assembly) | ecosystem: Environmental > Terrestrial > Soil > Wetlands > Permafrost | place: Sweden...
AGTGTCAAGGGAACTATTTAACAATATTCGTCACTATTTCGAGTTCGCGGGATGCCGATATTGAAAACCCAAACCTGACTTCCCGAAACCGTCCGAAACTGGCGTTAGACCGTGGAAGTTGGGTTAGTTGGCGGGGGGCATGGCGTCTTCGAGGACGAAAATCGCTGTGTCAGCCCGCAGGTTGGGGAGAAATCTCACCTCGGTGGATTTTCCGGGGGCTGAGATTCGAAGCGGAATTTCTCGCAGCACGTTTAACCCGGCTTTTCGGCAGAAGTCCCGGAAGTCATGGATGGTGGTCAGGTGGATGTTGAGCGTCTCGTACCACTCATAGGGCAGGTTTGGGGTTTTGGGCATGTGACCTCTGAGGGCAAGCTGTAAACGCGCCGGCCAGTGACCGAAATTCGGAAAGCTGACGATACATTTCTTGCCTACCCGCGCCATCTCCCGGATGAGGACCATGGGCCGATGCAAGACCTGGATGGTATTGGTCGAGACCACGTAGTCCACCGACTTGTCCGGGTAATCCGCCAATCCTTCGTCCAAATCACCATGGTGAACGCTGAACAGGCCCTTGGCGACACAGGCCTGGATGCAGGCCTCCGACAGCTCAATGCCCTCTCCCCGGACTCCTTTCAAAACCTTGAGCGCCAGCAGAAGGTCACCCTCGCCGCAGCCCAGGTCCACGACCCGTGTCCCTTCTTCGATGAGGCTGATTATCCGCTTGTGTTCAGGAGTGAGGCGTACGACAGCCCCCGTCTCAGGCAATCGAATCTCTTCGGTTAATCCACCCATAAAGTATCACTTCTGCTTCATACCTTGGCTAAGAAAGTTGCTGATGAGCGAACTCAGTTGATCGGATTCCAGCAAAAAGGCGTCATGCCCGTAGTCAGTCTGAATTTCCGTGGAAATAACGTAGGCATGCGCGCGTCGCAGAGCGCTGGCCGTCTCTTTCGACATGTAGGTCGGGAACAACCAGTCCGACGAAAATGAGATGATAAGGAACTTGGCTTTGACCCCGGCAAAAGCCCCTTCCAGATTCCCGTTGGCCTGGGTCAAGTCGAAGTAGTCCATCGCCTTGGTGATGTAGAGGTAGGAGTTTGCGTCAAAGCGATTGACGAAATGATCCCCCTTGTAGCGTAGATAGCTCTCGACCTGGAAGTCGGTGCGAAAATTGTAACCATAAGCCGACTTGTCTTGCAGCTTGCGGCCAAACTTCTGGTGCATCGACCGGTCGGAAAGATAAGTGATGTGGCCGATCATCCTCGCAATGGCCAAGCCCCGGCGGGGGAGCGTCTTCCCGTAGTAGTCTCCATCCCGCCAGTTGGGATCGGATTGAATCGCCATGCGGCCGACCTCGTTGAAGGCAATGGCCTGGGGCGACAGCCTGCTCGTGGTGGCGATCGGGATCGCGAGGCGCACCATGTCCGGGTAACTGACTGCCCACTGCAAGACTTGCATGCCGCCCGTTGACCCGCCCATCACGCAGAGTAAGCGCGTGATCCCCAGGTGGTCGATAAGCACTTTCTGGGTGTCGACCCAATCGCGAATCGTGACCATCGGGAAGGAGAGCCCATAGGGTCGCCCGGTTCGTGGGTCGATGGAACTGGGGCCGGTCGAGCCCTGGCATCCGCCGACAATGTTTGAGCAAATGATAAAGTACTTCCGAGTATCGAGAGCCCTTCCCGCGCCGATCATGATATCCCACCAACCGGGATGCTTGTCACGAGGATGATGATATCCGGCCGCATGGGCGTCCCCGGAGAGCGCATGAACGACCAGAATGGCATTGTCCCGGGCATCATTCAGCTCGCCATAGGTCTCGTAGGCGAGCGTAATGGGTCCCAGGGTTCGCCCGCACTCCAAGGTCATTTCGTTGGGAGGCGCGGCAAACGTGAGGTACTTGGTTTCGACTATTCCGACCGAGCCTTCTTCTGCCATATTCTCTTGCCCCTATTTTCCCCATGGCGCCAGGACGTATCTTCTTCCCCTGCCGCAGAGATTTCGATAGGGGGTCAGTTTGGCCCTGAAGCGGAGATTTTATCCGTCAACTGACGGATAAAGCCGCCTCTACATCAAACCGACCCACTACCAAGGTTTCTCCTAACGTCCGTGGTGCCTCCGTTTCCTCCGTGGTCCGAAGAACTTCAACACTGAGATCACTGAGATCCTCCGCCCCGCAATCCGTCAGCCGACGGATGCGGGGCTCCGTGCGCTCCGTGTTAAAGCTTGAAAGGCACCGAGGGCACGGAAGATCTCCTTTTGGTTGCGGCCAGTAGCCGCGCTGTCCTACTGCCCGGATGCCTGGAGGGCCTGTTCAATGTCCGCGATGATGTCTTCGATATTCTCCAGCCCGATCGAGAGCCGGATGTAGTCCTCAGTCGCGCCCGTCTCTAGCTGTTCCGCCGGGGTCAACTGCTGGTGCGTCGTGCTGGCGGGGTGGATGACCAGGGACTTGGCATCGCCAATGTTGGCCAAGTGTGAGAATAACTTCACGGCATTGATGAACTTGATTCCGGCCTGCAAGCCACCCTTGATGCCAAAGCCCATGATGGCTCCGAAGCCGTGCCCCAGATACTTCTTCGCCAGCGCATGCGTGGGCTGATTGGGCAGCCCGGGATAATTCACCCACGTGACGGCGGGATGTTTCTCGAGGAACTGCGCCACCTTCAGGGCGTTATCGCAGTGGCGTTGCATCCGCAGCGACAGGGTCTCGACTCCCTGCAAGATGAGGAAGGCGTTGAAGGGACTCAAGGCCGGGCCAAGATCACGGAGGAGTTGAACCCTCACCTTAATTAAGTAGGCAAGTTTCCCGAAGGTCTCCACGAACTTTAGATTGTGATAACTGGGATCTGGCTCGACCATTGCCGGGAACTTGCCTTTCGTCCAGTCAAAATTCCCTGAATCGACGATGATGCCTCCAATCGAGGTCCCATGGCCACCCAGGAACTTGGTCAGGGAGTGAACGACAATGTCCGCGCCCCACTCGAAAGGACGGCAGAGGTAAGGCGACGCTACGGTGTTATCAACGATGAGCGGAACCCCAACTTCATGAGCAATCTTCGCCACAGCCTGGATGTCCAGCATATCGTTCTTCGGATTGCCCAGGGTTTCCGCGAAGATGAGTTTGGTTTTTGGAGTTATGCACCTGCGGAAATTCTCCGGGTCCGACGGGTCGGCGAAGACCGCCTCAATGCCCAGCTTGGGAAAGGTGTGATGGAACAGGTTGTATGTACCACCGTAGAGGCTGGCGGAAGAAACAATCTGGTCTCCAGCCTGGGCAATGTTCAGGATGGCGAGGGTTTCGGCGGCTTGCCCGGAGGCTGTCGCCAGCGCCCCAACCCCGCCCTCGAGCGCCGCTACCCTTTCTTCCAGAACCGCCCAAGTGGGGTTCATAATGCGGGTGTAAATGTTGCCGAATTCCTTCAAGGCGAAAAGGTTAGCGGCGTGAGTGGTGTCTTTGAAAACATACGAAGTGGTCTGGTAAATGGGGACGGCCCGCGCCCCGGATGTAGGATCGGGAAGTTGTCCTGCGTGCAATGCGATCGAGTCGAAACCAAGTTTTCTTTCCAACATGTCCTCCTGTTTGAGATGAAATCTCATACCGCAGCGGTGGGCTCCAGGTTCAGGTATCGCTCTTCGAACTCCACCAGCTTGGGTCGGATAGCCTCCTCTTCTTCCAACACGCTCGTCACCGCGCCAATGGTCTTCAAGCCGTTGCCGGTGATCGTAATGACGATGGACTCTTCGGGGTTCAATCGCCCCTGGGAGAGAAGCTTGCGCGTCACCGCCACGGTGACGCCGCCGGCGGTTTCCGTGAAGATCCCTTCGGTCTCTGCCAACAGGCGGATGCCATCCACAATTACTTCGTCGCTGACATCCTCGCCGGCGCCGCCCGACTCAAGGATTCTCTTCACCGCAAGATAGCCGTCCGCCGGGTTGCCAATGGCGAGAGACTTGGCGATGGTGTGCGGCTTCTGCGGCTCGATTTCAGGGCTGCCGCGCTTCGCCGCCGTGGTGATGGGCGAGCAGCCTGTCGCTTGCGCGCCAAAAAACTTCGTACCCGCCGGCTCCACCCAGCCGAGCTCTTTCAACTCTTCGAAGGCTTTGTAGATCTTGGTGATGAGTGACCCGCCGCCCATCGGGACGATGATGTTTTGTGGCAGGCGCCAGCCGAGCTGCTCGGCGATTTCAAAACCCACTGTCTTTGAACCTTCGGCGTAGTACGACCTCAAATTCACATTGACGATTCCCCAGGAATACTTTTCGGCGACTTCGGAACAAAGACGATTCACCTGGTCATAATTGCCCTGGATCTTAACGAGGTTGGCCCCGTAAATTTGGGTGGCGATGATCTTTTCGGGTTCGAGGTCGGCGGGAACGAAGATGAAGGCCTTGAAGCCGGCAGCAGCAGCCTGCGCACCCACCGCGTTGGCAAGGTTGCCCGTGGACGAACAGCCTACGGTGTCAAACCCGAATTCGTGCGCTTTGCTGAGCGCCACAGCCACCACGCGGTCCTTGAAGGAGAGCGTGGGATGATTGACGGCGTCATTCTTAATGAACACCTCGCGGGCTCCCAGAGCACGCGCCAGGCGTGGGGCGGCGACCAGCGGAGTGAATCCTGTCTGTTTGCCCACCCAGGGCTCGCCGTCCAGCGGCAGCAACTCACGGTACCGCCACATGTTTGCCGGACGTTCAGCGATGTCTTCGCGTCTGAGGTCTGCCCACAGTTTCCCGTAATCGTAAACGACCTCCAACGGCGCCCAGCACTCTTCGCAGGCTGCGAGGGGTTCCAAAGGATATGTCCGCTCGCACCCCCGGCATTTGAGATGAACGAGGTAACTCACAACTCCTCCTTACATACTTACTCATCTGAGTTGGCCCGATGGTGGCTGCGAAAACTAGGGGAGGTTGTCGAAGAGGCTATAAAACTCAAAAGCCCCTTCCGGTTGGGAAGAGGCTCATTACATACCGTACGGCCCCCTCTCATCTTCCCCATTTCCGGGCGGGAGTTGGCACCTGTCCCCCGATCTTTTATCGGAGCGGTTGTCGTGGCGTCGTCGGGCCCGTCCCTCGGCCACTCTAGATGAGATTCAGGGTTACTGAATCAAGTATTCAATTGTCATTCAAATCCTACGAAAATGCGCCTATCGTGTCAAGAAAAATCTGCACCAATTTGTCAGTTTTCTTCACAATACGAGAGTCTTCCGTGATTACCTGCCGGTTCCACTTGGAACAGGCCGCGGCGGGGCGGGAACAATCGCCATGGGCACTCTGGTAAAGGCAACGCGGTCATGCGCGGGATCGAGCACATTCACCTGCAAGGTGTAGCGGCCCGGGTGGAACTTGGCGAGCGGAATATCGACAAAGTAACTCGTCTTGCCATCGGAGGATTTTCCCACCTTTCCGGGAAAGGGTCCGGCATCCGCCACCTTGGCGCCCCTTCGGAAAAAGGCCAGCGCCACCGAGGGTGGGAGCGCGGCAGCATTCGCGGCACTCGCTTTGGAGGTTGATTTCCCCCCATAGGATTGGAGCAGCACGAAAAGGTCCTGATTGGTGCGGAACACTCGAGTCACGCTTGGCAAAAGTGACTTGCCTTCCAGGTTCAGGGGATTGTCGCTTTCGCCTTTGGACCTGCTCTTGCGCCCACCGCTTGACTCGCCGGCCTTCATCTCGTTCGAAAGCACCACTGAACTTATGGAGAGTCCGCTGGCTGAGACGGGAGGCAAGTCCAGCGGTTCATCGAAAGTCCCCATTTTTCCGCTTTGGTTTTCCCTGACCAGGACCTTGAGCTGGTATTTCCCCGGCGGGAGCACCAAACTGCCTTCATAGAGGAAATTGCCGGCTAGCAGTGTGTCGTACGATTCACCACTCACCTTTACCGGCAGCGTGTCCCGCAGCACTCCCGCTGGCTTTCCGGCCGGGTTGGTGGCCCGCCAGATGAAATCGAATTCCGTTTCATGCATTTTGGATTTCTGCAACAACTGCACTGCTGAGCCCGGAATTTTCGCCGCCAGCACAACATAGTAGGTGTTGTCAGGACGGAGGAAATACGAGGCGTCAACCACAAAGGGCAAATCAAGAAATGGCTGATCGAGATCTATCGCCTGTTGAAGCTGCGCTTCTTTGTCTTCGCGCGTGAATTGGCCGAAATTCTTGGGGGCGAAGTAGCCGGGTCGGGCTTGAACTTTCACCCCGGGCCGGATTACCTCGACGCGGATTTTGCGGAAGCGCCCGTCGGAGCGGACGTTGGTGGGGGAATAGCCCAGCATGTAATAACTGGAGTTCTCTGATTGGACCTCCTGGAAAGCTTCGCCAAAATCATTGGTGTCGTAGAACGTCCTGCCCCCGGTATCCTGCGCCAGAGAGGCCAGGGTTTCCCGGCTGCTGTGCATCGAGGAAATCTGGGAAGACACTGCCGAACCACTGTACGCAGCCGTACCCGAAGGACTTGCGGAAGATGCATCGCCGCCGGGCGGCAGCGCCATCAAGCCTCGCGTATCCATGGTGTAGAGCGAGACGTTCGATTGGTTGGCAGCGGAGACGGTGGCCAGCAACTGATCCTGGTTTTCGATCCCGGTGCTGGTGATGCCGCTCGAGAAGTGAATGACCGACTTCCTCCCTGGAACCCCGCGCAACATCTCCGCAAGGGATTCGATGGCCGCGAGCTTTTCGTCCGTGTTGAAAATATTGAACTCGGTTTCGTCAGGTGTGAAGGCGTCCGAAACATCCTGCGTGACCACTTCTTGGCCCGACGCGTCCGTGGCGCCGGCTGCGCCCACGTTTCCGTTGGCGGCCAGGTTGGACGACTCCTCTCCCACCAGGACGCCATTCACGGCTTTGGTCAGAGCATTACGGTCGTTGGTGAAGTTTTGGACTACCCGCAGGCTCGAGGTGTAAGTAACAACAGCCACGAGGTCCGCCGGCGTCAGCCTAGTCTGCACGAACGTGGTGGCTGCTTTGGTGGCGCGCATCACGTCGTCCGGCTGCATCGAGGACACATCGAAAAACAGCAGCGTAAGCCGGTGGTCCTGCAAGACCGTCGCCGGGGGAACATTGGGCGGGAGTTTATCCAGGTCAATCGTAGGTGGGGGGCCGTTGGTGGTGCTTGCTTGCGCCAGTTTCTCGACGTTCTCCAGGCTGAAGGACGTGAGGGTTTGCGGCGTCCCGTCTTCGAAAACCCGGAAATCTTTCGCCGTCAGGTCGGTCACCAACTTCCCCTTCGACGTTACTCGGACGTCCACGAGCACCAAATTGGTCTGACTGCGTAAGAGAAACCCTTGGCGGGTGGGGCCGGGTTGCTGCGCCCCGGCGTCTGTGCTCTGCCCCTCCAGCGCCAAAGGCGCCACGGACAGGCCAAATACCAGCGCTGCAATTGAGAGCTTGCTTAGAAGAATTCGTACGCTTCGCTGCATCTTAATGTCCTTCGACTCCTCGACTCTCGACTGCCCTTAGAATCTCAGGCGCAACGAAAAGACCACGCTGCGCATTGCGCCCACGCTTGTAACCCGCCCGAAGCCCTGCCCGTTGACCACCGTAGCCAGACCGGCGAACTTTGGCGTATTGAAGATATTGTCCGACGTGACGCGGAAGTCGCCGCGAATTCCGCGCTCGTGGGAGAAAGTCACCGACTTGTCAAGCGACATATTGAAGTTCACCGTTCCCGGCCCCGGAATCGTGTCGCGTCCCGCATCGCCGTATTCGCCCGCCGCCGGGAGCGAAAACGCTGCGGTATTGAAGAAATCTTCAGTGGTCCGCTGCGAACGAGGGAGTTCGACAGGCAGACCCGTGGCGTCCGCGCGCAGGTTGGAAATCGCTGCCGTCCCGGCACGGTTGCTGAGGTTGCCCAGTATCTGTGCCGTGTACGGACTGCCGGACTGAATTGTTGTTGTGCCGCTGATCTGCCAGTTCCCGAGCGTCCGGGCCATCGGTCCGCTCTTATTGAACCAGCGGCGCTGCTCGCCGAAGGGGAGTTGATACATGTGATTGATGAGCAGCTTATTTCGCACGTCGAAACTCGAAAGTCCTCGCTCGGCTCGCAAGTCGAGGTAGTTCTGGGCGACGGTTCTTCCCGCGCCCCCGACGCTCGCCGCGTCGTCAATAGACTTTGAAAACGTGTAAGTACCACTCATCGAGAATCCGCCATGGAACTGGCGGCGCAGCCCCACTTGCAAGCCATGATAGATGGAAGCCGCAGCCGAAGTCTCATAGGTGAAGGCCAGGGTATTCTGGAGCGCCGTCTGGGCTCCGGTGGTGATCGGCGCTCCGGGCGGTGACTGGTTCGGCGCCAGGAGCGTATCCAGCTTGGTCCCCTTGGTGCCCACATAGCCGATGGAAAGAATGACGTTGCGGACGAATTCATCTTCGATCGAGAAGTTCCAGGTCTGCGCGTAAGGGGTGCGGAAATTCGGGTCCAGGGCGTAGTTATTGCTCAGAATATTCGCTCCTAATTGAGGGAAGCCGTGTTCAAGAGTCAGCACCTCCTGCGGAGTCGTAACCAGGGTGGAAGCCTGGGCGAAGGGCGGCTGGCTGGCCATGTTCGTATAAAGGCGGGAATAAATGCTGCCATCGTAAAAAAGCCCATAACCGGTGCGCAGCACCAAAGAGTGTTTAGACCAGGGACGGTAGGCCAAGCCGAGGCGCGGAGCGAGGTTGTGGCGTTCCCCACGCAGCAATGAGTCCGGGAGATTGCCCGGTTCTTGACCCGTTACGACCGCCGCCGTTGAAAAGCCCGGGCCAAACGTCAAGTCCGAAAGATGGCCGTACTTCTCCGTGAAGGGAGCGAAGTACTCATAACGCAGGCCGTAAAGGACAGTCAGGTGCGGAGTGGCTCTCCAGTCGTCCTGAATGAAACCATCATATACCCAAGAGCGGAAGTAGTTGCTGGGCTCTCCGAATTGGACTGAGGTGGTTTGTGGGAGACCAAGCAGATAATCCGCAAAGTCGAATCCCGTGTTAGCAACGGGAAGGCCGCTGGTGGTGAGATCGCTGGTTGTATAGCCGCTGAAAGCGAAAGTCCCGCGCGCATTGGGGTCGGTCAGACTGTTCTGTTGGACCCGCCGCACCTCGCCCCCCACTCGGATGTTGTGCTTGCCCACGTTGCGAAGAAAAATATCCATAGCCCTGATGGTCTGATTACGCGTGAGGGAGGGTATGGGATCGTTCAGTGCTCCGAAGTTCGTAAACTGAATGGCAGGCAAGCCCCAGTCCAGGGGATTTGTCGCAATACCTTGAATTCCCAAGTCACCGGCGATGTTTTCCTTGTATGCGAAGGGATCGAGAAGGGAAGTCCTCTGGCGATTGAAATTTACGGTAAGGGTATTGACCGTACGCGGGCCGAGGGTGTGAATCTCCGTAAGGTTCATGTTCTGGCCCCGGACCGAACTGGTCGAGGTCAAGGCGGGGAAAGTCGATACCGATGTGCTCCGTGAGGAATTGAAGTAGTACATGGCGTTGAGGCTGTCTTTGGCCGAAATCTGATGCCCTATGCGGCCCATTATCCGGTCGTTTGCGGTGGGCAAAGATTTCTGGAGGAGAAAGTTCTGAATCGAACCCGGCTGGTTGGGTAAGGGAATGTACGGCAGCAAGCCTAGGGCAGCCTTGTCCATCCGCGTCGCAGGGACCATGTTGTTTTGGAATGGGGTTCGCGGGCCCGCCGGATTCGACAATGGATCATAAATGATCGGGACAGTCCCGGCCGTGGTTTGAGCCTGAGAAAAATCTCCCGCGCGCTCGGCCGGCGTGGGCACGCTTGCAATACTGTTAAATGGGCTTTTGCCTCGCGTCATGCTGTAATTTATGAAGAAACTCGTCTTATTGCCGCCGTTATATATTTTTGGAATCACAAGAGGGCCACCGATGGTGGCGCCCCACTGCTCCGAATAGGACGGAATCTGGGGCGATTGGGCCACATTAAGCGGGTAAGGATGAGCATCCAGGACCGAATTGGTGTACTGCTCAGAGATGTTGCCGCGAATGCGATTCACTCGCGCCCGTCCTCCGGCCCGATTTCCACCACCTCCAAACCCTCCTCCCCCGCCACCGAATCCTCCTCCGCCCCCGAATCCTCCTCCCCCACCGAATCCACCTCCGCCACCCCCAATTCCTCCGCCTCCGCCGCCAAATCCTCCCCCGCCGCCTCCGCCCCCAAATCCCGGGGCGCCCTGTCCTTGTTGCATAAGGTCGCGCATTTGCTGGAACCTTTGCCCCCGATTCCCGTCACCTGAGGGAGTCGAAGCGGAAACGCCCTCGCCTCCGGAAAGCAGGAATGAGCCCGAGGCACTCGCAGATGAGTCGGCATCTACGGGATTCTCGGCCTGAGTGCTGCCCCCAGCCGATTGGTCAGCGGAGAATCGGACGCCGCCTCCGTTTCCGTTGCCGTTCGTTCCGGCCAGAGCCGGTTCCAGCCCCTGAGCTTCCATTGAAGCCTGCATTTGTGCCGGCAAGGCTTGGAGGTTCCCCCGCTGCCGGGCTCCCGATGGTGGGGTTGTCGCGCCGGAAGCGTTCGCCGATTCCGGGGTACTTATCATCAATGCGATGTTCACATTTAGAGTTTTTCCTTCGGTCATGGGAACGGGTTCCCGCACGTCAGACCGAAATCCCACTAGTGAGACTTCCAGCTTGTAATTGCCGGGTGCAACCCCATTGAAGGCGTAATTCCCGGCTTCGTCCGTCCAGGTCACCTTTCTCTCGCCTGACTGGGGATTGGTCAGAACCACCGTGGCGCCGGGAACAGAAACCCCGCCAGGCCCGTGGACGTGCCCTGTGAGCGCCCCCGCGCTGCTGGCTTGAGCGTATACTTTCACAGGGAAAAGCCCCGCAAGCAGCGCCAAGAGTGGCGCCAACCAGAAACTATTCCGACCCCGCCTCAATGGAAAGCTCGCGAAAGCGGTTGAACTCATATCGTTCCCTGCCCCTCATCCATATAATGGCGAATTAGCCGCGCCCATTGTTTACTCAGCGCAATTCCTGTCGCGGGCTGACCCTCTCATATGATTACGAATTTGCAGCGCTCGCGGTTACGTAGTAACCGGGCGACTTTCTTCGACGTCGGAACCTAAGGAGGACTCTTATGCGCAAACAGTTCGCTTTAGCCCTTGGGCTAATCCTTATTGTTCTCACGATTTGTGCGTACGCACAACAGAAGGATGAAACCAAAACGCCGCCTCAGAACGCGCCGCACGAGTTTGGGCCAAGGGTTTTCGGAACCATCACCTCCGTCGGTGTTGACCGCTTCGAAATCAAGAAGATAGATGCCTCAACGCAAACTGTGATGGTGGATGAACACACTCACTACCGCCAAGGACAACAGGATATCCAACTCGAAGACTTGAAACCGGGGGACCGCGTCATTGTTCAGGGTCAAGCCAACTCCAACAAGGAGTTCGTGGCCGAGGCCGTTCGACGCTTCACGAGCGATGAATTGCAGCGTTTTCAAAGTTCTCAGAACGCCGGCGAGCGGGTTTTCGGCGAAATCACATCTATCGACAAGAATCAACTCAAGGTCACTGATCCCCGCCAAGGTGACAAAATCGTCCTCGTCAATGATCAGACTCAATTCATGGAGGACGGCCAACCCATCGCTCTCAAGGACCTCAAGGTCGGCGACCGCATTTTCGCCTCCGGAAAAGAAACCCAAGGACAGTTCCTGGCCACTCGTGTCGTTACCGGCCAATTCCGGGGTCCGGGTCAGAGGCGCAATAGCCAGTGATCCTTTCTCTTGATGAGCAATCAGTGTGGCCCGGTTAGTCAGCAACGTGAGACTCGTCCGGCGTTGCACTCTCCCAATCGCAACTTTCAGTCGAAAGGTGTGTCCATAAGCATATAATGGCTCGAAGCGAAGGTATATTTAGAGCTCTTAGAATCTCCACTTGGAGGAAAGATAAAGGTACTTGGCTCGGTACCGTGGCGCCTGTGAGGAGGCAAAAAATGCGGAGAAGATGGATGCTTACTGTAGCAGCCTGTGTCCTAGGTGGGCTGGTTGGAATTGGACAGAGCATGTTCGCCGGCCAAGAGGCTGGCAAAGCGCCGCCCAGCGCACGAGAAGCGCGTTCCCATCTGGGCCAGGCGGAGCGCGAGGTTGAAAGAATGGGCCACGCTCTAAACCTGACGGAGGAGCAGAAGGCAAGAATCCTGCCGGTCCTCCAGAGACGGAACCAACAGCTTAAAGATCTGCGAGCGAAATCTTCGCTCCCACAAGGGTACGCGCGGACGAAAGCCACCGAGATTCGTAAGTCCGCCCGCCGGCAAATCGATCAGATCCTGACGCCAGAACAGAGAGAAAAGCAAAAAACAATGCGGAAAGGGATTGGCCAAAAGCGGATTGGTCAGTCGTCCGTGGTCCGTGGTAACTACGGGGCTGGGGGCTAGGGTCACGGGACTAGGGAGCGGGGGTTGGAGAGAAGACCTTTACCATTTTCCGCAACCATTTCCATGGGTTTTGCATGCTGCCTTCAGCTTACTGCCTACTATTATTCCCCAGCGCTTATTGAATCGCTATGGAGATATGGAGGGGGGAATTGGAAGTCCGACTATTGAAACACACGAGTGGCGCCGAGCTTGACCGCTACTTGCGCCTTTACAGCCGCAGTTTCAACCCGGATGAGCGGGTCAGCCCACAAATTCTGCGCTGGGTCATCCAGCCCTCGCCGGCCAGAGTCAATCCCGTGCACCTCTTTGCCGCATACTTGGACAAGCAATTGGTGGGCGGCGCTTGCACGCTGGTTCTCCCCATGTTTCAGGTCGTATTCGGAAGTTACATCTTCGTCGATCCTGCACTTCGCGGGCGGGGCCTGGGCGTGAGGATTCTGCGCGATGTGCTCCGCCAGGAGAGGAAGGGGCCTCATGGCTGGAACTGGAGGCTTTACGGTGAAGTCACCCCGTCTTCAAGCGCTGGCTGGCACCGGCTCCTGGCCAAGGTGGGCTTCCGCTTTTTCAAGACGATGTGGCCGCTTGCTTCGTATCGGCGTCCGAACAAAGTAGTGGCGGGCCGCCTCTGCTATTTCAACTTCCGCAAGCCGCCCGAACGGTTTTCGCAGCCCGCACTGTTGACATACATTCATGTCCTGTTTTATGGACCCGAAGCCATGCACCGCCACTTACTACCGCGGCTGAAGCATTTTGTCCAGCTTGAAGCCTGAGGTGGAGCCTGGTTACTGAAACAATCGGGCTCAGGGCAAGAGCATTGAGTGATTGATTCGTTCTGAATTCGCAAATTAAGGGGCGCTGTTCCATTCCGACCCGATAGGTTGCAGTCGCTTCGACGGAACCTGCGGACGAACAGGACAGTGCGGGAGAGAATACTTCAGTCTGGGCCTCGATTCCCTCCTAAGTAACCTCTCACCCGGCCCGCTTCCCGATGAAGTGCATCGGGACAGCGGGCCACCCTCTCCCCGAGGGAGAGGGCGGTTTTCCAAACTTCTACGCGCGCGGGAAACGGCGCCATTCTCCTGGGGGAGAGGATGGTTTTCCTGACTTCAACGCGCACCAAGAATGATAGCCCTCTCCCTGGGGAGAGGGTGCCCGACGGAGGAGGGCGGGTGAGGGGTCTTTCCATTCAACGGGACCGGGCTGCTCGTTCAACTTGCGAATTCGGGTTGAATCATTGAAAAGCGACTGCAGGATGGCATCATCAATGAATCAATGATTCCGTGAGCAGAGTCGTCAGTAGTCCGTGGTCGGTCGAAAAACGAAACCAGTGGCTGGGGTCCTTTCCGTATTTACCACCTGCTGCCTACTGCCTTCTGCTTACTGCCTACTATTTTGCCCACACGGTCCGTAGGGGAATCACGCTTTGAGGTGTTTGTGGTACTGCAGCAGGAGGTAGTTGTCCGTCATGCCCGCAATATAGTCGCACACCACGCGATGCAGGGGTTCCTCCTGGCTCTGGGCGACGTAGAAGGGAGGGAGACGGCGAGGATGCTCGAGGTAGTATCGAAAGAGGCGGCTCACACACCGCACGATTGCTTTCCGCTCCGACCCCACTTGACGGTGGGAGTATAGCTTTACATTCAGGAATTCCTTCAATTCCTTGTTGTCGCGGGCGCGCCGGGGGCCTAAACCCACCAGGCGTCTGGAGTGAGCGCGCACCTGCGCCACCGACCTGACGCGGGCCTCGGCAAGGCGGCGGCGCGTCGAGTCGATGAGGTCCGTCACAAGAATATTCAGCATCGCCTTGAGGGCTTCGTTGAACTTCAGTTTCTCGCGAACGGCGGGGTACTTCCGGTCAATGGTCCGATACCATGAATCAAACAAGCCCAGACCCTGGCGGATCAGGGGAAGGGTGAGGAGTTTCGCCTCATAGCCATCGTCAAGGTCGGCGCAGTTGTAAGCGATTTCATCGGCGAGGTCGATCAACTGGGCTTCAAGCGGAGGTCGCGCATCCAACGCGTAGTCGGCGAGCTCCGGGAAAAGGGCGGGGTCGTATTCCCGCGAGTGCTTGATGATTCCTTCGCGAACTTCGAAGGTGAGATTCAAGCCGGGAAACTCCGCGTATTTCTGCTCGAAATGTTCCACGATGCGCAGGGCGTGCAGGTTGTGGTCGAAACTATCCTGGTAATGCGCCATGAGCCGGTTGAGCTCGGATTCCCCGGCGTGGCCGAAGGGCGGGTGCCCCACATCGTGCACCAGCGCGAGAGCTTCCACGAGATCGCTGTTCAGTCCCAGCGCCTTCGCCACCGTGCGACTGATCTGCGCCACTTCCAAGGTGTGGGTGAGCCGGGTACGAAAATGGTCGGAGTAACGCCGAGTAAAAACCTGGGTCTTATTCTCCAGACGCCGGAAGGCGCGGGAGTGAATGATGCGGTCGCGGTCTCGCTCGTAATCGTTGCGGAAGGGATGCGGAGGCTCGGGATAGCGGCGGCCTTGCGACTCCTCGACGCGCATGGCGTAACTGGCCAAGTGGTGGTTTCCGTGGCGGCGCATTAATTCCTCGAGGGGGGAGAGTTCCTGAACAAGCGACTATAACATAACGCGGGCCTCTGCATTCGCCCTCTGTAGCGCGGGCGTCCCGCCCGCTGTGGCACGGGCATCTTGCCCGCACCCTCTTGCGCCTCCTCTTAGCCCTCGATCGACCTCTCTTTCCAGGGGTAGGGGGAGATTTTCCGGCGGTGGGAGCGAGACGCCCGCGCTACAAAAGCTAGGCTTCTTCAGGTGTTGAGAAGCGGTAGCCGACCCAGGGTTCGGTCAACAGGTAACGCGGCTTGGAAGCCTCAGGCTCGATCTTCTTGCGCAATTGGTTGATGAAGACGCGCAGGTATTCCACCTCATCTCCGTAGTCGGGTCCCCAGACGGCTTGCAGCAGTTCGCGGTGTGGGAGGGCCTTGTTGGGGTGGGCCACGAGGTAATGGAGGAGCTCAAACTCCTTGGGTGTCAGTCGCGCGTGACGGCCACGCGCCACCACTGTTCGCTGGGCAAAATCGATGGTGAGATCCTGGGACTCAAAAGTCAGTGGCAGCTCGTCGGCGTGGCGGCGCAAATTAGCGCGAATCCGGGCGAGGAGTTCCTGGATGCCGAAAGGTTTGACCACATAATCGTCGGCGCCGGAATCGAGCGCCCGCACCTTGTCGCGTTCATTATTCCGCACCGAGAGCATGATGATCGGGACGTCGCAGGTTTCGCGTATTTCGCGGCACACCTCGAACCCGCTCATGCCCGGCAGGTTGATGTCAATAATCAGCAGGTCCGGCATTTCTTCCCTGATCGTCTCGAGGGCTTCTTCACCGCTCCGCGCCTCGCGCACCACGAAGCCGCCGGCCACCAAGGAAGTCCGCAGCACCCGGCGGATCTGCGGCTCATCATCCAGGATCAAGACCCTGCCTGAGCTCATAGGCTTCTGGCCCTTTCCGGAGACAGCGGCAAACTGAAATGGAACACCGACCCGCTCCCCACCTGGCTGGTGACTCCTATGGACCCTCCGTGGGCGTCGACAATCGCCTTGCAAATGGCGAGTCCCATGCCGGTGCCCTGCACGCCGTAACGCTGATCCCTGCCTCGGTAGAACTTGTCAAAGATCAGGGCCTGTTCGAAGCTGTCAATCCCTGGTCCGCGATCGGCCACGCTGGTGACGAGAAAGCGTCCGGATACTTCGCCGCTGATGACAATAGGAATCCCGGGCGGGGAATACTTCACCGCATTATCGAGAAGCTGCGTGAGAACTTCCCGGATGCGGACCGGATCCATCGGCACCGGGGGCAGGCTTTCCGGCAGGTGGATATCGACGGTATGATTGGCCAAAATGTTTTTCGAAGCCTCGATCGCCGCATCGATCACCTCGCGAAGGGCGTGGGGTTCGATCTCGAGCTCGATCTGACCGGCGTCGAGGCGGGCTATCTCGAGCGCTTCCTCGATCAGGTGATTCAAGTGGTCACTCTCCTCGTTGATGATGGAGAAGAGTTCCCGCCGCTGGGCGTCACTCAGTTCGGGTTGCGTCAGAAGACTGGTGACGGAAGCCTTGATCGCCGTGAGCGGGGTTCGAAGCTCGTGCGTAACCGAATCCAAAAGGGCGGAGCGGAGGCGTTCCTCCTGCCGGGCGGCCTCGGCCTTGCCCAAGGCCTCGATGGCGCTGACCCGCTCGACGGCAATGGCGATGAGCGTCCCGAGCGCTTCCAGCGTCTCGCGTCCCAGAACCACGCCGGAAAGGCCGAGACTCCCCACTGGTCGCACCCCCAACCGCACCGGCACATAACAAACCTGCCGGTCCGCCTCCACTACCGGTTCTCCGCGCGCCATGACGGCCTTGAGCTGATCTCCGTCCAATTCCCGAAAATCCCTTCCCGAACGGTAGATGGCCTCCCTGCTGGCCAGGTACAAAGCCGCGTCCTGAACTTCAAACGATTCCACGATGTGCCTCGGGATGGCGTTCAGCAATTCCACCACGCCTCCCGCCACCAGCATTTGTTGCGTGAAGGCATACAGACGTTCAATTTCCTGCCGGCGGCGGTTGGCGTCACGGGCCCGCTGGCGCGCTTGTTCGGAAAGGCGGCTGGCGGTGATGGCCGTAATCAGGAAGGCGGTGAGCGCCACCCAGTTCTGAGGGTGGCCGATGGTCAAGGTGCCGAGGGGCGGAAGGAAGTAATAATTGAAGGCGAAGGTGGCCAGCAGCGACATGAAAATGGAAACCCTGAGGCCCCAGAAGGCGGAAACATAGAGAATCGCCAGCAGAAAGATAAGCGCCACGCTGGTGGCGTTCGCCGGCAGCGCGCGGCGGAAGATGAGAACTATGGCCAGGACCAAGGCGGCAGCGGCAACGAATCGCGGGATTTGCCATCGGGAGAGTTTCGACACCAATGGTATTATAGCGGATGTCGCCCCCGTTTTCGCCATCGCTCTGGAGTACGGCAGCTTGCTGGCCGTGCGCAGGAGCGCGGTGAAGCGCGAGCAAGCTCGCTGGAGAAAAGCGGCAGCAAGCTGCCGCACGCCAGAGCGGGCCGGCGGATGGGCAAATGAGCAAAAGTCCCGAACAATGGCTTGAGAAGGCATCGCCTCCCGAAAAGAAGGAGGGCGTGTTGAAAGTTCTTCTCGGCTACGCTCCGGGGGTGGGGAAGACGCACACCATGCTCAGCGAAGCGAACAGACGCCGCAGCCGCGGGCAAGACGTGGTTATCGGAATTGTGGAAACACATGGGCGAAAACCCATCGAGACGCTGGCTTCCGCACTCGAACAAATTCCCAAGCGCCAGCTCAGCTATAAAGGTGTCACGTTCGAGGAAATGGATGTGGATGCGATTCTTGCCCGGCGGCCCGGAGTCGCCCTCGTCGATGAGCTGGCTCATACCAACATCGAGGGAAGCAAGCACCACAAGCGTTACGAAGACGTGATGGAACTCCTGGCGGCGAATATTGATGTGCTCTCCACCATGAACATTCAGCACATGGACAGCCTGGCGCCGCTGGTTCAATCCATTACCGGGATTCCCGTGCGCGAAACCGTGCCGGATTGGGTGCTGAAGCGCGCCGGCCAAGTGGTGATGATTGACCTCACCCCCGAGGCGCTGCAAAACCGCATGCGGCGGGGCGACATCTACCCGCTCGAAACCATCGAGAGAGCGCTTGGTAACTTTTTCAGGCCTGGGAACTTGATTGCCCTGCGGGAGCTGGCGCTTCGCCAAGTGGCGGACGCGGTAGATCGCGACCTCGGCTCCTACCTCGTCACCAAGGAAATTAGCCGGAACTGGGGGGTGCGCGAGCGCATCGCTGTCGCTATCAGCTCGCATCCCGGCTCGCAGTACCTGATCGCCCGCGGGGCGCGCTTGGCTCGCGCCGTCAGCGCGGAACTTTACGTGGTTTACGTCGAGACCTCTGCGGACGCGAGCGCGGAAAAACAGCGCTCACTGGCGGCCAATATTCACTTCGCGGAAGAACTGGAAGCCAAGGTCGAGCGCCTCGAGGCAAATAGCGTGGGTGACGCGATGGCAAAGTTTGTGAAGGAAAGAAGGATTACCCAGGTGGTTTTTGGGCACTCCGCTTCCCGCGGCTGGCGTAGGTACTTCTACCTTTCGTCACTTAACCGCTTCCTCCGCCACGCCCCTGCCGTGGACCTGCACATCGTCACCCAGGAGGGCGACTTGGAGACGTAAACTGCCGCCTGCGTTGAACGTTGCCCCTGGCATGTTTGGTATAATGGCATTGCGAGAGGGAGTTGGACGGGGGGGGTTGAAAAATCCCGCCGGCGCTTGCGGGCAGCAACACTTAGAACGAAGGGATGGCAACTCGTGGTTCACGACACACTTGTGTGCCTTCTTGCGGGTGGACAGGGAGAGCGTCTTTACCCGCTTACCCGGGATCGCGCCAAGCCCGCCGTGCCATTTGGCGGGATCTATCGGATTGTGGACATTACCCTCTCCAACTGCATCAACTCCGATCTTCGCAGGATTTTCGTGGTTACCCAGTACAAGGCCCTCTCCCTTAATCGGCACTTGCGCGAGGGTTGGAGTATTTTCTCGGATGAACTGGGTGACTACTTGCAGGTTCTCCCCCCCATGAGGCGGGTGGGAGAACATTGGTATCAGGGGACCGCCGACGCTACTTACCAGAACCTCTACTCCCTCGGGAGCGAGCCCTGCAAGTATGTTTTGATCCTTTCCGGGGACCACGTTTACAAGATGAATTACCAGTTGCTGCTCCAGCAGCACGCCGAGTCCGGGGCAGACGTCACTATTGGCACCATCGAATTCGATCGCGCTATGGCCTCCCAGTTTGGCGTGGTTGAGGTCGACAAAAACAACTGCATCGTCGGCTGGGAGGAGAAGCCTGCGAACCCCAAGCCCTCGCCCAGGAACCCTGAGAAGTCCAACCTCTCGATGGGCATTTATTGCTTCAACCGCGACCTTCTGATTGAGGCGCTCGTCTCTGACGCCGGTGATCCTGACTCGAGCCACGACTTCGGGAAGGACGTAATTCCAAAGCTTATCGAAAAGAAGAGGGTTTATTCGTACGACTTCCACGACGAAAACAAGAAGGAAGCGAAGTACTGGCGGGATATCGGGACCATCGAGGCCTATTACGAAGCCAACATGGACCTGGTTTCGGTTTCGCCGGTCTTCAACCTGTACGACTTCGACTGGCCCATCCGCACTTACCAGCAACAGTACCCGCCGGCCAAGTTCGTTTTCGCGCAGGAGGGCCACCGCATGGGGATCGCCATCGACTCGATAGTCTCGATGGGTTGTATCGTCTCCGGAGGCCGGGTTACGAATTCGATTCTTTCCCATGACGTCCGCATCAACAGTTATACCGAAGTGGAGAACTCCATCCTTTTCTCTCACGTCACCGTCGGTCGCTACTCGCGCCTCCGACGCGCCATCATCGATCGGGCCGTGCACCTTCCGGAGCGCACAGAAATTGGATTCGACCTCGAGGAAGACCGGAAGAAATACCACGTCACCGAAAGCGGCATTGTAGTGGTCGTTCCTGAAGAACGGATGTTTGAGGACCGTAGACGGGCAGTAAACAGCGGGCAGTGAGCAGAACGCAGAGGGCAGTAGGCAGAAAGCAGCAAGCCGCAGGCTGGTCGTGCCAACGGCCGCATTCTCAGCGCACATCCCGACTCCCCAATCAGACGCATGGCCCACTCTAACTTCCATTTCCCACCAGGGACCTGAAAGGGCGGGGCTTCACAGGCTGCGGAAAAACTCTTCGAAACTGTCATTCAGAGCGCAAATACCGCGAGACCGAAATGAAATGGCTGCAAAAACAAGCCGCCAAGCTCAATATGCAACTCATTCCAACAGGAGCACTTACCAAATGAGTTTCTGCAGAGCATGTATAGCCGAAAAGTAGCTATCCGCGATGTCAGAAACGGGCGCCGCAGGGTAAGGCCGAAGGGCAGGTTTTTGGTGCCCTGCAAGGGCACAAGATAGTAGCCGGGGGCAACGCCCCGGGAATGCGCGACGTTAGTTCCCCGACCCTGAAGGGGTCGCATTCCCCTGAGCCGCCGGATGCAAGCCCGCCGTGGCACCAACTGGATTCGACCCTTTCAGGGTCGGCCCTTGTGGGGGGCGCGTTTTCCGGGGGCGTTGCCCCCGGCTACTCTCTCGATCCCCTCCGGGGATCAGGAGTCCACAGTGCTGAAGACGTTCTGGGGGGCAAAAAGCAACTAAAGCGCCTTCCCGTCCGCTCGGCCTAAATTGCTCGACTGAAACGAGTAATTCATCGAGTATCTGGAGAGCGAAGAAGTCAAAGGCCGGAGCGCTGTGTCCGGGGAAAGAGTGCTTACTGCTTACTGCCTACTGTTTTTCCGCTTGCTGCCTGTTCGCGGGAGCGGCGCCATGTGTTACAATCACAGTTTTCAAAATCTCAACTAAGGACTAATCTTATGGCTAGCATCGACCTAATTCAGGCAAGAGAAATACTCGACTCGCGCGGGAATCCAACCGTGGAGGCGGAAGTCTATCTTCGCGACGGTTCCTTTGGGCGAGCGGCAGTGCCTTCGGGGGCATCAACCGGCGAGCACGAGGCGGTGGAATTACGCGACGGCGACAAGCGGCGTTATCTGGGCAAAGGCGTGTTGCGGGCCGTTGAGAATGTCAATACGCTATTGGCGCGGGAACTGGGAGGACATGACGCCAGCGATCAGGTGGGAATTGACGAGCGCATGATCCGCCTGGATGGCACGCCGAATAAGAGTGAGTTGGGTGCGAACGCTATACTCGCGGTATCGATGGCAGTGTGCCGCGCCGCGGCTCAATCAGCACATATGCCGCTCTATCGTTATCTCGGCGGGCTCCAGGCCCGCCTGCTCCCGGTGCCGATGATGAATGTGCTGAACGGCGGGGTGCACGCGGATAACACGGTGGATTTCCAGGAATTCATGATCATGCCTGTAGGCGCCGAGAGCTTCGCGCAGGCGTTGCGCATGGGCGCAGAGACCTTCCATGCGTTGAAAAAGGTCCTGAAAGAACGCGGCTACAACACCTCCGTGGGCGACGAAGGCGGCTTCGCACCCAGTCTGAAGTCGAATGAGGAGGCCGTGGAAGTCCTGCTGGAGGCCATCGAACAGGCGGGTTATTCGCCCGGCCATGACCTCTGCCTGGCGCTCGACCCTGCCTCGAGCGAGATGTTCCAGGACGGCAAGTACGTCTTCTTCAAGTCCGACAAGTCGAGGAAATCCTCCGATGAAATGATCAAGCTGTATGCCGACTGGGTACGACAGTATCCGATCATCAGCATCGAAGACGGCTTGGCCCAGGATGACTGGGAAGGTTGGGTAGCGCTGACGCAGGCCCTCGGTGATAAGGTGCAAATTGTGGGCGACGACATCTTCGTCACCAACTCTGAGCGGCTCGAGCGCGGCATCGAAGAGGGAGCGGCGAATTCCATCCTGATCAAATTGAACCAGATCGGCACGGTTACAGAAACCATGCGGGCGATTGAGCTGGCCCGGCGCCACGGCTATACTTCGGTGGTCTCGCACCGCTCGGGTGAAACTGAGGACGCTTTCATTGCCGATTTCACGGTTGGCCTCGGCACGGGCCAGATCAAGACCGGGTCCGCCAGCCGTAGCGACCGCATCGCCAAGTACAACCAATTGCTGCGCATTGAAGAAGAACTGGGCGATGCGGCGGAATTCCTGGGCCGCGCAGCAGTGAAGTGCGCCGGATAGATCGGGCAGATACCGAATTCACATTGACAGATTTCATGACCGGATGTAACCTCATTCTTGATGTTGCGCACATTGGCACACCCTCATCCTCATTCGGCCTTTACGGTGCGGTGTCAGTGGGCGAGCCTATAAGTTACCGGAACTGGTGAAAAGATGGCCCGCTGGCTAGAAAGCTCAGCGGGCTTTTTATTTTTTGACTGACGGGAGCGCTGATTAATGGGTCTGAATTTTGAAGACGGGTTGATTCCGGCGATCATTCAGGACAGGCATAGTGGCAAGGTTTTGATGTTGGGTTACATGAATGCGGAAGCCTTTGAGAAAACCCTGCACTCCGGTTACGTGACTTTTTTCAGCCGCAGCCGGCAGAAACTCTGGACCAAGGGCGAGACATCCGGTCACCACTTACTGGTTCGTGAAATCCGGGTGGATTGCGACCACGACGCTTTGCTTGTCCAGGCGGATCTCCAGGGTCTGGGATGTTGCCACATGGGTTACAAGTCCTGTTTCTTCCGCAAACTGACCGCCTCCGGCGAGGAAGTCTTTCTGCAACGGGAGTTTGATCCAAGCGAAGTATATGGAGAGGAAAACCCGGTGAGCCAAACATGAAGCAGTTGAAATTGGGTCTGCCCAAGGGAAGCCTGCAAGAAACCTCGCTCCAACTCTTTCGGCGTGCGGGCTACGAAATCACGGTCAATCCGCGCTCTTACTTTCCCGCCATTGACGACGAGGAAATAGAGTGCATGCTGATCCGCGCTCAGGAAATGGCGCGCTACGTGGAGGATGGGGTTCTGGACGCCGGGCTCACCGGCAAGGATTGGATTCTCGAGAACGAGGCCGCGGTGGTGGAAGTTGCGGACCTGATCTACGCCAAACAGACCTTTGGAAAAGTCCGCTGGGTGCTGGCGGCGCCGGAGAAATCGCCTTTCCGCAGTGTCAAAGATTTGGAAGGGAAGGTCATTGCCACGGAGTTGGTGGGCGTGACCAAACGGTATCTAGCGGAGAAGGGGGTCAAGGCCAAGGTGGAATTCTCCTGGGGGGCCACGGAAGTCAAGCCTCCGGTTCTGGCCGATGCCATCGTGGAGGTCACGGAGACAGGCTCCTCCTTGCGGGCTAATGGCCTGCGCATCATCGAGACGGTGTTGGAATCGAACACCAAGTTCATCGCCAATCCCGTCGCCTGGGACGATCCTTGGAAGCGCCGGAAGATCGAAGTTCTGGTTATGCTTCTCAAAGGGGCGATTGAGGCCGCCGGTAAGGTGGGCTTGATGTTGAATGTCCTGCGCCAAGACCTCGAAAACGTGCTGGCTGTTCTGCCGGCTCTGAAACGGCCGACAATTTCACAACTCAGTGACCCCGAATGGGTGGCGGTGAACACGGTAATCGAGGAGAAGACGGTGCGTGAAATCATTCCGCGCCTCAAAGCCGCCAATGCCCAGGGAATTGTCGAGTATCCCCTGAACAAGATCGTAATCTGAAGTTGGGGCCTTTCGGCCAAAGAAAGGGAGACGTCCAGGGAACGCGGGTGATTGTAGGACGAACAGCCAGCTTCTTCTCGCGGCGAGAAGATTTCTCCTCGAGGGGCGAATGCCTCTGTGTCCTCCGTGGCTGGAAGAGCCTCAACACAGAGACCACTGAGATGCTCCGCCCCGCAATCCGTCAGCCGACGGATGCGGGGCTCCGGGCCCTCCGTGTTAAAGCTTGAGAGGCACCGAGGGCACAGAAGGTCTCGTTTTAGGAAGCGGTCAACAGCCGCGCCGTCTTGACATATGCTGGACATTATTCGCAGCGACAATGCGGAAGCCATCAGCCGTCTGCTAGGGGCTCAGGCCACAAACCTGAGCAGCGCCGAGGCTGTCGCCCGCCGTATTATCGCCAATGTCCGCCGCCAGGGCGACCGCGCGCTGGTTCGCTATTCGCAGAAGTTTGACGGTGTCGACCTGCGGAAAGTGGGCATGACGGTTACGCCCGATGAAGTGGAATGCGCCTTCACGAATCTCCCGCAGAATCTCATTCAGGCCTTGCAGGTGGCGGCGAAAAACATCCGCGCTGCGGCGCGCCGCCAACTCCCACGGGCCTGGCAGTTTCAGCCCCTTCCGGGTGTGAAAGTGAGCCAGGTGCTTCGCCCTCTCGAACGGGTGGTTTGCTATGTTCCGGGTGGGCGTTTCGCTTTGCCCTCAACCGTCCTCATGAGCGTCATCCCCGCACAAGTCGCTGGAGTGCGGGAGGTCCTGATCACCTCGCCCAATCCCGCCCCCGCGGTTCTTGTAGCCGCTTATATGCTGGAGGTGCACGGCATCTACCGGCTCGGAGGAGCCCAGGCTGTCGCGGCATTTGCCTACGGGACGGAGAGCGTCCCGCGTGTCGAGAAGATCGTTGGTCCTGGAAACCGTTACGTTGCCGCTGCCAAGAAACTGGTGTCAGGCGAATGCGGAATTGATTTCGTCGCCGGTCCATCCGAACTCGTGGTGGTGGGCGCCAAGGGTAACCCCGAGTGGATCGCGGCCGACCTCGTAGCTCAGGCGGAGCATGACCCGGACGCGGTGGCCATTTTTATCACGCCGGCGCGCCAACTGGCTTTGCGCGTTCAAGCTTGTGCTGCTGAAATCGTCGCGAAGCTTGGGCTGCCGGTCGCTCAGAAATCGCTGGCCGGGCAGGGATGCATTATCCTCACTCGCGGTTTAGCGGAGGCTGCCGAACTCGTCAACCGCTTGGCCCCCGAGCATCTCACCCTGCTCGACGATGCTGAGGGTTTGCTGGATCGAATCCAATCTGCCGGTTCGATTTTCCTGGGTGGTTACAGTCCCGTGGCAGCGGGGGATTATGCTTCCGGCACAAATCATATTCTACCCACCAGTGGGGCGGCGCGTATGCGTGGCGGCTTGAGCGCGGCGGATTTTGTGAAGTGCATTTCGGTTCAGCGAATCACCCGCCAGGGCCTGGCGCGCCTTCGCCCGACGATTGTGACGCTGGCGCGCACGGAACGCCTGAAGGCGCACGCACAGTCGGTGGAAGTGAGGTTCAAGGATCGATGATTCGACCCCGCAAGGCAGTGGAGCGGCTGAAGAAATACCGCCCCCCGATGGAAGGGCGGGCGGGGAAACTGCGCCTGGACTTCAATGAGAATACGGTGGGGTGTGCCCCGGAAGTTGTCCGCGCCTTGCGGCGTGCGCTGACTCCGGAAATGCTCACGCGCTACCCGGAGTACGGGGAGAGCCGCGAGAACCTGGCGGGCTATTTCGGAGTCAAGCCGGAAGAGGTGCTCCTCACCAACGGCACCGACGATGCGATCAAGGCGATTTGCGACGCCTTTGTCGATCCCGGCGATGTGCTCCTGGTGCCCGCTCCCACCTTCCCGGTTTACGAATTCTTTCAAAACGTGGCCGGGGGCGGCATCGAGCGCGTTCGCTACGACGAACAGTTCCAACTTCCGGTGCAAAGCATCGTGAACGCGATCCACAAGAAGACTCGCTGGGTGGCTCTGGCCAGCCCCAATAACCCCACCGGGACGCAGATTTCCAAGCCTGATCTGCGCACTCTGCTGGAGGCCGCGCCGCACGTCCTGGTGTTGGTGGACGAAGCGTATTACGACTATTCCGGCCAGACAGTTCTGCCTTGGATCAGGAAGTATGAAAACCTTCTGGTGACGAGGACGTTTTCGAAAGCTTTTGGATTGGCGGCGTTGCGGATGGGTTTCATCTTCGGCAACCCGGAACTTGTTGATCTGATGCACCGCGCTCAGAATCCTTTCCAGGTGAATTCCCTGGCCATGCTGGCCGCGTCGATTGCCATCCAGCATGAAGGGCATGTGAAGAAATACGTTGCGCAAGTTCGCGCCAACCGCGATCACGTCTATCGCTGGCTCGAGTCTCGGGGGATTCCTTATGTGCGGAGTTCAGCCAATTTCATCCTGACTCGTGTCGGGGAGCGCGCGCCGGAAATCGCCCAGCTCCTTCGCGCCGAAGGAATTCTGGTGCGCGACTGGAGCTACGACCCGCATCTCAAGGGTTACTTGCGGTTCACCATCGGCTCCCATAGTCAGACGCGCCGCTTGCTCGAAGAACTCGAGAAGCAGGAGCATTTGATCGAGACGCGGAAGGGGTCAAAAGCCTGGCGGAACTTCGTCACCTATTCCCAAACAGGATGGTTTGCATGAGAGCGCGATGCGCGGAAATCCACCGCCAGACCGCAGAGACTGACGTCCGCATCCGGCTGGACCTGGACGGGCGCGGACGCTACGAGGTTTCCACCGGCATTCGCTTCCTCGATCACATGCTCGAGCTGTTTGCCCGTCATGGCGGATTCGATCTCAAGGTTGCGGCGTGCGGCGATCTCGATGTTGACCAGCATCATACGGTCGAGGATATTGGAATTGTCTTGGGGCAGGTGCTACGGCAAGCGCTGGGGACGAAGAAAGGCATTAATCGGGCGGGTTACTTCCTGATGCCCATGGATGAAACCCTGGCCATCGCCGCCATCGACTTGAGCGGGAGGCCCTACTTGGTGCTCGATGCGCCGATCAAAGCAAGGCACGTCGGCGACCTCCAGACGGAACTGTTGGAAGATTTCTTCCACGGATTTGCCTCCAGCGCGGGCGCCAATGTGCATCTGAAATTGGCCTATGGGCGTTCCAGCCACCATGCCGTCGAGGCGTTGTTCAAAGCCCTGGCGCGTGCCCTGCGCTATGCCTGTTCGCGCGACTCGCGCCTCAAGTCCCAACTCCCCAGCACCAAAGGACTGCTGTGATCGCGTTACTTAACTACGGCGCCGGGAACGTGGGTTCGGTCCTCAAGGCCGTTCAGCACCTCGGATGCTCGGCCGAGGTGATCGACAAACCCGAATCGCTCCGCGCCGCCGAGAAGGTCATTTTCCCCGGTCAAGGCCACTTCGGCTCGATGATGAGAGCCCTCGAGGAGCGCCGGCTGCTGAACCCTCTGCGCGACTTGCTGGCCGGCGGCACGCCCTTCCTGGGGATCTGTTTGGGCCTCCAAGCGCTCTACGAAGCCAGTGATGAAGCGCCGGAAGCTCCCGGGCTTGCCTTGCTCCCCGGCCGCGTGGCCCGCTTCCAAGGAGTCTTCAAAGTTCCACATGTCGGCTGGAGCCAACTCGAGATTCGCAGCCGCAGCGGGCTTTTCAGAGGGGTTGCCGACGGCAGTTTCGTTTACTATTGCCACTCTTACTACGGGCCGGCTACCAAAGAAAGTTCGTCAGTAACTCACTATGGGCAGACTTTCGCAGCGGGCGTCGAGATGAAGAACATCTGGGCGGTGCAGTTTCACCCGGAAAAGTCTGGAGAAGTGGGACTCAAAGTGTTGGGAAATTTCTTGAGCTCGTGAAGTGCCTGTCCGTTGTCCGTGGTCAGTAGTCCGTTGCAGAAAAGGACAACAGACCACTGACAACTGACGACTGACAACTGACAACTTCCTATGTTTGCAAAACGCATCATTCCATGCCTGGATTGCAAGAACGGCCGAGTGGTCAAAGGTGTCAAGTTCGTGAATCTAAGAGATGCCGGAGACCCAAGTGAACTGGCCGAGGCATATAACCGCGAGGGCGCGGACGAACTGGTCATGCTGGACATATCGGCGTCCCGCGAGGGGCGCGCTACGCTGATGGATACCGTGCAGCGGGTGGCGCGCCGGCTCTTCATACCGCTGACCGTGGGTGGGGGCGTGAGGACCATCGAGGATGCTCAGCGGTTGCTCTCCGCCGGGGCCGATAAGGTGGGAGTGAATACGGCTGCGGTTGAAACTCCCGAGGTTGTGAACCAGATTGCGGAGCACTTTGGCCGGCAGGCGTTGGTTGTGGCTATCGATGCGCGCCGGCAGGTGGCGCCGGGCGGATTCGTAGGGGCACCCCTTGTGGGTGCCCTGACGGGCCGGCAGGACGGGGCCAAAACCGCTCCACGCTGGAGAGTATTAACTTACGGCGGCACCAAGCAAACCGAACTGGACGCCGTGGAATGGGCTCGAGAAGTTGAATCACGCGGCGCCGGCGAAATCCTTCTGACTTCCATGGATGCTGATGGCACGCAGGCAGGCTTCGATTGTGAACTGACCAAGACCATTGCAGACGCCCTCCATATTCCTGTGATCGCTTCCGGCGGCGCCGGTGGGCTCGAACATTTTGCGGAAGTCTTCTTGAAAGGCCATGCGGATGCTGCCTTAGCTGCCTCGATTTTCCATTTCGAGACATATACCATCCGCAGCCTCAAGGAGTATTTGCAGTCACAAGGCGTGGCCGTGCGGCTGTAAGAACCGCAAAGGCAGAAGGCTAAAGGGTAAAGGGCGGTACGATGTCATTCCGAGCGAAGCGAGGAATCTCGCTCTGGAAGCAAACGGTTAACGAGATTCCTCGCCCCGCTCGGAATGACAGGCCGGAGCGTACTTCGGTAGCCCGTTAGACTTCTACCGTTAATCTTTAGCCTTTAACCTTTCGACTTTCCATTCGGCTGGATACACAATGATCATTCCATGCATCGACTTAATGGGTGGCAAGGTAGTTCAACTCGTGCAAGGACGGGAGAAGTTCCTGGAGCTGCCTGACCCGCTCGCGGTACTCGAAAAATTTGCCGCCTATCCCCAAATCCAGGTCATCGATCTTGATGGGGCGTTGGGTCGAGGAGACCACAACGATATTATCCGTGAGCTCTGCCAGCGAAAGCCCTGCCGCGTCGGGGGCGGGATTCGCACGGTCGAAAAAGCGCTCCATATGGTGCAGGGCGGCGCGTACAAGGTCATTGTGGGCAGCAGTGCGTTTACGTCCAGTGGTATCAACGCCAGCTTCCTCCGAACTCTCCTTGCCGCTGTCCCGCGAGAGAAGCTCATGATCGCCGTTGACTGCCTGGGTGACCGCGTGGCCATTCGAGGCTGGCGTGAAACACTGCCGCTCACTTCTGCACAGGCGCTGGCGCAGCTCGAGTCCTACTGCTCGGAGTTCCTCTGCACTTATATTGACGCGGAAGGCCAACTTCAGGGGACGAATCTGGCGTGGTTTAGAAGCTTGCGGTCCGTTACACAGTTACCCATCACCGCCGCCGGAGGCATCACCACCGACGAGGAAGTCAATGCCCTGGAAGAGATCGGCATGAATGCCGCCCTGGGGATGGCCATTTATCAGAAGGTCTTCCCCGAATTGTTCAAAAAGCCGCCAGAGCCGTCATAATCCACGGGCATTCTTACCCCGAATTCCGTACTTTGCCGGTCTCAATTCGACCATGATGGTGCTGGGGTCTAGAGCGTCATGTGAGTTAGCCTATATTTTCAGGAGGCCGTCTAATGCTCAACTTTACCTCTCTATTACCCTCTCGCGTACGCCACGCTCTCAAATTGGTATGCCTGGTTTTATTTCTGACGACCCTCTCGACGCCGGTCGTAGCAGAAGGACCACGTGTGACGGGTTCCGACTTCGACGCACAAGCCTTCGCTGCACTGCCCGTGGAGAAATCGTACACTTTTCAAAAAACCCTTACTGAGGGTACCTGGCAATTGCGCCGGGATCCAAACGCCGAACCTGCTCCCGGCGAGATGGCGATCCCAAAGGACGGATGGAGCATCTTAATCGAACCCAAAGCCAGCGTTCCTTTGCTTCAGGCCGCAAAAGATCTACATGCTTACCTCGATACAGCCATGCAGACACACGTCAATTTAGAGACAGCAGCATCCCTTGCGGATGGGGCGAAACGCACGGGAGTCATCGTGGCAGGAAATCGCGCCCAATTACCCGGCTGTGGCGGCTCCCTGACAGGGATCAAGGACTACCAGATTATCGTTACACCGGAACGCATCGTGGTGTGTGGGTACGACGACCTGGGAGCTATGTACGGTCTCTACAACCTGGAAGAGCGAATGGATTTACGGGAGGCGCCATTTCTCCCGCGCGATCTCAATACAGTCCGTCACAGTCTCTACAAGGCGCGCATGACCCTGTCAGGATTGGGATGGATGGAGTGGCCCGATAAGTACCTGGCTTGGCTGCCTCGCTATGGGTTTGATTCCCTCTTTGATCCCGGGTATGCCAATCCCAACGGAGTTAAGGCGCCCGCTCCTTACTATGACAAGATGAGGCGGCAGGATCCTGCTCGCATGCACGATCTCGTACGCCGGGCGACGCAATACGGGATAAAGGCCTATTCTCCCATTCTCTATAAATACACAGGCACAACGGAAAGCATCGACGGCTTGCGAAAGCTAGTGCGGGATATCGTGACAGAGTTCCCCGAAATTCGCGGCTACGTTTTGTTGACAGAAGGGTTCGACAATGCAACCGACCCTTGGGATTACAAGGGGGATATGCACAAATGGCTTAGAGACTGGGCTCAGGCAGTGGGCATCGTCACCCAAGAAAGCCACAAGCTCAATCCGGCCATCGAGGTGTTACCCTGGGAGTACAACATCGATTTCCGTCCCAGCCAGGTTGAACTCAAGCGTTACGCAATCGACCAGCTTCCACAAGACACCATCCCGCTTGTGACGTTCGAAAACGGAAAGGACTTCATTTTGGACGGCGAGCACAGCTACCTCAAGGATTACGCGATAAGCCAGGTTGGTCCGTCGGAAGTGGCCGAAGCGCAAATTGCCGAGGCTAAGAAGCGGGGTATGCGTGGGGTGTATGCAAAGGCGGACACTTGGGCAACTTGGCAATTTGGAACCTTCCCGCACCTGCCCTTCCCCTACCAATGGTACGAACGCTATAAGGCGCTGGAAAAGTGTGGTATCGACGGAACCATGGAAAGCTGGAGCTATGGCTTCAAACCAAACTTCGTGGCCGAGATTCGCGCCTGGTATAGCTGGACAGACGCGCCACCTTTGGATGACCTGCTTCGGCAGATCGCGCGGCGTGATTTTGGACCAGGATCCGAAGACCTCGTGTTAAACGCCTGGAAGCTGTTCAGCAATGCCATCCGGTTAGACCCTGACACAGGTCCCACAGCCGGAGGCAACAATGCTGTGGCAAACCCGCTCTTCTTCAAACAGCCGGAATCGCACATCATGACGCTCGCTCATTCCTGGACCGACCAGGAGACCTGGTCAAGCGATTCTCACCTGAACCCTTATTGGCCTTATGTTTTCCGTGGATACATGGATGGATATGTTTTGTACCCTGATTTCACAAACCGAACGAACGTGGCGGAGGAGTATGCCAAACCCCTCAGCCTCCCGGTATTCAAGAAGTATCTCCTGGCAGCGGCCGACGAAATGGAAAAGGGACTCATGAGCTACCGCACTGCGGCGCTTAACGCGCCGCCTTCAAAGAGAGTCAACGCTTTCAAGGAAGTTCTATTGGCCGAGCAACTGGAGCGAATGCTGCGCAGCAATGAAGCCGTGCTGGAATTTGAGGACTCGCGTTTCCACCTGATGAAGACTGAGGATCAACCTGGCCGGGACCGGATCCTCGATCGTATGATTGCTATTCTGGTGGATGAAATACCTCGAACTCAGGCGGCGCTTGAAACAGCACGGCGTGATTCCCGGCTCGGGTACGAATGGGAAGAGGATTACATGTACTGGCCGGAAACACTCGAGAAGAAACTCCAGTTGCTCAAGGAAACTTTAGCTGAACAAATCCCGACGTACAAAGCCGAACACCGTTAGCGGGCTGATGAAAAGTCGCCGCGACGCCATCCGTAGCGCCGGCATCTTGCCGTCCTTTGCTGAACCTAAAGGAATTGCCGGCTGGAAGCCGACGCTACTTGCTCCGGATATGGAGACTTCCGCAAACTGGCTATTCAAGAGCTTCTCATGACGACCAGGTTCTGACGTCTTGATGTGATAATGCCCGCAGGATTCCATCCAGAACTTGATCGAGATATTTGCCAACGTCTTCGGCAAGGAACCGGAGAACCAGATAGCCGTTCTCCTGGACCAGAGCATCCTTGCGACGATCTCGCCGGTATGCGTCCGTGTCGCTCCCGCGGCTGCGGGACTGGCCGCCGTCCAATTCGACCGCGATTCGCGACTTGGCGCAAAGCAGGTCGACTTCCATGCGGCCCCAGCCATCGAAGGGAATCGGCAGCTCCACATTCAAACGAAACCTTCCGGCTGTTTCGGCCAGTGTTTCGAGTCGCCGGTATAGAAATGCTTCGGAGGGGCTTCGCGCTCTGTCAGCGCCTTCGGCACGCGGCGGTGGGATTACGGCAACGTGCACGAATAGATTTGCCAGGGGAGAATCTACGCCATCGTGCACCAAGCGGCGCACGCTGGCGGCGTATTGGCTTTTCCACTCGGGATCGATGGGAAGTGGCACGTCCGCGGGCCAGCCGGGAACGGCGCTGCCCGGAACCTGGATCGTGTAGCCAATAATTTCGTAGCCGTGACAGCGGCGATCAAACATCCGCGGGAGGCGACCGTCCCTATTTGAACGTCGCGTCGCCATTTGGGAGCGTCATCTCGGAGAATCCCAATTGCTCCGGTGTCTCCTTCGGCTGCACAGCTTTGGCGTAAGCCCTCGACATTAGGTGCGGAGCCTCGGGATGGTCAGTCGCGTGAATCATGTAATACATGACGCTTCCACCGTCTTGGCGTTCGTAAATTGGCCAAGCGGTAGCCATCGTGTATCCTAGCTCAACCCGAAAACGGGAAACAAACGATTCCATAAGGGACTGTGCCCGGATGTTCAGAAGCTCCGACCAATCCTCCCTGCCCCACCAGTCAGCAAGTTGCTGTTTGTTTTTCTTGACACCAGCGATAGCGCGTTTGATCCAACCATGCGCGAAAAAATAGAATAGTTCGATTTTGAGTTGCCCGTCACGTTTGCACTCTGACAAAGCCTTCAGAGTCGCCCAATGGCATTCGAATGTCCTTTGATCCAGCAAACAGAAGGTAGCCTCTTTTGGCCGGATGTCGCCTGACCGGACTAACTCGTGGACAGCTATGTTAAAGTCTGCGCAGGCAACGTGAATGGAGCGAGCTACCCTGTTACCTTTGGAGTCGACAACTGGCTGCTCGTCGCGTAGCCGTTCTAAGGCTGCCGCTTGCGTCGGGTCGATATCGAACAAATAGAAGTGCCTGAACCACCTTGGTTCGGTATCCAGAACGAGTTTCGCAGCCCACGTTTGCGGCAAGTCTGGTTGCTGTGGGCCCGCGAAGCCGTCGATGTAGGTCCCATGATGTGTAATCAGTTCAAAGTAGTAGAGGTATCTTTCGATGAGCTTAGCTTTGTTTTCGGTCCAAACTGGGTGTTGTAGACGTTTTAATTTGGGCTGGGGAGGATATGAGAGAAAGGACTCTCTGGCCGGTAGCGGAAGTCGGTACTGGATAGAACCTTCGTCTTCCGTAGTTACCGGCTGTTCATCATCAGGTCCGTGACCAGAGTGCTTTTCCATGTCACGATATTATACTCTTAACTGTCAACTGTATACACAACGCTGCCAGACAGTTCAACCCTCTGCCTCCTCTCTGGAATGGCCAGTGCGGCTCTCGGGGGAAGCTCATCGTAGGTCCTGCCATTTAAAGTGCGCCCGTATTTTTTCTTAACCGGCCCGCCCCATTGTTTGAAGAAGAACGGTACCCTCGCTGCCCTGCATTGTTTCAAGATGGGCTGCACCCATTCCACACGCATTGGTCTTGCACCCGGTCCACTCTCTCCTCCGACAATCACCCAATTGATACCCGACAGGTCCATTGGCCCGAGGTCCTCCAAGAGCGGTTCGATGGACAAGAATCTAACGCGCGCCTCCGCAGATCGCAGGTCTCCTACACGAGGCAGTCCATTTTTACGGTTTTCGACACTGACACCCCACCAAACATGTGGCATCTTCGCGTGAGGTTTTAACTTTCCATTCAGCATCTGGCGCAGGCGGCCAGATCTCTTCGTCAGAACTTGGTAGGTGTGCCAATTCGCAATTTCCATTACTTTAGCAACCGCCTCAATGTAATCATCCGGGACTGCGCTCTGAAACAGGTCGCTCATGGAATTGACAAAGACCATACGCGGCGCGGACCACGAGAGGGGTTCGTCCAGTTTCTCCGGAACTAGTCGTAAGTCAAACCCTTGCTCATAGGGATGCCCCGGAACCCCGCGAAACCGTTCCGCGAATGTTTCCGCATAGCAGTGCTTGCATCCTGGGCTGACCTTGGTGCATCCGCGGAGAGGATTCCAGGTGGCATCCGTCCACTCAATTTTGGAATGATCACTCATTTGATCCCTGCCAAACGACTCCCCGTCGAAAGGACCTGCGACGCCTGTAAGCGTTGGAGGCCGAGCGCAATAATCGGATCGTACCTTTCCACGTCTAACCCAAATAGGTTCGCCTTTTCTTCGCCACTTGTCAAGTGTTGGCCAGTGGCTTGGCAGATGACACGGCTTAGACTGCACTGGAAGTCGCCGTGCCTTGAACCGGCATCAGGTTTTCAATGTCTCCCAACCAATACAATTCTATACACTTTCTAGAAGAGCATGGCAACTACGTGCCGGCCTGTGCATTCGCACCTGCTAAGACCTGGTACGATTGAGCCGGTGGCGGGTAGCCACCACGTCGCCTCGGCGACCAGTCCTGACCGTAGGCTTTTCTCATGCCCGCGGGTGGCGCCTACGTAAAACCAATGTATGGAGCGCCAGGATAAGCCTGGCTGATCTTGTAAGCTGAAAGGAGCTTGCCCTGTCAATTGCCCGTTCAACAGGTAGCCGAGCGAGCGTGGGGCGGAGCAATCCGCCTGGCG
>Ga0182027_10001836_pt1 | contig 34740 bp, 22 predicted proteins | sample 712E1DmetaG_FD_121300 | JGI IMG/M metagenome (GOLD analysis project Ga0182027, IMG submission 121300) | Permafrost microbial communities from Stordalen Mire, Sweden - 712E1D metaG (Illumina Assembly) | ecosystem: Environmental > Terrestrial > Soil > Wetlands > Permafrost | place: Sweden...
CTGGCGCAGGGCAAGCGATCGGTATACACCTGCCCGATCAAGGCCTTGGTCAACGAAAAATGGCTTTCGCTTTGCCGGGAATTCGGGCCCGACAACGTTGGCCTTTGCACAGGAGACGCATCGGTAAACCGCAATGCGCCGATTTTGTGCTGTACTGCCGAAATATTGTCGAATATTGCGCTTCGCGAAGGAGAGAATGCGGATGTGAGCGATGTCGTTATGGATGAATTTCATTATTACAGCGATCGTGAGCGCGGGGTCGCCTGGCAAGTGCCGCTGCTTACATTGCCGCAAGCGCGTTTTCTCTTAATGTCGGCAACGTTGGGTGACACATCGTTTTTTAAAACAGAGCTGACACGGCTCAATTCCAAACCTTCGGTCAGTATTGTTTCCATCGACCGGCCCGTACCCCTTGTTTTTTCCTACAGCGACATTTTGCTCCCCGTGACGGTTGAAAATTGTGTCAACGAAGGTAAAAGCCCTGTGTATGTCGTGCATTTTACCCAGCTTGAAGCAGCGCAAAACGCGCAGAATTTCACCAGTATTAATGTTTGCAGCAGAGAAGAAAAAGATGCGATTGCACAGGCCATAACCGGCTTTAAATTTTCGAGCCCCTATGGTCCGGATATTAAACGCTGGCTGCGTCATGGCATTGGCATTCATCATGCAGGCTTGCTCCCAAAATACCGGGTTCTTGTTGAGCAATTAGCCCAAAAAGGTTTGCTCAAAATCATTTGCGGTACCGATACGCTCGGGGTCGGCGTTAATGTTCCCATACGCACCGTACTTCTCACCCGCCTTTGCAAATACGACGGTCAGAAAACCGGCTTCTTAAGCGCACGCGATTTTCATCAGATCAGCGGACGCGCGGGAAGGAAAGGCTTTGACAACTGCGGATGGGTTGTTGCCCAGGCACCGGAACATATCATCGAGAACGCGCAAATTAAGCAGAAACAGGCGCAAACCGGCAAGAAAATCGTGAAGAAAAAAGCTCCTGAAAAAAACTTTGTCAATTGGGACAAAGACACCTTTGAAAGATTGGTCACTGCAAAGCCCGAGCCATTGGTATCGCGCTTCCAGGTTACACACGGCATGCTGCTGAATGTTCTGAGCCGCGACGCAGACGGCTGCACGGCAATGCGCAAACTCATCGCCGAAAGCCATGACTCGGCAAAACAAAAGCTTTCCCATGTAAACAGAGCCTGGCAGCTTTTCCGTTCGCTTGTAAACAGGCATATTGTTGAATTCATTCCACCAACATCAAACGGCGCTAAGCTTCGGGTCAATCTTTCATTGCAGGAAGATTTTTCCATGGACCAGACATTGTCTTTGTATCTTTTGGAAACCATCCCCCTATTGGACCCGCAACTGCCCGAATATCCGTCGCATCTCCTTGCGCTTATAGAATCCATACTCGAAAACCCCGACATAATTCTGCGCAAACAGCTCGACCGGATCAAGACGCAGAAAATGAATGAAATGAAAATGGAAGGCATTCCCTTCGACGAACGCATCGAAGAACTTGATAAACTCGAATACCCCAAGCCATACAGCGACTTCATTTATTCCACCTTCAACGATTTTTCCGACCGCCATCCATGGGTGGGCCAGGAAAATATCCGACCCAAATCCATAGTACTTGAGATGTTTGAAACCTACAGCTCCTTTGCCGATTATATCCGAAGCTATGATTTGCAGCGTGCAGAGGGCCTGCTATTGCGGCATATCAACGGCGTGTTCAAGGTGCTTTCGCAGACCGTTCCAAGCGAGGCCAAGAACGAAGTCGTAGATGAGATGGAAGCATATTTGAGCGTCATGATACGGCAGGTTGATTCGAGTCTTCTTGATGAATGGGAGAAGATGCGCGATCCGGATTATTTGGCCGGCGAAACAAAGGAAGTGAGACCGCCCGGGGCCGAAGAAGCCCTGGCCGACATCACGCGCGACGCGAAAAAATTCACAAGCCTCGTGCGGAGTAAAATTTTTGCATTTATATCGGCCTTGAATAAAAACGACTATGAACTTGCACTCGAAAGCCTTTCTGAAAAAAGTGATCCGCCTATTTGGAATTCCGAGCTGCTTCTTGCCAGTTACGAATCGTATCGCAATGAACACAAAGGGATTCGCCTTGATCCCGAAGCCCGCAACATGCGGCACACGTATATAAAGCAAATACCTGAAACCAAGACCTGGCATGTTCAGCAAATGCTTATTGACGAGGAAGAAACCAATGATTGGGTTTTGGAATTCGATATTGATCTTGCGAAGTCGCGCGAGGCAGGTGAAGCAGTCTTATGTTTGAACAAATTCGGCGTTTTGGAATGAGGCCCCGCCCCTTTATGGCAGGACATCACGGCCAGGAGTTTTTTGGTCTACACCATTATCGATTTTAATAATCCCGTATGGCAGTATGATGATTTTTATTTCACCCGATTGCACCTGGAATTCTTTGCCTTTTTCCTGCAGAAAGACCTTTGGGTTTTTGCATGCAAAATCAACGGTAGTTTGGTCGAGGCATTGCAATGAAATGTTTTTCGGCACGATATCGATCCGTACTTTTTGCGGCAGTGCCGTGAGGTTTGCAAACAGCAATCTTGTTGCATTGTTTTTTTTGAGCGCGCACCCGATGACGCGATCTTGTCCCGAAGATATCCTGCGGATTTTCCCATTGGCAAATGCGCTGAAATAGGCAAAGACATGGTACAAGGGAAAAACCCGGACACCTGATTTTTCCATGAGGCCGCAATCTCCGACAAGCTCGAAATACGTTAATCCTGCCGGGTTGGCCATTGACAAATTGATGATACTTGCACATGTCCATGCCGCGCCGAACAATGTTTTCTGGCGCGGGTCGGGGCCATGAAATTTTTTGGGTTTTTTTGGGTTGAAACGAGGGCGCACGGTGATCGGCGACACGAATATTTTGCCATTGGGGAAAAGCGCTTTCGCCGATTCAACGGTTGCCGCCTGACCGAACACATTGTCCATGACGCTTTGATCGTCGAACGTATGCACCTGCGGATTTATTGAATAGCAAATATTTTTTGCCAGCTTGCTTTGCATGGGGTTTCTATTTATTTCCACAAAGTAATCATTGGTGCCAGTAACTATTTCGGCGTTTGGAAATTCTTTTTTGAAAACCGGAACGCTTTGCCGCAAGGTTGTATGGGACGTGACCGCTTCGTTTTTATGGAACACGATGACGCGCTTTACAACCGCCTGTTTTTCCTGTAATGCCTTGCATATTCGAGTTACTTGCTTTTGTATATATTTCCCCGACAAAAAGACCGCGACTTCCAAAGGCCCTGTTACAAAGCGGGGTATTGCCTTTACCTGCATGGCCTTTGCAGCGTCGACATCGATTCGGAAATGCGAAAGGGCCAGAGTGTTCGCCAAATCGACGATTCTCGCATGAGGCCCCTTATTTATGCAACATCCTATGGCCGGGAACGTGTGGCTTGATGATGGTTTTGCACAATCGAAAGAAACAGGGCGGTTTTGGCGTACAATTGTTTTGCGGACACTCTGCTTTGTCGCCGTCTTGACCACGATGATTTGTGATAAAAGCATGCCTTTTTTAATGGCGTGCGGCCTTGGAACAGACAATGGGGGACTGTAGGTTTTAAACGATGCATCGGTCCAATTGCGCTGGTCTTCCATTTCGAAAACATCGCCCAGGAAAAAAATTTCATACCGTATTCCCTTGACCTTTTGCGCAATGCCCCGCATGGCAAGAAAGGGCTGATGCGGGGAAATGGTTTCGGGAAAACGGGATTTTGAAGATGACCCATCGACATGTAATACCGTGCATGGTTCTCCCCGACACGTTGAAAGCGGATGCAACACGCAAATGCTTATTCTGTTGCTCAAAAACGAGGAAAGCGCGTTACCCTGGAACGTAAAGCGTATTTCGGAATCGTTTGTTCCGCTTATGATCGCGTGCCAGGAAAAATCGATGGGGCCGCTTTGGTGATGTGCATCGAATTCGATATAAAACGACGACCGGGATTTTTTAATAGACAAATTGGAAACAGTGTAACCGATGGTGTTCCAGATTTCACTACGCACTGCGACATATATCCGCCTGACAATCTCAATGCCGTTTACCGATATATTGCATAGGGCGCCATTGCAGTACGCGCATTCGATGGCGCCTGCCGAAAAAACCTGTTCCCGGTCGGCCACAGTGCCATCATTCATAGTGAATGTTTTTATTTGAGAAGCATTTTGATTTTTATTACCCATAGTGTGTATAATATACGAGTATGGCACGTGTCCTCGCAGCTTTAGCAAGGGAATGGCCCTTTCTTCGGAAGGTTTATGAAACAAGTTTCCTTTAAAACGCTTTTTGACCGGAACAATAATCCATTTCTGGTTTTTTTACTGGTAAGCGCCCTATACCTTCCCCTTCAGGAATGGCTGCTGCTTTACGTTGGCGATAATGCCACGCTTTCTTTCTCGGTTTTGCCGATTTTATTCTGCGGCTGGTATTTGGGCCCGGCGTGGGCATTGGTTTCGGGAAGCGCAACTGCGGTTTGTTTTGTGATTGTCAATTTTGTTTCGTTCGGACTCGCCGCTTTTATGGAAATGTCCATCGGCGCCTCGTCGATTCTGGTTTTTACCCTTATCGGCCTGGCCATAGGCAATATCGAACATTTGAACCGCAAACTAAAAGTGGAACTGGCTGCGAGAAAAATTGCGGAACAGGCGCTTGAACTGCAATCGCAGCAGCTTGCAAAAAGCAATAAGGAACTTGAGCAATTTGCCTATATAGCCTCGCATGATTTGCAGGAACCCTTACGCAAAATAACCTCGTTTTCGAGCAGATTGGTTTCCAAATATAAAGACGTGCTTGGCGAACAAGGCCTCGATTACCTGACACGCATGGACAATTCGGCCATACGCATGCAAAGCCTGATCGAAGGGCTTTTGACGTATTCCCGTGTCACAACCAAAGCGCAGCCTTTTGCTTTAGTAAACTTGTCGACCATTGTCTTTGAAGTGCTTTCGGATTTGGAAACCGCAATTAAGGACGCCTCTGCGGTGGTTGCCTGCGGCCCCTTGCCGCTTATATACGCCGACCCATTGCAAATGCGGCAACTTTTCCAAAACCTCATCGGCAATGCGCTCAAATACCAAGCCCCGGGCGTGGCGCCGATCGTGGACGTGCGGTGCCTCGTGAATGACGATGACACCTGTACCATTTCCATTTCCGATAACGGCATCGGCTTTGAGCAGAAATATGCGGAACAAATTTTCGGCGTTTTCCAAAGGCTTCATGGAAGAAGCAGCGAATATAAAGGGTCGGGAATTGGGCTTTCGGTTTGCCGCAAAATTGTGGACAGGCATCATGGAACTATTTCGGCCCGTTCAGAGCTTGACAAAGGTGCTACATTCACTTTTGTTTTACCCGTACATCAAAAAGTGCAAGGAGACTGACATGGACGACAAAAAGCATTCCGTTACCATTTTAATGGCAGACGACGATGAAGACGACAGGCTCATGGCAAAGGAAGCTTTTTCTGAAGTAAAGCTTTTAAACGATTTCCACACCGTTGAAGACGGCGAGGAACTCATGGCCTATTTGCGTCACGAGGGAAAATTTTCAGACCCGAAATCGTCACCGCGGCCGGGAATCATTTTATTGGATCTCAACATGCCGAAAAAAGACGGGCGCCAGGCCTTGAAGGAAATCAAAGAAGACCCGCTTTTAAAGCATATTCCGATCGTGGTGCTTACCACCTCGAAAGCCGAGGAAGATATCCTTCGCTCGTATGATCTTGGCGTAAATTCTTTTATCGTAAAGCCCGTTACCTTCGACCAGCTCATAGACATCATGAAAACATTGACAAAATATTGGTTCGAAATCGTTGAGCTTCCTCCATTATAAAGGATACACCGTGGATCAAAAGCCCAAGATAAGGGTTTGCATTGTAGACGACGACGAGGACTATTTCGTTATCACCAAAGACCTGCTTTCCGAAAGCGACAGTTTTTCGTTCATTACCTCGTGGATCCCCACGTTCGAACAGGCCATTTGCGAGATCCGGCAAGTTGATTACGACGTCTTTTTATTCGACTACAGGCTTGGAAAAGACAATGGACTGGATTTGCTCAAAGAGGTCATTGCCAAAGGCATCCGCACCCCCGTGATCATGCTGACCGGCCAAGGCGACAAAGACATTGACTTTGAGGCAATGCGGCGCGGCGCAGCGGATTATCTAGTCAAGGGCAAAATCGATGGCGCAGTGCTTGAGCGTTCGATCCGCTATGCCATAGAGCATAATAAAACGCTCGACCAGTTGCGCGCCTCTCGCGATTCACTCTATTCGACGACGAAACAGCTTGAAAAAGCGCTTGCAAGCATCAACGAGGAACTGGAAACAGCCCGATGCGTCCAAAAGTCCTTGTTGCCGCAAAACCTTTCGGAAACCCTTGGCGTCGACCTTGCTGTTTCGTATATGCCAAGCAGTATCATCGGCGGCGACATGTACGACATTGTCAGGATAGACGACGACAGGACCGCGTTTCTTATCCTCGACGTTTGCGGTCATGGCGTTCCTGCCGCGCTCATTGCCGCGATGTCGAAGGTTTCTTTTACACGCACGATTTTAAAATACGATTCACCCCGCTATATTTTTACACAAGTAAATGGCGAGCTGTGCCGCTTTATGCCCGACGGCCGGTATGTCACCGGATTTCTGGGTATTTTGGACAAGGCAAAAAAAACCTTCACCTATTCGCGCGCGGGACATCCTCCGGTGGCGTATGTCCAATCGGACGGTACTGCTGTTTCATATTTGAAAATGCCTGCCCCGCTTATCGGGATTTTTTACGACAGCAAATTCGAGGAGGCATCCATCTCTGTTTCAAGCGGTGATGTGCTTGTTTTTTATACGGACGGGCTTGTTGAATGCGTTAATCCCAACGGAGACCGTTTTGACATGCAGGAATTCGAAAAAGCGGTTTTATTGCATAAAAAAGGGAAAGCCGATCAAATCCTCGAAGCGATTTCCAAATCGTTGTCCGATTTCCGCAGCGGCGAAGTTCAGGCTGATGACATTACTATTCTGGTCGTGAAAATCCTGTAAAAAACCGCATCCGGCTTTCGGCCCTTTGGGCCGAAAGCCGGATGCATTATCAACGCATTACGCCTTGACCGTACCCTGTTTGTTTATGTTCCTGATGCGCATATAACCGAAGGTGTTCCAAAGCTGTTCGTAAAACGGACGCAAATCAATTCTCTCTATCGGGTCTGTATTGACAAATTCAACTTTATGCAAAAGCGCTTCCGCTTGTTGCGCCCGCTTGCCGGGAAAATGGACGGCCTTGCTCGAAACAGTGAAGTCTTTGATGCCCAAAAAGCTTACCAGAAGAACATAGGGGCCATGGACGCCGACTAATTTGTATATTTGCAAAAGCTCGTTGCACGTAGAAACAATTCGATCGGAAAACAAATCAATTTGGAAATAGGAAACATTTTTGTCGGTACCGAAAAACAGGGAATCCACGGCTTCGACTATGCCGCTTCTGTGAAGTTCCAGGGAAGCAAGGGGCTTGCGCGTGTCGAAACTGTTCTGCAATAAAAGAATACCGCTTGCATTGAACTGGGGTTCCACGGTTCCGCCGAACAATAGATGCAACGAGCGTGAAATATAGGCGCTTATTCCAACTATACCATACGTCTTTTCGGTAAACATCGCATCACGCGGGAACAAATGCATTACAACCTTTGCGCCTTCAATGCTCTGCCCTGCCGAACCGCACTCTATGGCGCTGAGCCTGTCTTCGCGGAACTCGTCGATTGCCCGGTCGAAACGGACAACAGGGTATCCGCAATAAATACACTGGTCGGAATAAGAACTGATCTGTTTGTCGCATTCCCCGCATTGAATGAGCGCCATACTATTATTCTCCTTTGTTTCTATGATTGCTATCGTCCTACCCTTATTTCCTGCCGAATTTTATTGTACAGTTCCAACGACTCGCCAATATCATTTTTCAATTCCGAATTTGCAAGGTCCGATAATTCATAATTCGGTTTTTTTGTCGTAAATTTCTTTGCTGCAACATTGATGCAGGGATATCGTAAATAATCGACGATTTTTGCGTAAACCTTTGCTTCATGAATATAATTGATAAATGTATGCGCCAAATCCTTGTTTTTTGCCTCTTTGAGGATTACCATGTTATCAATATAGGCCGAACCACCCTCTTTTGGAATAAAAAACTCAATTTCAGACAGTTTTGTGGAATCGTATTCACGCATGACATTTTCCGCATTTCCTTGAACGACCCAAAATTCCCCGGCCGCGAACCCTTTAGCAAAGGCCTCGACATCGAATTTGCAGAGGTTTGCCTTTGCAGGCGGGGTTTTGCTTATCCTGATTTTCTCGGGCCGAATCGTACATTTGACGGCATCGCCGATTTCAACTCCTTGTTTTGCCGCAAGCCGATGGTCCTAAGAGAGAAAAAAATTCTCCTTTTTTTATTTCAAAGCTTACGTCGGAAACAGCTGAAAAACGTCCGAACGTGCGGCTGAGGTTTCGTATTGTTACCGTACTACCCTTCAATGGTTGCCTTTCTGACCGGGATTGCGATGTGCTTTTTATAAGCCTAAATACTACTGTGGGCTTATAAAAAATATATTTATTCAATGCCATAATAATAATTCAAGCATATAGTATTTTTACAATCAGAACGGACGGCATTTATGATTGCAATAATAGATTACAAAGCCGGAAATCTAACCTCGGTAAAAAGGGCTCTTGATTATTTGGGCCTTCCCAATGTGATTACGCCCGACCCGGACGTCATTGTTAAAAGCGAACGCATCATCTTCCCCGGTGTCGGCAATGCCGAAACCGCAATTCCCGTGCTTCGCGAACGCGGTATCGATTCTGCCTTGAAACAGGCTTTTGTCAATGGTACACCAATACTCGGCATATGTCTCGGCACGCAAATCATTCTTTCGCATTCCGAAGAAGGCAACACGCAATGTCTCGGCATTATCGAGGGTACTGTCAAAAAATTTGTTTTAAAAAACCCGATGTGCAAAATTCCCCATATGGGCTGGAATGAAATCATCGTGCATTCGCCGCATCATGTGCTTAAGGACATTTCCAAAGGTTCACAGGTGTATTTCGTGCATTCGTATTACCCGCAGCCTGCGCAGGAATCGATGGTTATTGCTTCATGCGAATACGAAATTACCTTTCCCTGCGCAATTGGGACGAAGAACCTTATAGCAACCCAATTTCACCCGGAAAAGAGCGGACTTATCGGTCTTTCTGTCCTTAAAAACTTTGCTTCGTGGATACCATCATGCTAAGCAAGCGGATTATTTCATGCCTTGACGTTCGCGATGGCAAGCTGGCCAAAAGCGTAAAGTTTGTTGACACCAAAGACATCGGCGACCCGGTTTCAACGGCAAAACGGTATTTTGAAGAAGGGATCGACGAGCTTGTTTTCTATGATATTACGGCCTCCAGCGACAACCGAAACATAATGCTTGATGTTGTAAGCAAAGTGGCAAGCCAGATATTCATTCCGTTTTCGGTGGGCGGCGGACTACGGAATGTCGACGATTGCAAAAACGTGCTGTTGGCCGGTGCGGAAAAAGTCAATGTCAATACAGCTGCCGTTGCCAATCCGAAGCTCATTTCGGAAGCTTCCGCTGCATTTGGCGCCCAATGCGTGGTGTTGTCCATGGATGTTCTTAAGGTCGGCATTTCGGGCACCATACCAACCGGCTATGAAATTGTCACCCATGGCGGACGAACGCGCACGGGTCTGGACGCAATTGCTTGGGCAAAAAAGGGCGAGGACCTTGGCGCAGGCGAAATCGTGGTGAACTCCATCGACGCTGACGGCACAAAGGAAGGGTATGAACTTACCTTGACGCGCATGATCGCTGAGGCCGTGGGCATACCGGTCATTGCTTCGGGCGGAGGTGGCACGCCGCAACATTTATACGACGTTTTAACACAAGGCAAAGCGGATGCGGCCCTTATCGCTTCGATACTTCATTTTGGCGAATATAAAATCTCGGACATCAAAAAATTTCTCAGGAGCAAAGGGATTACTGTTAGGTTGACCTGATGCTTTTTGTTCGTTTCAACGTAGTCTAAGATGTTTGCAACTTATTTATGCGAATTAAAAAGGCCCGAAAAGGGCCTTTTTAATTCGCATTTTCCGCGCACTCGTCGGCTTATTTTACCCACTACGCAGAAGGCCCCGATTTTGTCGGAGGCCTTCTGCTCCGGGATGTCGCATATGTAATCTCCGGCTCAAGGAGCCGAAGTAATTTTTGGGGCCGCCGACTCCTGTCGGCGGGGCTCCACTTTTGCGAGCGCCGCTTCATAGTTTGGTTCCTGGGCAATTTCAGGCACCTGTTCGGTATAGGCAACAATTCCCTTTTCGTCAATCACGACGATGGCCCGGGACATGAGGCCTCGAAGACCGCCGTCGAGGATGGTCACGCCGTAGTCTTTGCCGAAAGCAGGATTGCGGAAAGTTGACAATGTAATAACATTTTTCAGGCCTTCGGCTGTGCAAAAGCGGTTATGGGCAAATGGCAGGTCCGCTGAGATGCACAGTACAACGGTGTTGGTAAGTCCGGAAAGTTCCTGGTTGAAACGACGCGTTGAAGCAGCACAAATTCCAGTATCGAGGCTAGGAAAAATATTAAGGATGATTTTTTTCCCTCTATAGGTTGCAAGGCCAATTTCGGAAAGATCGGTTCCGGTTAAAGAAAATGCCGGAGCAGATGATCCCACTTTTGGTAAAGACCCTATGGTATTGATGGGAGAACCTTTTAGAGTGACAGTTGCCATGCTTACTCCTTTGTCAAGTTTCAAATTTGCCTGGTTAGTACCTATATCTGGATTATACACTCGGAGTATCTCGGTACTTTGTATACGCATTTTGCGTATATAATCTATAAAATAAACTTATCCCATGTGACATGTCCCCTAGTGGGAAGCATGGGGTTATTGATACATCGAAATGTCTTGCAGTATATTGACCATCCCCGAGATCAGTGCATTGGTCATGACTTTTTCTGCAAATGGTGTCGTATCAAAAGCGGTACGTTCATTTTCACTAGCAATAACGAATTGTTTCACAAGCTCATCAGTAGCAGCATTACGAATTTTTATCCTGAATTTTACAATTGCGCGGATCTCCTGGGAAAAAACCTTGCTCGTTTCGATAAAATCACAAAAGAGAACTTCCCCTTCAATAACATATTTTGCCTTGGCTCTATCTTCCGAATAGGCCGACACTTCGCGAAGCATGCCTGCAATGGAATTTTTAAGCAGGGAAGAAGGCAAAAGCTTCGTTACAATAGGCGCAAAAATATTTCTACCCGTCCTGGTCATGCCTAATGTGTCCGTCGGTGCATTTGCTCTTTTGTCTAATATTTCGCCTACAAAAAATTTAACCGAGAGCTTTTGTGAAAACAGTCCATCAAAACTTTGAATGGTCGGATCAATACGTACCGGTGCTTTGAGGTCTTTTGCAAGAATTATTACCGACAATAAACCGATAAGAATAAAGGCTTTTTTCATCAATACCATTTGCATTACCTCTTACAATAATGGTTGGAAATTCCCCGTTAACAATCAAAAATACTTATAAAAAGAGCGGGGAAAGGAATGCTCTTTCCCCGCTTAATCAAAGGTTCTGCTTTACGCCAAACCTAATTCTTAGCGCCCTTAATTTGCGCGGCTTTTACACGCGCTTTAAAATCAGCTTCAAGGAGCTTCAATCGGGAATAGTCCTCATTTGTTTCTATGACCTTGAATTCCACACGACGATTAAGCGCCCGACCCTGCGCAGTATTATTCGTCGCAATCGACCGCGTCTTTCCATATCCGATTGCAATGATCGCAGAATCGGAAACTCCTTGGCTTACAAGATAATACCTTACCGATGCCGCCCGGGCAGCCGAAAGAAGCAGGTTATAATCGTCGTTTCCTCTACTGTCGGTGTGCCCTTGAATTTCGTATTTAAGGAATGAATATTGTTTTAAGAAATTAACAATAGACATTAACGCAGTATATGAATCGGTAGTTAGTTCTGCGCTTGCAGTTTTGAAATTGATTGCGCGCAATGCCTTATTCAGCGCCTTTTCTTCCTTTGGAGTTGGCTTCGGCAAGGTGTCTGGACAACCATCGTCGTCTTTATAGCCATTATAGGTCTCCGGCTCATTAGGACATTTGTCTAACGTGTCTGGAATACCATCTTTATCATTATCGAAGTCCGGACAGCCGTCGTTGTCTTCAAAACCGTCAATATCTTCCGGTTCATTAATACATTTATCCAAAGAATCAACAACGCCATCTCGATCATTGTCAAAGTCCGGACAGCCGTCGTTGTCTTCAAAACCGTCTTTGTCCTCCGGAGCATTGGGACATTTATCCAAGGAATCCGGAATGCCGTCGTTGTCATTGTCAAAATCCGGACAGCCGTCTTCATCTTGAAACCCATCGAAATCTTCCGGCTGTGTTGGGCAATTATCAATCCCATGACACACATTTGCGTAGAGCGAATCCTTATGATATGCACTGACCCACGGATCACACAGCCCATCTTTGTCCTGATCGGCAATTGGACATCCATTGCTGTCCAATATTCCCGGGAAGCCTTTGGGCGGATCAAAATGGCATTTGCTGACAAGAGGTGTGTGTTTAGGATTAACACCCCAGTTGACATTGATTGCTCCAGCCAATTCCATACCCCGTGAAGGAACAAACCAGGGAGTTCCGATTGCTTTATAGGATCCATGTATCGAAAAATACTTGAAATTAAAACCAAGACCGAGCGCCGATCCCATGAGTTCCTCGCCGCCAAAGATCAATCCTAAACGCATAGGAATAAAACCATTAAGAACACCGACTTCAGATCCCAACGACACGCGGGGAATAAAGGACTTTCCCGGAGAGCTTGCAAGACTTTGCTCGTAATTTGCGGCAACGATCGCATATTCAGCAAGGTACTTGAGGTTCTTCCTTTTTTCCATTGTCAAAAAATCCCATTTGTACGCATACCCGATATTCATGCAAAGAGGCAGCGAGGTGACGAACCCGTTTGCGTTTGTCAATGTATCGCTCTTATCGGAAATATATTCGCCGATGTTCCTGTTAAAAATTGTTTTGCTTGCGTCGTTCAAACCGCTTGGTCCCGACTTTCCCTGCACCCCATTCATAATCTGGTAAAAATCAAGATTGTCTTTTTTGATTTTCAAATCAACTTCCTTTGTGCCGTTCATCCAGAACAACACGCCAAGATCCTGGAAGTTTATCGACAACGTCGCGTGCTCATCATATAAAATACCGCCGATATCAAGACCTATCCCGTGCCCCGCAATGGGCAATCCGTTTTGGAAAGGGTTTTGAAACAACCAGTTTCCCGTCAAGCCGGCACCGGCAGTCTGAACCTTCATTTCGCCATCAACCGCAATCGCATTGGGTCCCGAATTGTAAACCGCCGACCCTTTGAGCATCTGCGCCTGCATAATGGAATGGCCCATCACATATTTGATTCCTATGCCGCCGGCACTGTATTTCAAATTGAAAAAATTATTCAGCTCCGGGATCGAAACCGGCAGACCTATGCTTAATTTAAAGTCTGTCGTCCAGATCGCTTCCTGCCTAAACGTGCTGAAGTCAAGCTTGCTGTCGCGGACAAGACCCTTGTCGGCAGAGAATAGAAGCATGAGCGGACCTTCGGGAATTTTCAGCTCTTCTTCTGCTTTGGTTGTAATATCAAAAGCAAAGCGACCCTGCGCAAAGGAGAAAAGTGATGTTTTGACGCCTCCATACAAGCTGAACCCGCCCTTAAGACCATTTGTCAACTTATCAGAGACCTTTTTCCCTGTTGGATCCGCCATGTCGTCATCGGTGATATTAAAAGACTCGGCGAATATTTCCGATGTGGTCTTTGCAAATTCCGCAGAATCGCCCATGTTCCAATACGGATGAAACGGCGATACTGCAAGCTTATCGCTCCAGTAGCCAACACCCAGGTCCGTAAAGGGAAACAACAGCACGCCGCCCGTCGGCGGCCTGTCTACACCAAGCAGCGCCGGATTATAAAACGACGCTTCATAGGCGGATCCTGTCGCATTGCGGGCAAGCGTTGTTCCGCAGTTTTTGGGATCCAAATCAACACCGGCAAAAACCGTTGCCGCAGTTATGAGCACTATCGATGATAGTATTGTATGAAAAGGTCGCATTCTGTTTCGCCTTTCTCTATAGTTCGGAATTATTGAACGATGTTATTCATGCTGTTCACGCCTTCGATCCTGATGCGCGACTTGATATATACGTTATCGGTGTCAAGAAGCACATCGCTGCTTTTTTTATAGAATTTGAGCATCCAGCGCCAATAGCATGTGTCTGTCTGGAGAATCGAATTCATCTGCCGGTCGTTTATATTGATAGAATCCTCAGTAACGCTGTCCCGCGCGGGTATCAACACGCCCTGCGACCCTAACAAATTAACATAGCCGCTGTCCTCGGCCGTACCTGCAGGAGCAAAAACCATGCTGCATATTTGTGCCGTTGTCAATGAATCCAGCAGCGACCGGCGACCGGGTTTCGGGTCTACCAATGCGTATACCGTTGCGTCGACGTTCGACCGGTTTGTCAATGTCATTTCAAATGCGGCAATGCGATCCTTCATCCTTTTGAACACATCAAGCCCTTGCGGAATAGCAAAAAATCCCGTGCCCAAATCCATGATCAAATCATTGCTCACCGACCATCCGAGCGGCGCTTTCAGGGAATCCTGCATGTCGCCCTTCATTCTCATGCCGCCCTGCACCTGGCCAAACGATTGCATGTTATTGACAATAAGCATTTTCGTGCCGATCGGGATTTCAGCATGCACCCTCGTGGAAATACTGTCGGGGAATAAATTGACGATTTTCGTTATGTCAATTGAATCAGCCAAGCGGCTTTTATTATGCACATTATGGAAAACCGAGAACGTCGAACACGCAACTGCCGGTGTTTTCGGGTCAAACGCGGTGAATTTGATGCGGAAACTGTCGATGAACGCACTGTCGGGCAAAGCAATATCCATTGCCGAAAGCACATAGGCGGAATTCAGGAAAAACCTACCTTTAAGAGAGTCCTTGACAGATTTTCGCCAAGGGAACTGTATCGGATCGGTACGCGGATCGCCGTCCTTCTGATAGGCCGCCATGACCGTACCGTACATCTGTTGATAATCAACATGATCCGGACTTATCGTAAACACGACCGAATCTCCGGCGGAAACCGTGTCCCATTTCCCGGACGGTCTTGTTGATACATAATAATGCACAGTCGAAATAGACTGCTGTTTTATCGTGTCCCATTCCGGGAAAAGCCTTTTCAACGATAAATCCAGTATTCCAATGTTCGAATTCGCATGCGCATTGAACGGCAGCACTTGAGCCCCAGCGGCCCTATTTCCCCAAAAATATGAATCGGAATCAGACTTTGTCAAACCAACCGACGACAGGTCTGCAAGGCTTGTAATCTGATTTGCCCTGTTCGTGCAAAAATCCTGTCGCCAAATATTTTCATGGATCATGCTCAAATTGACATCCAGCCCGGAAGCATTGTTCATTTTGTAATTATAAAACCCGTTGCCGCAATCAACATAATCTATCGCTACCGTGTCGGTGATTTTATAATGGTTTGTAAACACCTTTGTAAAAGCGATGGCCGAGTCCTTGACAATTGCAGACAACGCGGTCACCGAATCGGTCATAACCGTGACTTGCAGGCTTTGGCCAGCGGCAACCGTTCCCGGCGCTCGAATCGTGCCGGTTACGAGGAAGGCAATGGTGCTGTCCATTGTTTGCCCAGCCACCGGATATGAAATCGTTGTGCTTTGATTCGCCTCAAGAGACCCTGCCAAAACCGCTTGGGAGCCGGAAAGGCTCGTAATGGTGACCGAGATATTGTCAATTGCAACATCGCTGCTGTCCGAGATCTTTATCAGCAGAGATCCGCTTTGCGGATGAAAAGACACGGATCTGACTTGCGGATATTTAATTGTGTCATTAATCGAAAGCGGAACATTTGCGTTCACCGCCCCCGCGATCAGAGGGATTTTCAAGGTCATCGGTGCCAGGCCCGAAAGCGGCAATGGCCCGAGATTATCGCTGAACACCTTTTCACCCATGACTTCCTGGGTCTGCTCCATAATCATGGAATCTTTTTGATGAAACGTGAACCCAACCGGCTGAATGATCGAATTGGTGCCGTCAGGGTTCGTATCGCCGGTGCCGGTGATCGCGAGATTGCTGTCCAACTTGATGAGATGATTGAGTTCTTTACCAACAATAAACTTCTGGTTTGAAACCGGTAATTCTATTTTCGACCGCCACTTGAGCGTCTGGTCGGTCGGATTCGAGCAGAATAATGCCAAGGCCAAAAGCACGGGAGTTGACCAAAAGGCAATTTTTTTAAAATTCTTCACCTCGCACGCTCCTTTCAAAACATTCAGCAAAAACAATCTATTCTTGCTATTCATACAATTAATTTTTTACGGTTTTTAAAAATATAACCGAATCATACATTATTAGCCAATTATTAATGGCTTAAGCAAAGCTTCCCGATAGTATTCGTAGACCAAATTATAACATGACCGGCGTGCCTCTGGCGAATGGTATTTTTTCATATTCTTTATGCCGAAATTACTTGCCAGCATCCAGGAGATCTCATGGACATTTCCCTGCTTCTTGATTATTCGGATTTTTTCAAAGACATTTCTCCCAAAAACAAAACTGCATTGGCCGCAATTTGCATCCCAAAAACGCTGCAAAAACGCGAAACTCTTTTCTGTGAAGGTGAAAAAGGCCAGTCAATGTACATTTGCGCAAGCGGCAACATACAGGTTTACAAATCAGGCCCGGGAGGCAAGGAATCGGTGATAAAAATCATCGGGCCGGGGGAAATCTTTGCAGAGGTCATTCTTTTCGAAAAAGACACCTACCCGGCAAACGCAATTGCGCTTCGAAAAAGCGTTGTTTATGTGATTTTGAAAAAACAGTTTTCAAAACTTTTAAACGATGAAAGCTTTCGAAACGATTTTATCGGCATGCTCATGAAAAAGCAGCGATACCTTATCAATAGAATCCACGATTTAAGCTCCCATGACGTTGAAGAGCGCTTTTTCAGTTTTCTCGCGGATCATTTTGGGGAAAAGCAGGATTATAGAATGACAATCCCTAAAAAGGACATTGCATTGGCTATCGGAACCACCTCAGAAACCTTTTCCAGACTCATTTCCCGATTACAAAAAGACGGGGTTTTAACCATGGAAAAAGATAAAATATCGCTTATTGATGGATTTTGGAATAACAGGTTTGTCGATATATAGGTGTTTTTGCCAATCTTTATTCAAGTGTATAAAGTACGTGACATTTGCTTGCCGATTTCATAGTTTTTATATCCTATCCAAATACAAAAAATTCGTTTTTTACTTATAAGGCTTGAACGCATGAAAAAATTGAGAATGCTTTTTCTTTCTTTTATGATAACATTTCCTGTGCTTTCGCAAACCAACCTTTCCGGCAACATCGGTGGAATGACGATAGAACAGGTCGGCAATCCTTTTGTCGTATCCGACAATCTGACAATTCCTTCAGGAAAAAAGTTGGTGATAAAGGAAGGGTGCGTTCTTTTGTTTAAACCCTTTACCGGAATTATTGTTGAAGGCGATCTGGACGTTGAAGGGACCCTTGAAAAACCGGTGATATTTACAACGGAAAATGACAGCGCGTATAACCATGAATCGAAGCAGCCTCCGAACCCTTTTGACTGGAATGGAATTCTTATTGGCCCAAAAGCCGGAACAGTGAAACTCTCGAATTTCGATCTCAAGTATTCCGTGTACGGCGTAAAGTCTTCCAAGGAAGGCTTTATCATTAATAATGGCACATTTTCCCGAAACGGACAGTTTCACGTGACGGTAAAGGATCAAATGGAAAAGGTCGTCGATGATGTTCCATTTAATTTCGGGAAAGATCAGGTGGAGAAACAAGGCTCGGCGAAAGATTTCGCTCAAGATAAAACAATACATTCCACCGGGACGCCATTCGCATGGCGTAAACCTACTACGGTATTGGTCGTGGCGCTGGGGATGGCCGCGATTGGCGGCAGCGCCTACTATTTCCATCAAAAGAGCATCTATGCCTCGAAATATGGGGCGGCGACTGTACAATCGCAAATGGATGATATGATAGCAAAGCAGGAATCGTCATTGAGATCGGCAGTTATTTTTGCGGTTGTTGCCGGCATTTTAGAAGCAGGCGGGATAACACTCTTTATTATGGATAATGGGGCCGTAAATTCAAAAAGCGTATCATTGTTTCCGATGCTTGGAAATTCTAATGGAATTATCGTAACCTTCGAATACTAAATGCAAAGGCACAACGCCATGAAAAAATCTCGATTTATCTGGTATGTCTACATATCTTTGGCTCTTACCCTGCTGCTGTTTTCTTTATGCGAAATCAAGAGAAACAATCCGCTCGACGCGAGTGGTAGTACTTTCGTGCAGCCGCAGATAGTCGTCGACACAACCGGGGCCAGCGTCGGAAACGGCGATACTATCCATTTCGATTCGGCGACAGTGGTCGTAATTGGCAATAAGGCAGAAAGCAGGTTTCAGGTGTCAATCGATTCCGGCTCCTGGTCGACATGGAAGTCGTCGGGGAAATTTCACTTTTACTCTTTGGAAGATGGAAAACATACGATTTTGATAGAGTCCAAGTATGACGGCGGTACTATTTCCGTTTATGACACTATTGCATTCTATGTCCGGACGATAGGCTACAAACCGGCATATCATACGTATCTTGATTCAATCATTCAGACCGATACGGGTGTTGCCCTCTCAATAGTTGCTGAAGCCCTAGGAATGAAGCCAATTACTTACCAATGGAAAAAGGGCGATTCGGTCGTTGCCGGAGGAAACAAAGATACATTGATTATTCCCGACGTTCAATCGGGAGATAGCGGATCATATCGCTGCGCGGCCTCGAATGAATGGGGTGTTGATACAGGCAGATTGTATAAAATCAAGATAGTGTATCCTGCTGTTCCAACATACACGGTTACCTACGATGACAACCGTAGCACAAACGGAAATGCTCCAGTCGATGCGAATGTGTACGAAAAGGGAGCGACCGTCACAGTCAAAGCCAATATTGGAAACTTGACAAAGACAGGATATGTCTTTGCAGGCTGGAACACATCAGCAGATGGCAGCGGGAGCTCGTACGCAGCTGGTGTAGATTTAACCATGAAGTCCGGCAACGTTATTTTGTATGCAAAGTGGACACAGAACCCGACATATACCGTAGTTTACAATGGCAATGGCGGTTCGAGCGGTAGCGCTCCAACCGATGCCAATGCCTATGAGCATGGTGCAACTGTAACAGTTAAGGGCAACACGGGAAATCTGGTGAATTTCGGGTACAGTTTTGTAGGGTGGAATACTGCGGCAGATGGCAACGGCACATCGTATGCTGCTGGCGTGGATTTCAATATGGGATCGACTAACGTTATCTTATATGCGAAATGGACACAAAACCCGACTTACACCGTAACCTATAATGGCAATGGGAATACGAGCGGCACCGTTCCGGCAGATGCCAATGCCTATGTACAAGGAGCGACCGTAACGGTGCTGGGTAACATGGGTAATCTTGTAAGAACCGGATACACTTTTATCGGTTGGTGCACAACTGCGGAAGGCAGCGGAACATCCTACGCAACCGGTACAACATTTTCTTTGAGCACCGGCAACGTTATTCTGTACGCAAAGTGGACGCAGAATCCTACTTATAGCGTAATTTACAACAGCAATGGCAGCACAAGCGGCAGCGTCCCGCTCGATGCCAATGCCTATTTACAAGGTGCGATTGTCACAGTAAAAAGTAACACGGGAAATCTGGGTAAAAGCGGATATAGTCTTGCTGGATGGACTGCAGCTACAGATGGCAGCGGAACAACCGATACGAGCGGGGCAACGTTTGCAATGGCAACAGCCAATGTGACATTATATGCAAAATGGGTAATTCGCACGTTGCCGTTACATTTAACAGCAATGGAGGATCCAGCATCACCGGCCAGGTTGTTGCGTACGATTCCACAGCAACACAACCGACAGCACCAACGAGAACCGGATACGGTTTTTCAGGCTGGTATTCAGATTCGTTGTTGACAAATGTATTCAACTTTTCAACGCCGATAACAACGGCGACTACACTCTATTCGAAATGGACAATAAATTCGTGTACTGTTACGTTTAACAGCAATGGTGGGAACGCTGTCGCCAACCAGACTGTTGCATATAATTCCACTGCAACCCTGCCAAATCCGGCACCAACAAGAACTGGATACGGATTTTCAGGATGGTACTCAGATTCGTTACTGGCAACCGCCTTCAGCTTTTCAACGCCTATAACGGCTGCAATCACTCTGTATGCCAAGTGGCTGATAAACACATGCACGGTCAGTTTTAATAGTAATGGAGGAAGCGCTATTGTCAACCAGACTGTTGCGTATAATTCGACAGCAACGCTGCCAATTCCTGCGCCAACGAGAACCGGATACGGTTTTTCAGGATGGTATTCGGATTCGTTATTGACAAACACGTTCGGTTTTTCAACTCCAATTACTGCTGGTATTACACTGTATGCCAAATGGACGATTATTACGAATACAGTCACCTTTAACAGCAATGGCGGTAGCGCTGTCGCCAATCAGACTGTTGCATATAATTCCACAGCGACCCAACCAACAGCACCGACGAAAGCTGGGTATGCCTTCTCAGGATGGTATTCTGATTCTTTGTTGACAATGACATTTAGTTTTTCAACACCAATTGCCATGACTATAACACTATACGCAAAGTGGACATTGAACACATACACGGTCAGCTTTAATAGCAATGGAGGAAGCTCAGTTGCTAGTCAGACTGTTGCATATAATTCAACCGCAACATTGCCAAGTCCACCTCCCACAAAGAACAGTTATCGATTTTCTACGTGGTATTCCGATTCCGGCTTGACTAGGCCCTATATTTTTTCTGCGCCTGTGGTAAATTCGTTAACTTTGTATGCTCTGTGGGGCGATTCGGTACCACTAGATAGCCTCAAAGGTTTCTATTCTTTTGCTGGAAATGCTCTTGATTCGAGCGGAAACGCATACAACGGTACAATTAGAGGCTCAATAACATTTGTTCAGGATCGTTTTGGAAAGCCTAACAGCGCCGCAAGCTTTCCTGGAGATACGGGGTCCTACATTGATTGTGGAAACGTTTTTGCGAGTTCTCCCGCGGGTCTTACACAATGTGTATGGATAAAAACCAGCGTTCAAAGAGCCGCTGTTCTTTCAAAAAGGCAATCCGTTAATCCCGGCGTTGGTTGGCCCGCAGTTTTGATAATTAATGACTCTGCTTATACTTACCTTGATGAATCAAACCACACAACAGTAGGCCCCGGGATAAGCAACGTGGCTATAAATGATAATAAGTGGCACTTTCTCTGTGCTATTAAGAATGGTAATACCTACTCCTTGTATGTTGACGCGATCCTGCAAAACGCCATTGGAACCGACGCCATTACATTTACATCAACAGAAGATTATACAATTGGGCGCGCTGGTACATTATCTACCTATTCCACTGTAAATTCGTACTACTACACTGGAATATTGGACGATGTCCGCATTTATTCCCGAGCTCTATCCGCAAATGAAATCCTTGCATTGTATCAAGCAGGTGGGTGGTCAGGAAACTAAAGGTTAGTTTTGAACATGTTCTGTACCTGGCTGGCTTCGTTACTGCCTTTTAACCCTCAATATCCTCTCCCCTAAAACCGTATCCTTTTAGGAGGCAAATATGGTTCGGCTATTATTAACATCTTTTGCTGTATTTTCTCTTTTAAGTTGCAGCTCAGCAAAAGAGATCCCTCAAACTTCAACGTTCCGCGGTCGACTTTTGCTGGCAAATGAAAACCTTTCCGAGGTGGTAACTATGGATAAAGTCATTAAAACCGATGATCAATGGAAAAAAGAGCTGTCGCCCGAAGTGTATCAGATAACCCGAAAAGCAGCAACCGAATGCGCTTTTACCGGCAAACTTTACGAAAATCCTAAAAAAGGATTTTACACATGCGTATGTTGCGGCCTGCCGTTATTTACATCTGATACAAAGTTCAATTCAGGCACAGGTTGGCCGAGCTTTTTCCAGCCTGTTGATCCAAACAACGTCGTTGAGATTTCCGATAAAACCCTTGGCATGGTGAGAACCGAAGTGCAATGCGCACGGTGCGGCGCACATTTGGGTCATGTTTTCGAAGATGGCCCAAAACCAACCGGCATGCGTTATTGCATGAATTCTGCGGCATTGACTTTTATTGAAAAAACTTCTCCGCAAGCTGCCGCAAGTTCAAAATTGGAACCAGCGGCTTTTGCCGCAGGATGCTTTTGGGGAGTGGAGGAAGCTTTTCGCAGATTGAAAGGCGTTGTCGCAACATCGGTCGGGTACATGGGCGGATCGGTTGCCCATCCCACCTACGAGCAGGTATGCGAACACCATACGGGGCATGCGGAAAGTCTGTACTTGATTTACGATCCATCACAGATCTCCTACGAAAAGCTGTTGGACCGTTTCTGGGAAATCCACGACCCAACCTCTCTTAATAAGCAAGGCAACGACAGGGGAACGCAATACCGTTCTGAAATCTTTTTTTATACAAAAGAGCAAAAAGTAATTGCCGAAAAGGTCATTCTCTCTTTGCAGAAATCCTTCTCCAAGCCAATCGTTACGCCGGTCACACCTGCGCCGGTTTTCTGGCCTGCCGAAGAATACCATCAGAGATATTTAGTTGCCAATCCTCATGGCTATTGCCATATCGATCTTGATGCTTTAAAATAAAAATCTTATACGTTTTTAGCTGAAGGCTTTATTTTGGGTGTCGGGGAGGCATATCCTGTGGAAAGCAAGCCCCCTTGTCCCGCACCCGTGAAAAGTTAAAAAGGCAACTCAACCCTTTGACCCCTTTCCGCGAACGGCGAAGTCCTCGAAGGGGAAGATGGGGTGGGGCGGAACGTACCCGAAGCGAAGCGGAGTGGTATGAGGCGACCGCACGTCTTTTTATTTGATTTACTTTTCGCGGGTGGGGGCTATAAATATTTTCAGATAGGTAAAATGTTGCCCGCCCCACACCCTAACTAAGGCCTTTAGCTAGACAGAAAGCCTTAGCATTAATATAAAGGATTTTTATTTATATGTCCCAACCCGTTCTTTTTATAAATTTAATTTTAAGCCTCCTAAATACAATAGCTTTAGTCCTTGTTATAATCCGGATTTTCTCAAAAGCAAATCAGCAGCAGGACACGAACATACAAAGCGAACTTCGCCTTGGCAGGCAAGAATCTGCCGACGCTGCGAGAAACCTTCGTGAAGAGGTCGTAAACCAGATCAAGTCGAGCCACGACACAATAGGAAAAAGTCTTGGCGATATTACGAATCTGCAAAAGGCCCAGCTCGAAACCGTTGCACAGCGGCTTGAAAACCTCACCGAAACAAATCAGAATTCCCTGCAACGATTGCGCGACGTGCTCGACGAGCGGGTCAGGGAAATGATGGAAAAAAACGAGAAAAAACTTGAGGAAATGCGAAAGACCGTCGACGAAAAATTGCAAACAACGCTTGAAAAACGGCTCGGCGACTCGTTCAAATTAGTCAGCGAAAGGCTTGAGGCAGTCCAGCGCGGTCTTGGCGAAATGCAAAATCTCGCCACCGGCGTCGGCGACCTGAAGCGCGTTTTAACAAATGTTAAAACACGCGGCACCTGGGGCGAATTCCAGCTCGGTTCCATTCTCGACCAGGTATTGTCGCCGTCGCAATATCAGCAGAATGTCGCTACAAAAGAAGATTCACGCGATGTTGTTGAATATGCAGTCAAACTGCCCGGCAAAGACGACGGCCCGAACTCGCAGGTATGGCTCCCCATAGACTCAAAATTTCCCCAGGAAGATTATCAGCGCCTGCTTGACGCAGTTGAAACAACCGATGCCGAAGCAGTTGAAAAAGCCACCGCAGTGCTCATACGCACCATTCGCATCGAGGCCCAGCGTATTCACGACAAATATCTCAATCCGCCCCAAACAACCGATTTTGCCATCATGTTTCTCCCCACCGAAGGTCTGTATGCCGAGGTGCTTCGCAAGCCCGATGCTGTCGAGGAAATGCAGCGCAAGTACCGCATTGTTGTTGCCGGCCCCACGACCCTTGCGGCACTATTGTCGAGTTTACGAATGGGTTTCCACACCCTTGCCATAGAAAAACGCGCCAGCGAAGTCTGGAAAATATTGGCAGCTGTCAAATCGGAATTCGGGAAATTCGGCGACGTACTCGACAAGGTTAAACGCCAGCTTTCAGCAGCCAGCAATACCATTGAAGAAACCGGTAAACGCACCCGCGTCATGGAACGTCATCTTAAAAACGTTGAAAATATGCCCGATAGCGACGCTGCCAAACTTTTGGGGTCGGACGACATGGCTCTTGATGAATCGGAAGAATCAACCCCCCTCGACGTTATCTTATGATATGTATAGTGCTATCCTTGCGTATCGGAATGTTTGATTCTTTGCCGACATATCCTACCGCAGCTGAGGAGCAGATAATATGCTCTTTAGGGATTCCCAGTTCAAAAAGGTAATTGCGTAATCCCGGATCATTTCGCAACCAATGCAGCTGATTGATATAACAGGTGCCCAGTCCCAACGAATGCGCCGCAAGGAAAAGGTTTTCAAGTGCAAGTGCGCAGTCTGCCATGGCATTTTCATAATTGGGCCGGTTGGAGGCAATGATAAGTGTAGGTGCATGGTGAAAAAAATGAGCGTCTTCTCTTTGCGCGTAAGCTTTGACTCCGAGTTTTCCGGGATAATCGTCATCAGGAATCCAATGTTGAAAACCCTCTCGCAACAGACCGTTGATTTTTGCAAGGACATCCTTGTTCCGGATGGCGGTAAACAGCCAGCTTTGATTGTTACCACCGCTGGGTGCCCATATTGCGGCATCAAGCAATGCTTCCAATTTTTCCTCTTCAATCTGCTTCTCCTGAAACTGGCGTGTACTTCTCCGCGCATGAATACAATCAAGTACTTCATTTCGAATCATGACAAATTCTCCTTTTTGCAACCGAAAGATACGGTTACAAATTAATTGATACCTCAATAAGAAATCCGGTAATCGCCATCACTATATTACCAATAGGTTGAAAGCTGGAACATTTCTGCTATCCGTCAGCGGAGCGATTGGTCAGTTTTGTATTTCGCTACAATGACGCCGATATCGTGTGGGTATATCAATCTGAACATCGAAGTTCATTATTTTTAAGGCTTTTGAGATTTTGTCAATTCCATTTTCAGAAAATCCCGTCGATTTCAGCAAAATATAATGTTCCGCTGTGTCATCGATATTTCCAACAATGATTGTTTCCCCTTCAAAGGAAATGAGCATAAGCTACGGATCATCGTTTTTAATTGCAGTTTCAACCTGGGTTTTATCCGGGAAATAAATAATATTCATTTTCTTAAAATAAAATGTCGCAACTGGTAATTGCTCAGAATGTGCGAATATAAATCAACACTTTTTACCCTACAGTAATGGAACAATTATGGAATCAAAAGAATTGGTTGCTTGTCTGAAGTTTGCCGCAGTAATTTATACAGATAGGATTGAAGCCGTAAACAAGCAGCCCTGGAATAAACACCCACAATTCAATTTCCGTGGAACACATACGTTGGATCTTGATTTATCTTTAATCATATCAAACCGGATTTCATTTCAAAGGAGCCCACTCATGAAAAGCATTGTATTGACCATCACAACCATCATAGAAGTTGAAGACAATGTTAAAATTGATGAAATTAAAGGCCATGATGAACTGGGAATGCATATCAATGTCAATGGACACCTGCTCCAACCGATAGTTGACTTCACGGAATACAATGGCGCCGACAAAGACGGTTCTCAAACGTGGGGCCCCCTCGAAGACGACAATATCGGACAAAAACTGTTTGACGGAATAATCAATGAAGGATATACGATATTGGAAGCTAAAAAAGAGGACAATGATGCATAGTGACATTTACAAATTGAACTAATCAAGCGCTATAGGAGCGATACGAAATTGGAGACGATAGCAAGCAGACAAATGACCAAAGTCAAGCATCTCTTCCTTTCTCAAATCACCCGGCTCCTTCTTACGACCTTCCTGCCTATTGCCGCGTCAAATACTTCGGCCGACCCGCAAATCACGGCCGATTGTTTTGCGCGGGTGAGTGCGGTATACAAAATCTCTTTGGTCAATAGCGGATGGCGCATGTCCCCAACGAGTACGCACAGGATGTTTTCAAACTCGCAACCCTGGCTTTTATGCACGGTGAGCGCAAACGACTGTTCAATCCCGCGTATTTCGTCAAGGGGAATCGCCTCAAACCCGTTATGCCTTCGGGCAACAAAAAAGATCCTGTTGCCAAGATTCATCACGATTCCCCTGTCGCCATTCCACAGGTTCCTGTGACGCATATTGATTGTGACAAGTGCGATGCATCCTGAAAAAAACGGTTCCCCTAAATTCCCGCCTAATTCTTTTCTTACAATTTTCTCTGCAATACCGTTTGCGCCCATGCTGCCCCACTCGCCATTTCGCACAATGCAAAGGATTGCCGATGCATCAAGATGCAGAAAAAGATTGGCCAGCGCCTGATAAAGCTCCGGTTGCGCATCATCGACAAATAACGGCATTTTCCCGTCCTGGTTTGCATTTTCCCATAAGGAAATCGATTCCATGATGGCTTTTTTGTATTCCTGGCCGAAATACCGGTTTATCCATTCGGCTATATGTTCGCGAGGATGGGGCGAAGCGGTCCGCAGCACCCCATGCTGCGTATTGTTCAAAACGTTCCAAATCCGATCGGCATTGTCCCCGAACACCGTGTTAGTTGCAACATAGCAATAGCCTGAAAAGCTCATTTCTTCAAGGGGTATCTGGTTTTTAATGAGGCCCGCAATGTCGATGATGTCTTTTTGAGACCTGAAGCTTTTTGTAAGCACAATGAGTTTGTCGGTCATCGCTGTTTTCCGGAGATCTTTGCAAATAAGATCTTTTTCAAGGTTCAGGGAAAGGATTGCGGCAAGACGGTCAAATACCGGTTCACTCAACGTAGGAATATTGCCTTCCAGGCTTTCGGCATACCCGTACGCCTGGGTTATATCTCCCAAAACCGCGCCTGCATCCACCGACGGCAATTGGTTCTGGTCACCCAAAAGAATGAGTGTGGTTTCTTCCTGTATTGCATCCAGCAATATGCTGAAAATCGAAATGTCGAGCATCGAAACTTCGTCGACAACAATGATTCGCGCATCAAGTGGATTGTCTTTGCCGTGGCCAAACCCGCCGGTTGTGGGATCATAACCCAAAACACCGTGCACGGTTTTACCCTTGATTTCCCGCAACGATATTGTTTCCGGAAAAGTCCCGGTATCCTGCATCGAATCCGCAACAATACTCTGTTCCAGCCGTGCCGCAGCCCTGCCCGTGGGCGCACAAATAATTATGTCTTGTGAAGCAACAAGGTCCTGTTCCGCAAGCATGATTGCCTTTAATGCCGCGCTCACGACACTTGTTTTTCCGGTACCCGGGCAACCGGTTATGACAATGGTTTTAGCGATGCAAGCCAAAGCGCAGGCGATTTTTTGATTGCTGTGAAGCCTGGAATGCTGCAAAACCTTTGCCAGTGCTGCGGAAACGATTTTGTCGTTGGCGCTCTGTTGCAGAGATTTTTTCAAACGACAAAGCAATATTGTTTTCACCAATACATGCGCATGATGATATTTTTGGAAAAACCAGCCTTCATGATCCTTTACAATAGGCTTATGCAAAGGACCAATGCATGCCTCATACATTCCCTTATCATATTTTTCACCAAAACCTTGTATACGGTCTTTAAAATCAATAGCCACGGATTCTGCAACCTTGCGGCCATTGCTTGCATTTATCACTATCGCCTGTTCATGGTATTTTTTGTATTCGGTCAGCATATCGTCTTGACCGGCAGGCAAATACACATTACCCTGATTAAGCGATACGCTCATCATGAGTAAAAACAAAACAAAATCATCGTCAATGGTTTCTTGATCATAGACAAAATCATATAGCATTCTGCACATGCGTATATCGAACTCTGTAATCAGATTTGCCAGAAACATGTCGAGAAAAATCTGTTCTCCCGCTGGCAGACAAACCATGTGTTCCTGCGCCAGTGCTCCGTATCTGCCGCGCTTGTGCCATAGTTCAATAAATGCACGTTGCTTTGTCATACGGCATTCTCCCGCAAACCCGAAAGCTGATCAGCAACAAAATCGGGCCATTCGTATTGCAATTCATGAAGCGTTGGTTTTGTCATCCAAATGCCGCTGCTTTCACCGGCCCTCGTTCCTCTTAAGTAAACATATATAATGCCGCCGAAATGTTTTATTGGATCATAATCAGCAACACGCTGCGACAGCCACCAATGCAGTGCCAGGGCATAAACCTTATATTGGATATCATACCGATGTTCGTCCATGTTCCTTTTAATCGACTCTAACGAATAATCCCTGTTTGCGATCAAATTCGATTTCCAATCCGCAATGTAGTATTTGGACTCATGACAAAACAGCAAGTCCATGAATCCAAGTATCCAACCGCCGTGCAATGCAGGATTTTGGGTTGCAACATCGCGGGGAAACGGCCTTCCTGCCTTATCAAATGCGAAGTAGAATTCCGCTTCGCTTTTTCTTTGCCCGCGTGGAATTTCGGCCAGCGTGAACGGCGCAACCGTTTTATCATTGCACAGGACGGCATTAAGGCTATTGAAAACGCAATCCGCGGCTGCATTTATTATGTGTTCATCCTGCGGCGTTTTTTGGAGAATGCCACGCGCATTGAGGCAGTTTTCAATAATCAATTTCGATTGGGATCCGGCTTGAAGCAGAAAACCGCTGTTCCGGGCTTTTCCCCAGGTTTCAAAATCAGCAAGCTCCAGAATATCGTGAAGCCCGTTGCCTGTCTTTGCCGACGGCGTAAGGATCTCATCTTCGCGCGAAATACCGCTTTTATCAATCTCCAGCCCATGCATTTCGTCACTACCCGGATTAGACCGTATGCCGAGCCTTTGTGCGATCCGTACCAGGCCGGAATACGATTGCTGTATCGTCATACGCCTGGCTGCATATGGTATGTTTTGGGGCCAAATGCCGACGATCTCATCCGTTAAAACCGTTTTGTCAATTAATTGCGCCCCTCCACTTCCCTGCGGGAGCGAAATTTGAATATGCCTTTTCGCATTTTCCATTTTTCCATCTTCATCTTTTTCAAACGATAACAAGGCCTCATTTCTTTTATCAAGCAAGGCCAAATGCAGGATACGGCTTAAAAAAAGTGAAGACGCTGAACCGGAATCGGTTTTTCTTGTTCCAGATATTATTGAATCGGTTGCCAAATCATAATCGTCCCATAGCGGCACAAAGAGCCTGTATTTTGCCCTAGTCAAAGCCACGTAATACAATCGCCTGCTTTCCATGTCCTTATCGGTTTCATACGCCTCTTTGCCGATTTCCTTGTCGAACCAGAAATCTGTCCCTCCGTTTTTGTTCCGCACCTGGTAAAAGTCCCTGTTCTTTTCCGTTCCTTTTCCACATGCCAGAAAAACAATCGGGAATTCCAGACCTTTTGCCGAATGCATGGTCAATATTTTCACTGCCCGGCCTTCTGTTTCCTTTTGAAAAATGTCCTCTTCTTCAGATTCGGAAATGTTCCCCTTGTACAGATCCCTCAGCCGCTTCACCAGTTCGCCGAGGGAATCGTGATTGTCTATAAGGCGGCGTATGCAGTAATTCCTCAGCTGCCGCATGGCCGCAATGCGCTGCTTTTGGTCGGGCTGTGTTTTGCACCAGGAAAAATATGACGATTTTCCAAGCAGCGTCCCGAACATTTCTCCCCATTTCTCATGCATTGCAAGTTTTGCACATGCATAAATCAGCTCAAGGAGTTTTTGCGCCGGCGTCTCGTATAAATCATTCACTTTTCCCAGGTTTACTGCCTGTAAACCAACAAACCGCGTGAGCATTGCCTTTTTTACGCAAGCGGAGTTTTGCGGCCGATCGACGGCATCAAGGGCCACGAGCAATTGAAGGCATTCCCCGGAACCGAAAAGCCCTGTGTTTCTCTGCTTTGTATAGGGAATTGCCTTCATCCGCAAAAGCTTCATGATCGCAATCGCTTCGCTGTGCTTTTCTATCAAAATGCATATGTCGTCGAGATCGCAATTCCGCGGCATCGCAATGCCCTGTCCGGGAAATTGCAAAGGGGTCGTGCCATTTTGCAGAGGCGTTGTCAAATACACAATATAATCGCATACCCATTTTGCATAGAGCAACTGTTTTTCGGGCTTGGTCCTGGTTTCAAAATGCTCCTGGGGATGTATTGCATATAATGGTTTGACAATAACGGGCTTTTTAATGCTTTCAATGGAATGGTTTGCAACGCAAAGATCGGGTACTAAGGCTTTGGAATCCGACGTTTCGTATGCAATGCCGCTGTTTTGGCGAACAAACCAATCGCGTGGCGCCTGCGCTGAAAACAGGCAATTGCATGCGTCAACCATTGCCGCGCTGCTGCGGTAATTGGTGACCAAGTCCACCTTTACCGCGTTAGCCTGCGCCAGTTCCTTTGTGGCCGCAAGGTAAACCGACACATCGGAACCTTGAAAGGAAAAGATCGATTGCTTCGGATCGCCAACAACATACAAAATGTTTCTTTGTTCTAAAGATCTCTTTTCCTGGTCGCAAATAAAAATTTTTTTGAAAATGTCCCATTGGAGGGTATTGGTGTCCTGGAATTCATCGATGATGCCGTAGCGGAAATGCTTTCGCAAAACCGGCAATAACTGATTGCCGCTTCTGCAAAGCACCCGATGCATGGAAATAATCATGTCGTCGAAAGTCCTGATACCGTGTTCCTGCTTTTTCCGGTTAAAATCATTGCTTGTTTGGTTTATAAGAGCGAATAAACCGGCGATCTTTTCTGCGTTCTCGTTTTCCCGGAGTGCAAAATGCAAATCATCAAGATCGTCGCAAAATTCTGTGAAAGAAAAACCATTGTAAGAGCCCATGTGTGCCGCTATGAGGGGAAAGCACCTGTAGTCTTCGGATGTCGTCGAAACCACGGGTAAAAAAAGGTCTCTGGATTGCTTTTTGATTACTGCGGAATCGAGAGGACTTTCCTTCATGTATGCAATGACATCTTCGGCCGACGAAAGGTTTGTTTCGCAAAGCAGGGCCTTTAAAACCAGGCCTTTTTTAGGCTGGTCTTTTTTCAATCCAAGTGATTTTTTGATACTCTGCCATGCAATCACATACGGATGGTCGCAGGTTTTCTGCATGCAATATTTCCCAAGAATTTTCCTGTATGCTTCAAGAATATTTACCCGTGAATCTTTTGGCCGAAGCGAATCTGCTTTTTCAGCATTAAACGATTGTATGACCGAAAGAACATTGCAATAAAATGAATCTATACCTTTAAAATTCCATGCGTCAAGAGTGCCCGCAATTTTATCCGGATCGCTCCATACATGTGCTGGAAGTTTTTTCTGCATCAGATCGCGCATTGTCATTTGAGCAATGGGCCCGGCATCGAGTGTTTCCTCGCCGAACATGCTTTGACTTTCGAAAGCATGGGCAGTCAGGAAGCGGTTGCAGAAACCATGAAAGGTATAAATTGCCGCTCTGTCGAACCGGGTGAGGCACCGTTGAATATGTCGTAGTATGGTGCTGTTCCGGTTTTCATTGCTGCATTCCACAAGCCTTGCTTCAAGTTTTTTTCGTATTCTGTACCGCAATTCTTCCGTTGCTTTTTCGGTATAGGTGACAATGCACAATTCTTCAAGGTCAATTTGCCGGTTCCAGGGATTGTTGTGGGGCTCGGTCAAAATGCGCACAACAAGGTTTTCTATCGTATATGTTTTTCCCGTGCCTGCGGAAGCTTCGATATACCCGTGGTTTTTAAGAGACAGAGCTTCCCAGGCGTTTTTTTGATCAGGCATTTTTTTCTTCCTTGCCGGCAAACAGCATTGAAAATCTTTTTTTGCACAGCGTTGCGCACAGGGGGTCGGTCGGAACGGTTTTTTCCGTTATACCAAGGGATTCAAGGTTTGTTTTATAAATCGGGTTAAAAACATTCTCTGCATCTTCCTCAAGTAATTGTTCGATAGCGTCATGTGATATGTTCTTGCCTTTGTCCCATAACTCTTCCACGATTTCAAAAGGCAAATGATCGAATTTACGAACAGGATGAACAATATCACCCAGCAATCCGGTCAGGTACTCTTTTGCCATCGCGTGGTCCATGAAAAGAGGCATTTGGACCGATATTGCCTTTTTGCTTTTGTCTACATACCCGATGCAGGCCATCGAATACCTTGCATTTTTATGTACGGCCATTTGCGCAATACAATAAAGCATGGGTTCCAGAATGGCTTTTCGTTTGGCCATTTTGTCCTGCTTCATTGATTTATCTGATACTAGCACGCAGACAACTTCGCGACAATGCGGCGCTTTTGGATCATACACAACCCTATGCGCCCCACTGGCCAACCTGTACAAAGAATTGTTTGCGTTTAATTCACAATACAACCGTTTTCGAGATCCAACCATTGTTTCGAGCTTTTCACACGGATTACAATGCCAGCCAAGCCCGCTTTTTGTCCCGGCAAATTCGGCAATTGCATTTGCCAATAGTATCGACTCCCGGAATATTTCTATTGTGTCAAAAGCAGTAAAAGCGGATTGTGGCGCCTGTCCCGCAACAATGGCATTGTCATAAACGCTTTTGAGGATTTTGTTCCACTGTGCCTGTAAAGAACCATCGGGTACGACAAGTGGGGAATCACCTTTTTTCCCGAACAAATAATCCTGTGCTTTTTCGCAGAATTGGTTTTTCATGTTCCAGCGAATCAAGGAATTCGTCATATATGCTTCGGTCGAATCTTCTGGTTTAGTATAGTCGTCATCGTATAAATGAAGGCCCTTTTTCAGGGTGTACTCAAGAGGGTTTCTCAAAAAAGCTGCACATTGCATTGTGGTAAATGTATTTCTGTCAAGCCCACCTGCAGAAGACTGCGGGCACTCAATTGTCTTTTCCGTCTCCACAAGTGTTTCGGTTTTAACCAGCAATGCCGTTTCCATACTGAACGACGGTATGTTCCACGAAAAGCCTGCTTTCGATAAACCGGCCATCGGTTGCTGTTCGGCACATAGGGGTATTGTTTGTATTTCGAGTTTATCGTCCCCATACAGGACCGCACCATTGACAAACGATTGCAGTTCAAAGACCGTACTGCAGGGCAACAAATCGGTATCGCGTACGAGGTCTTTGCCCACAAAACTCACAATGAGTTTTTCTTTTGCGCACATGAGCAGTTCCAGAAAAGCATATTGGGCCTGACGGTACGGCCGTAAATCGCCGGGAACATGATGCCATGTACGCAAATCGAGCGTATCGGTGTCCGTATTTCCAGGAAATACCCCTTCATTCATTCCCATAACGTAAACAATTTTAAAAGGGATCGCCCGCGACGGCTTCAACGCCGATACCGTAAGTTTTCCCGTGCAATACGCGCTTTTAACAGGCAGTTCGAAATCCGCGTGTTCCTGAGCAAGGGCCTTGAATTCTTCAAAATCAAATTCATTGTTTCCTTCAAATGAATCACGGATTTTAAGAAGCGCCACATCCTCGAAATACCGGTCGCTTACACGCTCCTCCTCTGCAAATTCAGCAGGAAATGATGTCCATGTACGTAAAATTGCAATCAATGTTTCGCAGGCCTCTGTCCAGTTTGCCGCCTTTTTCAACAGAAGTATATCGCGAAACAAACCCTCGATCGTCCGTATGCATGCGATACATTGTTCCGCATTACTGCTCTGCAAATCGGCATACGGACGGATGGTTTCATGCGTTTGTCCGGCTTCGTTTTTTCCACTTGGGAAAATATCGGTTTGGCATACAAATGCGCTCATGAGCCGTTCGAACATGCGTCGCCATGTATTGGACATTGCCGGGTCAATTTCCCCCATGTCTTTTTTATGCGCGCTATCCATGCCGTACCGCACATTGCATTCGTCTGTCCAGTTTTCCCATACATCAATATCGGCAAGCGAGACTTCGCACGCCTCGGCGACAAGGGGGTTGCGCAAAAACCCGAACACGTCGTTTTTGGAAAATTCTTTTTCCAGCAGCACAAGCAGGGTTGTCACTGCTTTGCAAAAAAACGAGGTTTTGCCTTGTTCGTCTGTCAACAGCCACGGCACAAACATCGGGCTCAAGGCGTTGTTTTCGTCCAGCACTTCACGCAACACCGACCGGTATGCAAGCGGATCGGTCACAAACACGCCGATATCGGCAGGGGCCAGGTCAGGGTTATTGCGAAGCGATAACAACACATAGTCGCGCATGGATTCGACCTCGCGCTTTATTCCCGGCGCGGTCAATAGGGCAATTGATGCGCTGTTTCCTTTTTCCGCACGGCATTTCGATTGGGCGCAATTATTGCGAAGCAATATGCTTTGTTTGGCATGTCCCAGGACCGTGTCGCCGAAATTGTCGACATAATGCTC
>Ga0182027_10001839_pt1 | contig 34688 bp, 35 predicted proteins | sample 712E1DmetaG_FD_121300 | JGI IMG/M metagenome (GOLD analysis project Ga0182027, IMG submission 121300) | Permafrost microbial communities from Stordalen Mire, Sweden - 712E1D metaG (Illumina Assembly) | ecosystem: Environmental > Terrestrial > Soil > Wetlands > Permafrost | place: Sweden...
CCGCCGTAATCGCCCCCGCCGTAATCGCCCCCGCCGTAATCGCCCCCGCCATAATCGCCGCCGCCACTCGCCGGGGAAGTCGTCGTAACGCCCGCAAGATCGCCCGTCTCCCCGCCATAATCGTTGCCGGCAAAATCGTTGCCGACGGGAGATTCAAAGGATGCACTGCCCATACCGAGGTCGCCGACGCCAGTGTCGCCAAAATCACCGCTCAGGCCCGCCGTCCCGGAACTTAAATCGTTGGCAGACAGGCCGAGGTAGCCAGTATTTTGAGGCGTGCCATATTCGGTCATTCCCCCAAATGCGGGGGAGGATTCCGAATTGGTCTGGTCAGAATGCGTCAAACCGACCGCGTTCGTAAATTTGCTGATAAGCCCGCCAATTCCCGCGAAAATCGGACTGAGCAAAGGGCCGAGACTCACCCCCTGCCCCGTGTTGTTTTGTGGCCAGGGAAGTAGGCCGGGAGCCTGTGTTGTGTTTGGCGTGAAAAGTTGCTGGATCGGTTGCGCGATGCTGGATACCGCCTTTTGTACTTGCCCCCCGAAGCCCGCGAAGCCGCCGCCAGAGCCGTCGCCAGCCACCGAACCCGATGCCGACGCGCCCGCCGTCCCCCGGTTCGAATACCACCGCAATACGAGAATGGCGATCAAACCGAACGGGATGACTGCGATTAGAATCCACATCCATTTTTTCACGAGTCGAAAGAGTCATCAAACCCGCCATAGCTGGCGAAGTCATCATCACCATAACCGTTGAGCGGAGAGTCGCTGGTTTGGTCAGACGTGCTGGTTTGCATTCCCAGGTCTTGCCCGATGTCATTCGGCGTCCCCGCGCCGCTTCCACTGCTATTGATGCCGCCAACCTGAGAGCCGGAAATGGAAACGCCGGGATTGCGCCCGCCATCGTTGACGCCAAAATTATTTGACAGACTGAACAGGCGCGAAAATGCGGAACTGACCGAGGCGCCGACGTTTTGGGTTGCCTGTGCAGTGAAACCATTCCAGGCCGGAAACCACGGGGCTTGCGTCGTTTGCGTCCCGGTCGTCTGAACGGTGCCAAGACTGCTACCGCTTGCGCCGGATCGGGTGAGAAAATACCAGACCACGGCCAGGAAGCCGAGCAGTCCCAAAATCCAAAGGAAAATATGTTTCATAATCACAAGGCCCGCCCGCACATGCACAATGCGAGCGGGCCGCGCAGGGGTATTCCGCTTGCCTTACGCAAACTTTTGCCACCGACTCAGATTGCCAAAGAGCCGCCGCCCGATCACGGAAAGCTGGCTGCCATTGGTTGCGACAGAGGCCACCGAGCCGATGAGTTCCATCTTCAGGCCATTGTTGGCCGGAGTGTTGCAGTCCAGCACAGAACCAAGTTCTATGCAGTTGTCGCCGCTCAATCCATCCGACAGGAAATTGAAACACGAACTAACGGCGGACCGGAAATTCGTCACGACACCGCCGCTCATCGCCATTTGAGCGCCAGCCCCGATATTGCCGGTCTGCAAGGAGTAGCGAGTGAGCGTGCCGCTGGAAAGCGTCTCCGCAAATTCGACGGGCATGAACGGGGAAGAGAAGTCGTTCAGCGCCCGCAAATGTTTCCAGCGCCATTCCCGAATGACCACCAGGCCGCTTTCCAGCCGCCAGCGTGTCTCCGCTCCGAACCCAAGCGCCACAGTGTTGCCGATGCCGCTGGCGTCAATCGGACTGCGCGTAACAGGAGAGCCGCCCAAGTATTGACGGAAGACCAGATCGGTGTAGGCTCCCGGAATCGGCAGGGGAAACCGTTGTTCGCCGCTCAAACCCGGAGCGATGCCAAAGGGGGTTTCGATCAAGTCCCAGTCAATGTAGCCGTTGGGATTGCTGCCCGCCGACTTCTGCAAAACGGATTCACTCGCCGCAGTCGGGACGCGCCGGATCAATTCTACATCCACGTAGATTGCGCCGATGACGCCGGAGGAATACATATTGGCCGCTGATTGGAAAGTCAGCGAAAGAACCGGGTCTTGAGGGTAAATGTGGGCCGGCAAATACATGCGGGTCCGCAACGGCTCACCAATCCAGGGATGAACCATCGGAATGCGGTAAGTCATTTCGTAACAGCCCACCTGCAAACCCAAGGCAGCCGCATTGGTGCCCTCGGAACCGACTTGCGGACTGACCATCGCCGAAACTCTTTGCGTCGGTTCATCCAGATTCAGGCCCACTTTTTGGCAGTATTCCAGCAAGCCGATGCCAGTTGAATCCACGACGGACCGAGGCTGTTTGCCGTCATTCACGCTGAGATTGATTTTTTGCAGCAGTTGCAAGACCGAATCGAACTGGTCTGGCGATGCGGGACTGGCTTGCGGGACAAGAGCCGTCGTCACGGTGAAACCGACATGGAGGACGATTTCCTCAATCGGCCACGTGCGGTCAATCGGCCATTTTTGAGTAGTGCCCAGCATCGCTGATCCCGTCCCGCTGAATTGCGGGGGGCTGAAATAGTTGAACCTTTGAGGGAGAAACATAGTGGTGTGTCAGGGTTGCGTCTGTTTCCGGGCGTCAATTTGTGGTGTCGCCCGCCGCGTTCGGTCCATTTCTCATCCGAGTCCGGGGATAGAGGAAAAAGCCGGTAAGGTTGGTCACGTCCAGAATGAGGAACACGACCCAAAGCATGAGCATGAACCACAGGAAATTTTTGATAGTTTCTTTCATGGCTGCGAATTTCCCACCATTGCCCCGATTTGAATAGTTGCCAAAAGTAGCAGCTACGATTTACGGCAGGAGCGCGGCCACGATGATCGCCACGCAGTTTTGCGCCTGAAATTTGCGCCGGATATTGTCAATGTGAAAATCCACCGTCCAGATGGAAATATCCATGCGGTCCGCGATATTTTTGCGCGAGTCCCCCGCCGCGAGCCAGATAAGCGCCTCCACTTCGCGCGGAGTCAGATTAAAACGCTTCGCCGCCTTCAGTAACTTCCCCTGAATCAAGGTCGCGCCGGATGTATTTGCCCTTGGGCAAAGCGCGGACGGCTTCAGGGTCGAATCCATTTTCTTGCAGATATTTGAGGGCGTTTGCATCGGATTGCCGGAATGTATAAACACAGGTCAACTGATTTCGGATTGCGTTGTGAATCCGATTCGGAGCTTGGCTGATGCAGATGATATCCACTTGGAACCGCCTGCCCGTTTCGCAGAGTGTCAAGAACTGCTCAGGCTCAACGCTGGTATCGGTCAGCTTTTGCAGTTCATCGCAAAAAAAGATTTTCCGCCCGCCGAGCGCCTGAGAGACCCGGAAAACGTATTCGCAGAAGAACTCGAAGCCCTGCTGTGACTTGCCAGGGAAAGAATCAATCGGGTCATAGCAGACGTAACCGCCCTTGGCCGTCTTTTCCAAAAGCTCATCTGCGTCCCGAATCGCCGGGACTTTGAACCGCTGGGAAAATTCCCCTTGATGATCGTAAATGAACTTGACGAAAGCCTTTTCCGATTTCAGCAGCTTTTGCGCGAGCGTCGTCTTGCCGGTGCCACTCGTGCCCGTCACGAGGATTTTCATGGATGGATGGTCAAACTTTTGCATAAGCAGCACTGTCTTCGGGAAGTGGAAAGTCCGCATCGGAGTAAACTTGCAGAAAGGCCGGGTCTTGCTCTCCTGTCAATAAATCAACAGCATAACGAGTCGCGAGAAGGAGATCAGGCATAATGACTTGGCTCTCGTGTTTTCTCCGATTGCCAGGGGGACCGCACCAAAAAATTATCGTGTAAATCTTCATGGCTTTGGAGTTTGAGGGTTTTCCTTGGCCCGCTTTTGCTTGAGCAAGTCCTGAACGCCCTTGATCGCCACGCCGTAGCGCATCGCCCCGCCCGCCATGATCGTCCCCGCCGCGATGATCGGAAGAAAGCGAAGATCAAGCTTCAATTCCTTGAGGATGATTTCCCCAAGGTCTGCAAAGGCTTCGATTTCCTCTTTGGTGGCAGTAGTCGCTGCCACTAATTCCGCCGCATAGGATTTATCGCCGGTGGCTTCAATGGCTTTGTTCTGCAAAATCCGGTCGAGAAACGCCGCGCCCGATTTTCCCACCTTGAGAAAGCAGCCGCGAATAATAGCCGAGCGGTCAGGCCCGCCAGGCGGGGCAGGACTGCCAGCTTGAGCCGGAACCACAGAAACCGGAGCGGGCGCAATAGGAATGTCAGACACTTTTGGCAAGCCGTCATTCCGGGGCCGTCCCCTGCCCCGCTTGAAGATGTTGCCAGCCCGTTCAAAGAGCGGGCCAGTCGCGGACCGAATTTTTTCAAGAGTCGAACTTTGAGCAGGAGTTTCCGGCGCTGGAAATAATTCATCGGATGGCGGGGGTTGCGGTGGATCGGGAGGGGCCGGGGCCGGTGTGGCCGCTGGCGCTGGCGCAAAAGCTTGATCGTCCATAATTCAGGACGGTTTTGCGCGTTGAAGGGATTAAAGCGCCTTTCGGCGGAGAGGTCAAGAGTTTTTCGCATTGAGAAGGAGAGCGGTAGCCGCCCGTCTGAAAATCGGGTGAGGGGTGCGGGGAGAGGGAATAAAAAAAGGCCGGGAATGCCTCATTGATTAAATCCAGGCCTGATTCCCGGTCTTTTTCCGGCACGATTTTTTTGCGACGATCCGGCGCGTCGGGAGCTTTACGCCCTCCCTACGATCCAGCCGCTCAGGTCGCACTCCTGCGGAGCCTTATCCTGCTGAACCGTGCCGCAAATCTACCACACCGCCCCCACCCTGCCAAGGGCCAGCAATGTCCAAATACCCCCCACCCCCCCCACCCCTGGAAAATTTTGCCGGGTGGGGGGGGTGGGGGCTATTTCCACATTAAGCGCGAGAAAATAAAATAGTACAAAAGGTTTCCCGCACCCTTCCAAAATTTCGGAAAAAGGGGCCATCGCTCTCCTTTCCAAAGCGCAAAACTCATCCCCGCTCCGCGCGAAGCGCCATAAATCCCGCCCCAAATCAAAAAAAACCGTTGACATCAAACATTGTGCGAAGTTAGTGTTTTGGGTTGGAATGACTTTAATTGTTGCTTTTGAGTGGTGTGTCGCGCTGGCCGAAGCCGAATCGCTGGAACGGCCAATAGATGAATCCGGCCTTGCCAATGATGTTCTTCTGCGGGAAGTCGCCCCAATAACGGGAATCCCAACTGTTGGCGGTGTTGTCGCCAAATACGGCGTAGCGCTTGTCTCCGACTTCCAGTTTGTCCCGGCTCGTCTTGAGCCGGCTGTGTGAATCCTGTTGCAGGAGGTGCCCGCTGTATTGGCTGTCGCGCGGCGGAAGATCCGGATCAAATCCATAGACATTCTGGAAATGGGGCGTTGAGGAGTCGAGACGCCGCCCATTGATCCGGACATGACGGTCACGGCCGATGCTGACGGTTTCGCCCGGCAGGCCGATGAGGCGCTTGATGTAGAATTGGTCCTGGCCGATCTGCGGGATGTCCCTGGTTTTGAAGACAATGATCTCTCCGCGACGCGGGCGCCGGAAATTGTAGGTGAAGCGGTCCACGAACAAATGGTCGCCGGTGGTTTCGACGAATTGGATGATCGGTTCGCCTTTGCGGAAAGTGTTGTGGAGGTTAAACTGGTCCACCAGCCCAACGCGATGTTCGAAGAGGTCAAACGGGGTTTCATCGGGCGCGCCCCAAACGGTGATGGGCGCGGTGGCACCGTCGCGGTAACGGACCCAAAATGTCTGTTTGTTGATAAACCGGAGAAAATGCATCAAAGGCTCGGCGTGATCAAATTCGCCGTCGTCCCGGGCGATGGCCTGGTGGTAAACGGCGCCCTGAGCGACCAGATCAAACAATCGTGTCAACAATGGGGGCATGGCAAAAGCGGGATCGTCGCGGAGGTCTTTGACCGTGACGCCAAACAAGGTTGGCTGCATGGAGCCGGTGGGGATTTTGAATGGTTGCAGAAAGAAGGTGCGGATGCTCATGGCGACGACGATGGCGACGAGGAAGACTTCGACCTGATCGCGCCATTCGGCGTTGGGATAAGGTTTGAGCCATAGCTGCGCGGCCCCGGCCAATTCGGCGGCGCGCCGGCCAGCCGTATCGTCGTCCGCGCTGGCATCCAGGGCGGCTTTGGTTTCGCGCAAGGTGGCATCGAGTGACGCGAGGTCCGGCGCGGGGAGCAGGTCGCGTTGGGCGTTGCGCATTTTCAGCAGATGCTCATAAAGCTCCGAGGTCTGCCGGACCTTGCGGGGTTGGAACCAACGTAATTTCATAGCCTTTGGAGGTCCCCCACCCTGTCCGCAAAATTGGCGGGAAAAGAACGCGGAGAACGCATAAGCAGGTCAGGCCTTGAGGACTTCGATGAAGGCCTCCTGGGGGATGTTGACGGAGCCGAAGGATTTCATGCGCTTTTTCCCCTCCTTTTGCTTTTCCAGGAGTTTGCGTTTGCGGGAGATGTCGCCGCCGTAGCATTTGGCGGTGACGTCTTTGCGCATGGCGCGGACGGATTCGCGGGCGACGATTTTGCCGCCAATGGCGGCCTGGATGGCGACCTGGTATTGCTGGCGCGGGATGACTTCCTTGAGCTTGGCGGCCAGGACGCGTCCCCTGCCCTCGGCCTTGGAGCGATGGACGATGCAGGAAAAGGCGTCCACCGACTCGCCGTTGACGAGCATGTCCAGTTTGACCATGTCGGATTCCTGGTAGCCGGCTGGCTCGTAATCCATGGAGCCGAAGCCGCGGGTGATGCTTTTGATGCGGTCGTGGAAATCAATAAGAATTTCGCTCAAAGGCAGGGTGCTGGTGAGCATGACCCGGCGGGGGTCGAGGGTTTCGGTGTGGTCCACCACCCCGCGCTTCTCGGCCAGCAGGGCCATCATGTCGCCGATGTATTCGTTGGGGCAGATGACGAGGGCCCAGACCATGGGTTCCTCGATTTTTTCAATATAGTTGACTTCGGGGAGGAAGGCGGGGTTGTCCACCAGCTTGACCGTGCCGTCGGTCATTTTGACGTTATAGACCACGCTGGGATAAGTGGCGATGATGTCCATGCCGTATTCGCGCCGGAGGCGTTCCTGGACGATCTCGAGATGGAGCAAGCCCAGGAAACCGCAGCGAAAGCCAAAGCCCAGGGCGACGGAACTCTCCGGCTGATAGACGAAGGCGGAGTCGTTGAGCTGGAGCTTGCCCAGGTTGGCCTTGAGGTGCTCGTAGTCGGCGGTGTTGATGGGATAAAGGCCGCTGAAAACCATGGGATGGATTTCCTTGAAACCGGGCAGGATCGGCGACGGGTTTTTTGCATCGGTGATGGTGTCGCCCATTTTGACATCTTTGGGGCTTTTGATGTTGGCGGTCATGTAGCCGGTTTCGCCGACTTGGAGCTTTTCGCGGACGTAAGGCTTTGGATTGAAGCTGCCGACTTCCTTGACTTCCACGGTTTTGCCGGAGTGCAGGAGTTTGACGTGCATGCCTGGATGCAATTCGCCGTTAAAGATGCGCACGTGGGTGACGACGCCTTTGTAGGTGTCAAAATAGGAGTCGAAACCCAGGGCCTGCACCGAGACGGCGCCGGTGGGCTTGGGGGCGGGAATGCGATGAATGATGGCCTCCAAAATGTCATCAATGCCGATGCCTTCCTTGGCGCTGGCCAGAATGGCGGTGTCGCCGGGAATGGCGAGAATGTCCTCCATCTGGGTCTTGGCCAGGGCGATGTCGGCGTGGGGCAGATCAATCTTGTTGATGATGGGGATGATGAGGAGATTCTGTTTGGTGGCCAGATGGACATTGGCCACCGTCTGGGCCTCGACGCCCTGAGCGGCATCAATGACGAGCAAAGCCCCTTCGCAGGCGCTGAGGCTGCGGGAGACTTCGTAGGAGAAATCCACGTGGCCCGGGGTGTCAATGAGGTTCAACTCGTAGGTTTCGCCGTTTTTGGCAGTGTAGGACATGGTGACGGGATGGGCCTTGATGGTGATGCCGCGCTCGCGCTCCAGGTCCATGGAATCGAGCAGTTGCTCCTCCATTTCGCGGGTGGCGATGGTGCCGGTGCGGTGAAGGAGCCGGTCTGAGAGCGTGGTCTTCCCGTGATCAATGTGGGCGATGATGCTGAAATTTCTAATATGTGCTGCGTCCATGTGTGGCCAGTTTCAATGGCAATCTTACAACCCGACGAGCATACTGGCGAACTTGGCCAGCGAAAAGATATTTTCCGGGCGGACGCTGGGCCGGATGGGATAATTACACGAATGTGGTTCCGGGGGGCTGAGTTCAAAATATGTCGAAATATCTCGAAATAAGTCGAAATAACTCGAAAACCTCGTCGAGGGGCGAGAGTCAAGGGCCAGAGGGGGATGGTCGAGATTTTTTTGGGGGGACTCCCCTGCCCTGCCGCCTTGCGGGACGAGGGCGGACGGGCCTGGCCGGATCCGCCCGGTCGCCGATTCGGGCAGGCGAAGCGGGTTGATTTTTGCCTGGTTTTGAATGAAATTGGAGGACTGAAAAGAAGTGAGGACGCTCCGTGCCATTTTTCTTTGTGTCTGTCTGCCGGCTGGGCTGGTTTGCCAAGCGCCCGGCCAGACGCTGACGCACCGTTACAGTTTCACCGCCGACGCGAGCGATTCCGCCGGGACGGCGAACGGCACGGTGGCCGGCGGGGCGACGTTCAACGGGAGTGGCTCCGTGGTGCTGAACGGCACCAACGGCTACGTGTCACTGCCGCCCGGTCTGGTCAGCAACGTCACCGCCGCGACCATCGAGACCTGGGCCAGTTTCGGCGTCATCTCGAACAATTCCTTTCTCTTCGGCTTCGGCAACACGGACAGCAGCGGTGCGGGGGAGAATTACATTTTTTGCACGCCGCACGGCAACGGGACGCGCGCGGCCATCACCGCCGCCGATCCGGGCTGGCAGGGGGAGCAGCAGGCGGCGGTCAGCAGCACGCTGGACAACCAGAGCAATGTCCTGGTCACCACGGTTTTCAATCCGCCGGCCAAATACATCGGCCTGTATCTCAATGGGGTCCTGGTGGCGAGCAACACGAGCGTGACGACCACGTTTGCCTCAGTCAACAATAAGTTCAGTTACCTCGGCAGGTCGTTGTATAACACGGATCCCTATCTCAACGCCTCGATTAATGAGTTTCGGGTTTACAATGGCGCGCTGGCCAAAAGCCAGATCGCTCTGGACGCCGCCGCCGGGCCGGATCGGATTGTCACGGACCCCGGCACGTTGCAGTCGCTGATGATGAGCGTGACCAACCTGCCGGATGGGGGCACGGAACTGCCCAACGCGATTGGCAACTTTGCCAACGTCACCAACGTCAATCTGTTCGCCTACGGCCAGCCGGTGGTTGTTTCAGCCAACACGAATGTCGCCGTGGTCAACGGATCGGGCGTGATCCTGGGCATCGCCCCCGGCACGGCGACGATCACGGTGAGTTACGGCGGCCTGACGAACAGCGCCCTGCTGACGGTGACGCTGCCGCCAAACCGTTTCATGTTCGACACGTTTGGCGACGGTTTTTGGAACATTGTGAATCAGGGCAACAGCAAGACGCTGGTGGTTAATGCCGCCGGCGCGAGCCAGGCGGTCGCGACCAACACGGCGTTCGATCAGCAGTTCGAGTTGCTGTACAATTACGAGAACAGCACCTTCCGCATCCGCAACCGCACAAGCTGGCTGTGCATCGGCGCGAAGAACGGGGGCACGTCCGTCGGCACCGGGGTGACCACGGTGAATTATTCCGGGGCGGCATCGCAACAGTGGTATTTGGTGAACGCCGGCACCGGCCTTTACCGCATCATCAACAAGGCAAGCACGTATGCGTTGCAGACGGACAACGGAAATCCGGCGACGATCACACTGGCGCCGGCGTCCATGAACGCCGCGCAGCTCTGGAGTTTTTCCTACCAGGCACATTATCCGAAGAAGGGCTGCGCCGGATATGAAGGGGACTATGCGCAGTTCGGCTTGAGCTGGGCTTACAATTACGACGACAACACCGGAGTCTCGTTGCCGGCGCAAGTGGTGTTTGAGCCGATGATCTGGGGACCGGTTTGGGAGCCGGTCAGCAACGTGCAGGGATATTACAGCGCCTGGCACACGACGCCAAAGCCGGTGTATTTGATGGCTTTCAACGAGCCGGACAACAGCGGTCAGGCGGACATGAGCACGAACACCGCCATCAGCATGTGGCCGTCGCTCCAGAACATGAATGTCCCGCTCGTCAGTCCGGCGATGCAAAACACCTACGACGCGTGGGTTTATGGTTTCTTCGACCTGATCGCGAGCAACAACTATCGCGTGGACTACACCGCGGTGCATTTGTACGTCGCGCCGAACGCGACCTCGCTGATCAACAATCTCAATTCGGTCTATACGACCTGGGGCCGGCCGGTCTGGCTGACGGAATTTTCGCCGGTGGACTGGAGCAGCACCAAATCGTGGTCGGAGAATGATAACTGGAACTTCCTGGCCGAGTTCATGTGGCAGGCGGAGGACCAGGACTGGCTGAAGCGATATGCCATTTTCCCCTTCAGCGGCACGAACAGCGCCAGCCCGTGGGTTGATAATGGGTATCGCGGCAACTTTTTTCTGGCGGATGGCGTAACGCTTTCCCCATACGGCGAGCTTTACGCGACCTGGGATGCCGACCGCACGCCGCACGCGCGGACGCCTTATATCATCCACAATCTGGGGACCAGCTTTCGCCTGACCGCAAGCAACGCCGTCAGCGTGCCGCGGGCGTCCACCATCTACGTCCGGAATGCCACGACGGAATGGGGACTTTTGCCCGCACCGACGACCAATCACTGGTACATCATTTCGCTCAACGACGGACGCCGCCTGCGCAACAATGGCGGGACGCTGGACCTGGCCCCGCTCGGAACGACCAACTCGTCGGTGGATTGGTGGTTTAACGGCCCAGACAGCAAGGGCTATTACTACATTGACAATCTGGCGGCGTCGCAAAGCGTGCGGGCGACCGGCACCGCTCCATCCATTTCATTGAGCATGATTGCCGATCCCGCCCCCAGCACGGCGACGCAATGGCGGCTGGTCAAACCTTACCAGCCCGTGACCATCGCCACCGCTGTCCCGCCCAGCGTGTCCATGACTTACTCGAACCAGTCGGCGGCGTTGAGTTGGACTGGCAACGGCTCGTTTTACAGCGTGTATCGCGGCGCCACGACCGGCGGTCTCTACACGAAGATCGCCAGCGCCATCACGACCAACAGTTATCTTGACGGCACTGTGCAGAATGGCACGGCGTATTTTTACGTCGTGACCGCGCTGAACATTCTGGGCGAGGAATCGTCCAACTCCGCCGAGGTCGTGGCGCGGCCCGCCTCGATGACGTTGGTGCCCGTGAATCTCAGCGTGAGCAGCAACGGACTTCAATTCAACTGGCCGTCCGACCACACCGGCTGGCGTTTGCTGATGAAGACGACAGACCTGGGCACTGCCGGCGGCTGGACGACGGTTTTGAATTCCGCGTCCACAAACCAGATGTGGCTGCCGTTTGACGGGCCGCAAAGCAACGTGTTCTACCGGCTGGTTTATCCGTGATGGGTGACCCCGTTACCGTTATTGAGGTGTTGAGCAAACCCAGAAAAGGCCTTTGCCCGCAGATCACGGGTAAAGGCTGGATTCGAGGCGTGAAAGCTCCATCGGTCAGCGACAAACGTTGCCGCCGCGGTTCACGGGAACTTGAGCCGAAAGAACTGACTGCTGTTTGTAAGGGTAATGCTGGCGGCGTTGTTCGTTCCCTGGATCAGAGTGGACGGCACAAAATCGGCCCAACCGCCCGGAATGTTGGTGGTGCTCTGGAGATGCCAGGCGCCTGAGTTGGTGGGCCAAAGGAGCGTGAGGCCGTTCGGCGACGGTAAGATGTTGAGCGTTGGCGCAATCGTGAACACGAGGGAAAGGTTGTCCGCGTAGCCGTCGTTGTAGGCGCCCGTTGAGAAAATCATTTGCAGTTGAATCCTTATCGAGCGCGTGCCGCCGGGGACGGTGTTGGTTGCCTGCTTAAAAATCAAACCAGTGACACTGCCGCGATCCACGGCCAGGACGGGGCCGATGGTGGCGGTGCCGAGGGTCGCCGTGCCGGTCGCATCCAGGAACCAGGCGGTCAACGAAGCATGATCATCCTGGCTGGTGTAGCCGCCGAGCCACGCCGAAAGAACACAAAGGACGTTGCTGGAGTCAACCGCCGCCGTTGCGGCGGAAACATCAACGGTTTGAGAGAGAGCCGAATACCCGACGGTAGGTCCGCCGGCAAAGAAATTGGCGCCGCGGTTTGCAGGGCCTGGGTCGGTCGGAAGCGGGAATCCTCCCGAGGCGCCGTATTGTACGACCGCACACATGGTGATGTCGGTGATGGCCCAGCCCGGAATGGAGTTGACGAAGCCGCCATTGCCGGAACCGGGGCCGGATTCGGCATCGCCGTTGACGATGAGGTTGGTGTTGAACAAATCGGCGTTTGCCGCCAGTGCCGCGCCGAGCCAGACCAGCGCGGCGGCGTATCGGATCAGATGGCGCGGGCAATTTTGCATTCTCCGTCGGGACTTCCCATTTGATTTCTTGCCGGTGACCGGCGTGGGCCTTTTTTATGATTTTTCGCCTGCTCCGCAGATTTGCAACTCTTTTTTCCAGTTCATCCTTCAGATTATCTCTGGCAGAGGATCTTCCGGGAATGGCGCACGACCTTCGCCCCGATCTTGAAGTGTTCATCTGCGTCAACTGCGTCAATCGTCATCCGCCATAACACTGAGCGGATACGGTTGCTCAGGCGGCCTTTGGCGAGTCCATTTTATCCATCATCTTGCGGAGTTTTCGGAGGGCAATTTCCTGGATCTGGCGGATGCGTTCGCGGGTGACGCCAAATTTCTTGCCGACGTCTTCGAGGGTGGCATCGCCGTTGCCGTCCAGGTTGAAGCGTAGGGCGAGAATGGCGGCTTCGCGCGGCGTGAGCTTGCGCAAAATGTCGCGAAGCAGGCGGACATCGGCCTTGTCCGACACCGCCTGGAAGGGGGAACCGGCGCGCTCGTCCGGGATGATGTCGCCCACGCGGTGGTCGGAGTCCTCCCCCAAAGGAGAGTCGAGGGACATTGGGGCGACGGCGGCCATGCGGTATTGGCGGACGCGGGCGGGAGAGATGCCCATTTCATCGGCGATCTGGTCATCGTCCGGTTCGGCGCCGAGAATCTCCTGCAACTTCATGGCGGTGCGCCTGATGTGGGTGAGTTTGTCCACCACGTGAACGGGCAGGCGGATGGTTTTGGATTGATTGGCGAGGGCGCGGCGGATGGACTGCTTGATCCACCAGGAACCGTAGGTGGAAAACTTGGCGCCTTTGGCCGGGTCAAAGCGCTCGACCCCCTTCATCAAACCGATGTTGCCCTCGTTGATCAGGTCCAGCAAGGGGAGGCCATAATTGTCGTAGTCGCGCGCGATTTTGACGACGAGGCGCAAATTGGCCTTGATCATCTGTTCGCGGGCCTGGCGGCTGCCCTTTTTAATGCGCCGGGCCAATTGGATTTCCTCCGCCGGAGTCAGGAGCGGGGTGCGGCCGACTTCCTGGAGGTAAAGGTTCAAGGCGGAATTCTCGTCGTAATTTTCCCGTTCCACTTCGGGCTGTGGCGGGGCCGGCCGGTCTGTCAACCGGATGGGCTGCGGAACCGGCTGGCTCCGGCGCGTCAAACGGCGGCGGGAACGGGCGAGACCCGGAGCATGGGCCGTGTTGGGCAAAGTCCACCGTTGGCGGCGGAGCCGGCCGGATCTGGGGGCTAAAGTCATTGGCGCAATCATAATAGAGTTTCAATCCTCCATCCGTAACCTAACCCATTTTTGCTTTCTTGCATGAAGAAAATGATTATTTGTGAAAATTCTGGTTTCTCGACGTTTTCAGTGGAAAAGTAAGTGATGTGGAGGGTTGCGAGCAACGAGCCGGGTGAGAAGACCGAAAGATCACAAGCCTAAAAGGGTTGAATCTCTTTCGTAAGGGTTTGATATTCAATACTTTCAGGGTAGTGGCTCTTAACTGCGGCTACCCAGGGTTGGCCCTCTCGGAATCGGGCCAGCCCTGGGCTGAATGATCCAATCCCTTCGGGATTGAAGAAGGGGCCATGATTCCTGACCCGGCCGGCCCCGCCGCGGCATTCCCAGGGTCGCGTGCCCAGGCCGATGTCAATCTGGCTGAAGAGATTCTCGTAGGGGGCGTCGTTGTGGTGGTCGAAACAGAGGTCCACTCCCCTGCCCTGCTCGCAGACGTTGCCGGCGGCCTTGTGAGCCGCAGTAATGTCATGTATAAATTGCGCGCGGAAATCAAAATCGAGGAAGAGATTGTCCTTGCCCTCGAAATTGATGCCGCGATGGCCGGTGACTACAGGGCCTCTGGCGAGTTTGAGGCGTTTGAGGCAGCTTGTCCGTTGTAGCTTCGAGCGAAGGAGGATCGTCTTTCAAGGGGAATCAAACGGCTCAGTCTCGTCGGAGGGGGGAGAAAACGAACCAAACTATGGGTGACCCCTTGCCCGTGAAAAGCGGCAATCTCTATTCGCGCAACAACTTATGATAATTCAGTGTCACAGTGTCATTCGGTGTCAAAGTAATGTCATTGACACCGCGATGTCATGTAGTGTCAAAGTGTCACGCCCCTGATATGGTAAGGGGCGTGACACTGACACAAACTCAACCGGCGGGAAACGAAGGACCAGCCTTCTTGTCTTGCGCAAAGAGAACGGCTTGGCGCGTCACGGCTTTGACAACTGAACTACCAGACTCTCCCAAGTCAAGTTGCAGAGGCTTTTCCCGCCTCTCTCACCGGCAAACACCTCCACGCCAGCGGCGTTGATCTCAAGCCGACAAACAAATTTCTCTGACTTGTCGTAACCCCAAATCTTGATTCGCTTTTTGTCAAGCCGCAGATCGTAAGCTGACATATACGAACTGCGCTTACGTTTGACTTGCTTGACGAGCTTATCTGATTTCATTGCGCCGGGTCTGTGCGGCTCCGGCAGTAGGGTGCATTTCAGTCCTTGCGCCTTCAAGTAGCCAGGCCGGTCGGTGGATTTCATCCAACTAATAGCCTCGCGGATCGTTTTCTCTTTCCAGCCAGGGTATTCCTTCATCGCCAACTCCACCAACTGGCTCTCGGTTTTTCTGTCCGCGCCTTCGGCGGTCATGTAACCTTTGATGAGTAGCATTTTGGGGATTTTTTCGGATGTGTGTTTTGGCATAGGATTTTCACTTTCTGTTTTCTCGGTGTGTTTGTTCGACTTCTTGGAATCTTCCGCCTTCGCTTCCCTGGCAACCTCATCCCATTCAGCTTTGCTAATATCATCAGAGTCAAAGCCGACGGATTCGATCAAATCCGGCGACGCCGGGCGATCCTCGTCATCATCCGGCGTTTGTGACGCGGCCAACTTTCGCCAGTCAATTCGATTGAATTTGATAGTCATTTGATACCCAATGTGCCGTCGTCGGTTGCCTCAAACCTGAATCCCACAATCAGAAACAACCCGCTGAAACTGGGATGATGGATGAATATGTTGCTCGCGGGCGCGGGCGTGCTGGAGCCGATGAAACGTGACATATACATGACTTGCGCGAGGGGTGCCGAAATGCGCTCAATTTTACCGTTCGCCGCGCCCTCCGGCGCTGCTGGGAGGAATGTCAATTGGCGCATCGTTAGTTATAGGAAAATAGTCGATCCCCCGCAACCGCGCTTCCAATTTTAGCTGGCGTTGCAATTCCTGAGTTTGTTCCGGGGTCAATCCGCGTTGCTCTTGGCCAGAAGGCCAATCTGGGTGCTTGTCATAGAAATCCATTTGCAGCGCCTTTTCCAAACTCGCTGTGATCCGCAGGATGGTTTTGGAGGAACCGTTGACGGTCTCGTATTGGTAGGTCCCGATGGAGTAGAATTTCAGACGCAGTTTTTGGCCATCCACCAGACCAGCCGAAGGGTATTGCCAAAGCATGGCCAAGGTTCCTGGTTGGTACAGACCCTGAACGAGGAGATGAACGAGTACGCCATCCTTCACGATCTGGAATACCTCAGCAGAAACCTGCCGTTCCGTGGAAAGGATGCGCGCTTTTTGATCGTTGAATTCACGCCTGATTCTGGCGTCGGCCACATATTTACTCATGTTTCCAGAGAGGAGTTTATTGTGGGCTTCTTTCTCTGCTGTGAACGCGGCGGCGTTGGCGGAATCGTAATGAAACCGTTTCTGGACCGATTCAGGCAAATTGGTGAAATATATTCTGCTGAGGCCGGTATCCCACGAGACAACGATGGATTCCGCGTTCGTGGAGGTGACGGTGGTGTTGGAATAAACCCTCCCTTCCAGATTCGTGAATGTAAAATTGATTTGCGCCTGGGCGATCCCGCACGCGGCGAGCAAGAGAGCGAGGATGGTTTTCATTTGGATTTGCTACTATAGTTGACTGTGTTTGGGAAGGGGTGCCGCATCGCTTTGCCAACAGCGGCAATTTAGAGTTTGGGTGCCAGATTCTTGGCTCTCCGGGCGTTTTCATCAGCAGCCTCCTGAAACCATTTGTCATTCAATGCCTTGTTGCAATAACTCAGTGAGCTTTCGTCACCACCGCCTCCTTGAACTTCTAATTCCACAGTGCAGCCTGCGTTCGTCCAGAGCAAAACGCGTCCTTTAGCTAAGTCATCCAAAAATGGAACGCCCCACGCTTTAAACTCTGCTGGCGTGCGCAGATCGGCCGGCGGCCCGTATTTGTCGTTAAGCGCCCTCTCCACATCTGCAAAATGATAAAGGTCTACCCATGTGATTATTTCATAAATTGTCCCATCCTTCAGCCAGAATAACTTAACCTCTTTGAATGGCGGAACATTTGTTACCGGAACATTGTCGGACATGCCGATAGGATTATCCGGGATACTGAGAGGTTTTTTGGCACCAAGCGTCCAGCCAAATGCGCCCGTGATTGGAACAGTTGTTTGGCCTGGCTTGGGCTTTTCGGCCTCAGGTGCCGCCGCCTGATTTGTTGCGGGTTCAGCCGCTTTTGATTCCGTGTTTTGAGTTTTGGCTGGTGATGATTTGGCTCCGCAGCCGGGCATCAGGATGACTAGCCCCAGACCAAGTGCGATTTTCAGTTTTCCATTCGTGTCTGGCATGGTTCCTTTGGTGGTGTTTGCGCAGTGGAAAGGAAAAGTCGCGAACCCGACGCACCCGCACAGAGGCACCGCGAAGCGCCTGGGACACAGATACGGCAGGCCGCGCCCGTGTGGGGCGTTGGCCTTCCGGCTGTGTCTCGGTCGTTAAAAAATCGCGGCTTCCTGTGCGACCTTCCGACTACGCTAAATTTGTTCGTATGGGACGATTTAAGACTCGCACGGCGGTTCTGTCAACTCCAAATTGGCCGCGCGAGTGGCACCAAGGCGGCGGTCAGGGAAAGCTGCTGGGCTTGGTCGGGGCGCAGGACCACGCTGTTCCCACTTCTGGCGCCCGGGTGAGACGGGGGCCGTCGCCTGATGGATGGCGGGCAGGCGTGAGGCCAGCGGCTTGCCCGAAGAGGCAGAGGGCGGACTGATTTTGGGGGCGTTGTGAGGGCGGAAGTTTCGGCGCGGCCCTGCCCTGCCCGCAGACGTGGCCGACGGCCTTGTGAGCCACGGTAATGTCGTGCATGAATTTCGCGCGGAAGTCGAAATCGCGGAACAGATTGTCCTCGCCCTCGAAATTGATGCCGTGATGGGCGGTGGCGCCGTGCTCCTTTTCGGGGTTGCGTGCGGACTCATAGACGACGCCCTGGTTCGTGCAGAAGCGGGCGCCGGGGAAGATGCCGCTGTCGCAGTTCCCGAATCATTTAGCGATGTGCTTGCAGACTCACCTAAAAGGTGGGCCAGTTTTGGACGTTCGATTTCCGCCGTCGCTCCCGCCTTCGCCAAGACTTCCACCTTCGCCAAGGCTTCGGCGGACAAGATGGCGGACAAGCCGTCGGCGGGACGCCGACGGAAGTGGCCGCCGCGCAAGCTACCACCGGTTTTGGACGTTCGATTCCGTCGGCGGGACGCCGACGGGTGCGACCGAGACGGTCGCGCTCCCCGAGAAGTCGCGAATGATTGGCGTTAGTTGAGAATGCGGACGTCGCGCACCCAGCAGCCGGCGACGTGGTTCAGTTGTATTTGACGGGAGCGGTCAGGGGGTTTTCTTCCGTTTTGATTGCAGGGCCTGGAGCAAGGCGGGCAACGGCAAGGTGTTGACGATGTCGTTCTTTTCCAGCCAGCCCTTGCGGGCGAGGCCGGCGCCGAGACGCAAATTGCCCGCGTCCTCGTAACGGTGCGCATCGCAGTTGATGGCGCACTTGACGCCCTTGTCTTTGGCGTAATGCCACAGGCGCCAGTCCATGTCGCACCGCAGCGGACTGGCATTCAACTCAATCCAGGTGCCGGTTTCCGCGCAAGCGTCAATGACGGCGGTTTGATTGACTTTGTAGGGTTCGCGCTCCAGGAGCAAGCGTCCGGTCAGGTGGCCGAGGATGTGGACGAAAGGATTTCGGGCGGCGGAAATCAGGCGCCGGGTCATCTCGGCTTCGCTCTGGGTGAAGCCCTGATGGACGCTGGCGACGACGACATCCAGTTGGGCCAGAAGCTCGTCGGCAAAGTCCAGCCGCCCATCGGAAAGAATGTCCACTTCCGACCCGGTGAGAAAGCGGAAGGAGTCGCCTTCGCCGTCGAATTGGCGGTTGAGCGCCTCGACCTCAAGCAGTTGCTGGCGCAGGCGGGCGGGGTCCAGGCCGTTGGCTTGGAAGGAGGATTTGGAGTGGTCGGTGACGGCCCAGTAGTGGCAGCCCAGCTCCCGCGCCAGCCGGGCGATTTCCGGAAGGGTCATGCGGCCGTCGCTCCAGGTGGAATGGTTGTGGAGTGACCCTTTTAACTGGGTCCATTCCACCAGGCGCGGCAGATCGTGCTTCTCCGCGGCGGCGAATTCTCCGCGATCCTCGCGCAGTTCGGGCGGGACGGGGGCCAGGCCAATCTGCTCGAAAATCTCCTCCTCGGTGCGGCACGGGAGCAGCAGGGCGGGATCGCGGGTTTCGACGGCGGATTTGAAGAGGCCGTATTCGTTGAGGCGCAGGCCGCGCTGGATGGCGCGCTGGCGCATGACGATGTTGTGCTCCTTGCTGCCGGTGAAATAGGCCAGGGCGAAGGGAAATTCGGCGTCGCTCACCACGCGCAAATCCGCCTGGATTCCCCCCTCGAGCACGACGCTGGCCTTGGTTTCGCCCTTGGCGCTGACGCTGAGGACGCCGGGCTGGCGGGTGAAGAACTCGATCACGGGCGCGGCTTTTTTGGAGGAGGCCAGGAGATCAATATCGCCGATGATTTCCTTGCAGCGCCGCAAACTGCCGGCGGCGCCGCAACGGATGACACCGGGATGCTGGCGCAAACTTTCCAAAAGCGGCTGGGCGGCGAGCAGGGCGTCGGCGAACAAGTGCTTGGAGGCGTATTGGCGGCGGAACTGGATTCCGGCGAGAATGTTGGCCTGGGTTTTTTCGCCGAAGCCGGACAATTGGGCCACTTTGTTGTCCTGGCAGGCTTTTTCCAGTTGCTCGAGCGTTTCGATTCTGAGCTGCTGGTGAAGGGCCTTGATTTTCTTGGGGCCAAGACCGGGGATGGCGAGCATCAGGACCAGCCCTGGCGGGACGGAGTTTTTTAGCTCGTCATAATAAGCCAGTTTGCCGGTGGCCAGCAGTTCGCAGATTTTCTCATGCAGACTGTCGCCGATCCCCTTGATCCGCGTCTCTGATTGGGGAGCGAAAACCTTTTCCAGCGGCTCGGTGAGGGTTTGGATGCTGCGGGCGGCGTTGAGATAAGCGCGGGACTTGAATGGGTTCTCGCCCTTGAGTTCGAGCAGCGTGGCGATGTCGGTGAGGATTTGAGCGACCTGATCTTTATTCATTGGATGAAAATTAAACTGGAAGTGGGGCGGATAAAAGTTTGAATATGGCGGATGAGGAAACCGTTTGCAAAAATGTCCGAAGCAAAATCCAGGCCAGTGGCGCATTTCATTTTTTTGGGGATTCTCCGCCTTGGGTAGGATTCCAGTGATTCAACCATTGAGAATTGGTCATTGAAAATTGGTCATTGGTGATTTAACTAATCTCGGCATGACGCCCCAGGAACTCTCCGACCGATTGTGGCAGTTTGCCACCCGCATCGCCAAGGTGGTGGACGCCCTGCCCCGCCAGGAAGCCGCAACCCGGTGAGAAATCGGACCAAGCTCAGCCAATAACCAATAACAGATTTACAATGACCGATTCTCAATCAAGCCCCGAAATCTTAAAGTCTTGCTTCGCCGAAAGGAGTTACCCAAAAAAGTGAAATGCACCCCCAGACCAGTGGCGTTGACCATCGCCGGATCCGACAGCGGAGGCGGGGCGGGCATCCAGGCCGACCTGGTGACCTTTGCCGCGCTGGGAGTGCATGGGGCCAGCGCGATTACCTGCGTCACCGCGCAAAATGCAAAAACGATTTCACGTCTTGAACCGTGTTCGCCAGCAATGGTGCGAGCGCAGATGGAAGCCGTCTTTGCCCAATTGCCCCCGGCGGCCGCAAAAACCGGCCTGTTGTATTCGGCGGCGATTGTCCGTGAAGTGGCGCGCTTCTTCCGGCAAACGCCCGGGGTGCCGCTGGTGGTTGATCCGGTGATGTTTGCCAGCAGCGGGCGGCGGCTCTTGCAGGCCGATGCGGCCCGGCTGCTGCGGCGGGAGCTGTTGCCGCTGGCGGCATTGGTGACGCCGAATTTGTTTGAGGCGGAATATCTGATTGGCAAAAGAATCAGATCGCCGGAAGAACTCCGCGCCGCAGCCAGACTCATTTACCAATCCAGCGGTTGCGCGGCGCTGGTCAAAGGCGGCCACCTGGAAGGCGGGGAGACGGCGGTGGATTTCCTCTGCGGCAACGGGAGCGAATGGATGCTGTCGGCGCCGCGGATGAAGGGCGTTGCGCTGCACGGAACTGGTTGCCGGTATTCCGCAGCCATCACCGCCTGGCTGGCCCGGGGACGATCGCTTCGGAAGTCCGTGGAGCTGGCCAAGAGCCACATCGCCAATGTCATAGCCTCGGGGCAAAGTGAAAGCTAAAGCTTGCAAAGGGGGAACGAGCCAGATAGGATGCAAAAGAGATCAGCGGGTGTGGTTCAATGGTAGAATGCGGGCTTCCCAAGCCTGAGACGAGGGTTCGATTCCCTTCACCCGCTCCAATCTCAGTTAGTACGTTTACCATAAACTACTTGCGTTATTTCACCATTCGCAAATCTCACAAAATGAGAATAAAAGTGAGAATAATGACCGCGGAATTCAGTGGGTATATACCTTCAAATTCTCTGTTTGCAGTGGTTTCCAGCGTTAGCCGTGACCGGGGAATGTGAGAATACGATGTCTTTCACGGTGAGTAACGGATTTAAATCGGTTACCCAGCCGTTGTCCAACCGGCCTTGGTAAAGTGTGCGGGAAATGGAACGAAATTTATCTTGTCATCATTGCCCGTCAGGAGTAATGAAAGTGTCACGCCCCGGTGGGAACATCGTCAGGAAACGAGCATGAAATTCTTCGCGGACACGGCTGAAGACGACCAAGGCAACCGCTTGCCAGAGGAGAAATGGCAACCCCTGTCCGCGCATTTCCGCAACGTCGCACTGGTGGCGACAGAATTTGCAAGCGCCCTCGGCCTCGCCGCCGAAGGTGAACTGGTCGGCCTGGTGCATGATTTGGGAAATCGGACTTCTGAACATTATGAAATCGCATCCCGTCCAACTTGAAATCTCCGGGCCAACCGCAATGTGGACGCGGCCTGACACCGGCTCGTCGCCCGTGTCCTACGTCGCGCCCACATTCTCCGCCGTGAAGGGCATCTTTGAATCGGTTTTGCGGTGGAAGTCGGTCAACGTGAAGCCCACCAAAGTTGAGATTTGCGCCCCGGTGCAATTCCACCGCTACACCACGAACTATGGCGGGCCGCTCCGGGCGAGCGATGCGATGGCCAAGGGTGCGTCGTTCCAGTTCTACGCCGTGGTGCTGGTCAACGTGTGTTACCGGCTCTATGCCGAGGCCGAGTTTGCCGGGCATCACGAAACCTCTACTTGGCCGCCGCACGCTTATCACGACGTGTTCAATCGAGCCTTGGAACGGGGCCAGTGGTTTTACACTCCCTGCCTGGGCTGGAAGGAATTCGCGCCGGACTATGTCGGCCTGTTCCGGCCACAAACGCGCGTCTGCGAAAGCGAGAACCACGAACTCCCGACGATGCTGCGGATGGTGTTCGATCAGCCGCAAACCGGACGGATCAAACCAACCTTCAGCCGCAAGCTACGCGTCAAGAATGGAGTGCTGACGTATGCTTAATGAACTTTTCCAAGTCGCAGAAGCCTTGCAGCGGCTCAAGCTTGTTGGCCAAGAGGCGCATCCAAGTGTCAAACCAATGGGAAACTCACCGGCGTTCGTTGCGAGGATCACTAACGACGGAAGCATCGGGAGTCTGGATATTCTGATGCCAGACAAGGCGGGTTTGCTGAAACGCATCGAACATGGTGCGGCAGGAACCAGCTTCCCAGGGTTCAACCTTCCGTCGCCGGTTTGGAATCTGGAAGACGTGCCGATCGAGCATCTGAAGCAACTTGTTGCAGTCCAGAAGAACCGCAACGCCACTGCGCGACAACGGCTCGATTGTTTGCGAGTTGTGAAACCCGTTACAAAACTTCGCGCCTTCACTGCGGAGCAAGAGCGGCAGTTCAACAGGATATTCCATGACTTCGTGCCTCTGCTGGCTTCAGACTTCGCTGCCGCACCGCCTGATCTGACCTCGTTTGTTCAACTCCTGGCTATTCTCGGAAAATTCAAGGTCGGCATAGTAGATTTCGTCACCCAACTGGTGGACCGAGTTACCGGCAGCCAGCAAGACCTTAATGTTTCGTCTGGCAAGGCAGCGGAAAGCTTCTTGGTTGGTCAGGTGATCTTCAAAGGAATTGCATCCGTCGGAAGTGTTGAATGGTGGGAAAAGAAGCGGACGGAGGACAAGAAGGGCAAGACCGCCATTTTTCTCGACCTTGATTCGCCTCCAGCCCAAGCCCGGTCAGTGGCGCACCAGTTGACGTGCGAGTTTATTGAAGCGCATCTCTTGAAAGTCAGACCCGGCAGAGGCTATGCGAAAGGAGGCAAAGGAGCGCGCAAGCAAGAAGGCATCGATGCCTTCACCGGCGAAATGGAAGAACTCACGACTTCATTCCCTGAGCCGAGGGTTCAGGCGCTTCGACCGCCAGATTTGAAGCTCTTCTCCGCCAGCAGTGAAAGCCCGTGCTTGGGTCGGTATGGACTCATTGATAGTGCCATCTTCCCCGCATCCAAGAAGAATACAGCTCGGATGCAGGATGCGATTCTGCACCTTGCCAAGAAGAAAGAGCAGCGAGGCAAAACTTGGTATCCCATTCCCTCAAACCTCAACGAGAAGAAAAAACCGAAGACAGACCTGCTCGTCGCTTACTTGGAGAACGAACCGGACTCGCGAGCAGCCATCGCCGAAATGTTCGGCGGACAATGCGAAACCTTTTCTGACGCTGATTTTGAGGCACGGACCCAGCCTGTCATCGAGGCCATCGAGGCAACGCTCAAGACGACACCTGACCTGAGCGTTCGTCTGTTGGTTCTTTCTTCGATTGACAGAGGACGCAAGCAGATCAGCCTCAACCGCCGTTTGCGCGTGGTGGATGTCGTTCGCTCGGCAAAGGACTGGCAGGCGGGTGCTCGTGACATGCCGGACGTGTCCGTTGGTCTTTACGACAAGAACACCAAACTGCCTGTTTCCCGCGCGGCTCCGTGCCCCCTCGACCTCGCTTCGGTCGTGAATCGTGTTTGGAGCGCCGATGCGAAAGCCGGCTTTCGCTACAGCTTTCAACGGGCGCTTTCGGTGTCCGATGCTTACGACATCTTCCTGGCCGAGTCGCCGCTGGTTCGGCAGAAGGCTGAGGCTGCCTTGGGATTGTTGATTCGGCGCATGAGTCTGGTCTTGGCGGGTCTTGGTGCGGTGAAAACAACGCTCAAGTGGACCAGCTTGAGCGACACGGTTCGCTGGCAATCGCTCAAGTCCGTCGCGCTCTTGGGAATCCTCCTTCGGCAACTTGGACAACACAAAGAAACCTTTATGCACGAATCCATCACAGAACTCGGAAGGCTGCTCGCGCTCGCGGACAGTCTGCACCTGCAATACTGCAAACATGTGCGCAAGGGCGAAAGCCCCTCGCAACTCATCGGCAACGCCCTGTTCAACACCGCGTTGGAGCAACCGGTCTTCGCTTTGGCGCGGCTGGCAGAGCGTTTGACTCCTTATCAAGCGTGGGCGCAAACTTTCCAGAGCAACGACCCCGAAGCGGGAGTTGGTCTGGTGAAGTATTTCCTTGGCGAAATTGCTGCCTGCACCGCCGCCATCAAACTTGAGCAGGTGCCGGCCAAAATGTCCGACGCCGACAAGGCCAAACTCCTCCTCGGCTACCTCGCCGATCACCCCAAGAAAGAAACCCCGAACCAATAACCGTCCCGAACTCCGATTGAATTTATGAGCAAAAATCAAGACCCCAACCTCGTTCCACGAATCACCGGACTCCTGATCTTGGAAGTCCGCAAATCCAACCCCAACGGCGACCCAGAGCGTGAAAGTTCTCCGCGCCAGCGCCCGGACGGCAAAGGTGAGATTTCGCCGGTCTCTGTAAAGCGCAAGCTCCGCGACCTTGTTTTGGAAAAGGAGGGCGTCGTATGGCAGGAGGTTAAGAAAACCCTCGAAATCCCCAATGACGATGGGTTTCAAATCCTGGAAAGCCGCGGCAGAGATCGCGTTTCAATCGAAACGGAAATCATGGAAAACCGGTTCGTCGCCAAATACTGGGATGCCAGACTTTTCGGGAACACTTTCCTTGAAGATGCAGACAAGCTAAAAGACCGCCACAAAAAAGCGAGCGACGAGGAACTCGCCAAGGTAAAGAACAACATTCGCGCGGGCGTTTGTCATTTTGGCGTCGGGGTATCGATCGCACCAATCGAAATTGAGTTTTCCACGTGGACTAACAAGTCAGGAGTGGAAACGGGCAAGGATCGCGGAATGGCTCCGATGGCCTTTCGCGTCGTCAAACACAGCGTCTATGCGGTTCCATTTTTCGTGAATCCCAACCTCGCCCACAAGACCGGCTGCACGAAGCTAGACGTGGATTTGATGCTCCATTTGCTCAAGCACACCTACGCGGGCAATCGCTCCGTTGTTCGTTCAATGGTCGAGGTCATCCATGCCCACACGTTCACGCACAACAGCCGTGCCGGTTCAGTTTCTGACTTTGTATTTCTTGACGCTTTGATGCCGAAGAAAAATGGCAATCCAGACAAACCGTCGGAATCGCTGGCCGACTACGGCGATCTTCCAACTTGGGAGAAAATCAAAGACTTGCCGGTTCGGTCTGGCAGCAAAGTGACTTTCGCGCAGTGCGGCGAATACAAAGACTATGCGCTGTGAAGGACAGTCCAACCATTTCTGAACCGTTGGCCCACAGTGCTCGCGACGGCGCACCGCAGCAGACTTATCGTGAACACGTTGGCAACGTGTGCCGCTACTCTGCGCTCTTTGCCAACGATGCGGCTGTGTTCTCGCCCAAGTGGCGTGAGCAATTTCTGGCTACGGTCGAGCGGGCTGCCGCCTACCATGACCTCGGCAAGCTGGACGAGTTGTTTCAGGAAGTCCTGCGCCACAATCGAAAGAACAAGCGCGGCTACAATCACGTCGAGGCGGGCACGGCTCATTTGCTGCGCCTCAAACAGTTCGAGGCCGCTTTCACCGCTTACGCGCACCACATCGGCCTGTCATCGTTCCCGAAGGAGAAAGCCAAAATCGCCAACAACCTGAACCTCGCCTTTCGCGATACGAATGATCTCGTCGGGCTGGACAAGAGCGCGTGGCAATGGACTGAGGAACATCTTGATGCCTATCTGAACCAGCACCACCAATTGTTTCCTGCTGTGGGCGCTGTCCCAAACGCGTTGCTTTCCGGCCTTGTCCGCCGCCTCGCCCTTTCCTGTCTCGTTGACGCGGATCACAGCGACACCGCCCGGCACTATCGGCAGGAACGAGAGCTTCGCGGCTTGCCGCTCCGGGCTGGCGACCGTCTGGCGAGGCTCGACCAGTATGTCGCTGACTTGGCTCCGGCCAAACCGCCGCCCACGGAACAGGAACGATTGCGGCTCAAAGTTCGCCAGCAGGTTTACCACGCTTGCCGTGACCGCTCGCTGGTCGGCCATGAGCGCATTGTCGCCTGTGACAGTCCGGTAGGCACGGGCAAAACAACAGCCGTTATGGCGCACATGCTGAGTGTGGCGCGCGAGCGCGGTCTGCGGCGGATTTTCGTCGTCTTGCCTTACACCAACGTCATTGACCAGTCGGTTGACGTTTATCGTCGCGCTCTCGTGCTCAATGGCGAGTCACCAGATGAAGTGGTCGCCGCGCATCACCATTGCGTCGAGTTCAAGGGCGAGAACTGGCGCGATTTGCGCCAACTCACGCAACGCTGGGATGCGCCGGTGGTCGTGACCACGGCAGTCCAATTCTTCGAGACGCTGGCGGCCAAGGAAACTACCGCGCTCCGAAAGCTTCACCAACTGCCCGGCTCCGCCATCTTTGTGGACGAAAGCCACGCCGCCATGCCTGCGCCGCTTTGGCCACAAATGTGGAAGTGGCTACGCGAACTTTGTGATGATTGGGGCTGCCATTTGGTTTTAGCCAGTGGCTCGCTGGCGCGCTTCTGGGATTTGCCGGACTTTGTTCCTACCGCTGAACGTCCGCCTGTCGCCGAACTGGTTCCCGATGAACTCCGCAAAGAAGCAGCGGCACTGGAAACCCGCCGCGTCGAATTGAAAACAACCAACCAGGAGAGGCTTTCGCTGACCGGATTGGCGGACTTCGTGCAATCCAAGCCCGGCCCACGGCTGGTCATACTGAATACCATCCAGTCCGCCGCCATCTTTGCAAACCATCTGCGTTACGAGAGGAAGCTTGGTTTCAATGTGGAACATCTCAGCACTGCGTTAAGTCCGCTTGACCGCAGCAAGACGATTCGGCGGATTAAGGAAAACTTGGCCAGCGGTTGGAAGGACTGGATTCTCGTTGCCACCAGTTGTGTCGAAGCCGGCGTGGACTTTTCGTTCCGCACCGCCTTCCGGGAAAGCTGCGGCTTGGTGAATCTCCTGCAAATCAGCGGTCGTGCGAACCGCTCCTCAGAATACAACTTTGCCGAGGTTTGGGACTTTCGCCATGACGAAGATGGATTCCTCACCTTGCACCCTCACTTCAAAACGTCTCGTCGAGTTCTGGAGGCGATGTTTCGGGAAGGCAAAGCGATGCCGGCCCACTGCACGGAAGCTCTTCAGCGTGAAATCAATTCCGGTGTCGGCGAGACAGAAAAGCTCGCCAAAAAAATCCTTCAGCACGAGAAGGACGCTGACTATCCCGAAGTGGCAAAGCTGTGCCGCCTCATTGCTGCCGACACGCAGACAGTCCTGGTGAATCAGGATTTAATCGCGCGCTTTGAGTCGCGCGATCTGGAACGATTTCCGAATGCGAAAGAGGTCATGCTCAACAGTGTCCAAATCTGGAAATCACGGCTCCCGGACCTTGACCCCAGGCCGCTTGGGTTTGGCGACGGCCTCTTTGGTCTGCGCGATGAACAGTATGATGGCTTTCTTGGTTACATGAGAGGCATCCTGCCATTGTTGGAAGCGAAACCCATCGGAGCGATTATCACTTGATTCATGGAAACTCTTCCTGTTTCTTTGCTCAACGATTTCCTCTACTGCCCGTGCCGGGCGGGGTTGAAGATCATTGAAGGCTGGCAATTAAAATGAAAATGGATTATCTATTGAAAGTATGAGCACCTTGACCAAGACACTCATCGAAGAAATCAAGACCGCGCCGGAAACCGTGCAGCGGGAGGTCTTCGACTTCCTCGTTTTCCTGAAGGCCCGCCAGACCGCGCCGCCGGAAGGAGGAGAGAACCTGCTGCCCCTGGCCCAAACCGCCTGGGCCGCCGATTGGAACACCCCAGAGGAGGACGAGGCATGGCGCGATTTGTAAGCGGTGACGTGGTCGTCGTCCCGTTCCCGTTCACCGACCTTTCGAGCGCGAAAGTGCGCCCTGCGCTGGTTTTGGCTTCGTTGACCCGAGGCGATCTGATTCTTTGTCAGATTACCAGCCAGGCAGCCGGGCATCCCGAAGCCGTGCCGGTTTTGGCGGCGGATTTTGAACCGGGCGGCGGACTTGCCCGTGCCAGCTTCGCCTTGCCCCACCGGTTGGTCACGGCCAACGATTCCTGTGTGCGGCGTGCCGTGGGCCGGCTGCAACCAGCCAAACTTAATCAAATTCGGGAGCGCGTTTGTGCTACCATCCGCCAAAATTGAGCAGATCGAGCCGTTGCCGCTTTCGTTGCTCAACGACTACCTCTACTGCCCGCGCCGGGCGGGGTTGAAGATCATTGAAGGCTGGCGGGCGGAAAACGAGCACACTGTTCGCGGCGACATTGTCCATGAACACGCCGACCTGCCAGGTTACGAGGTCGCCAAGAACGTGACGCTCCTTCGCGCGCTGCCCGTTTTCTCCGACCGGCTTGGTTTGTCCGGCAAATGTGACGTGATCGAACAGCACGCCGACGGCACTCTCCTGCCAGTGGAATATAAAAAGGGCAAACGCCGACAATTCGAGAATGACGATGCCCAACTCTGCGCGCAAGCGCTTTGCCTGGAGGAAATGTTCAACGTCGCGATTCCACGCGGGGCGGTGTTTCATGCTGAGAGCAAACGCCGCCGTGACGTCATATTCACCTCGGAACTCCGGAGGTTGACGGAGCAGGCAGTCAACGAGCTTCATCGCCTCACCGATGCCGGGCAGGCGCCACTCGCCCAGTTCAAGCCAGCTTGCGAGGAGTGTTCTCTCTTCAAAATTTGCCTGCCGCGCGTCACCAGCCAACCCGCGTCGCTCCGCCGCGCTACGGCGCAGCTTTTTGAAACTTAACTCTCGAATCACTTGGACATTCAACAAAACACACTCTATCTGACGACGCCGGGCAGCTATGTGGCCCGTGATCATCTGACCCTTCAGGTCGAAGTTCCGGTTTACCCTCCCGACCTGCCGCCGGAAAAGCGCCACCGCCAGTCGGCCACGGAGACTCGAAAAGTATCTGTCCCGATCCACCACTTGGAATCGGTTTGCATTTTCGGCGCTTCCAGCATCAGCCCCCCAGCGATGGACCTTTGCTGGGAACACGGCGTGGCCATCAATTTTCTGTCTGAGAATGGCTACTTCCAGGCCCGCGTCACCGGCGTGGCCGATACCAGCGTCACCTTGCGCCGAACCCAATTCCGTGCCGCAGACGACCCAACTCGTGCCGCAGCCATTGGCCGTCAGATTGTCGCTGGTAAAATCCAAAACTCCCGCAACAGCCTCTTGCGCGCCGGACGCGAAACCGATGTCGAAGCCGAACAAGCACAACTCACGAAAGCAGCCGACGCGCTTGCCCAACAACTTTCCGATTTGGGCAGTTCCCATCCCCCGCTGGATCAAGTGCGCGGGGTTGAGGGCATGGCGGCACAGACCTACTTCTCCGTATTGGGTTTGCTCCTCAAGCAACAACGCGATGAATTCGCTTTCACCACCCGCAGCCGCCGTCCGCCGCGTGACCGCATCAACTGCCTGATTTCATTTCTCTACGCCCTTGTGCGGCACGATTGTATCGCCGCTCTCACCAGCATCGGCCTCGATCCATTTGTCGGTTTCCTCCATGTGGACCGTCCAAACCGCCCCTCACTCGCCCTCGACCTCATGGAAGAATTCCGCCCCTGGCTCGCTGACCGCATCGCCATCACACTCATCAACCGCCAACAAATACAACCCGACCATTTCACCTTGCGCGAAGGCGGGGCCGTGGAATTCACCGACACCGGACGCAAACTTGTCATCAAAGCCTACCAGGAACGCAAACAAGAGAGCCTCAACCATCCCTTGCTCGACCAGAACTTGCGCATTGCCCAATTGCCCTTCATCCAGGCACGCCTTCTGGCCCGCCACCTTCGCGCCGATTTGCCGGATTACCTGCCCCTCGTCCCCAAATAACCCTGCACCATGTTGATCCTGGTAACATACGATGTTTCCACCGTCGAAAAAGCCGGATGTCGCCGCTTGCGCCGTGTCGCCAGAGCGTGCGAAGACTACGGCACGCGCGTCCAGAAATCCGTCTTTGAATGCCAGGTTGGTCAAAAGGAATGGGCGTCTTTACGTGACCGGTTGCTGCACGAAATCAAAATGGACGAAGACTCCCTCCGTTTTTACTTTCTCGATGAAAATGCCGCCCAACGCACCGAACACCACGGCGCAGAAAAACCAGTTAATCTGAGCGAACCACTCATCTTATGAACCGGTTTCCGCGAACCATAAGCGCCGACTTAACCCTCACACCTTCGCGGCTGGCAGGAACCATGCGCCTGACAAACACTTTCAATCGTTCTTTGAAAATAGAATCTCATTATCGGCACAAAAACTCGACCTGTTCGCGGAAAGGCAGTAGTAAGGCCTTGCGGCTCCGCCTGTTGAAAGAGTCGCAGTCGCGCCGGGAACGTTCCCGGCGCGCGGATTGAAACCATATCCCGTCAGACATTGCTTGCATCATATCAGGTCGCGCCGGGAACGTTCCCGGCGCGCGGATTGAAACTTTCTCTCCGCTCTCTCCGCCTGCGTTTTAATCGGTCGCGCCGGGAACGTTCCCGGCGCGCGGATTGAAACAACCTATCAGCAGGTGGCCCTCCTGACACCCAACGTCGCGCCGGGAACGTTCCCGGCGCGCGGATTGAAACATCACCCTCAACGGCCAATCCAGCCAGGGCTATTGTCGCGCCGGGAACGTTCCCGGCGCGCGGATTGAAACGTGCCTATCGTTGCATTACTTCATTTTTGCTTTACGTCGCGCCGGGAACGTTCCCGGCGCGCGGATTGAAACTATCGAATGGCTGGCGGACTTCCTGAAACTGATTTGTCGCGCCGGGAACGTTCCCGGCGCGCGGATTGAAACTTTGCCCAAGTCACCCCCTCCGACATATTCACCGGTCGCGCCGGGAACGTTCCCGGCGCGCGGATTGAAACCTCATTGGCGGCGTCAACAGCCTCGGCATCGAAAGTCGCGCCGGGAACGTTCCCGGCGCGCGGATTGAAACATGCGCCTTTGTTCGCTCTCGACGCATGGCGGGGTCGCGCCGGGAACGTTCCCGGCGCGCGGATTGAAACGTGTGATCCTCGTGTTCCTTGGGCGTGCGGAAATTGTCGCGCCGGGAACGTTCCCGGCGCGCGGATTGAAACCACTCAAAATCAGATTGGTTTGGACAATCAAAGCAAGTCGCGCCGGGAACGTTCCCGGCGCGCGGATTGAAACGAAAATAGGACGTTTTTAATTCCACTCCGATGAAGTCGCGCCGGGAACGTTCCCGGCGCGCGGATTGAAACAAAACCGTCGGCACTAACGTCGGGTCCCTCATCAGTCGCGCCGGGAACGTTCCCGGCGCGCGGATTGAAACGACCTCTCCGGGGCCGACCTCTACGGGGAGAAAATGTCGCGCCGGGAACGTTCCCGGCGCGCGGATTGAAACGAGAGTGAATGCTGGATGCTCATTAAGGTTATTCAGTCGCGCCGGGAACGTTCCCGGCGCGCGGATTGAAACTTGCATATTCCCGATCTGTTTGTTTAGATAGAACCGTCGCGCCGGGAACGTTCCCGGCGCGCGGATTGAAACAATGGAATCATAGACCATGACTTCTGCAGGGCCGTGTCGCGCCGGGAACGTTCCCGGCGCGCGGATTGAAACGGTTTCCTCTTTCGTGAACCAATTTTCTTTACGCGTCGCGCCGGGAACGTTCCCGGCGCGCGGATTGAAACGATCCATCGCAGCTGTGTCATCCAAACTCGCAGTTGTCGCGCCGGGAACGTTCCCGGCGCGCGGATTGAAACTTCGAGAAAAAGCGCATCGCCTGCCCCATTGACCGGTCGCGCCGGGAACGTTCCCGGCGCGCGGATTGAAACTCCTGGAGCGATCCGGGGAAGGCGGGCGTCGTCGGGTCGCGCCGGGAACGTTCCCGGCGCGCGGATTGAAACACGCGCTGGCCGCGGCCAAGCAACCCAAGAGCAACGTGTCGCGCCGGGAACGTTCCCGGCGCGCGGATTGAAACCAGTAATCTTCACCCGTCGCAGTCGCCGCACGCCGGTCGCGCCGGGAACGTTCCCGGCGCGCGGATTGAAACGTCGCCACGCGCCCGCGCGCCTCGTAAGCCCTCTTGTCGCGCCGGGAACGTTCCCGGCGCGCGGATTGAAACACCGTGGATGCGCTCCAACAGAAAGCCTTCGAGCTGTCGCGCCGGGAACGTTCCCGGCGCGCGGATTGAAACCTCTGGCCTGCGCCCGTGTGCGAATTCACTTTGGGTCGCGCCGGGAACGTTCCCGGCGCGCGGATTGAAACGAGTTGGTGGCCTCCAATATGTCCGCCTGTGTGTGTCGCGCCGGGAACGTTCCCGGCGCGCGGATTGAAACTTCCCTGTGGTTAGCGTTCTCGCCAACATCTACGGGTCGCGCCGGGAACGTTCCCGGCGCGCGGATTGAAACAACTCCACAATCGCCACCGCCAAATCCGTCATCAGTCGCGCCGGGAACGTTCCCGGCGCGCGGATTGAAACTTGAACGCGCTCGGATCGTAAAGCGTCGGCTCGGGTCGCGCCGGGAACGTTCCCGGCGCGCGGATTGAAACCCATCCAAAACACCGGGAGGGACGAGCGCCGTGAGGTCGCGCCGGGAACGTTCCCGGCGCGCGGATTGAAACACGCCGAGCACGGCCGTGACCGGCTCAGGCAACGTGTCGCGCCGGGAACGTTCCCGGCGCGCGGATTGAAACGACCCACACCGCCTTGAGGCGCGAAGTCCGCGCGAGTCGCGCCGGGAACGTTCCCGGCGCGCGGATTGAAACTGCTCTTTCCCGAGCAGGAAGAGGGAATGCACTTTGTCGCGCCGGGAACGTTCCCGGCGCGCGGATTGAAACGCCCAGTGCGAAGGTTATTACTCCGTCGATGTCTGTGTCGCGCCGGGAACGTTCCCGGCGCGCGGATTGAAACATTTGAGATTGGCCAAAAGCATCGCCGGGGTGCAGTCGCGCCGGGAACGTTCCCGGCGCGCGGATTGAAACATTGCAACGTGTACGCTTAACCTAAACCCGCCGGGGTCGCGCCGGGAACGTTCCCGGCGCGCGGATTGAAACTCATCCGGGCCGTATGTTGAGACTCCGTTTCGGAGTCGCGCCGGGAACGTTCCCGGCGCGCGGATTGAAACAGGTACAGCCGGTTATTCCAGATCTCCGCGCAGCACGTCGAAGAAATAGAACACACGCCGGCATCATTCCTTATCCCCTCCCCCGCAGAAAATGCTCCGCAAGCGCCACGGCATTAAAAATATCCATCCGAGAATCATCGCTCTCCCAAGCCCGGCGCTTTGGGGGTAATCGCAAGGTGAGTTCTTTTGGAAAGCGAGCGGCAAGATATTCCGCCAGGGCATGTTTTGTCCCTTGCTCATCTGACAAAAAACCGAGGTTCACCTGCTTGCGCGACCACCGCTTCACCTTGATATTTTCGTCCTTGGCCAAAATGACAATCTCCTCGATCAGCGCCCGAATCCGTGCGGAACGCCGTGAGCTTTTCGTCCGGGTGTCTTCGATGGCAATGACGTTTGGCTGATAATGAGCAATAAGGTTTCCGACATGCGAGAGGGATCGGGCATTCTTGTCGCCGCCCTTCACTGTTTTGACACCCCAATCAACCAGAGCGTTCTCCCCCTCCATCACTGCAAAGCCACAACCGTAAGATGACGGCGCAATTCCCAAGACTCGGATACTTTTTGAACGGAGATTTTCCATAATTAACTTAGTTGATTGTTGAGTTTCGCGGAGACGATCGCGGCGAGGGATTGGCGTTTTCGGGTGGTCAGGGCATTTGAATTACTGTGCAATTTGTTTTGTTCCAAAATCTTGGCCCGCGCTTTCACCTCACGCTGGGTTTTTTCAAAAAGGCCTGGGAAAAGTTCAGAAATCGGCCGCTGGTATATGGCCTCATACGCAAGAGCGGTTTGAAGAGTAGGCTCCCCAGTGAATCGCTCGTGGCGACAGACCTTGGCACCGCTTTGGACTCCCAACAGAAAGGCCACTTCCGTTTGGGAAAGTGCCGAGCGTTTCCGATGGGACAGCAGATAATTTGGAAGATGTTCTGAGAGCATGAAGTGTGTATGGGTGAACTTCGCTTGGGAGTCCAGAATGCAACACTAAAGGAAAAGAATGGCACTCAGAAGACTGGGGCCTTTGCCGTAAACGGCAAACTCCATAAAAATCACCGGGCCGTTTCAGGCTCGGTTAGTGTCAACCCTATTATGACATATTTGTGAGGAAAGCGCAAGTATTTGCCGATAGCGACAAATTCACCCGTCTATGTCCGCAATGATTGACCGCGTAAAGTTGAAGGATGAAAATTGACCCAGCGGCACTTGAGGAACTGAAGCGTATCCGTGTAGCTAACCCCGTCTAGGCGAGCGGCGACCGCGATGGCAGAATGGCGGCGATGCAAAACTCAAGACCTGTTCGCAAACATCGGACTCCGGGCCAGCGGGAAGGTATCCTC
>Ga0182027_10001841_pt1 | contig 34665 bp, 30 predicted proteins | sample 712E1DmetaG_FD_121300 | JGI IMG/M metagenome (GOLD analysis project Ga0182027, IMG submission 121300) | Permafrost microbial communities from Stordalen Mire, Sweden - 712E1D metaG (Illumina Assembly) | ecosystem: Environmental > Terrestrial > Soil > Wetlands > Permafrost | place: Sweden...
GAGGTCGTTGATGCGTTCGTGAAGGGTCGTCTCGGCGCGCTCGGTCGCTTCCGAGACCACCAGCCAGCCAGGCCAGCGGCCGACTTTGACGCGCGTGGGCGGGAACATGACGCGCTCGGGGACCAGGGTCGTACCGGCCAGGTGCGCGTCGGCCAGCTTGCGGCCGCGCTTTTCATGCCAACTGTACTGTCTCCACATCTGGCGGGCATGTTGGGTGAACCAAACGCCCCGCGGAACGGATAGCACGAGGAGGCGGAATAGGAGGCTGAGGGCGCGAATCTGCCTGCCGGGCTTGGCCAGCATACGGCGACCAATGGCGCCGGGGACGAGACGATCGAACTTGCGCAGGAGCTTCCAGGTCAGGATCAGCGCGATGATTTCGGAGGGATGCCGTTCGCAACTGACGACCCAGTGCTCCGACGCGTAGGCAACCTTTCCGATGCCTTCTCCCAGGCGGATCAGTTCGCCGCGGGTCAGCTCGCCGGGGGCCTGTCGAAGCACATGTGTGGCGCCGGGCCCGCCGATTTTGGATCGCTGTGCGGTCAAGCTCGATTTATACGCGCATTTCGAGGCGCGCGCAATGGCGATGGGGCGTCCGCTCGCTCACGCTCGCGGGCCGGTGTTAAGCCCGGCGGCCGGATCGGCCTCGCGGGGAGAACGACCGCACGTGCCGGTGCGCGGGTCGCGCGGCGGGAATCTCCTCCTCGAAGGGAACGCCGGGGGTGACCTGCCGCCGCTCGAGACGGGTTTCCAGGGTGCGCTCGATGAGCGCCACATCCGCGCGCTGGGCGCGGGTCGCAAATGTCGAAGCCGTCCCGCGGGCGCCGGCGCGGCCGGTGCGGCCGACGCGATGGATGAAATCGCCCGGGGCCTGCGGAAGATCGTAGTTCACCACGTGCGAAATGCCTTCCACGTGGATTCCGCGGGCAGCGACGTCGGTGGCCACCAGGACCCGATAGGTTCCTTCCTGGAAGCCGCGCAACGCCTGGTTGCGCTGACTCTGGCTGCGGTCGCCGTGGATCGCCGTGGCCTTCACGCCTTCGCGCGAGAGCGTCTTGGAAAGCCGTTCGGCACCGTGCTTGGTGCGGGCGAACACCAGGAAAGAGCCCTGTTCCTGCCCCAGCATCCGTTCGAGGAGGCCGAGCTTGCGATCCTGCTCCACTTCGTAGAGGTGCAGTTCGACTTGCTCGATGGGCTTGGTGGTGGACCCGACAGCGATGCGCACCGCGTTTCGCACGTGGGTCTCGACCAGGTATTTGACGGAGCTGTCGAGCGTCGCCGAGAAGCACAGCGTCTGACGATCGGTGGGCATGGCATCAAGAATCCGGTTGATGGAGGGCAGGAAGCCCATGTCCAGCATGCGGTCGGCCTCATCGAGGACCAGCATCTGAACGCGGCTGAGATCGATCAGCCTTCGTCCCAGGAAGTCGCAGAGCCGGCCGGGAGTGGCAATCAGTACTTGTGCGCCCTTGCGGATGGACTGCAACTGCGGGTGCTCGCTTAGGCCGCCCACGGCCACGGTGGCTCGAACCGGAGTGCCCGCCGCCATTTGGCTGAAGGCCTCGGAGATCTGGATGGCGAGCTCGCGGGTGGGAGTCAGGATGACGGCGCGGACGCCGGAGTTGGACGGCTGCTTGGCCATCAAGTCGATGATGGGGAGGACGAAGGCGAGGGTCTTGCCGGTGCCGGTCTGGGCGGTGGCGACCATATCGCGTCCGGCAAGCGCCGGTTCGATGGCCAGCGCCTGAACCGGTGTCGGTTCGGTGAAGCCATGTTTTTTCAGATTGCTCATCAAGGGAGCAGAGAGAGAGAGTTCAGAGAAACTTTTCATTTAGGTTGTGAGGAGGACAATCAGCGAGCCGACTACCGTTTCGGGGAGAGGGGGTTGCGGATCAACTTCCAGTCGCTACTATTGTAGCGCACTCCCGCTCCCTCTGGTCGCGGCTCGGTTAGAACCGCCGTAAGACCGTCACTTGGCTACCTTGGCTTCCAGCTCCGCCCAGCGGACGTAGAGATCCTCGACGCGGCGTTGGGACTGTTGCAGATCTTCGTACGCTTCGGTCAGCCTTCGCGCATCCGAGGTGGCTTCCTGCATGGCATGCTGGCGCGCGGCGAGGTCGCGCTCGGCGTCTAGAATCCTGGCCTCCATGCCATCCCACTCGCGCTGTTCCAGGTAGGCGAGCTTGCGTTTGGGCCCATCCTCCTGCGGCGGCAGGAGTCGGGGATCCTTCGCCGTCTCGATCGCGGGAGACGGCTCGCTCTGCGCCGCCTCCCACTGGGAGTAGTCGGCGAAGACGCCTCCTTCGCCGCCGTCCAGGCCGATCACTATGGTCGAGACGCGGTCGAGCAGATATCGGTCGTGGCTCACCAATACAATGGCGCCCGGAAACTCGAGCAGGCTGTCCTCGAGCACCTCCAGGGTGGGAATATCGAGGTCGTTGGTGGGTTCGTCGAGCAAGAGCACGTCCGCGGTCTCGAGCATCAGGCGGGCGATCATGGCGCGCGCGCGCTCGCCGCCGGAGAAGCGCGACATCGGCATTTCCAGTTGCTCTTCGCGGAAGAGGAAGCGCTTAGCCCACCCGGCGACGTGGACCGGACGCCCGCGGTACATGACCGAATCGCCCTCGGGACACAAGGTGCGGCGCAGGCTGAGTTCGAGGTCCAGATGCGCGCCGCGGTCCTGGGCGAAGCTGACGATTTGCAGGCGGTCGGCCCGCCGGATGGTTCCCTCGTCGGGCTCCAGGTCTCCGCGCAGGAGCTTGAGCAGGGTGGTTTTCCCGCTGCCGTTCGCTCCCACCAGTCCAATGCGAACGCCGGGCGAGAGAGTCAGGCTCAAGTTCTGAAACAGCCTGCGCCCGCCGAGCGTTTTCGCGATGCTTTCGGCCTCGATGAGGCGCTTGGTCTGGCGATCGGAGGCGGTGAAGTCGATCTTCGCGGTTGCGGTGCGGTTGCGCGCGGTGACGTTCGAGAGTTCCTCGATCAGGCGTCCGGCGGCGTCGATGCGGGCGCGCGACTTGCCGGTCCGGGCCTTGGGTCCACGGCGAAGCCACTCCACCTCGCGGCGCACCTTGGTGGCGAGCGAATCCTGCTGTTTGGCCTGGGCCTCGAGAAAATCCTCGCGCCGTTCCAGGAACTCGCTGTAGTTTCCTTTCACCTGGAAGGCGCTCTGGGGATAGACCGGGTTGACCTCCACCATTTGCGTGGCGACGTTCTCGAGGAAGTAGCGATCGTGGGTCACCACCAGGCAGGCGTTGGCCATGCGGATGGCGTCCTCGAGCCACAGGATGCCCTCGAGGTCGAGATGATTGGTCGGCTCGTCCAGCAGCAACACGTCGGGCGAGGTCACGAGCGCGGCCGCAATGGCGAGGCGCTTCCTCCATCCGCCGGAGAGCGCCGAAGCGAGCGCGGCGGGGTTCTCGAAGCCGGCACGGCCGAGTATCCTCTCCTTGCGCGCCGTCTTTTCCTGCTCCTCAAGATGCAGGCCGGCCAGCGCCGCCGTGACCACGGAACCGACGGTGTCATCGGGCCCGAACACCGAATCCTGGGGGACGTAGGCCACGCTGGCCTGCTTACGCAGCGCGCGCACTCCCGCGCCCGGCGGTTCACGGCCGGCGAGGATCTCGAGCAGGGTGGTCTTGCCGCTGCCGTTGGGCCCGATCAAACCGGTCCGGTCTCCCTCGGCGAGGCTCAGCGAGAGATTCTCGAACAGGACCCGCGAGCCAAACGCCTTCGAGAGCGCGGCGCCACTCAACAGAACGGCCATGTCTTCCAGCATGGCAGAGGTCAGGTGGGTGCCGCGACTCGGTCACGGCGACGGCGTTCGAGCGCGGCGGCGCAGCCAGGCATTCAGATCCCCAACCGAGGCGAACAGGCCGGCATAGGTATGGGGCGCAAGCGGGGGTGCGGGACGGCGGCGGTCGAAGTCGCGCGGGCGGAAGCGGTCGGTCGCGGCGATTACGGCGACTCCCATGGGGCGGTACTCGTGGAGCCCCTCGGCCCAGGCCATGTCGTCATCGATCCAGAGCGCGAACCCCATATGCCGATCGTACCGCGTGAGAGCCAACAGGACTGAACCGCGCGCGTGAGCAAGCGGACATGCCGAGGTTGGGGAGGGTCCGCTCCCTTACCGTCGCGGTTCGGAGCGGCGTACCCGTCAATGCGCCACAATCGACGTATGCAGCGAAGAACGTTCTTGTCGATGGCCGGGGCGGGCGCGTTGGCCATCGAGGCGCGCCCCCAGGGCCGCAAGGGAAGGTTGAGGCAGGGGGTCGCACGCTGGTGCTTCCCCAAGTGGAGCGTGGAGGAACTGGCCCAGCGGGCGGCCCACCTCGGCATCGAAGGCATCGACCTGGTGGGGCCGGAAGACTGGGCCGCGGTGAAGAAGCACGGCCTGGTGCCCTCCATGATGATGCCCGGCGGCGGCACCATTCCCGACGGCTTGAATCGCAGGGAGAACCACGACGGCATCGAGCGGCAACTCCGCGAGGGCATCGCCCAAGCCGCGGCGGCGGGCGCGCCCAACATCATCACGTTCTCCGGCAACCGGCGCGGGCTCCCGGATGCCGAGGGCATCGAGAACTCGGTGGCCGGGCTCGACCGCATCAAGGCGTTCGCTCAGGAGAAAGGCGTGACGGTGTGCCTGGAGTTGCTCAACAGCAAGATCGATCACCACGACTACCAATGCGATCACACGGCCTGGGGCGCGGAAGTGTGCCGACGCGTGAATTCACCTCGCGTCAAGGTGCTGTACGACATTTATCACATGCAGATCATGGAAGGCGACGTGATCCGCACGATACGGGAGAACATACGGTGGATCGGGCACTTCCACACCGGCGGCGTCCCGGGCCGGCATGAGATCGATGGCGGCCAGGAGCTGAACTACCGGGCGGTGGCCCAAGCCATCGCCGATCTGGACTACCAGGGTTTCGTCTCGCACGAATTTCTGCCGGTGCGGGATCCGCTGGAGTCGCTTCGGCAGGCGGTCGAGATCTGCCAGGTGTGATCGTCGAGCGGCTGCACGACTTGAGGTCTACAATGGTCCTTTCAAAGTGACGGGCGAGCGACAGCATCGGAAAGACAGCGTGACGAAGGTCCGGTATCACGCCGTATTGACGGGCGACATCATCGGCTCGAGTCGCCTGCGATCCCGGCAACTGGAATCGGTTCGCCGGTCTCTGACCGACGCCGTCAGTGTCGTGAAGGCGTGGAAGCGGGGGCTGGTCAAGGGCGGCCCGGAGTTCTTTCGGGGCGACGGCTGGCAACTGCTTCTGGGGGATCCCGCGCTGGGCCTGCGCGCCGGCATTTTCCTGCGTGCCTCATTGCTGGCCCGAGGCGTGGCGGACAGCCGGGTTTCGATCGGGTTGGGAGACGGCGATCGGATTCTCCCTAAGAGGGTGGCGTTGGCAACGGGACCTGCGTTCGTTCTCTCCGGCCGCGCCTTGGACGAGATGACGCGGTATTCGAGGATGACGATAGAAATCCCGAAATCGTCGGGGCCGCTTTCCACATGGCTGCCTGTCGTCGGGCATCTGTGCGATTCCCTCATTGGCCAATGGACCAGGCGCCAGGCTGAGATCGTGTGCGTTGCCATAGATCCCAGCGAGCCCGAGTACGAACAAGTCGCGCAATCGTTGCGGCCAGCCGTGTCGAAACAGGCGGTGGCTAAGGCGCTTCGAGCGGCGAACTGGCATGCGATTCGGGAGACGCTGCGTCGATTCGAGGAGACGCAGTGGAAAACCGTCCTGCGGCAACCGAGATAGGCGTTTGCGGCTGGACAACCGAAAAGGGTTGTCTGGCGTGAGACAACCTAAAATGGTTGTCTGGGTGTTTTGATGGCGGAAACGTTCTGCGCTCTCCTGACCGCATACCTGCTGGGCACCTTCGTTCTTCCGGGGCGGATGAGCCAGCGCACCCGTCCGGTCTGGCCCTTGGCGCTCCATGCCGCGATGGTCACGGCGACATCGTACCTGCTGCTGGGGACATTCCACTGGCGAATCCTGCTCGCGGTTCTGCTGATGCCCGTCGTCATGGCCGGTGTACGGGCGCTCTGGCGTTCGGATTCGATCACGGCATTTCTCGTGGATCAATCGTTGCGCCTCGTGGTCTTGCTTGGGCTGGCTTTCTGCTTTCCCGACACAGCAAAGCATGGATGGTGGATTTCCGCCCTGAGACCCGATCTATCGAGGTGGTACTTCGCGTCGCTGAGCTGCGCCTCGGGGATCGTCCTTTGCGTTCCCGCGGGTGGAGTCCTGATCGCCAAGCTCATCGGACCCTTCGCCGACGAGATACGCGACAACGACATCGGCGGACTCACCAAGGGAGGCCAGTACATCGGCTGGCTGGAGCGAATTCTGGTCATGCTGCTCGTGCTGATGGGACAGCCGAACGGAATCGGTTTCCTGATCGCCGCAAAATCGATCCTCAGATTTGGTGAGATCAAGGACGGAAGCCAGCGCCGAGTCGCTGAATACATCATCATCGGAACTTTTCTCAGCTTTGGATGGGCATTGCTGATTTCCGTAATGACGCTCAAAACCGTCGGACACTGGATCCCGTAACTACAAACGGCCCGGCCCGGCAGAGGCCGGCAGCAGCTCCACCTGGAACGGCGAGAGCGTCGCGCCCATGCGCATCTGCTTCAGTCCGTCGGAGAAATCGAGGTACAGGCGGCCGTCCGAGCCCATCGCGCCGGTGCCTTTGTAGGTCGCGTCGCCAACGGTCATAGCCAGATCGGAGACCCGCAGAAAGGGCCTGCCGCGCGCGAGACTGAACGCGAAGCTTCCGGAGACCGCCTGCGCGGCGGTATCGCCGGCCAGGGTGACCGAGCGGGCCTTGAAGGCGCCTTCCAAGCGGAGGTTCCGCAACAGGTCTGGGCCGCTGCCGGCGGTTTGCAGAGCGCCGCGGCCGTCCCACTTGCCACTCATCCAGTTGACGCCGCGAACGCGAGCCGACAGGCGATAGGATGGCTGGGCGCCACGGAGGTTGGCGCTCAGCCGACCGGCCAGCGAACCGGCGCCGAACTGGGCCGCCAGCTCCGTGGCTTCGATCGAGGTTCCCTCCCACCGCACCTGCGCGCGGACCCTTCCGAGCGGCAGCCCCACTACCGTCAGCGAGCCGATCTCGAGCGCACCCTCCGCGTGCCGGTTGACGAGCCACTCGGGAGTGTTGGCGCGGCCAAACCGGAGCGCGCGGGTGAGCAGGCTCTCTTCGCGCCGCAGCGAGGGCATGAGGAGCCGCTCGAACTCCTGGATGTCCGCGGCGGCAATGCCGATGCGGAACTGGTCGGGCCGTTCGGCCCCGGTGACACGGCGGTATTCGCCCTTGAACTCGACGGCGCCGGCGCGGCCCTCGATGCGGTCCATCAGCAAACCGTCGTCACGCAGGGTAACGCGCGCCGAGGCGAGTTCGACGGGTTCCGCCAGGCCGGCGACCAGGACGCTCGCGCCGTGGATCTGAAACGCGCCCGCCCAACGGCCCGGTGGGTTGCCCTGCTTGCGGAATTCGAGCTGGCCTTTCCAGCTTCCCTTGGTCAACCGATCGAGCAGCGGGACGCCGTCAAACAACCGCGTGCCATCGGGCAGCTCGCCGCCGATGCGCAGCCCCGGGGCGGTGATGACGGCATTCAGGGTTTGCGAGCGCCAGACGTATTCCGCCGACGCCAGCGCGGTTTCGCCGCCGGCCTGGAACTCGGAGGGCTGCAGGTGAATGCTGTCCCCATCGAGCAGCAGCCGCGCGGAGGCGAGGCGGATGGGCGGGGCGCCGGGAATGGTCACGGCGGTCTCGCCCGAGCCGACCAGTCCCAGGACGCCCGCCTCCGGCGAGTAGCCGATGGCGCCGCTCAGATCGCCCGTCACGGCCACTCCGTCGGGCAGTTGCTGGCCCATGTGCCGCGCGACCTCAGGCAAAGGCGCCAGAGGAAAATGATCGAGCTTCGCCAGCGCGGCCCAGCGTGGCTGGGACAGGTAGTCATTCACGCGGAACACGAAGGAAACCGGCAGGGTCTGGCCCTCCAGGGGCGCCGTCTCGAGCGCCAGGGTCTGGGAGATTAGATCCAGCCGGCCGCGAAACTCCAGCGGCCATCCTTCCCCGTGCGGCGGCATCAAGTCCCAGCGGTGCAGGTCTCGAAGTTGAACCTGGCCGGCGATCTCCACCTCCGAGGGCGGCCCGGTGAGGCTCGCGGCGGCGCTGATCTGGCCGTGGACTCCGAGATCGCGGCCGTGGGCCAGCCGGATCAGATCCGAGAGCGAACTGCGGGCCAGTTCGATCGAGGCCTCGATGCGGCCGCCATTCTCGCCCGGTAGCCAGCGCCCGCGTGCGATGAATTGGCCGAAGCCCTGGCTGCCACGGTCGGTACGCGCCGGAGCGCCTTCCAGGCGAACCCGCCAGTACCCGCCCGAGGACGCCGGCGGGATCACGTCCAGGTTAGCGTCCGCCAGGTAGAAGATCGCCTTGGTGTCGCCCAATTTGAAGTTGATGCGGCCGCTGCGGACCAGGATCTCCGGCAGCCGCACCCGGGCCGCCGCCGCGCCTGCCGTCCGGTCCAGCAGAGCCTCGAAATTCCAGTGGCCGCCGGCGGGACGCGCCAGGTTGATGCTGGCATCCTCGAGCTTCAGGCTCGAGAACTCCAGTTGGCCGGTCCAAAGGCTCTTGAAGCTGACACGGGCGGCCATGGACTCGACGTAGGCGAACGGCTCCAGCCCGATCCTCGGGTCCTCGTGGATCACCACCTTGTCCACCGTGAATCCGGGACCGCCGAACAGATTCAAGTGGACGTTTCCGATCTCGACCTCGCGTCCCAGCGCCTGGTTCAGGCTCGCCGTCACGCGCGCGCCGAATCGTTGCGCATCGACGAGCGGCGCGATCAGGCCCGCAGCCACCACCAGGACAACGCCCGCCAGCGCCAGCCGCCAGATCGTCTTTTTGCGCAGCGTCATGGCAATCCGCCCAGAGAGCGATAGGCCTCCGGATCGTCGACGTCCCGTAAAATGCCGGGGTCGTCTACGTCAACATAGCAGGCTTGGCTGGCGTGAAGGTGAATGATTTGGCTCGCCTGGGCTTCGATAGGCAGTTCGAGGAACTCGGAGATGAACCTGCGAGCGGCGCAGACGGGATGGCCCCGGCGGCCCTGATAGCGCGGAATCACCAGGCCGGAACCGCCCGCCCCCCAAAAAGCAGCCACCACCCCCGCAACAGTCCCGGGTAATACCCGCGGAAAATCCACCGGCGTGAAGATGACTCCGACTGCGCCGTCGGGAACGGCCCGCAGGCCGCATTGTAGCGAGCCGAGTTGTCCCTCGGGATAGCGTTGGTTGACCACAAAGGTGGCCTGGGAGGCTCGCGCGCTACCGGCACGAATGGCGTCGGCGTGGCCGCCAAGCACAACAATTACGGGGTCGGAATGGGCGGCCAGCAGACCGATCATGCGGTCCAGGAAGGTCTCCGGCGGCTCCGAACCGGGCACGGGGAGCAGGGCTTTGGCGCGGCCCATACGCCTCGATTCGCCGGCTGCCAGGATTACCGCGGCCAAACCGGGGGTCACTTCAGGTGGGCCTTCAGGCGCTCATTCGTGAACAGGGACTTGGAGAGGCTTCGCCACTCCGGAGGCGCGTTCCGTCTGACGGCGATCATCTCGGCGACAACCGAGACGGCGATCTCTTCGGGGGTGACCGCGCCGATCTCCAGGCCCATGGGCGCGTGCACGCGGTCGAAGGCCTCCGCGGGCACGCCTTCCTTCTCTAACTCACGCACCACCGCGATCACCTTGCGCTTGCTGCCGATCATGGCGATGTAGGCCGCCCGGGTAGTGACGGCCCAGCGCAGCACGCGCATGTCGTCGCGGTGGCCGCGGGTGACGATCACGATGAAGCTGTTCTCGTTAACCTCAAGACGCGGAAAGACTTCCTCGTATTCCGCAGCAATCGTTTCGTCCGTTTCCGGAAACCGTTCGCGGTTGGCGAACGCGTCCCGGTCGTCGATGACGACGGTCGAGAATCCGGCCAGGCCGGCGATCTTTGCCAGGCCCTTCGAGATGTGACCGGCGCCGAAGAGGAAGGCGCGGGGCTGAGGCACCACCGGCTCCACAAAAACCTCCAATTGGCCGCCGCAGATCAAGCCATTGTCATACGCGGCGTCCTGTCCGAGGTTGAAGGTGAGGCGCCGGGACTGGCCGGTCTCCATCACCTCGCGGGCGGCGGTCCAGACCTCCGCTTCGACGCAGCCACCGCCGATGGTGCCCGCGATGGACCCGTCTTCCCGGACCAGGAGCTTGGCGGTCTGGTAGCTTGGAATGGAGCCGCGTACCTCGACAATGGTTGCCAGGGCGCACTTCTGGCCCAGGCGGCGGAGGCGGACCAGTTCCTCGTAGACGTCCACTGGCGCGATTATACCATTGCAAAAACGAGTAACATCAGTACTATAGGCAGTTTTGAGATTTCGTGATATGATCCGCTGTAAAGCTGAAACAGGTAGCTTGGCCGCCGGGTTAGGACTGCTATTCGACCTCGACGGCGTGATCGTGGACTCCAACCAGGTCCACGCGGAGACTTGGCACGAGTACATCCGGCAGTGCGGGCGCGAAGTGCCGCAGGGTTTTGACCTCCGGATGTTCGGCAGGCGGAACGATGACATCGTCCGCGACGTGTTGGGTTGGGATCTCGATCCTGCCGAGGTCTTCCGCCACGGTGCGGAGACGGAGAGACTGTACCGGGAAATGATGAGCCCGGTGTTGCGGGCTCACCTCGTTCCAGGGGTGGCATCCTTTCTGGAACGTCACCGGGACATGCCGATGGCAGTGGCGACCAACGGAGAAGCGGCCAACGCCGATTTCGTGCTCCGCGGCAGCGATCTCGGGAAATTCTTCCGCGCGGTTGTGGATGGGGCGCAAGTCGGGCGGCCGAAACCGGATCCGGAGATTTACCTGCGCGCCGCGGCGCTGATCGGTGTGTCTCCCTTAAATTGCGTCGTATTCGAGGACTCGAAGGCTGGTATCCAGGCGGCGCACCGAGCACGTGCCCGAGTCGTGGCTGTCAATGCCGCGCAGCCTGCCTCTGAGCTTCCTCAGGTGGAGATGAGCGTCCGGGACTTTTTGGATCCCGGGCTGGAACAGTGGCTTTCAGAGCTAGATCCCGTTCGCTGACGCGCCTTCTCGCCGGCGCGCTTGCGGCGGCCGTCTCACTGGCCGCGCCTCCCGGCGACAGCAGGATGCGTGTGTCCCTGGAAAGCGTCAACGCTCGTCAAGGCCAGGTTGTTACGGTAGCTGGGCTGGTGTCGGCCAGGCCGGTGGTGTACGACTCGTACAGCCAGGTGGCAATTCAGGACGAGCAGGGCCACGGCCTGATGATCGAGGGCGCGGCCGGGGAATTCGCCGCCGTCGGGCCTGGGGCGCGCGTGGAGATCCGCGGTACGGTTTCGAGGCGCGCCGGCCTTCCGGTGCTGCTCATGAGCCGCATTGACGTGCTCTCGCAAGACGTAGCGCCGGAGCCCCGGCAAGTCGACCCGGATGAGATGGGGTCGCTGAAGAACCTGGGAGTGCTGGTGTCGGCCAGCGGCCGCGTGGTGGATAAGGGCGAGAGCGCTCAGGGCCAATATCTGCTCGTCGGCGACTCGAAGAGACCTTTGAGGGTCCTTTTGCCGGCGTCGGTCGCGGCGGCCGGTCTCGACCGTTTCGACATTGGGGATCGAGTCAAAGCAACCGGCATCGCGACTCAGTACAACCGGTCCTTCCAACTGGTGCTGGCAGATCGCAGCGGCATCGTGCCGGAGGGAAAGCGGGCGCTGTTTTCTCCGGTGTGGTTTGCCGTTCTGCTGGCCTTGGCAGCGCTGGCGGCGGGCTTGTGGTGGTTTCACCAGCGCCGCTTGTCGGGCCAGCGGGAGAAGGTGCGGACATTCTACGCCCTGGGCGAGGATGTGATCGCGATCGCGTCGCCTCTCGACATTTTGCAGCGCCTCGCCGCGGTTCTGCCACGCGTGCTGAACGTGTCTGGGGTCCACCTGTACATTTACAACCGCTCGGCCAGGATCCTGGACCGGGTCGGTTCGGGCGCCGATGCGAGTCCGGTTTCGGTCGCCGCACAGGGTCCGGAAGGCTCGCTGCCGCTGGGCGCGGCCGCGTGCTTCCGCAACCAGGCGATGCTCACCATTCCCAAGACGATCTCGAGCCCGTTCTTCCCCGACGGGCGTCCCGGCCGTACTCCCGGCTCGGTTATGTTCGTCCCCATGCTGGCAGAGCAGGAAGTGCTGGGCGTTCTGGAGGTGTACGACTGGAAGCCGGAGCACGACTTCAAGCTCGACGAACGCGTCCTGACGCAGCACCTCGCCAATCAGATCGGCATCGCCCTGCGGCTCACGGAAGAGAAGAGCGTGCGGGAGCAGTTGTTCCGCAGCGAAAAACTGGCGGCGGTGGGGCAGTTGATTTCCGGCATCGCTACGGAACTGCGCGCTCCGCTGGACAGCATATCCAGCCTGGCCGAGCACATCGTTGCGGCCTCAGAGGCGCGCTGGGAGGATTTCGACACCATCTCGTCGGAGGCACACAAGGCGTCGGACATCGTGACGCGGCTGGTTTCCTTCATGCAGCCGGAGCGCGGCGAGGCCAAGCGGATCGAGCTGAACGCGCTGCTGGGCAGCCTGTTGGAATTCCGCCGCCAGGAGTGGGAGTCGCGCGGTTTCGAGGTGAAGACGATCCTGTCTCCGCGCCCGATTTACGTGCTTGGTTCGCAGGGCCAGTTGGAGCGGGTGTTCCTGGATCTTCTGGTGCAGGCCGAGCACGCCTTGGCAGACGCGGTGGAGAAGCGGCTCATCATCGCCACCAGCACGCTGGCGCAGCGTGCCCTGGTGGAGATCGAGTACACCACCGGGCCGGCCAAGGGGGCCTGGAGCGGGCTGGCCAACGCGGACATGGCTGCCCATGTGGACGGCGTCTCGCGCGGCATCGTGCGGAGTCACGGCGGGGAGTTGCGCATGAACCGCACCGCACAGGGAGATTGCCGGTTAGAGATCGAGTTCCCGGCCGCCCCAGCCTGGGCCGCCGAGACGGGCGGTGCGGTGCGCGCGTTCACCTGCCTGGTGGTGGAGCCGGATTCCAACGCCCGCGAGGACCTGGTTCGCATGCTCACGAAGCGCGGCTGCCGCGTGATTCCCGCCACCAGCGGCGAAGCCGGCGCCGAGCTGGTGCAGCGCCTGCGGTTCGACATCGTATTCTGTTCGGTCCGCTTGCCGGGCCTCAACTGGATCGAATTCTCCGAGGACGTCCGGAGCGAGGTGGGGGCCTTTGTCCTGCTGACCGAAGGCTTCGATTTCGAGCTGTCTCGCGGCCTGCTGAGTGCCGAGAGCCACCTGCTGACCAAGCCCGTCATCGAGCCCGAACTCGACCAGGTGCTGGGGGCCGTCGAATCGCGCCTGGTGGCCTCGGAGTCGCGGCTTCTGGTCATGCGCCCACCCGAGAAGAAGGCCGCCGGCCATTTGGGCTAGTGCTCTGACTGCGAGGTCCGCTCCCTGACGGTCACGGTTCGGAAACCAGGTGCGGAACCGCGCGCGTCCAGTGTAAAGGGGGAGCCCGGACCGTGTAACGAGGGAATCGGGGTATGATCACATATTGGATTGTGAAGCGACGCATCCTCAGGTAACGGGGCTGCGTTTTCGCGCATCCACTGAATCAACGCTCTTTTGGGAGGACTAGAAACCCGGTGCAATGGAACCCAGGCAAAACCGGCGCATGCCGCGCGGCGGGCATGTTCTTTCTCTGCGGGATGCTGCTGGCGCCGACCCTGTGCGCTCAAAGCAAGTCGACCAGCAGCAGTAGCACTCGCGAGGAAGAGGAACAGCCGAAATTCTTGAAACGCTTCTCCGCCGGAGTGCGCGCCAGCATCCTGATCCTGGATATCCTCCCTTCGGCAACCACGTCGAACAACCCCAACACCCAGACGGCGATTTCGCAGACCCTCTCCTCAACCACTCCGCGTCTGGGCGGAGGCGTGACCGTGGAGTACGCCGCGTCGCGCAGGATTCTGGTCAGCGCCGACTTGCTCTACCGCTACTTCAGCTACACGGCGCAGACCGTCACCGATGTGACGCTGGCGGACCTGACTTCGCAAATCACGACCCTTAGCGAGTCTTCGCACGCGCGCTACTTTGACTTGCCGATCATAGCGCGCTACGCCACCCTGCCCGCTCGCACCGCTTCGGCGCGCGTGTTCCTGGGCGGCGGTGTTACCTTCCGGCGGATCTCCGGCATCCGAACCGCCACGGACCTCAACAACCCGGACGGCTCCCATACGTACGGCTATGTGCCGCGGACCGCTCAGCGGCAGACCTCCTACGGCGTCGTCGCCGCGGCAGGCTTCCGCGTGAAGGACGAATTCGGAATCAAGATCACGCCTGAGGTGCGCTACATTCGCTGGCTTTCCGACCTGTTCACGGCTTGGCCGGCAGAGCAGCGAAGGAACGAGATCCAGGTGATGATCGGCCTCACCTTCTAGCCACTCGGTTTTCGCACCTGGCTGCTAGTGCTGTGACCGCAAGGTCCGCTCCCTTACGGTCGCGGTTCGGAACCTATACGGAACCGCGCGCGTAAGCGAGCGGACGACACCTAAGCGGCGGAAACTCGACGCCGCATCGTCAAAAACATAAGTCCTCTGTTTTGTTTGTCTCGACGCCCGAGTGCCGGCATGGCCCGCTGAAGCGTGCGCCGCATTGTTAAGAAACACCCCCCCAGACAAACCGGCCCCGGTAGTGTATCCTGTTCTGTTTGAGCATGAGATTCGGATAACCATACTCTAAAGTCTGTCCGATTCGGGGCCACCAAGCAGGGAGGTTTTTTCCTCGATGAAGAACGCATCTGCGCAGTCGATCCCAAGCCTGGAAGATCAGGATTTCGTGGATCGCGTGATAGCGGACCACAGCGGCAAGCCCGGCGCGCTGCTCACCATTCTGGAACGCATCCAGGAACACCATCCATTCAAATACCTCCCGCCGGAAACGCTGGAGTACGTGGCCATGAAGGCCGACCTGCCGCTGGCGCAGCTTCACAGCGTGGTCACTTTCTATGCGCTCTTCAACCTGGAGCCGCAAGGGAAGAACACCGTCGCGGTGTGCCGCGGCACGGCCTGCCACACCCGCGGATCGCGCGGCCTGCTCGAGCGCCTGAAGCTCGAAATGGGGCTGCACGACCACGGGAACGACGATGGTGAGACGGCCAAACAGACCATCACGACGCCGGATCGCAAGTACACCATCCGCACCGTGGCCTGCTTCGGCCAGTGCGCGCTGGCGCCCGTGGTGGAGATCAATCACCAGATCTACGGCCACCAGAACGAGCGGGCGCTGCGCAGCGAGATCGACGCAATCGAGAAGGAGAAGCGTTAGATGCGCATCCAGGACCTGAGCAGTTTTAACGCCGCGAGAGAGGCAGGGCTCGCCAAGCTGCTGCCCTCGAAGCCGCGCATCGGGGTGGGGATGGGGACCTGCGGCACCGGCAACGGCGCCGAGGGCGTCTATCACGCCTTCGCGGACGGGATCGAGCAACGCGGGTTGGACGTGGAACTGGCGCGCGTGGGCTGCTTCGGCTTCTGCGCCGAGGAACCGCTGGTCAACGTCTGGATCCCCGGCCGGCCGCTGGTGATCCTGCACCGCGTCCAGGCCAACAACGTGCCGCACATCCTGGACGACCTGTATCTGGGCAAGATCTCGACCGACCTGGCGCTGTGCAAGATCGAAGAGTGGGACCACCTGACCGGCCAGGTCAAGTACGGCACGGGCTTGCCCGAGATTCCGTCCTGGCGCGAGGTGCCGTTTTTCAAGGGCCAGAAGAAGATCGTTCTGCGCAACTGCGGCCTGATCAGCGCGGACGAAATCGAAGAGTACATCGCCGTGGGCGGCTACCAGGCGTTGTATAAGGTCCTGATCGACAACATGCCGGACGTGGTGATCGAGCAGATCAAGGCGTCCAAGCTGCGCGGGCGCGGCGGCGCCGGCTACCCCACCGGTCTGAAGTGGGAAGTGCTGCGCAAGGCTAAGACCGACCGCAAATACCTGGTCTGCAATGCCGACGAGGGCGATCCCGGGGCGTACATGAACCGCAACGAGATCGAGAGCGACCCGCACTCGCTGCTCGAAGGCATGATCATCGGCGGGTTCGTCACCGGGGCGCAGGACGGCATCATCTACATCCGCGCCGAGTATCCGCTGGCGGTACACCGGTTGACGCGCGCCGTCGAGCAGGCCAAAGAGTACGGCATGCTGGGCGAGAACATCCTGGGACGCGGCTTCAACTTCTCCATACAACTGGTGGAGGGCGCGGGCGCGTTCGTCTGCGGGGAAGAAACGGCGCTGATCGCCTCGCTCGAAGGACGGGCGGGCCGGCCCCGGCCGCGGCCTCCGTTCCCGGCGCAAAAAGGGCTGTACGGATACCCCACCTCCATCAACAACGTCGAGACCTGGTACAACATCGCGCCCATCGTGGCCAAGGGTCCGGCCTGGTTCACCGAAACCGGCTCCACCAAGAGCGCCGGCACCAAGGTGTTCTCGCTGGTCGGCAAAGTCACCAACACCGGCCTGGTGGAGATGCCGCTGGGCACGCCGCTGAAGACCTTCGTCTACGACGTCGGCGAGGGCGGCACGGGCGGCAAGCACATCAAATCCGTGCAGACCGGCGGCCCTTCTGGCGGCTGCATCCCGCAGGAGATGTTCGATACGCCGGTGGATTACGAGACCCTCGGCAAGCTCGGCTCCATCATGGGCTCCGGCGGCATGGTGGTGATGGATGAAGACAACTGCATGGTCGATGTGGCGCGGTACTTCATCGAATTCACCCACTCGGAATCGTGCGGCAAGTGCGTGCCCTGCCGCGTGGGACTCGACAAGGCCCTACGCATCCTGAACAACTTCAGCAATGGAAAAGGCGTGGAGAGCGACCTCGACGCGCTGGACGAACTGGGCCGCATGATCCGCGACATGTCGCTGTGCGGACTGGGCCAGACCGCGCCCAACCCGGTGCTCACCACCATGCGGCACTTCCGCCACGAGTTCGAGGACCACATACGCGCCAAGCGCTGCCGGGCGGGTGTGTGCGAGAACCTGGCGCTCTCGCCGTGCGAGAACAGTTGCCCGTTGCACATGAACATCCCGCGCTTCCTGGAACTCTATAAAGAGGACCGGCTGGAGGAAGCGTTCGAATCCGTCATCCTGGACAACCCGCTGCCGGCTTCGACCGGGCGGGTGTGCCAGCATCCCTGCGACGACCGCTGCCGGCGCATGAACATCGACGAATCGGTGAACATCCGCGACGTGCACCGCTCGATCGCCGACTCCATCTACAATTCGGACCGCTACCCGGCGATGATGGAGCGCATCGCGGCCCGGAAACTGGCCCGGACCGGGAAGAACGTGGCGGTTGTGGGCGCCGGTCCCACCGGCCTCGCCTGCGCCTTTTACCTGGCGCTGCTGGGGCACAACGTCTCGGTTTACGAATCGAACCCGGCCGCCGGCGGCATGCTGCGCTACGCGCTGCCCGAATACCGCTTGCCGAAGCCGGCCCTCGATCACGAGATCGAGCTCATCGAGAAGTTGGGCGTGAAGTTCATTTTCAACACCGCGGTGGGGTTTGACGTTCCGCTCAACGATCTGGATGCCAACTACGACGCCGTGTTCCTTGCTATCGGCACCTGGAAAGAGGCCTGGGTGTACATGCCGGGCACCGAACTCAAGGGCGTGATGCCGGCCTTGCTGTTCCTCGAGGCGGTCTCGAAAAACGAACAGGTCAACCTGGGCAAGAAGGTCGTGGTGATCGGCGGCGGCAACGCGGCCATCGACTCGGCCCGCACGGCGCTGCGCATGGGCGCGGAAGTGACCGTGATCTACCGACGCGAGCGCAAGGACATGCCCGCCATCATCGAGGAGACCGAGGCGGCCGAGGCCGAGGGCGCCAACTTCGTGTTCCTCTCGGCGCCGCATCGCGTGGTGGGCTTCCACGGCGTGGTGAAGGCCATCGAGGTGGTGAAGACCAAGCTTGGCGAGTTCGACGCAACGGGGCGGCGCAAGCCCGTTCCGACCGATGAAATTCACGTCTTCAAGTGCGACACCGTGATCCTGGCCGTGGGCGAGAAAGTGGACATGGATTTCGCCAAGGCCTCGGGGTTGACGCTGAAAGAATCGGGAACGGTGGAGGTCGACCGCTTCACGCTCGAAACCAGCCGCTCCAAGTTTTACGCGGGTGGCGACGTGATCAGCGGCGCTTCGAACGTTTCCAACGCCATGGGATTCGGAAAGAAGGCGGCCCGCAACATCGACGAACAGTTGATGGGGACCAAGCGCTTCTCCCAGCTCGCGGCGCAGTTCGAGTACGACCAGACGGCGCCGGCGCAATCGAGCGAGTGCCCGCGCCAGGTGCCGGGCAACGTTGCCGCCAAAGAGCGCGTGACAAATTTCGAAGAGGTGAGCCTGGGCCTCACACGGGTCGAGGCGCTCGAGGAGGCGACCCGCTGCCTCCGCTGCGATATCAGGAACACGGACCGATAGGAGCATAGCCTTGCCGCAGAAAATTGCGATCCGAATTGACGGGGAATACGTGGAGGCCCGCGAGGGCCAGACCATTCTCGAAGTGGCGCGCGCCGGCGGCAAATACATCCCCACGCTGTGCCACCTGGACGGCCTGGCGTCGGCCGGCTCCTGCCGCCTGTGCGTGGTCGAGGTCTCGGGGGTGGGGCGGCTGATGCCGGCCTGCACCACCGCGGTCCAGGACGGCATGTCGGTCACCACCAACTCCGAGAAGCTGGTGCACTACCGCAGCATGGTGCTCGAACTGCTCTTTGCCGAGCGCAACCACATCTGCGCGGTCTGCGTCTCAAACGGCCATTGCGAGCTGCAAGCCATGGCGACGCGCATGGGGATGACGCACATTCGCTATCCCTACAGCTATCCGCGGCTGCCGGTGGACGTCTCGCACGAGAAGTTCGTGCTGGACCACAACCGCTGCATCCTGTGCACGCGCTGCGTGCGGGTGTGCGCGGAGATGGAAGGCGCGCACGTCTGGGATATCGCTTCGCGCGGGGTTCAGTCGATGCTGGTGAGCGATCTCAACCAGCCCTGGGGCAAATCGAAGAGCTGCACCAGTTGCGGCAAGTGCGTGCAAGCCTGCCCCACCGGCGCGCTCTCCGAGAAGGGATACGCGGTCGAGGAAATGATCAAGACCAACGAGAATATCAGCCGGCTGGCTTCGAGACGGGGGGTACATGCCTAGGAAAGTTCGGCTCGCCACCATCTGGCTCGACGGGTGCTCGGGCTGCCACATGTCGATTCTCGACATGGACGAGGCCATCGTGGCCGTGGCCAAGAAGATCGACCTGGTCTACGGCCCGCTGGTAGACGCCCAGAAGTTTCCCGATTTCGTGGACGTCACGCTGGTCGAGGGCGCCGTCTCGAGCCAGGAAGACATGGAGAAGATCCAGATCGTCCGCCAGCGCAGCAAGCTGGTGGTGGCGCTGGGAGATTGCGCGGTCACGAGCAACGTGCCCTCCATGCGCAACTCGATCCCGGTAAAGAAGCTGCTGGAGCGCGTGTATGTAGAGGGCGCCGATGCGACTCCCGGCGTGCCCACCGAGGGCGTCCCCAAGCTGCTCAAGCGCGCGCTGCCGATCCAGGAAATCATCAAGGTGGACCTGCACGTCCCGGGCTGCCCGCCGCCGGCGTCCACCATCGTGTTCGTGCTGACGGAGCTGCTCGAAGGCCGCATGCCCGATTTGGGATCGAGGATCAAGTTCGGATGAGCACCAAGCGAAAGACAGCTCAACAGGCGCCCGAAGGGGAGCCGAGGGAAACGGTCATGAAGAAGATCACCATCGACGTCGTGACCCGCATCGAGGGCCATGCCAAGGTTTCCATCTATCTGAACAGCGAGGGCCGCGTCGATAGCGCGCAGCTTCACGTGACGCAGGTGCGCGGATTCGAGAAGTTCGTCGAGGGCAGGCCGTTCTACGAGATGCCCGGGATCACCGCGCGCATCTGCGGCATCTGCCCGGTGAGCCATCTGCTGGCGTCGGTGAAGGCCTGCGACGCGATCATGGCGGTGGAGATTCCGGAGACGGCGGTGCTGCTGCGCGAGCTGCTGCACTGCGGCCAGTTCGTGCAGTCGCACGCGCTCAGCTTCTTCCACCTGTCCTCGCCCGACCTGCTGCTGGGCTTCGATTCCGATCCCGCCGCGCGGAACGTGCTGGGCGTGATCGAGAAGCATCCGGCCCTGGCGCTCGACGGCGTCGCGTTGCGCAAGTTCGGCCAGCAGGTCATCGAAGGCCTGGCGGCGGAGCGCATACATCCCTCCTGGACGGTGCCGGGCGGCGTCAATGCCCCGCTCTCCTCCGAGGTGCGCGACCGCATCCTGAGCGAGCTGCCCAAGGCCAAGGCGATCACCGCGCGCACGCTCGAATTCTACAAGGGCGTGGTGGACCAGTTCAAGGAAGAGATCGAGAGCTTCGGCACCGCGCCCACCATGTACGCCGGGCTGGTGGATGCGGGCGGCGGGTTCCAGCTCTATGACGGCCGGCTGCGCTTCCGCGGCGCGGATGGGGCGGTGGTGACGGACCAGGTGCGGCCGCGCGATTACGCCACCTATATCGGCGAGGCGGCGCTCGCGAATTCGTATCTAAAAGCGCCCTATTTCAAGCCCGCCGGGTACCCGGACGGCGCTTACCGCGTGGGACCGCTGGCTCGGCTGAACGCGGCCGATTCCATGGGCACGCCCGAGGCGCAGAAGCAATTCGAGGAATATCACCAGCGTTTCGGCACGGTGGTGCAAAGCGCGTTCCACTACCACTATGCGCGGCTGGTCGAGGCCACCTGGGCTTTGGAACGCATCGGCATGCTGCTCGAAGACCCGCGCATACTCGACACGCGCGTGCGGGCGCGGGCGGGCGTCAATTCGCTCGAAGGCGTGGGCATGATCGAGGCGCCGCGCGGCACCCTGATCCACCACTACAAGGTGAATGAGCAGGGCGCCATCGTGTGGGCCAACCTGATCGTCGCCACGGGCCACAACAACCTGGCCATGAACCGATCGGTAGAGCAGGTGGCCAAGCGCTTCGTGGACGGCAACAAGCTGGAAGAAGGGATGCTCAACCGGGTGCAGGCGGTGGTGCGGGCCTACGATCCGTGCCTGAGCTGCTCGACGCACGCCGCCGGGCAGATTCCGCTGCGGGTGCAGTTGTTCGCGGCGGACGGGACGATGGTGGACGAGCTGGTTACGCGGTAGAGTCCCAACGGCCCGGTACCACTTTCCAGAGCGCCGGCAGTCGAGGTTGGTATAATCCCTTTGACCGGGGAGGCCGATGGAGATACCAGAATTCAAACCGGCCAGGACCGGGGCGCTGGCCTTGGCGATTCTGGCCTCGCTGGCCGCCACGGCCGTCTTCTACCTGCGGCCGGGCATCCTCTCGATCCTGATCACATGGTGCTTCACGATCGGTCTGGCCATAGCCGGTCTAGGCCGCCAACGGCCCGGCGATCTGGGCTTGCGCGCGGCGGGGATTGTCCCCGGAATCGCGTATGGGGCGCTCTACTGGCTCTCCCTGCAGGCGGCGGTCATGGTCACGGCGCCTTGGTTCGGCAAGCGCGCCGGACTGGATCCCCAACTCGCTGCCGGTGCATGGCTGGCCTTCGCGGGTCCGCTGCTCGACCAGCTCATCTTCTTCGCCTCGGCCGAAGAGATCGTGCATCGCGGCTTCTTACTGCCGCAGATCTATCTGCGGCTGCGAGCGCACCTGACGCCTCGCACGGCGCTCACCGTCGCGACGTTATTCGGCAGTGCCTTCTTCGCCCTGCTGCACATACCGCACCGATTACTGGAGGGCGTCTCCGCACGGGAACTGCCCCTCCAATTGCTGCTGCTCGTGGCAGGGGGCGTCTTTCTCTGTACGATCTACATGCTGACAGGCAACCTGCTGTGCGCTGTCCTGACACACGCGCTGTCCAACTTCCCGACGCTGCCGTTTGACGCCGGCCTTCCCTGGCAACCCTGGCTGGTCATCAAGTACGCCCTCGCCCTGCTCGCGGCAGGCGTCTACGCGCTCTGGTTTCACCGCCGGACCCGAGCCTCTTGCTGAGGAACCTGCTGGAAGAATGCACGCGAAGGGTCTTGGTCGACGCTCATTGGCCCGAGCTGGACGTCGCGGCCTCGTGGGAGCGGGCCCGCATTTCAAATGGCCCAACGGGTCGAGTCCTGGTGACATTTTAAGCGACTCAATTCGTCCCACAGCGCCGGACACCTGCGTGCCGTATAATAGCCGAATGGTGAGTCTGGGACTCGTGTGAGTCCGCGGGCACCACTTTGAAAGGATCGGAATGAGAGCGTTTTCCCTCACGGCACTCCTCCTGACGCTGGGCCTGGCGGTGCCCTGTCTCTCCGCCCAGCAGGCGGCAACCCCGCCAAAGCAGGATCAGCCGTCCGCCGCGGCGCCAAAGCCCGCCTCCAACGGTCCGGCGAAGGCGACCACGCTGCCGGTGTCGGCGGTGGACAACGATACCTACATCCTGGGAGGCGACGACGTGATCGCCGTGGAGGTGTGGAGGGAGCCGGACCTCTCCGGAACCCACACCGTCCGGCCCGACGGCAAGATCACCATGCCGTTGATCAAGGAGGTCCAGGCCGGCGGTCTGACTCCGAATAAGGTCGCCGAGGCGGTGGCCGAGGCCCTGGCGAAGTTCGTCAACAGCCCCGACGTCGCGGTATCGGTCGAGGCGGTCCGGAGCAGGCGTTACTTCGTCGATGGCGAGGGGATCAACCGGCCGGGCGCTTACCCGCTGGCCACCACCACCACGGTGCTCGAGGCCCTCACCATGGCCGGCGGTTTCCGGGAGTTCGCCAACAAGAAGAAGATCGTGATCATGCGCGGCGACCAGCGCATCAAGTTCAATTGGATCGAAGTGGTTAAGGGAAAAAATCTCCCTCAGAATATCAACCTGGAAAACGGCGACCGCATTATGGTGCAGTAGCGAAGGCGGACCGGTCGTCGAGCGAGAGAGAACTGAATGCAGCCAACGCAAGACCTCCTGAGCATCCCCCGCCGTCCGCTGGACGTCGAGGACTACGTCGACATCCTCCGCCGTCACAAGACCTGGATGGCCGGTCCCGCGTTCGCCGCCCTGGTGCTCTCGGTGGTGGTGGCCTTCCTGTGGCCGGACACCTACCTGTCGGAAGCCATGGTGCAGGTGATCGCGCCCCAGGTGCCGGAGCGGTTCGTCCCTTCGAACGTCAATTCGGAGATGTCGCAACGCATCAACCAGATGGCGCAAACCGTGCAGAGCCGCGCCAATCTGATTAATATCATCCAGACCAATAGCCTCTACCGGACCGAGTTGCAGCACAAGCCGCTCGAGGACGTTATCGAAACGATGCGCGGGGCAATCCGGATCAGCCAGGTGGAGAACCTGCAGGTGAGCGGCACGCGGCAGTATTCGGCCTTCAAGATTTCGTTTGAATACTCGAACCGCAACCTGGCTCAGAAGGTCACCCAGGAACTGGTTCGCGGCTTCATCGACGAGAATATCCGCACCCTGTCCGGCCAGTCCACGGCGACAACCGAATTCCTGAAGGACGAGTGGGAAAGCTCCAAAAAGACCCTGGACGACCTCGAGAACCGCCTGACGCAATTCCGGCTGCAGAACTCGGGCCGGCTGCCGGAGCAACTGCAAAGCAATCTGGCCACGCTGCGGACGCTCGAGCAGCAACTGGCGGGCATCAACGAAGCGATCAACCGGATCGGACAGGAGAAGCTGCTCCTGGAGTCGCAGATCCGCATTTACCGGGACCAGCTCCAGGCGCTGAAGCAGGGCGCGGACCAGCCCCTTACCACGGCGGCCAAGAATCAAAGGATGATCGATCTGGAACACGAGATCGTGACCCAGGAAACGAATGTCTCCTCCATGAAGGAGCGCTACAAGGACACGCACCCCGACGTAAAATCCGCCGAAGCCCAATTGGCCATGCTGCGCAAGCAGCGGGACACCTTGCTCAAAGAGGACGAGGAAAAGAAGCCGGAGCCGGTGGCGCCCAAGAAGAATCCTTCCCATATCCAGGGCGTGCGCGAGCTGGAGGCGCAGGTCAGCGGCCTGCAAAGCCAGATTCAAGCCAGGGATCTGGACCTGGAGGAACGCACCAAATCCCAGAAGCAATTGGTAGCGATGATTAACCAGTACAACGACCGCATCCAATCCAGCCCGGTGATGGAAAAGACCTACACCGAGCTGACGCGCGACTATACGCTGGCCAAGACCCGCTACGACGAGATGAACACCAAGAAGTCGCAGTCCGAAATCGCCACCAGCCTGGAGAACCGCGGGCAGGGCGAGCGGCTGCAACTGCTCGACCCGGCATCGCTGCCGGAAACGCCGGTGAAACCGAAGCGGCTGGTGGTGGTCGGCGCCGGGACGGCGATCGGGTTGCTCGTGGGAATTTTCATTGGCGGTGCGCGGGAGATGAAAGACACGGCAATCAAGAACCTCAAAGACGCGCGCGCCTACACAAACCTGGCGGTTTTGGGAACCGTGCCCCTGCTCGAGAACGATTTGGTGGTGCGGAGGAAGCGGAGGCTGCTGTGGGCCGCGTGGCTCGCGGCGTGCGTCTGCGGCGTCGCCATGATGGCGGGTTCGATGTACTACTACTATGCGGTGACGCGGGTCTAGTTACGCGCGCGGTTCCGTATCTGGTCCGAACCGCGACCGTAAGGGAGCGGACCGCTGATCCGAACCGCGACCGTAAGGGAGCGGACCTTTTGTTAAGGGAGACGAAATGAGCCGAGTTCACGATGCACTGCGCCGCGCCGAGCAGACCGGCGCGCCTCCGCCGGCAGCCCAGACCGTTGCGCCCGCCCCTGCTCCCGGATCCGCCCGTCCCGCGCCGCCTTTGCCCACCGGCGGCCTGCTCTCTCTGGCGGACGTCCAGGAGGTCCCGTTTGCACCCGCTCCGGAAGCCCTGCTCATCGACGCCAGCCGGCCGCAGGATTCGCCCTCTGAGGAATTCCGCAGCCTGCGGACGCGCCTCAATCATCTGCAGAGCCTTCAGCCCATACACACCGTAGTGGTCACCAGCCCGTCCCCGGCCGAAGGCAAATCGTTCTCGGCGGCCAATCTGGCCCTGGCCGAAGCCCAGATGGTCGGCAACTTCACCCTGCTTTGCGACTTCGATTTCCGCCGTCCGGCCATGCACAACCTGTTCCAAATCGAACGCTCGCCAGGCGCCACCGATTACCTGCTCGGCCAGGTGCCGCTGGCGCAGTGCATGAAGAAAGTCGCCGGCACCAGCCTGTACCTGATGCCCGCCGGCTCCGCGGTCAAGAACCCGCTCGAACTGCTCAACCTCGTAGAGGCCAAGACCCTGATCCAGGAGCTACCCAAGCTTTTCAACTGGGTCATTCTCGACAGCCCGCCCTTGCTGTTCTCCGCCGACGCGAACCTGCTGGGCACCCTGACCGACGGCACCATCCTGGTGATCCGGATCGGGTCCACCACCATCGACACCGTGCATCGGGCCATGCAGTCGCTGTGCGAGAACAACGTGCTCGGCGTGGTGGTCAACGGCGCGAGGGCGGGCGAGCTCTACAGCAAGTACACCTACTACTACTCCAAGTACGGTTACGGTTACGGCGAGAAGGAAGCGGAGGCCGCAGAAGCGCCGGCTCCCGAAGAAGAGAAGTAGCTCGTTGTGGCGCACGCATCAGCGTGCGCTATGCGTACAGCCCGCGCTCGCGGATGTACGCCGCTACCGCCGGCGGTAACTCCGGCGGGTTCTCCCCCGCGGCAAGACGGACACGGATGGCCGAAGAAGAAACCGCCAGCGCCACCGTATCCAGGCGCTCCACCTGCGCGCCGGGCGCGACCGCGTAGCTGTGGCCCGGCCGCGCCGCCACGATGAAGCGAACCGCGCGAACCACTTCCTGCCAGCGGCGCCAGGTCGCGACCTCGGCAAAGGCGTCGGCGCCGATGAGAAAGAACAGCTCGTCGCCGGGCCCGAGCGCCGCGCGAACGCGCTCGATGGTGTCGATCGAATAGCTCCGCTCCTGGCCGGCTTCTAGACGCGAGGCCTCGAAGCGCGGCTCCGCCTGGCAAGCCAGCTCCACCATCCGGTATCGGTCCTCATAGCCGGCCACGGTGGCGCCGCTCTTGTGCGGCGGCCGCGACGCGGGAACGAACAGCACCCGCTCCAGTTCGAAGGCGCTCGCCGCTTCGCTCGCCACCGCCAGGTGCGCCGAGTGGACCGGGTCGAAGGTGCCGCCGAAGATCGCGATCCTCAAGACCGGCTACCTGAGATCGTAAGCCGCATCGCGCTTATATCCTTTGCTGAATGCCTGTGCGGCGGCCGCCGCGGTGGCCAGTTCGTCGGCACGATTGTTGTCCTCGTGCTCCGCGTGGCCCTTGGTCCAGGTCCAGCGCACCGTGTGCCGGCCGGCGGCCTCCTCTAGCGCCATCCAGAGGTCCTTGTTGAGCACCGGCTTCTTTTCCTTCGTAAGCCAGTTGCGGCGCTTCCATCCCTCAATCCACTCGGTGATGCCCTTCTTCACGTACTCGGAATCGGTGACCACCTCGACCTCGCACGGCTCCCGCAAAGCGCTGAGCCCTTCGATGGCCGCGGCCATTTCCATGCGGTTGTTGGTGGTGTGGGGCGAGGAGCCGAAGAGCTCTTTCCGGTGCGGACCCGAGCGCAGGATCGCCGCCCAGCCGCCCCGGCCCGGATTGCCCAGGCAGGCCCCGTCAGTGATCAGTTGGACTTGTTTCATCGGATTGGTTTACGCCGTGGCCAGCTCGCGCTCGAAGAACGCGTCCACCAGCTCCCGGATCTCCGCCGCCTGCTGCGCGTGAAAGATGCTGACCCGCAGCTTGGCGCCGTTGCGGACCCCGTGCGTGAAATAGGAGGCGAACTGCTTCATCTTCCCCACCACATCGGGCGCGCCCCGCTCGGCCAGCAGAGCATAATACGTGCGGATCATCTCGTAGCGGTCGCTCTCGGCGGGCTGGTCATACGCGCCGGTCGCCAGGTACTGCGCAATCTGCCGGAAGATCCACGGATTGGCCGATGCCGCCCGGCCGATCATGATGGCGTCGCAGCCGGTTTCCGATACCATGCGTGCGGCGTCTTCCGGCGTCTGTATGTCGCCGTTGCCGATCACCGGAATCCGGACCGCCGCTTTGACCTCCGCGATGCGGCTCCAATCCGCGCTCCCGGCATATCCCTGCTCGCGCGTGCGGGGATGGAGCGCCACCGCCGCCACGCCACACTGCTCGGCCAGTCGCGCCAACTCCACCGCGACGATCTCGCACTCGTTCCACCCGGCGCGGTACTTCAGCGTCAGCGGAACCGTGATGGCGGCCCGCACCGCTTGCAGGATGCGCTCGATCAGCGGCAGGTCGCGCAGCAGGCCCGAGCCGCCGTTGCACTTGACCACCTTATGCACCGGGCAGCCGAGGTTGATGTCAACCACGTCGAAGCCCAGGTCCTGGCACGCGGCGGCGGCCGTGGCCATGACCTCGGGGTCGGAGCCGAACAGTTGCGCGCTGATGGGATGCTCGTCCGGATCGAAGGCCAGGTAGCGCATGGTGCGGCCCGGCTTGTGCACCCGCACCGCATGCACCACGCCGTGGGAGCTGGTGAATTCGGTCATGATGAGGCCGCACCCGCCCAGGCCGCGGATGAAGCGCCGGAAGACGGTGTCGGTGACGCCGGCCATCGGCGCCAGCACCGTCGCCGGGGCGATCTCCACTCCTCCGATCCTGAGGTTTGCCGGGAACTGCATCCTGGCTACTATTCTAGACCAGGCCAGTCCTGCGACCGCCGCGTCCGCTCCCTCACGGTCGCGGTTCGGTAACCGCCGGCATTTCTGAACCGCGCGCGTCAGCAAGCGGACCAGGTGGGCGAGTCCGCTCCCTCACGGTCGCGGTTCGGTAAGGGCACCGTGCTAAAATCAACTGGGTACCCGAAGCAGCGACCGCTTCCCCCCCGGCATCTCCCAGATATTGATGGATTTCCTAGAAGGTCTCAATCCGCAGCAGCTCGAGGCCGCCACTTACCACGGCGGTCCACTGCTCATTTTGGCCGGCGCAGGCAGCGGCAAAACCAGGGTGATCACGCACCGCATCGCCCACTTGATCGACGCCTGCAACGTCCCGCCCTCGGCCATCGTGGCGGTCACCTTCACCAACAAGGCCGCCGACGAAATGCGGAAGCGGATCGAGAAGCTGCTGGCCGGCAGGTACTCCCTCTCGAACCTCATCGTCTCGACCTTCCACTCTTTCTGCGTGCGCCTGCTGCGGCGCGACGGCGCCTCGCTGGCCAACATTCGTCCCGGCTTCACCCGCAACTTCACCATCTACGACGACGACGATCAGACCGCGCTCATCAAAGCCATCTACCGCGAGCTGGGCCTCGAAGAGAAGCAGTTCATGCAGTACCGCGCCGCGCTCTCGCGCATCAGCCACGCCAAGAGCGTGAAGGAAGCACCCGAGGACGTGCTGCGGAATTCGAAGGACCCCAAGACTACGCGCCTGGCCACCGTCTACGAGCGCTACGAGGGCCGGCTCCGCCAGGCCAACGCCCTGGACTTCGACGACCTGCTGCTCGAGGCCGTGCGCCTGCTCCAGTACGACGACCGCCTGCGCGAGGTGTGGAACCGGCGCGTCGAGCACCTGCTGATCGATGAATACCAGGACACCAACCGCAGCCAGTATGAGCTCATGCGGCTGCTCACCGAAGTGCACCAGAACGTGTGCGTGGTGGGAGACGAGGATCAGTCGATTTATAGCTGGCGCGGCGCCGACATCCAGAACATCCTCGACTTCGAGCGCGATTACCCCCGCGCGCGCACCATCAAGCTGGAGCAGAATTACCGCTCCACCAAGAACATCCTCGAAGGGGCCAGCGCGCTGGTGTCGCGCAACACCCAGCGCAAGGGAAAATGGCTGTGGACGGAATCGGGCGCGGGTTCGCCGATCGGCCTGTATGAAGGCTATGACAGCGGAAACGAGGCGCTCTTCGTCGCCGACCAGATCGAGCGCATCCTGCGCGAAGATCCGCGCCAGGGAATCGCGGTGCTGTACCGCACCAATTCCCAGTCGCGCCAGATCGAAGAGGCGCTGCGCCGCTATGGCCGAAAATACCAGGTGGTGGGCGGATTCAGTTTCTACCAGCGCGCCGAGATCAAGGATGCGCTGGCTTACCTGAAGCTGCTGGTTTCTCCCCAGGATTCGGTCAGCCTGATGCGCGTCATCAACGTGCCCGCGCGCGGGATCGGCAAGACCACCGTGGAGCAGATCGAGCACTATGCGGTGGAGCACGGCGTCGGCATGTGGGACGCTATCGGCCGCATGCTCGATGAGAACGCGTTCGCGGCCCGGGCCGGCGCGGCGCTGGGCGAATTCCGGAAGCTGATCGAAGAGCTGCGCGCCTCGGCGCCCACGGAGAAGCTGCACGAAACGCTGCGGCGGCTGCTCGACCGCAGCGGCTACCTGAAGATGCTCGAGGCCGGGAAGGATCCCGATTCCGAGACCCGCGTCGAGAACCTGAGCGAGCTCGAGAACGCGGCCATCGAAGCCAGCGAGCGCGGAGAAGGCGTCACCGAGTTCCTGGACCACGCCGCGCTGGTCTCGGAAGCCGACAGCATCGACGACGCCGCCCAGATCCGGCTGATGACCGTGCACAATGCCAAGGGGCTCGAGTTTCCCGTGGTGTTCGTGGCCGGTCTTGAGGACGGCCTCTTCCCCCATTCCCGCTCGCTCGATTCCGAGACCGCGATGGAGGAGGAGCGCAGGCTCTGCTACGTGGCCATGACGCGCGCCGAGAAGCGGCTGATCCTCACCTGGGCCCGCGAGCGGCGGCGTTTTGGAGGAGGGATGGCCGAGCCCTCCATTCCGTCGCGCTTCCTGAGCGAGATCCCCAAGGAGCGGACCGAGCGGCTGGGCGGCGGAGCCCCCGCGGCCCGCGAGGTGGACCTCTACTCCGACCGCCACGTGGTCCGCGAGGCCGCCCGCAAGAACACCTACACCGGCAAGACGTATAATTCTCTAGAAAACATTTCTGAGTTTTTTGCGGCCCGCGGACACACCGCCGCGCCGCCTGTAGCAAACCCGGCAGCACCGGCGCCCCGCGTTGCGGCGCCGCCTCGTCCCGCGAAGAAGTACGCGGTCGGCTCTTCGATCGAGCACCCGCGCTATGGACGTGGGACCATCGTCCGCCGCGAGGGCGAGGGCGAGGACGCTAAGATTACGGTCAGCTTTCCGGGCCACGGCCTGAAGAAAATTGTAGAAAAGTACCTAGGACAGACACACGAATGAACACCAAGAACATTGAAGACAGAGCGGAACGGAAGACGGCCAAGCGGGTGGCACGCAAGAAAGCCGCGCCCAAGGCCAAGCGCGCCACCGGCGTCGCACGCGGCTCTCACAAACATAAAGTGAAGAAGATGGTGAAGGGTCAGCGCAAGCGGTAACGCCGTTCGTGGCGCACGCCGCAGCGTGCCGCGTGCGCCACAGGACACCCCTTGTCCCAGCTATTCCGAACCAAAAACATCGACACGCTCATCGCCGAGTCGGAGGCGCCCGAGAAGCGCCTGCGCAAAACCCTCGGTCCGTGGAGTCTCACCGCCCTGGGCATCGGCGCGGTCATCGGCTCCGGCATCTTCACGGTCACCGGCACGGCGGCGCGGGGCAAGATCACGCAGGTTCTCGACCGGCTGCACCCCGACCACTGGGCGTGGCTGAAAGTCACCCTGTTCGACTTTATCGCGAACGGCTTTCAAGTGCCCCAGCAGATCGGCCGCCCGGGCGCCGGTCCGGCGCTCACGATTTCTTTCGTGCTGGTGGCGGTCGCCTGCTGCTTCGCGGCGCTGTGCTACGCCGAACTGGCCTCGATGATCCCCATAGCGGGGAGCGCCTATACATACGCCTATGCGACGCTCGGCGAAATTTTCGCCTGGATCATCGGCTGGGACCTGATCCTGGAATACGCCGTGTCGAACATGTCCGTGGCGGTGGGGTTCTCCGCCTACCTTCAGGACCTGCTCGACAACGTCTTCGGATTCCACTTGCCGCCCAAACTGGCGTATCCTCCCTTCCCCGCCCCGGGCGGGCCGGCGGGATGGTTCAACGTCCCCGCGCTCCTGATCACCATGGGAGTCACCTGGATCCTGGTCCGTGGCGTCCGCGAGAGCGCCAAGGTGAACACCACCATGGTCATCATGAAGATGGCGGCCATCGTGATCTTCTGCATCGGCGCCGCCCACGCCATCGACCCCACGCGCTGGCATCCCTTCGCGCCCAATGGCTTCACCGGCATCCTGACCGGCGGCTCCATCATTTTCTTCAGCTACATCGGATTCGATTCCGTATCCACCGCGGCCGAGGAGTGCAAGAACCCGCAGCGCGATCTGCCGTTCGGCATCATCGCCACGCTCGCGGTCTGCACCCTGCTCTACGCTTCGGTGTCGCTGGTGCTGACGGGCATTGTGAGTTGGAAGGACCTGGACCCGGACGCACCCGTGGCGGTAGCGCTGAAGACGCTGGGCATGAACCGGCTGCGGCTGATCGTGACGGCCGGCGCGCTGATGGGCATGCTGTCTTCGCTGCTGGTCTACCAGTACGGCCAGGCGCGCATCTGGTTTGCGATGTCGCGCGACCGCCTGCTGCCGCGCATGTTTTCGACCGTGCACCAGCGCTATCGCACGCCCTACGTCTCCACCTGGATCGCGGGCTTCTTCGTCGGCATCCCGGCGGGCATCTGGGATATCGACACCTTCGCGGAGCTGTCGAACATCGGCACGCTGTTCGCCTTTATCGTGGTCTCGGCGGGCGTGATCGTGCTGCGCCGCACGCAGCCCGACCGGCCGCGCAGTTTCCGCGTTCCCCTGGTCCCCTTCACGCCGCTGGTCTCGATTGCCTGCTGCTTCCTGCTGATGGTGGGACTGCCGCTCGAAACCTGGATGCGCTTTTTCATCTGGCTCGCCATCGGCCTGGTGATCTACGTGCTCTTCGGCAAGAGGCGCGCCGCGGCGGCTTCCGGCTCCTAGGGGTTATCCGGCCCTTTTCGACGCCTTCCGGGGCCATTGGATCACCGGGCGGCGTTTCTCGATCGCGCAGTCTCTCAAGAACAGATTGATGAGGTTCTGATAAGGCATCCCCAACTCGGCGGCCATCTTTTTGAAATAGTCTGCAGCTCTCACGCCGCTTCTCTGACCGTGGAAGTCCGCTCCCTGGCGGTCGCGGCTCGGAACGGAAGCCGAGACAGAACCGCGCGCGTGAGCAAGCGGATCCGCATGCGGCATGAGTCATTTTGCCGCCCAACGCCGCTGCCTCAGTATGAGAAACAAGCTTCTGGTTGTAGCGCTAATTCCGCTTGCTCTCGCTCTGCCGGCGTTCGGCAAGAGCCACAAGAGCAGCTATTCCTTTCCTTGCAGCGAGGTCTGGACCGCAGTCAAAGACACCCTGGCCAATCAGGAGAACTACAGCAAGGTCGAGCTTAACGAGACCACCATGACCGCTGCCTACCATGTGAAACACGCCGTTCATATCAGCGCTGGCGGAGCGATCCTCCAGCGGACCAACCATGTCGCCTTGGAATCGAACGGCTCGGCCTGCGATATCAAGATCGGGTCGAACTACAGCGGGATTGAGCACAACGACGCGGATGAGTTCAAGAAGCGCGTGGATGACGCTCTGGCGAAGATGAAAGGCGGCACGCCCTCCGAGCCCGCTAAAACGGAGGCTCCAGCCAAGTGATTGGGCTGGATCACCGCATACCCAGGTTCCGCATGAGCCGGTACAAGTAATTCGGGTGCACGCCCAGCAGGCCGGCCGCCGCGGCGTGATCCCCTCGGACCTGCTCGAACGCCCGGGCGATGGCCTGCCGCTTGGCCTCGTCAATGGCCTCTTGGGACGCAACTGGCTTCTGTCGCCATTCCTCTGACAGACCCGAAGTCGAGCCTGTTTCGCACATCGGAGTGGAAGGGCCCCATCGCTCAACCATGGCGATGGGGCTTTTGTGCGTAAGCGTTCGACGGATATCCCTAGGGCGCGAAGTATCCGTTGATGTCGAGGATCACGTGCGTCTGGTCGGTCACGAAGACGCTAATGGCGGCGCCTTCGCCCGCCGGCACAATCGCCGCGTTGGCCACCACGCTCCCGTCCCCATGGGTTCAATCTGTCAATGGAACGGTTGGAGGGGCTGTCAATGGAATCTGTCAATGGAATAGTTGACACTGTAAGTGTTTCGGTTTACAGTCGAGCGTGTGATCGGTAGCTTCAGGAATAGAGGGCTTGAAGAGATCTACCGCACCGGCAAAACTCGTCGGCGCAGCCGGAAGACATGAACGTTACAGGGTACAGATTCCACAGTCTGCGCGGTAACCCGCGGCGATGGTCCGTGAGCGTTACTGGAAACTACCGCATCACGTTTGGCTGGTCGGGTGAGAACGCGCACGATGTCGACTTTGAGGACTACCACTAGGGAGGGCGAGATGGAGAGAAAGAACGGATTGCCGCCTGTCCATCCGGGCGAGATCATCCGGGAGGACATTCTCCCCGAGGCCGGACTCTCCGTGACGGCCACCGCGAAGGCCCTGGGCGTCTCGCGCCAGATGGTTCACGACATTCTGGCCGGGCGCAAGCCTCTGTCCGCCGTCATGTGCCTGAAGGTTGCCCGCCTGTTCGGCAGCACCCCGGAATTCTGGATTCGCCTGCAAGCGGAATACGATCTGAAGCAGGCTGCACAGAACAAGAAGGTCATGGAGCGCGTTCGCCGGATCGTGCCCTTGAAGCCCCTCGCAGAAGCCCGCGCCTGACCGCGCGTGTCCCACCGCTGGCAAGCCGCGTCCCAAAATCGGACAGGGGGCCGACCCGGTTTCCTCGCCATATCCAACTGATTCCAACGGTTGAACTTTGGCACCTGGAGTGCGTACATGCAATCAGGTTCCTATGATCAACGACATCCGATACGCACTCCGAACCCTGCGGGCGAACCCCGGATTCGCCCTGGTCGCCATCCTCTCGCTGGCCCTTGGAATCGGCGCGAACGCCGCCATTTTTAGCCTCGCCGACGCGATGCTGCTCCGGCCACTGCCCGTTCCCAGGCCGTCCCAGGTGGTTGCGGTCCGCGCCCAACATCGCGGCGAACGCCCCGGCGACATGTCGTACCCGGATTTCGTGGACTACCGGAACAAGACGCGGTCGTTCGAGGGCCTGGCCGCGTTCAAGGTGGCCTCTTTCGGCTTCTCCAAGAGCAAGGAAGTGCTGCCGCAGATGAAGGCGGGCTTCCTCGCTACCGCCAACTGCTTCCATGTTCTCGATGTCGAGCCGCAGATCGGCCGAGGCTTCCGGGCCGATGAGGACCAGGTCCCCGGCCGCGATGCCGTGGTGGTGATCAGCAACGACCTGTGGAGGACCGAGTTCGCCTCTTCGCCCGATGCAGTCGGAAAGACCGTCTACCTCGACGGCGTCGCCTTCACGGTCATTGGCGTGACCTCCGCGTCGTTCACCGGAGTCGATCAGTATTACCGGCCGTCCTTCTACATTCCGATGATGATGTGGCCGCGCCTGGCGGGCGCGCCTGACCGCAACTTCCTCGAAAAGCGCGACGACCGCGGCTTGTTCGTAAAGGGGCGTTTGAAGCCCGGAGTCAGCCTCGCCAGCGCCAACACCGAGGCC